>Ga0209839_10001498_pt1 | contig 11937 bp, 14 predicted proteins | sample OrgsoiDNA2013050_FD_185800 | JGI IMG/M metagenome (GOLD analysis project Ga0209839, IMG submission 185800) | Permafrost soil microbial communities from the Arctic, to analyse light accelerated degradation of dissolved organic matter (DOM) -... | ecosystem: Environmental > Terrestrial > Soil >... | reverse complement strand
AGCCTTACTGGATAGGGCTTTTCGCTGGCCACCAGCGCGCAAGGGAGTCGCAACTCTGCTGGGCCTAATCATCTCATCCCTTAGGAGCCTGCTTGCCTCGTCGCGCGCGATCCCCGATTCTCGCTGCGATGTTCGCAACGCTAGTGGTCGCGGCACCCTGGCTCGCGGCCGCCGACGGAGCCGTATCCATCCGTCCCGCGGCCACAGCTTCTTTCATTCTCGTCGGTTTTGCGGGCGGGTTTGTGCGCCACGACGATCCCCATCACGGTCCGGTGCAACTCGCACTGAGAATTCAGCCAGGTCTTCCCAAAGACGCTTCGATCCGGGTCTTCGAGAACCGTCACCGGAAAACGGCCTATCAAACCATCCTGCGCCTGCTCGACACCAATCACGACGGCGTCCTGAGCAATGAAGAAAAATCGCAGGCCCGCATTATTCTGTTCGGCCACAGTTGGGGAGCGTCTGCCGTGGTGATGCTGTCCCGCGAACTGGATCGTGCAGGGATTCCCGTGCTGCTCACGGTGCAGGTCGACAGCGTCGCCAAGCCCTGGCAAACGGACGGAGTGATCCCGGAAAATGTCGCCGCCGCGGCGAACTTCTATCAGCCGCATGGGCTGGTCCACGGCCGCGCACGCATCACCGCCGCCGACGATTCGAAGACGCAAATCCTCGGGAACTTCCGCTTTGACTATCAGCAAACGCCGGTGCAGTGCGTGGGAGGCTCGTGGTTCCAACGTACCTTCACCCCCAGCCACATGCAGAGCCAATGCGATCCCCGCCTGTGGACACAGGTTGAAAGCCTCGTGCGCCAGCGCCTGGAACCTCAACCCGCCACCGTCGCCGCCCTTCCGCAGCCCTGAACATGCACGAAAACGGCTCCGCGAGCGTAAACGCCTGTTTTCGTCATTCATCGAGCCGCCACCTTCCGCGGGATGCAGACGAACGGCCGCTCGGACATCGGGCGGAGTAAAGGGAATCACGAGTGCTTTCTATTTCTATGCAACACCGGCCGTCTGGACGAACGCCGATGCGATTACACTTGCAATTCGGACCCTCATCAACCGGGAGGCCACCACATGCCAACGGATAAAGAATCGAAAGATGTTTCGAGACGAAGTTTCATCCAGCGCACTGCCCTGGGCGGTGCGGGACTTCTGATTGCTACGGACATTTTGGGTTCTGAAATGGCCGCCAGCACGCCCAAGAGTGCGAACGCTGCGATGATCGGCGTCCCGTTCGAAGCCAGAGAACACGTGCGCCTGGGAATCATCGGTGTCGGTGGGCGCGGTTCCAGTTTGCTGGAAGACTTACTGGCAATCGAAAAGGTTGAGGTCAAGGCGATCTGCGACTTGGTGCCGGAAAAGGTGGCGCACGCGCAAAAGGCGGTTACCAACGCCGGCCAGACAGAGCCCAAGGGATTCAGTAAGGGCGAATGGGATTTCAAGAACTTGACCGAACTCGATCTCGACATCGTCTATATCGCGACCCCATGGAACTGGCACGTTCCGATGGCGCTCACCGCCATGAAGAATGGCAAGCATGCCGCCGTCGAAGTGCCTGCCTGTACCACCCTGCAGGAGTGCTGGGACCTCGTCGATACTTCCGAGGCTACTCGCAAGCATTGCGTCATCCTCGAAAACTGCTGCTACGGCTCAACCGAGATGATGGTCCTCGGCATGGTACGGGATGGAGTCTTCGGCGAAATCACGCATGGAGAGGCGGCTTACCTCCATGACTTGCGCAGTATTTTGACCTCAAGCGAAGGGGAGGGCCTCTGGCGCCGCTTTTCCCACATCCAGCGTAACGGCAATCTTTATCCGACGCACGGACTGGGCCCGGTAGCCCACTACATGGACATCCATCGTGGCGACAGGTTCGACTACATGGTTTCGGTGAGTTCGCCCGAGGCGTCGCTGAGCGCTTATGTGAAAGCGAACTTCGCCGACGGAGATACAAAGCGCGCCGAAAAGTACATCTGCGGCGACATGAATACCAGCATCATAAAAACTCTGAAAGGCCGCACGATCCTTCTCCAGCATGACGTGGTCAACCCACGGCCCTACAGCCGCCTCAACTCGATCTCGGGCACGAAGGGAATCTTCGCCGACTATCCGCCGCGCATCTTTGTCGATGGCGCAAAACAGGCCGATGGTTCCGCGCACGAAGATTGGCAGAACATCGACGCCTTTCGCGATAAGTACGAGCACCCACTCTGGAAGACAACTGGAGAGCTGGCGCGTAAAATGGGCGGCCACGGCGGAATGGACTACGTCATGAATTACAGGCTGATGGATTGCCTGAAAAGGGGTCTCGTGCCCGATATCAATTGCTACGATGCCGCCGCATGGAGCGCGCCGACTCCATTAAGTGAAGCATCGGTGACGCAGAACGGCGCTCCGCAGAAATTCCCCGACTTCACCCGCGGGAAGTGGAACGCCCATGCGGACGCTCCAGGCTTTGCGGTTCAGACTTAAGCGCCGGGTAACTCGATTCTTCGCTGAGTTGGCTACAGGAGCCCTTTATGATCGAAAGCCCGCAGGTGGAAAGTCCCGCCTCAGAACTTCATGTAACAGAACCTGAACGCAAGCCGGAAGGCGCGACCCGCCTGGTCTCGCTGGATGTACTCCGCGGGACTGTGATGTTCCTGATGCTCGCAGAAGCTATGCGTTTGCATGCGACAGCAAGCGCGTTCCCGCACAGTATCTTCTGGAGAGTGATCGGCTTCAACACCGATCACGTGGAATGGCAGGGGTGCTCGCTGCATGACCTGATCCAGCCCGCCTTTTCTTTCCTGGTGGGCGCGGCGCTGCCGTTTTCGATCGCCAGCCGGAAAATGAAGGGACAAGCCTTCGGACCCATGCTGGCGCATGCAGCCCGGCGCGCGCTCCTTCTGATCTTTCTGGGAATCTTTCTCCGGTCGCAGTGGTCGAGTCAGACCTACTTTACCTTTGAGGACACTCTGACCCAGATTGGATTGGGATACGTACTCCTGTTCCTGTTGGGATTCGCGCGGGTGCGAACCCAGGTGGTGACGCTGGTCCTGATCCTGATCTGTTTTTGGGCAGCTTTCGCGCTCTATCCCGCGCCGGGTCCGCAGTTTGACTATGCCAGGGTGGGAGTTCCACAGGGCTGGACTCACAACTACACCGGATTTCTTTCTCACTGGAACAAGAATTCCAATCTTTCGTGGGCATTCGACGTATGGTTCTTGAATCTCTTCCCGCGAGAGCACCCTTTCGTCTTCAATGAGGGCGGTTGGTCCACGCTGAGTTTCATTCCAACGCTTGGAACCATGATTATGGGGCTGCTGACGGGAGAATGGCTCAAGGGCAAAGGATCGAAGGAACAGAAATTACGAGGACTCATAGTCGCCGGAATAGGCTTGGTGCTGCTCGGACTGCTCTGTCAATGGGCCGGCATTTGCCCCATCGTCAAAAGGGTCTGGACATCGTCGTACACCCTGTACAGCGGAGGCTTGGTGATCCTGATGCTTGCCGGCTTTTACGCGCTGATCGACTGGAAAGGGTGGCGTCGATGGGCGTTCCCTCTGGTGGTGATCGGAATGAACTCGATTGCCGTTTACGTGATGAGTTGGACCATGGAGAGTTTCTTCAGCAACGCTATCGAACGCCATTTTGGATGGGCGTTGTCGCCTTTGACGGGACCGACCTTCCAGCCAGTACTTCACGGTTTTGCAGTGATCTTGATCTTTTGGCTCATCCTGTTCTGGATGTACCGCCGCAAGATCTTCTTAAGAATCTGAGCAATTGCTCAAGGCATGCTGTCTCAAACGGACCCCATCCCCTGATTTCTTGTCCGGTCGGTGCAACTTCCAGTCTGGAATGGGGTTCCAATTAGAGGTAAAATTGTCAGAAGCGGTGTGCCCGCCGGGGCCAGTCAATCGCCGTTTCGGTGGAGGGTTACAGATATGCGGAAATCCACCTTGCTCAAGAATCTTCTTGCAGGTATCGCTTCGCTTACACTCATTTGCGCGCCCGTCCCCGCTCTTGCCCAACATGGCGGCGGTCACGGTGGCGGCGGTGGAGGAGGCTCCCACGGCGGTGGTGGCGGCAGCTTCCACGGTGGTGGCGGTGGCCATAGCGGTGGCAGCTTCCATGGCGGAGCTTCCTCGTATGGTGGCTCCCGCGGCGGCGCTTACCGCGGTACCGGACGCTACGGATCAATGGGCGGTTCCTCATCGGCTCGCGGTGCCGGCGCGGGCAGAGCGTGGACCTTCGAGGGCCGAGGCGCCGGTAGGAGCATGGGCGCATCTCGAGGCGCGCGCGTTGCTGACGGGAACTGGCACTCATTCGCAGGTGCCCGCACAGCAGGTGCTCTAACTTCGGGTGCCCGATTCGGTGCGACTAACCACGCTGCCTTCGTCGGAGCCGGCAGCCTTGCCTTCCGCGGCAACAACGGCTGGCGCGGCGGTTCGGGCTGGGGCCGGGGTTGGGGTTGGCGCGGCGGTTGGGGATGGGGTGGTTGCTGGGGCTGCGGTTGGGGATGGGGTTGGGGCTGGGGACCCGGATGGAGTCCGTTCTGGGCTTGGCCACCGTACTATTCCAGCCCGTGGTGGTCCGACAGTCCTGATTACCTCGATTCGTACTGAACGGTGAGCAGCCTGCGGTCACGTCCGTAGTGGGCAGAAGCAGGTTTAAGCAGAAGGCAGAAGAACGTTATCGATGAGCCGCGTGCTGCCCACAAAGGCAGCGACCGCCACCAGCGCGCCGCCGGAAACATCCGCGAGGGAATCCAGCGTGTCCGGGTCCACGATCTCGAAGTAATCGAGACGCACAGTAGTTTCTCTTGCAATCTCCTCGCGCCCCGCGGCCGCCAACTTGGCCGCGTCGCGCTCGCCCGCAGCCGCCAGCGATTGCACGCGCACCAGCGACCGATGCAACACCAGCGCCCGCTTCCGCTGTTCGGGATCCAGATAGGCATTCCGCGAACTCATGGCCAATCCATCGGCCTCGCGCACGATCGGGCAAACCACAATTTCCACCGGCAGATTCAGATCGCGCACCATGCGCCGGATGATCGCCACCTGTGCCGCATCTTTCTGTCCGAAGAATGCCGCGTCCGGTTCCACCGCGTGAAACAACTTTGCCACCACGGTCGTCACGCCGCGAAAATGTCCCGGCCGCGAACTCCCATCCAGCTTGCTGCTCAACTGCTCCACCGTCACCCAGGTCGCCGTTGTGGGGCGGACACTCCTGTCCGCCGCAGTTGGATACATCTCTTCCACGGATGGCGCGAACAGCAATTCCACGCCTTCGCGCTCCAGCATTTCCCGGTCGCGCTCGAAAGATCGCGGATACTTTGCGAGGTCTTCGTTGGGGCCAAACTGCGTCGGGTTCACGAAGATCGACGCCGCCACAACGTCTGAAGATGCGCGTGCCGCCCGCACCAGCGACAGGTGCCCATCGTGCAGCGCGCCCATCGTCGGAACAAATCCCAGCCGCTTGCCCGTGCCACGAAAGGCGCGAGAAGCACTCCTCATTTCGTGAATGGTGGTGCAGATTTTCAAGAATGGATTCGTCGAGTGTTCGTTTGCGTCATGCCGAGGGCACCCACTTGATAGCAACGTGCGCTCCCTCCAGCATCCCGCCCACAATGCCTTTGTTGCGGCGGATTTCGACCTGATCCTGCTCGGAACCTCTGTGATTTTCGGTCGCTGCCACCACGCGCCCATACGGCCAATTCGAAGCAGGCAGGGCCGCGAGTGCCGGAAGCAACTCCGCCGGCTTCAGTTGGATCTCCGCGTTATCCGCGGCATCCAGCAACGCCACGCCGTCTGGCCGGATGATGAGATAAGGGTTCCGCCAGGTTTTCATGTCGTGAATGTGCTCGACCTGAGCAGGATCCGACGCAGGAATGGTCTGCAATACGATTTCAGGAGCCGGTGGTTTCGCGGCATCCTGCTGCGAAGAACACGCCACCAGACAGATCCCCAACAGCAGAATCAACGCCACCCGCATGCCAAGAGACTTGCCGGTCACGGGGCCGATATTACCTCACCATCACGGGAGCGTCGTTCTTCGCCGCCCAGACGAGCGCCACAATCCATCCAATCACGCTCCATCCCAGGAAGAAATTGAGCAGAAAAATCGCGAGGAGGTCCCGCTTGCTCCGGGCCAGCGCAATGATCGACGGCAGAAAATACAGCAGGAACGGCAAGCCGAAGAACGGGAAGAAGAAAAATATTGAGAGAACCATGGAGCCCCTCCTTTTGCATAGCCTAGCACCATCCGGTGCAATCCGGCATTCGCCGCGCTTGGAGCAACGCCAAAGCTGCGGCTCTATTGAAGAATACGCAATCAGCTCTGGCTTTGTTCCAGCAAGCCTTATCCGTGTCGAGCCGCGTAATCCGTGGCCAAGAAGTTGCCCGTTACCGCCGCATTGCCCGCTTCCGCTCCAACACCGCATCGAGCCCGGCTCCGGTCTCTTTCGGCAGATGATACGACTCCTCGTCCGCGGGATACTGGTGCGACCGCACATCCGCCCGGAAGGCCTGCACCGCATTCGTGATCAACGCCGCCGCATCGCCATAGCGCCGCACAAATTTCGCTGGCGGCCCAAACGTCAGGTTCAGAATGTCATGGAACACTAGCACCTGCCCGTCGCACTCGGGGCCGGCGCCAATCCCAATGGTCGGCGTGCTGACCTCTGCAGTAATCATCGCCGCCACTTCGCGCGGAATGCCCTCGAGATATAGACACGCCACACCGGCGCGGTCCAGGGCCGTAGCATCGCGCATGAGTTGTTCAATCCCGCTCAGGCTCTTCCCCTGTACTTTGTAACCGCCCATCACATTGACCGACTGCGGCGTGAGCCCAATGTGCCCCGCTACCGGAATCTCGGCGTCGATAATCTGCCGGATCAGGTCAGCGCGCTTTTCGCCGCCTTCAATCTTCACGACTTCAGCCCCGCCTTCCTTCACAAAGCGCGCGGCATTGCCAACGGCGGTCTTGGAGTCAATCTGATACGACCCGTACGGCATGTCGGCAACCAGCAGCGCGTTTTTCACCCCGCGCCGCACGGCCTTTACGTGGTGCAGCATCTCGTCCATCGTGACCGAGAGCGTGTTCTCGTAGCCGAGCATGGTTTGCGCCAGCGAATCGCCCACCAGCACCATCTCGATGCCGGCCTCATCCACCAGACGAGCAGCGGCATAGTCGTAGGCAGTGAGGCAAGTGATGGGTTCGTGGCGGAGTTTCTGTTCCCGCAGAGATGCGGTGGTGATCTTGTGGCCGGAACCGTCGAAGAGACGCCCGCCAATCGGGGTGAAGCTCATGATGTCCTCCAGTGCCCCTCCGCCTCTGGCGGATAGAGCCTGTGCACGCATCGTGGCGTCTACAGCCTTGGATGACGCTTGCGCTATTGTAGCGGGGAAAAAGGGAACCGACCATGGCAAAGAGTAGACCCGACACCTAATCCGCTAAGCGGCGTCTTTCCGAGCACTTGCCGTTATTGTCCGGAAAGGGTTACAAAGGTAAGACGATAATAATATGTCTTACCTTATGATTATGGTAAGATTAATTGCATGGCGACTTACCATACCACCATCAGTTCGAAGGGCCAGGTCGTGGTGCCGGCGGAGCTTCGAGAACAGCTAGGCTTAAAGAAGGGCACCCGAGCCACTTGGACGGAAGACAGAGGCCGGCTGATTCTGATGCCTCTCACCGAACGCATCCTGGACGAAATCCAAGGCTTTCTCAAACCGCGGCCGGGCGAGCCTTCCGTATTTGAAGCATCTCTCGAGGAGCGCGAACGCGAGCGCCGTCGGGAAAGAGAGCGCAGGTAAGTGACTTCTGCCCGCGGCGGCATGCGCCGCTACGTGCTCGACGCGAATGCCCTGATCGGTTTTTTCGAAAGCCGTGAAACAGCCTCGGGAAAAGTAAGACATCTGCTCGGCGAAGCGTTTCGGCTGGAACTTCCTTTATTGATGTCGGCGGTGAACTGGGGGGAAGTCTTTTACATGGAGTGGCGCTATCACGGCGAGGCCAAGGCTCGCGAAGTGGAGTCGAATCTGCATCGCCTGCCGGTCGCGGTGATCGCGGTGGACCTTGACCGCGCTACCCGCGCCGCTGCCCTCAAACAAAAGCACAACCTCGGCTACGCCGACGCCTTCGCCGCGGAACTCGCCTTGGAGCGCGGCGCCTGGCTCGTCACCGCCGACCCAGAATTCTCCAAGATGGGCAAAACCTTATCGCTATATCCCCTCCCGCGACACGAAAGATAGCAGACAGCAAGATGCTACGTGGCTAGTACGGGTCCTCGTCCAACACCCAGGTAACATCGAGAGAGAACTCGATCGCACCCACGCTCTCGCCGAAACAAACGGGAGGGCGAGGAAAAGACGGTTGAAACCAATACTGGAAATCCCCATCCTGTATTAACTTCTCGCCCGGCTCGATAAGCTGACCCACGAAGTAGAACCATCCTCCAGTGGGCCGGAGGCGCAGGTCGAAGGATCCCACTTTGTCGTAGACCTCGCCTTCCTTGCTCGGATCAATTCCAAGCAAAGTTAGCAGTGTTCGGAATTCGTGCGGGTAAACCGTATCTCGTTGTGCCGCGAAATTGCGACAGTGGACGCACCCGCAACGATCGGCGTCGCCGGATGGCATAAGAGCATATGCGGCAGCCGTGGCATCCCTGTCGTAACGAGCGGTTTGGTCGCCGAGGCGAAGCACTTCCATCGAGTCCCTCCGGGAGGGTATGCGGCCAACGACCAACGACTACCGGCCAACGACGGTCTTCACGCCCCCACCGCGTCCTGCCCGCCCAGCGGCAGGAAGTACTGCGTCCCCTTGATCGGCTCCGTAACCTTCCGCAGCAGTTCCTGCAAGTCTTCATTGCGATCGACGAAATCAATCTCTGACGTATTGACGATGAGCAAATCCGACGACGTGTAGTGAAAGAAGAAGTGCTCGTAGGCTTTGACCACTTCTTCCAAATACTCGTGGCTCACGGCCCGCTCCCCCGGAGCATTCTTCTTCTTGAGCCGCTTCTTCAGCACCTCGGGCGTTGCCTGCAGATAAATCACCAGGTCGGGCGTGGGCAGTTGCTCGCGGAAGTGGTTGTAGTAGCGGTTGTAGGTATCGAGTTCGTGGTCGGTGAGATTGAGACAGGCAAACAGCTTGTCCTTCTCGAAGATGAAGTCCGAGACCACGACCTTCTGCGACGTCGCGCCCAGATTGAGCGCCTGCAACTGCTCAAAGCGCCGCACCAGAAATGTGAACTGCGCCTGAAACGCCGCTCCTCGCTCTCCCTCATAGAAGGAGTCCAGAAACGGATTCGCCTCCGGCTCCATCACCCGTTGCGCATTCAGCCGCTCCGCCAGAATGCGCGCCAGCGTGCTCTTGCCCACGCGGATGGGTCCTTCCACAGCAATGTACCGGGGCAGTTCGAAAAGATTGGCCATGAGTTCGTGCGATGTCTCGGAATTCAGAGGATATCTCGGATAACGCCGAGTGGCAATTGCGGGAAGAGTTAACAGTACCTATTGATGATTTCTGATTGTTGATTGCTGATTGAAAAGCTCCGATTCCAATCAACAATCAAAAATCATCAATCAACAATTACAATCCTCCCATGCTCGGCCTTGTCGTAGCCGGAACGACCGCAGTGGCTGCCGTCGCCGCGGGCTACCAGTCCATGGCTCCCACCGGACAGTGGTACGGTCACACGTTCACAGGCCTCGCCCCGGGGACGAAGCACCTTGCGCTTACTTACGACGATGGCCCCAACGACCCGCACACGCTGCGCTTGCTGGAGGTTCTCGCCAAGCATGACGTGCGCGTGACTTTTTTTCTGATCGGACGCTACGTACGGCAGCGCCCCGAGATCGCCCGCGAGGTCGTGAAGGCGGGCCACGTGGTTGGCAATCACACGTTCACGCATCCGTTGCTGACTCTTAAGAGCGCGGCTGAAATTCGCCGGGAATTAACCGACTGCCGATCCGCTCTGCAGGACGCCATCGGCGAGCATTCCAATCTCTTCCGCCCTCCGTTCGGCGGACGCCGCCCCGCGGTCCTGCGCGTCGCCCGCGAACTGGGCCTCGAACCCGTGATGTGGAATGTGACCGGCTACGACTGGAACGCCCCGCCGTCGGCCGCGATCGAGCAGAAGGTAAGCAAGCAAATCCGCGGCGGCGACGTAGTCCTCTTACACGACGGCGGCCACAAACAAATGGGCGCCGACCGCTCCCAAACGATCCTCGCCACCGACCACCTGATCGCTCGCTACCAATCAGAGGGATACAAGTTCGCGACGATTCTGGAGATGATGAGTCAAGAACCTATCTTGCCATAACTGTTTCTGCGGTCGAACAACAAGACGAAGCGTGATTCTTTACCCTCGACTGGAATGTAAATGAAGAACTGATCGTCGCGGAAGGTGGACTTCTGCAATACCTCGGCTCTCTGTCCAGAGAAGAAGTTTGTCAAGTAGTCACAGTCGAGATTTCGTGTGCATCGGAAGTACGTGGGAATGTAGACTTTCTTTTCCTCGTCGTAGGGAATGTATCCGTTGATTCCGTAGAATGCCAGCTTCCCTTCAAACCTGCCGGAATAAATTACGGTCAACTGAGGCAAGTCGGCACGCTGATTCTCCAGGAAATTGCGGATCTCACTAACGCGTTTGTAGTCGTCCGGTTTACCTGAAGCTAACGCCTGGCTGATCTCGTCAAGCAGGGTGCCATTCTGCTTCAGGATTCCGTCTGCCTGGGTATGAACGACTGCCAAGTATCTCTCTTTCGACAAGTACGTGCCAGTGAAGACCACCCCAACAACCGCTACGGCCACCACCACAAATGCAAGAGCCCACCTTCTTAGCCGGCCGCGGCGAGGCTCGATCTCGAGTTTAGCGATTTTGGCGTCCGCGATCAGACTTACGTTCGTGGCCACATTCAGCAAAACCAGCAATGCCGCAACACCAATCAATCCTGCAAAGGCAGCACTCAGGAACGACGTCGTCGTCTCTCGGAAAGGGTTGATCTGGAGACCCACGCACAGAACAATTACAAGGACGCCGAGCAGGAACAACGAGGCGACAAAAGTCAGAAGAGATAGGGTTGCTCTGGCGATTTGTACCTTGGTTTCTAGCTGCATCACGCGACTCCCTTTCTTCAAGTGCCAACCGGACGCTCAGGTTTTATCGGTGCCTCTGAGTCTCTGTGGTGAATTGCTATCCCCGCACAGCCGCAAACGCCACCTTCGCCGCCGCAATCGTCCGCTGCACATCATCCTCGGTGTGCGTCGCTCCCAGAAACGCCGCTTCATACTGCGAAGGCGGCAGGTACACGCCACTGTCGAGCATGCTGCGAAAGAATTTTCCGAAGGCCTCAGTGTTCGATTTCGACGCCGAATCCCAGTCCGTCACTGGCCCCGGGTTGAAGAACCAAGTGAACATCGAACCTACGCGGTTATGGCAGAGCGCAACTCCCGCTTCCTTCGCCGCCGCGGCCACGCCCTCGACCAACTCTCCGCTCAGTTTCTCCAACTGCGGATAAATCTCGCCCTTGCGGTCCCGCAACTGTTTCAACATCGCGCACCCGGCGGCCATCGCCAGCGGATTCCCCGAAAGCGTTCCTGCCTGATACATCGGCCCCAGCGGCGCCACCAGGTCCATGATTTCTTTGGGCCCGCCGTACGCGCCCACCGGCAATCCTCCGCCGATAATCTTTCCCATCGTCGTCAGGTCGGGTCGAATGTTGTACAGTTCCTGCGCTCCCCCGAACGACACGCGAAATCCCGTCATCACCTCGTCAAAAATCAGCACCGACCGTTCGCGCTCGGTCAGCATGCGCAGTCCCACCAGATAATCGTCCGCCGCCGGAACGCATCCCATGTTTCCCACCACGGGCTCCACGATCACGCAGGCAATCTGGTGCTTGAATTTCTGAAACGCATGCTCGACCACGGAAAGATTGTTGAA
>Ga0209839_10001497_pt1 | contig 11942 bp, 14 predicted proteins | sample OrgsoiDNA2013050_FD_185800 | JGI IMG/M metagenome (GOLD analysis project Ga0209839, IMG submission 185800) | Permafrost soil microbial communities from the Arctic, to analyse light accelerated degradation of dissolved organic matter (DOM) -... | ecosystem: Environmental > Terrestrial > Soil >... | reverse complement strand
TGATCCAACTGGAACGTATCGCCATCAGTCACAACAATTTCGTTCGCCAAGCTTGGCCCGGCCATCGCCAACAACAACGCCGCAATGAGAGCGCGCATGGGCAGCCCCGCTTAAGTGTTGGGTGATTTAGGCAACGTCGAGAAACTTTCCTGTCGGAAAGGCGGACCATAATCGAATCAGCGTTCGGATCAATGCTATTGAACCGTTGCAATCATGGTGATTACTGGGGGGAAACGCGTTCCCAACCACAAAGCTGTTAGCCACTGGTTTGACCTCGATCAAAGTCGGTCCGCTCAATGCGATTGTTCCATCGCAAAGGCCAGCGCAGGGCCGTGATGCCGTCTAAACCGGTATTGCTGGAGCGCGAAGGTGTGCACTCCTGCACCAAGAAGGCCATCGATTACTGGCGCATCGCAGCGATCGCGGCGAGTACCCCGATATAGCAATTGTCCCAATCGCCGCCGAAACCGCAGCAAGCCGCCAATTCGTCGTCGCTGAGCCGTTCTCGGCAAAGGTTCCGGACAGCAGCCATGCCGCCGCCAAAGTGGAAGAAGGAATCGTCAGAACCGATGCACACTCTGCGGGCGTGCAGGTCACGCAACTTCGCCATTAGCTCGGTTGGCAAATTAGCTATCACATGCTGCTCAACGTCCTTGCGTATCAGCTCCGGAACTTGCGCCCAGAGACGTTCGGACAATGGGTCGTCGGGAGGTTGGTACATGCCATTCCGGTTAGAGTCGAGAAATAGCGCGTCCACCATAGGGATACAATCACGCTGATCGGCGGTGCACCTGTGACCCTGGCCCCCGATGGGCGACCTGCGTCTCACCTGCTGCTGACTAAGTGGAAAATAGACCGCTTTTCGGTAAAGCTTTTTGCCCTTGGTGGACCGCAAAGGCGAATGCGACGGCGCCGCGTTTCGCTGCCTCTGAGGGACCTGAACGACGGATTGCGTTGGCGGCGCCATAGCCGCTGCCGTCGTGCACCCGTACCATGCGCTGGGTCACGACGGCGATTTTGCCGTTGAGGGAACCCGGAGCAGCCGCAAGCAATTCGTCGTAGGTCCGAAACAACGCGATCTCGGCCTCGATGCCGTTGGCATCTGTCGCGACCGAGCCGCCCAATGTGGTAATGGCCAGATGTTGCGGCACTGAACCAACGATCTCGGCACTTTCGGCGCCGCGGATCCAGGCTCGGAGGGTGAATGGCTCGGAGTACACGTTCTCGAAGCCCGCTGCTTTCAATCTGGCCTCTGCCCATGCGACCGCCCGTCGATGGGCATCAGTGCCGGCCAGACGCTGCCCGATCTCGGTGGTCAGCGATTCCACGAAATCGAAGGCGGCGGGATCGTTCAGCGCCTTCTGTCCGAGGCTCGATGCGTTGCCGACCAACGGTTCCGAAGGCGCATCGGTGGCCCTTATCGTTGCCCCGGCGCTCGCCGCGAGGACGACCGCCACGACGAGATTGCGCAAGATATTGCCCATCCAAATTGCTCCTTCGCCAATTGATTAGAGTCTGAATCGCTCTACGTCGATTGGCGTTTTGCTTCTGAGGCTGCGGCCTGCCGGACCACCATACCGAGAAATGCAGTCGGGCGGCCAACATCGGATTTTCGCGGGCGTGGTCAGATTGGCGAAAGCACCACAACCCGATCCACGCGCTTCAGCACCGTTGATCTTACCGTTCGGTCCACCACTTCCGGCCGAACACCTGTTGGCGCGCGTCGGTGCGGCCCTTGGCTTCAAGCCATGCAATCATCGGCTCGAGGCCACCGTCCATCATGCCGACCACGCGCTCCATATCGCCATCGAGTATGCGAAATTGCTCGTGACGCGCAGCGGCGAACATCTTCGCTTCATGGATGACGGCCCCGATGGTCTCATCGTCGTCTGGCAAGTCGGCGAGCATTGTTTTGATCTTGGATCGCATCACGTCGGGATCGTCCTCGTTGCTGATGATTTCTTCGTGAATCGCGTGACTGATGTCGTCGTGTGTCATTTTGTGAATTCCTTTTTCATCGGTCTTTAGTCGAGCCGCCGGCATTCCCTTCAGTCGGAGAAAATGATCTCTCAATTTTTGAGTGATCATTAGTCTTAGCTGCGCTGTCCTTTTCGTTACTCCTCGCGGGGGCCGTGCGCTATCGGCCGCCGCGTTTTTTCACAGATATGCCGCGCTCTCGCGCAGTCCCGCTTGCCGCGTGGCTTCCACTGGATCGAGCGACGCGCTTGATGCTGTCACGCCATAGTCGCCCATAAGGAGATCGTCAAAATTACTGGTATCATGCGTGGTGCGAATTCCGAGCTGCGCATTGCGTCACCAAGGCGGTGGGGATTGGCGGTCGTCTGCGGTTCGCCCAGATCAGATCAGTTTGATACAAACAACCGGCACGGGAAAACCAAAGCTCAAGACGGCTCGACAACGGTTGGGATTGCGGCTGGGTTTCTTCTGGGTTCGCTTGTCGCGGGTGTTGCTCGTCGAAGATCTCAATCCGCCGCTGCGCACTCACCACCGTGATGAAGGCGATGGCGGTCTCCGACAGCACCTCCAACCGGGTTGCCCGCCGCTGCCAAACCGCGGTGCCGATACCTGCTTCTCCGGCCACTAGTCGCGCCTCTCGCTTGCCACCGAGTTCAACGAGTTGGCTGAGTTGGAGGTTTGTCTCGGCCGATCGGACCCCTTTAAAGCGTCCAGAGCCGAGCGCGTTGTCGAGTTCGAAGGAAAGATCGGGGTTCGGGAGGGCGCCAGCCTGAACCTTGAGGCCGGTCGCAATGCCGATATCACGCTCCGCCGCCGTGAGGCGCGGATTCGCCGCCAAAGCGCGTTGCAGGGCCTGGGCCAACGAAATCGATCGCGGCGCCCTCTCAGCGGATAGTGCTGGGCCTGAACAGGTGAGCAACGCGCAAAAAATGCGCGCGGCGACACGGAAACTGGACATAAGAAGGACCTGAATCGGGACGATTGCGCGGGTCAGCCCGCGCGCGCAAAGAGCTCAGGTCGAGGTTTTGGGGGGCGGCGGGTCCAGCAGGCGTGCTTCCACGGCAACGATAACGTCACTCGGGAACGACAGATGCAGGGACACGCTTACAGGTTCAGAAACGTGGGCTGCTTCGGGTAACGTGATGGGAACACATGTGTAGCAATGCTCAACCACCACCGGGGTCTTTTTTGGTCCTTCATCGGATTTGTCTGATGCCGCAGAAGCGCTGACCTGGGCGGATGTGATGAGGGATTCTTCCGCGCAAGAAATCTCGCCCGCAAATCCGACCACCAGATACGCCGCAGCAAGGAACGCGACCAGCACCCGCCGAATGCGGGACGGTTGCGGGCCGGGCGACTTTTCGGGAATCTGACGTCTCATGGCACATGATTAACAAGTTTGGCTCAGTAACACTATCACAACCCCGACGGTCTTGAGGTTTTGGAGGGCATCGGCCGGGACGGTTGCGGGGCTTTATCAACCGAGACGCCCGAAGGGCGTCCCCAATGGCCCAGTTTGTGCGGTGGCCAACGGACATCGCCAAAGCCGCCGACAAGTCTCAGTTTGTGGATCGTGTTCGCGGTCGCAGCAATTACGTCGGTTCCGCGCAATGCTGCGGTAGGTTCAGGTGGCCCGTGGGGCCCAAAGGGTGACAAATCCCGCTTTATTGCCCTTCTCGAGGCATAAAACCTTGCCGGTTAGGGGACGGTGGCAACTGAGCTCGCCCGGGAGTCAGCTAACAGATCTAGTCGGCGGGTCCAGGTTGAGTTGACGGGACTAGTGTCGCGAAATTTAAGCGCGAATGGCTTATGAGGAGACCAACGACGCATCGACGGGCCGTTCCAACAACCCTCAATTCACGCTAGGATTAAAATTAGAACAGTAAAAGAGGTGGGGAGGTTATGGGCTTTGGTCTGAACCATCGGTTGGACAAGCGCGAGCTGTTGAGCGCGACCGTGTCGCTACTGCTGGCGTCAACGGTTGGCGCCCCGGCAGAAACGACTGGCGCGCCCATTCGATTTGGCCTCACACCTGTATTTCTTACAAACGACCTTGAGCTTCTCGGGCGCTTACAGTCGTACCTGCAGCGTTCAACGGGGTATCCGGTCTCGCTCATAACGCGGCGCACCTATCAGGAAATCACTGCCCTGCTTACATCGGGCCAACTCGATGCGGCATGGATTTGCGGGTTTCCGTATGTTGCACATCGCGCCGAGCTTCAGCTTATCGCGGTCCCGCTGTGGCACCACAAGCCTCTCTATCAATCCTATCTCATCGCCGATCGTGATCGGCAAGCCAGCAGTCTTTGGGATCTGCGAGGTGACATTCATGCGTTTTCGGATCCTGACTCCAATTCCGGATTTCTCGTCACGCGAGCGGCTCTCGCCGAACGCAGTCTCAGGCCAGAAACCTTCTTCGCGAAGACATTCTTCACCTACGGTCATCGCGACGTGATCCGGGCAGTCGGTTCCGGACTTGCAGGGTCGGGGTCAGTAGATGGCTACGTTTATGACGTTGTTGCCGAGCTGGAGCCGGATTTGACGGCGGGAACCCGAATTATGAAAGCGTCGGAGTGGCTCGGCTTTCCACCGATTGCCGCCCCCAAAATTCCAATCGACAAAATGCGCCTGAGTGCTCTCACCAAAGCACTTTGGGAAATGGACAAGGACGAGGAAGGCCGCGTCGTTCTGAAGATGCTTCGTTTGGACGGTTTCGGTGCGGAAGATGCCGCTTCGTTCGATGCAATCGCATCCAAGGCCGCGCTTGTCGCGGCTTCCGGATAACTGACATGGGCATGTCCCTCGACCGTTCCTGGCCGATCACGGTGAAAGTTCCCGTCGCCGTCGCTTCGCTCATGTTGCTTGTCGGATTCGTTTTGTCCGAGCGCGTCCTCTCCCGTCTTGGCGATACGCAAGGGCGTCACCTCATTGAATTATCGCAGAGCTATCTTGACGGCCTGTCGTCGGCGATCGCTCCATCTATTCTGCGCGAAGATAACTGGGAAATCTACGATGCGATCGCCCGGGCACAAGCGATCAACAAAAGTCTGCATCCGATAGAGACCATCGTAACAAACGCCGAGGGCGCCGTGATCGCCGCATCAGATCCGAAGCGTCATCCGGTGGGCTCGACCATTCGGCCTACACCTATCGGAAGCAAGCCTTTGGCAAGTTTTAGCTTCGATGCCGGTGCGGACAACGCAAACGCCGTCCGTGTGTTGTCGTACCCAGGCCGTATTGCGGGCATCATTTATGCGACATTTGACACACACCATCTCGCCGCCGAGCGGCGGGACGTTGTCGTCGCACTTGCACTGACCAATGGGGCACTAACGATACTGCTAGCGGCCGCAGGCTGGTTCTTGGTGGCACGAATGATGCGACCGGTCCGCATTCTATCCGAACATCTGGGCGTCGCCCGCGAAACACTCGCAGTGCCGATCCCCGAAATCGTCGTGTCGAAAACGAGAGGCGAATTTGGACGCTTGTTTCGAGGCTACAACGCCCTAGTGCGATCAATGAAAGAGCGCGAGGATCTCGGAAAGCGTTTGGCAGAAGAAAAACGTCTCAGCAGCCTGGGGAGACTTGCCTCAACAGTAGCGCACGAAATCAACAACCCGCTTGGAGGGCTGTTCAACGCTCTCGCCATGCTTAAAAGCCACGGCTACTTGAGCAATGTTCGCGACAACAGCTTGGGTTTGTTGGAGCGCGGCTTGATTGGTATCCGAGATGTGGTTCGCACGACCCTAACCATCTATCGAACGGACAATGTCGCACGGAACCTAGCTCCCTCCGATATCGACGATCTCGGCCTGCTGATCCCTCCGGAGGCCCGCAGGAAAGGCGTCCAAATAAAGATCGATAACGAATTGCGAGCCATCGTTCCGCTTCCCAGCACGCCAATCCGTCAGGCGGTCCTTAATCTGCTTCTGAACGCAGTTGCTGCGGCGCCGCCCGGCTCCCAAGTTCAAATGACAGTTGTAACGGGCTCGGAAGGGCTTGAAATAGCTGTTGCCGATCGAGGGCCGGGTTTGCCTGGTTTTGCTGCCAAGATTCTGACGAATTCATCTGCCGCGCCCCCGCCGCTGGATGGCGGAGGCCTGGGGCTCTGGACCATCAGTCGACTTATTGCGGACATCGGCGGACAGATTGAGGTGGAATACTTGGTACATGGTGGCACCGCCATCAGACTGACGATCCCGATCCTGAGCACGGAGTTGGCCAATGTTGCATAGCGAACGTGTGATCGGTCTCGTCGAAGACGACCTGATCATGGGTGAAAGCATAGTCCAAAGACTCGCCCTTGAGGGCGTGACAGTCAAATGGTGGCAGAGTGGTCGGGATGCTGTAAGAGAGATTTCGGAAAACAAGTTCGAGGCGATCGTTTGCGATATCAGGCTGCCTGACCTCAACGGAGAAGATGTGTTTCGGGAAGCAGCGCGCTCATCGAACGTACCCCCATTCCTTTTCATCACGGGTTACGGAGACATCGACCAGGCCGTGCGCCTTATGCGGGCCGGTGCGGCTGACTACTTTACAAAGCCGTTTGAGCTCGACGACTTCCTGATCCGCATCGGAGAGCTCATGGGTCCGGGCGGGTCGTCGGGAACACATGTTCTCGGGTTGGCCCCAAAGATAAAGGAACTGGAACGTCTGCTCACGCGAGTGGCGAAGCTTAACTCCACCATCCTCATCTCCGGAGAGACTGGCAGCGGCAAAGAGGTAGCCGCAAGATTTCTCCATGCCATGTCTGGTAGCGACGATCGTCCATTCATGGCCGTCAATTGCGCCGCCATTCCGGGAGATCTATTGGAAAGCGAACTGCTTGGGCATGAAAAAGGAGCGTTCACGGGCGCATCCCAGCGACATCTCGGTTATGCCGAGCGTACCGGCGAAGGCGTTCTATTCCTCGATGAGATCGGCGAACTCAGGTCCGAGCTTCAGGCGAAGCTGCTGCGCCTGATCGAAGACAAATCGTTCTTTCGCGTGGGCGGAGAGCGGCCGGTCCCGTTCAAAGGACGCCTAGTCGTGGCTACGAATGCAGATCTTCCCAAATTGGTCCAAGCCGGGCGGTTTCGTGAAGACCTTTACTACCGAATCAACGTCGTTTCGGTAAGAATCCCGCCCCTGAGGGATCGGCACGAAGACATTCCGTGGCTCATGGAGCGCTTTTTCGCGGAGAGCGCGGGCCGGATGGAGACGTCATTGAAGGGCATCAGCAGTCTGGCAGAAGAAGCCGCCCTCTCCTACGGCTGGCCAGGCAACATCCGGGAGCTCCGCAACAGGATGGAGAGGGCCGTCGCACTCGGACTGGGACAATGGGTGATGCCCGGCGATATGTTTCCGGAACAGAGCGACGATACCGCCTCGGCGTTGCAAATGGGATCGCTCGAGCACGTCCGACAGAGCGCAGAGAAACGCCACATCCTCCGCGCACTGACGGCGACCAGCGGAGAAGTTGGCGCCGCATCCAAGTTGCTTGGGATCGGGCGCACGACGCTTTGGGAAAAAATGCGTCGCCTCGGACTAAACGGCGCCGACCTCGACGTCACCTTATGACAGCGGCCGTCCGAACGGAGCCCTTACGCTAGGAAACGTACTCCTAAATTGAAGTAGTTAGCGACAGCTAGTCAAAGTCTGCTTTGGAGGGCTTGACGGACCTAAGGCAGAGATCGCCCGGAGTCCGAAAAGCCCAATTTCAGACATAGTCTAAGCGCCGCAGCAAATAACTCCCATCGCCCCGGGAAGACCCTTGAGTATTTTTCACTGAGCTATTTGTGAATGCTCGATTCCGGTCCATACAACTATAAAACCAGTATTATAGTTGTAATGTGTTCGAGCTTGCGGTATGTGGAGGCATGAATCGCAAGCTCGCTGCGCGCTGTCTAGCCGAATTGGGCAATTTGACCCGGCTGGACATTTATCGGCTCCTGGTTCGGGCCGGACCGCCTGGCCTCAACATCACCGATATCCAAACCCGTCTCGACGTACCGGCTTCTACGCTGGCCTTCCATCTGCGCGGGCTGGTTAGCGCAGGCCTCGTCGCGCAGGAAAAAAACGGGCGCACAGTGATCTGCCGCGCTCAATACCATCGTATGGACGCGGTCATCGAGTTCTTGCGCGAGCATTGCTGCGAAGGGTTTGAGATGGCTTTGCCGGCGGCGGCGACGCGCCGGGCAAGTTGATCACTTGCGAACCGTGAGCCCGCCATCTTTGGATATCCACTATGGCTGGATCATATTGGGCGCGGGCACCTTCGGCTCGTTCATGACCTTGCCCGGCCAGACGGCGGGCGTCTCGGTTTTCTTCGATCCGATCACTGCTGATCTTGGCATCTCGCGCACTTCGGCCTCGATCGCTTATGCAGTTGGAACGCTTGCAGGGATTCTCCCGGCACCTGTGATCGGCCGCTGGATCGACCGGCGCGGGCCGCGCCTGACGGCGACCATTATCGCCGGTGGCCTCGCCTTGGCCTGCGCCTTCATGGCGACAGTTCAATCCGCAATGATGCTGCTCGTCGGCTTCGCGCTGTTGCGTGGCACTGCGATCGGCGGCCTTAGCCTCGTCAGTCAGCAGGTCGTCAATCTGTGGTTTGTGCGGCGGCGCGGGATTGCCGCTGCGGCGGCCAGTCTCGGACTCGCGGCCGGTGCCATGATCTTCCCGAAGCCGATCGATGGTCTCATCTCGCTCTTTGGCTGGCGAGGCGCCTATCTCACCCTTGCCGGACTTGTCGCCCTCACCATTCTGCCGGTCGCTGCCGCACTGTTTCGCGATCGGCCGGAAAAGTTCGGCCTCAGCACGGACGCCGGGCTGCCGCTGGCCGCAGAAGAGCCACGGGAAGAGCCTTCGTTTACGCGCGAGCAAGCGCTCCGCACCGGCGTGTTTTGGCTGCTGTGCGCGGCCGGCTTTCTGACCAATGCCATCGGCACCGCGCTCTTGCTCAATCACTTCTCAATCATGCAGACGGCTGGGATCGCACACAGCGACGCGCTGCTACTGCTGTCGCTTCTTGCTGGCGTTCAGGCTATTGCCACGCTCGGCACCGGAGTCCTGGTCGATCGATGTGAACCCCGGCAACTGGTTCCGCTTGCGATGTTGATGCTCGCGCTGGCGTCAGCTCTTCCGGCGTTTTGCAGCGGGATCGCCATCAGCGCGCTGTACGCGCTGAGCCTGGGCGGCGCGTACGGCTCGCAGCAAGCCATCAACGCCGCCGGCTACGCGCAGTATTTCGGCCGCGACCATCTTGGCGCGATCAGGGGAGCGTCGTTCGTCTTCGGCATTGCCGGCGCGGCATTCGGGCCCCTGCCTTTCGCGGCAAGCGCCGATTGGACGGGAAGCTATGCTGCCGCCCTGATCGGTTGCTGTGGGTTTTGCCTTGCGTGTGGCGCCGGGGCCTTCGCCGTCAAGCGACCGTCCTCGTCGGCGAAGCCGATGACCAATTGCAAGAGCGAGCGAACGCCATGACAGGCGGAGAAACGACCATCGTGGCGGGCATAGAAATTCCTTCCACTGACCCCGCCTTTCTGGCGGTGGTCCTCGGGGTGCATATCCCCGTGGGCCTTGCGTGTGTTACGATCGGCGCAATCGCGATGTTGAGTCGGAAGCGGCGTGGACGTCATTCGAAGTTTGGAATGATCTATTTCTGGTGTCTGCTGGCGCTCTTCGCGTCCGCGACGTTCCTGTCGCTTATGCGCTGGGCCGAAAACTATCACTTGTTCATTCTCGGAGCGATGTCGTTCGCTTGCGCCTGGATCGGGCGCGCAGCGCTCAGGGGCCGCTGGCGGTACTGGGTCAGGCTTCATATCGCGGGCATGGGCCTGTCGTACATTCTGATGCTAGTTGCTTTTTACGTCGACAATGGACAGCAGCTGCCGCTTTGGAAGGACCTCCCTCATTTCATGTACTGGCTGATACCTATAGCCGTCGGGATACCGCTCATCGTTCGCGCGCTTCTGTGGCCGCCGTTGGCGCGAGCGCGCGCCGGGAGTTCTACTTGAACTTGAGGCGTGCGGATATGCTCGCGTCGCGGCTGAACAACTACGTGGTCGCGTTCTTGTCGCTCGCGACGCGTCTCTGCACCGCCGCTCCACATTCGTACCAACTGCGGGTTCCTGTCACGATCTTCACGACCGACAGCATGACGGGCACCTCGATCAGAACACCCACCACCGTCGCCAGCGCCGCGCCCGAATTGAAGCCGAAGAGACTGATCGCAGCTGCCACCGCAAGCTCGAAAAAATTGCTCGCACCGATCAACGCGGAAGGCCCGGCAACGCGATGGGCTTCTCCCGCCAGGCGATTCAAGACGTAGGCCAGCGCCGAGTTGAAGTACACTTGGATCAGGATCGGCACGGCAAGTATGGCGATAATCGTTGGCTGTGCCAGAATTTGTTGCCCTTGAAAGCCAAACAGGAGAACCAGGGTCGCAAGCAGCGCGATCAGGGAGATCGGCTGCATGATCGACAGGAGCCGAGCCAGGGCGGTTAATCCGCCTTGGGAAATCACCCGACGGCGCAGCAATTGCGCGACAATGACGGGTATGACGATGTAGAGGCCGACCGAAAACAGTAACGTGTTCCAAGGCACCGTGATCGCCGATAGACCAAGCAGAAGGCCTACGACCGGCGCGAACGCAAAGACCATGATGACGTCGTTCAAGGCGACCTGGCTCAACGTGAAGTGCGGTTCGCCGTCCATGAGGTTGCTCCAGACGAACACCATCGCCGTGCATGGCGCCGCCGCAAGCAGGATCAGGCCCGCGATATAGCTGTTGATCTGGTCAGCCGGCAGATACGGCCGAAAAAGCCATCCGATGAAAAGCCAACCGAGGAACGCCATCGAGAACGGCTTGACCGCCCAGTTGATGAAAAGCGTGACGCCGATGCCGCGCCAATGCTCACGAACGTCGGACAGTGATGCGAAGTCGATCTTCACCAGCATCGGGATGATCATCAGCCATATCAGGACTGCAACCGGCAAATTGACTTTGGCGATCTCGGCAGACCCGATCGCCTGAAACAGCGCCTCAAAGTAGTGCCCGAGCGCGATTCCAACGACTATGCAAGCTGCTACCCAGATCGTGAGATATCTTTCGAAGGTCGACATCTTCACGTCCGCCTTTTCGCAGGCGGCTTGGAGGCCGCCTAATCGGGGAATTTGGTAGTGGTTGCAGCGCGAAATAGCCCTGCCCGGCTGGAGCTGCAAGAAGAGTTATCGAAAGCCCCCCGGATTGGTCAAGGTTCCGAACAGACGGCAGCGCACCATGTTCGAATTTCCGAACATCGGTGCTCCCATCCATCGCACTTGCGTCGGCCTCTCATTGATTCTTCTAGCGTTTTCGATGTGGCCCGCCTCCTGCAACGTCGTCGCTGGTCCGTTCGGACACGGCAATCATTCCGGGAGAGAAACAAATGAAAAGGTGCGACAACCTTGTCGACGTCGGCCGTCGTCAATTTCTGAGTGGCGCGGGCGCCGCAACCGCCGCGGTAGCTGCCGCTGCCCTCGTTACCACGGAAGCAAAAGCCGATACTGCCGCCGCACTGGTCAAGTATCCGTCCAACCGGCTTGCGAGCCTCGCCGAGCTCAAGGTCAACGAGCCTTTCAACGTGAGTTATCCGGATGCCGACGCCCCTGGCGTCCTGATCAAGCTGGGCCAGCGCGTGCCCGGCGGCGCGGGTCCAGACGGCGACGTTGTCGGCTTTACGACCATCTGTCCGCACAAGGGTTTCCCCCTAAACTTCAACAAGTCCGACAAGACGATGAATTGCCCCGGCCACTATTCGCGCTTCGACTGCGAGAAAGGCGGTCAGCAGGTCTGGGGTCAAGCCACACAGAATCTCCCGCAGTATGCGCTGCGCGTTGACGACAAAGGCGACGTCTACGCGGAAGGCGTCGACGAGCTTCTCTATGGCCGCCTTTCAAACATTCTCTGAGGGAGATCATAACATGAGCTACAAGCGTCAAAT
>Ga0209839_10001492_pt1 | contig 11967 bp, 9 predicted proteins | sample OrgsoiDNA2013050_FD_185800 | JGI IMG/M metagenome (GOLD analysis project Ga0209839, IMG submission 185800) | Permafrost soil microbial communities from the Arctic, to analyse light accelerated degradation of dissolved organic matter (DOM) -... | ecosystem: Environmental > Terrestrial > Soil >... | reverse complement strand
GCCTGCAGCCGGTTGGGGTCCATGCCCATCGGGTCGCTCCTCGCTCGCGTTTGTTGACAGGGGCGGCACGCCGGCACCCACGGTGCTCGACCGCGTCGCGGGCACGTCCCCACGAGATCTCGGTTCTCGGAGAGGCGACTCTATCCGCACTTGTGCCGGTATGAAGTGTCAACCGGCTCGTGTGACCGCTTTCACACCTGAAAACTGTCCATTGCGGAGACGCGACCGCCGTGGCCGCGTGTGGCCACGGCCGCCGTGGCGGGAGCGGCGAGTCGCTCAGAGGGCCTGGACTTCGCTGGTGATAGCGGAGACGGATGCTTTGGCGTCTCCGAACAGGAGCTCGGTCTTGGGGCCGTAGAAGAGGGGGTTGTCGATGCCGGCGAACCCGGAGGCCATGGAGCGCTTGAGCACGATCACCGCCTTGGACTTGTCGACCTCGAGGATCGGCATCCCGTAGATCGGGGAGCCGGGCTCGTTCTTGGCCGCGGGATTGGTGACGTCGTTGGCGCCGATGACCAGGGTGACGTCGGTGCGAGAGAATTCGGGGTTGATGTCGTCCATCTCCCGCAAGAGTTCATAGGGGACGTCGGCCTCGGCCAGGAGCACGTTCATGTGCCCCGGCATCCGCCCTGCCACCGGGTGGATCGCGTACTTGACCTCCACGCCCTTGGCCTCCAACGCCCGCTCGAGCTCGCGCACCGCGTGCTGGGCCTGGGCGACCGCCATCCCGTATCCGGGAGCGATCACCACCAGCCGGGCGTAGGAGAGCTGGATCGCGACGTCCTGGGCGCTGGTCGAGCGCACCGTCCCGCCATCCTGGCCCGCGGCGCCGACCGGGGCCGCGACGGCGCCGCCGAACCCGCCGGCGATGATCGCCGGCACCGAGCGGTTCATCGCCTTGGCCATCAGATTGGTCAGGATCGAACCCGACGCGCCCACGATCATCCCAGCCACGATCAACGCCGTGTTGTTGAGCGCCACACCGGTCGCCGCCGCCGAGAGCCCGGTGAACGCGTTCAGCAGCGAGATCACCACCGGCATGTCCGCCCCGCCGATCGGCAGCACCACCATATTCCCCAACACCGCCGCCGCGACCAGGATCCCGAAGAAGAACAGCACCTGCGAATGCGTGCCGGCGCACAGGATGATCGCCGTGATCGTGCAGATCGCCAGCAGCACCGCATTGATCACCGACTGGCCCGGCAGCTTGATCGGCTTGCCGGGCAAGATCTCCTGCAACTTCCCGAACGCGATGTTCGAGCCCCAGAACGACACCGACCCCACGATCGCCGCGAACAACGACGGAATCTCCACCCGCAGCGGCCAATCGCCGCCGGCGTGAGGGCCGAGCTGGAAGCCATGGCGGAACTCCACCCACGCGATCAACGCCACCGCACCACCACCCACACCGTTGAACAACGCCACCATCTGCGGCATCTGCGTCATCTTCACGTTCAGCGCCGCCGGGATCCCCACCGCCGTGCCGAGGCCGAGCCCCAGCGCGATCAGCCATGGCGCCGACCCGTCCAGCACCCCGGGCTCCAGCAGCGTCGCGACCACCGCGACCGCCATGCCGACCGCCGCGATCTTGTTCCCGTTCACCGCCGTCCTGGGGCCCGTCAAGCGGCTCAGCCCAAAGATGAACAGCGAGAACGCGACGATGTACAGCGAATCGATCAGTGCCTGCTTGTGCAGGAACGACGTGGCCAAAAAGGTCACTCCGCCTCGCCCTCCTCAACCGCCGCCTTCGGAGCCGCCTCACCCACCGGCTCGGGCTTGCGCTTGAACATCGCCAGCATCCGGTCGGTGACCAGGAAACCGCCGATCACGTTGATCGTCCCGAACATGACCGCAATCACCAACAGCACGTGCTCCAGCACCCCGCTCGCGATGTGCATCAGCAACAGCCCGCCCAGCACCACGATCCCGTGAATCGCGTTCGTGCCCGACATCAACGGCGTATGCAACGTATTCGGAACCTTCGAGATCACCTCGAAGCCCACGAACGCCGCCAACACCAAGATCGCAATATCCGTGACGATGCTCATCGCTGTCTCGCCTCCTCGTGCTACTGGGCGCCGGCCGCGGCTTTGGCGCCTTCGTGGACGATCTCACCGCCGCGGGTGACGCACGCGCCGGCGATGATCTCGTCGTCGAAGTCGAGCTTCAGCGCGCCCTCGGAGATCATCAGCTCCAGCAGCGACTGGATGTTGCGCGCGTACAGCTGCGAGGCGTGCTCGGCCATCGTCGAGGCCAAATTCAGCGGCGCGACGATCTTCACCCCGTACTTGATCACCGTCTCCCCCGGCTCGGTCAACTCGCAGTTCCCACCCGCCTCGCCGGCCAGATCGACGATCACCGATCCCGGCTTCATCCGCTTCACCGCCTCCTCAGTCACCAGAATCGGCGCCCGGCGGCCCGGCACCAGAGCGGTCGTGATCACCACATCCACCTTGCCGATCGCCTCCGCCATCAACTCCTGCTGACGCAGCTGCTGCTCCGCGGTCAGCTCCTTCGCATAACCGCCCGCGCCCTCCAGATCACCACCCAGATCGAACTCCAGAAAATGCGCGCCCAAACTCTCCACCTGCTCCTTCACCGCCGCGCGCACGTCAAACCCCTGCACCACCGCACCCAACCGGCGCGCCGTCGCGATTGCCTGCAACCCCGCCACACCCGCACCCAGCACCAGCACCGTCGCCGGGCGAATCGTGCCTGCCGCCGTCATCAGCATCGGATAGAAGCGCCCCATCTCCTGAGCACCCAGCAACGCGGCCCGATAACCGGCCACGTTCGACTGCGAGGACAGCGCGTCCATCGACTGCGCACGGCTGATCCGCGGCACCGCCTCCAGAGCAAAGCTCGTGGCGCCCGACCCGGCGATCGCCCGCACGCCCTCACCATTCGACAACGGCGCCAGGAAACCGATCAGCACGCTCTCGGGCCCCAGCCGCGTCGTCTCCTCCGCGCTCGGGGGCGCCACCTTGACGATCACATCCGCGTCCCACACCGCCGACTCCTCCGCCAGCCTCGCGCCGGCATCCTCATACAGCGAGTCCGGGATCAGCGCACCATCCCCCGCGCCCCGCTGCACCAGCACCTCCAAATCCTGAGCCACGAGCTTCTTCACGGCCTCAGGCACCAGCGCCACCCGACGCTCCCCAGCATCCGTCTCTTTCGGCACTCCGATTTTCATGCGCCGCGGGAGGCTATCGGTTGAGCGCATGTGACGTGCCGCTGCTGGTCACGATCAGCTCACACCGACCGGTGCCAGCGCCAGCGCGGTGGCGATCGCGAACCCGGTGGCGAGCTCGAGCATGGCGGGTGTTGCCGACCGGTGATGAGCGACGACGGCGGCGGCGGCGGCGGCCCTCCGGGACGGGTGCGCGACCCGCGAGCGCGTGCGACCACGCGTCGCGGAGGCGGCCCGGGCGCCGGCCGTGACCGGGGCTGGCTGACGGGCCACGGCGGCGAGCGGAAGCGGCCGGCCCGCGAGCGCCATCGCCGCCTCGGCGGTCACCCACACCGGCGTCTGGTCGCTCGAGCGGGAGTAGCGCACGTGGCCGTCCGGCGCCGTCAGGGACTGGATGAAGCCGAGCGGCGAGGTCGCCCCGCCGCGATGCAGCGAGCCGGGATCGACACCGGCCGCCAGCAGGCCCTGGATGGCCCAGGACGTCGATTGGGCGTTGGATTCCCCTCCGGGCTGGGCGGCGAACCCGCCGTCGCGCTGCTGTGCGCTGCGCAGGAACCTGACCGCCCGCGAGCGGGCCCGCACGGCCGAGCCGCCGGCGCGGGCCAGAGCCTCGAGCGCGGCTCCGGTGTCGTCGGCATCGCTCGAATCGCCGGCCGTGGCGAAGTTGAATCCACCGTCGCCGTCCTGCTGGTGCACGAGCCAGGACAGCGTGCGCGAGCCTGGGGCCACACCGGCGGCCCGCAGCGCGAGTACCGCGAACGCGGTCAGGTTGACCTGGTCGGCCACCGAGCCGTCGGGGCGGATCCGGCGCCGCAGAGCGGACGCGAGGTCATGGCCGCCGAAGTCCGCGGCCGGCCGACCGGCCGCTCCGACGACGAGGATCGTGCGCTCGAGCGCCCCGGCGTCGCTCAGCGAGCCGACCCCACCGCGCACGTAGTCGAGCACGCTGTGGCCGGCGCGGCTGACGTCGAGCGGATTGTGACCCTCGGCCGCCAGGCCCAGCGCGGCCCATCCGGTGTCAAGCGCGTTGGCGGGCTGGCCCGGGGCGGGCCCGAAGCCGCCGTCGCTCTGCTGAGCCCCGAGCAGATAGCCGGACAGCGTTGCCGCCCTGGCCCCGCCGGGCACGGCGAGGCCGCCGGCGCCGGCCGCGATCACCGCCAGCAGGGTCGCCGGCAGCAGCCCCGCCCGGGCGGCCGGGCGGGGGCCCGGGGGGTGCAGCCAGGTCACCTCGAGCCGAGCGGCGAAGCGCCGCAGCGCTCGCGCCAGGGCCGGTCCGAAGGCCAGCGCGAACAGGAGGCAGCCGGCGGCGTGGATGCAGTCGAATCCGATTCCCTTGCCGACATAGATCCCGAGCTGGGCGGCGCTGTGGTCGCTGTAGGTGACCCAGTCGCCGAGATCCTGGACCGCCGCGAACGCGAAGCCAGCGATCGCGCACACGATCGCCAGCGGCCATCGTCCGAGACGGCGCCCGCCGGCGATGGCCACACCCGCGCCGAGCACCCCGGTCAGGCCCCAGGCGGCCATCTGCCAGGGCGTCCAGGGACCCTGCCCGAAGAAGAAGTTCGACGTCAGACCGGCGAGCGCTCCGACCACGAATCCGGGGGCGCCGCCGAGCGCGTAGCCCGAGATGAGCACGATATCCGTGGTCGGCTTCACGTTGGGCAGTGCCGCGAAGGCGATCCGGCCGAGCGCGGCGAACGCGGCCAGCGTGCCCACGAGCGCGACCATGCGAGCCGAGGGCCGCGCGCGCTCGTACCAGCCGAACCCGCCCACGAGCGCGAGTCCGAGGATCGCGAACGAGCCGAGTTGCCAGCTCACGCGGGCCTCCTGGCGGTCGGGGTGGTCATCGGGCGGTCACCGCCTCGGTCTGCAGCGAGCCGGCGATCAGGGCCACGCCCTCCTCGGGCCGCAGCGCCCCGCCGGCGCCACCCAGGATGCGGGCCGTCTCGGTGGCAAAATAGGTCCCGCCGGCGAGCACGTCCGCGGCAGGCCCGTCGGCGATCGGGGCCCCATCGGCGAGCAGCACGACGCGATCGGCGAATGCGGCCACGAACTCGGGATCGTGGGTGGCCACCAGCACGGCGGCGGGCATCTCGGCCAAGAGCTCCGCCAGCTCTCCCTTGCGCCCCCGATCCATGCCCCGGGTGGGTTCATCGAGGCACACGACGGCGGGAGGACCGTCCGGATCGTCGAGCACGATCGCCAGGGCCAGGCGCTGCCGCTCGCCGCCCGAGAGGTCGCGCGGGTTGCGCCCGGCGAAAGCGGGGCTCGACAGCCCGACGGCGGCCAGCGAATGAACCGAGGCCTCAGCGGCCACCGTCTCGTGGACCAGGTAGTCGGTGGGGTTCTGCAGCAGCAGCGCCACGCGGCCGGCGCTCTGCACCTTGCCCCGCGTCGGGCGCATCAGACCAGCGGCGTGCCTGAGCAGCGTCGACTTGCCCGCGCCGTTGCGCCCCATCAGCGCCACGTGCTCGCCGGCCATCAGCACGAGCGAGGCGTCACGGAGAATCGCCGGACCGCGGGGGAGCTCGTGCCACACCCGAGCCAGCGCCAGCGCCGACTCGGCGCTCCGCTCCCGGCCGCGGAGCGGCCGCGTAACCCGCCTCGGCCGGCCGCGGCGCCGATCCTCGCCCAGGGCAGGCGCGCTGCCGGCGGCCCGGGGGTCGGGCAGCAGACTGCGCTCGCGCAACGCAGCGCGCGCGGGCTTGACCCCGACCGCCGCGGGCAATCCGGCTCCGGCCAGCAGCCGGGCACCGGGGGTCTGGAGCTCCGGGGCGCCGAGCGCCGCCCAGCGCAGAAAGTCGGCCGGATCAGCGTCGCAGGCGATCTCGCCGTCCACGAGCGCAATCACGCGGTCGGCGGCCGACAGACAGCGTTCGAGGCGGTGCTCGGCCAGCACGATGGTCGTGTCGGCGTCCTCGTTGCACCGGCGCAGCAGGGAGATCAGCTCGTCGCCCGCGACAGGATCGAGCTGGGAGGTGGGCTCGTCGAGGACGACCAGCGCGGGGCGGCCGGCCAGCGCCGCCCCCAGCGCCACCCGCTGAAGCTCGCCCCCGGAGAGCTCGCTCGTGGACCGGTCGAGCAGGTGGCTGATCCCGAGCGCCAGGGCGGTCTCCTCCACTCCCCTGGCGACGGCGGAGCCGCTCTCGCCTCGGTTCTCGAGCGGGAAGGCCAGCTCCGCGCGCACGGTGCCCATCACGACCTGCGTTTCGGGATCCTGAAACAGGGTGCCGACGGCGAAGGCCAGCTCGCCTGGGCCGTGCTCGCGGGTGTCCATCCCGGCCACGGTCACCCGCCCGGCGATCTCACCGCCGTAGAAATGGGGCACGAGGCCGCTCGCCGCCCGCAGCAACGTCGACTTGCCCGACCCGGACGCGCCGGCCAGCACGACCAGCTCTCCAGCCGAGATCTCCAGCGAGAGATCACGGACCGCCGGCCGCTCGGCGCCGGGATAGCTGTAGCTCAGATGCTCGACGCGCAGGACGCTCGTCATCCGATCCCCCTGCGGTCGGCGAACGGGGCCAGCGCGCAGGCCAGGAGCGCGGCCGCGATCGCGAGCACTCCGGAGCCGGCCGGCGAATACAGCGACGGATAGGCGTGGAAGGGAGCGGCCCCGGTCGCACGCGCGCCGACCGAGAGCATCACGATCGCGGCGGCAACGGCGGCGAAGGCAACGTCGTGGCGGGAGTATGGCCGCCTTGCCCGCGGCGGTCGGTGCGCCGAGCCGTAGCCCCGCACCTCGAGCGCCGCGGCCACGTCAAGGGCGCGGTCGAGCACGCCGCTGCTGGCTGCGCGCATCAGGGCCAGGCGCGAGGGCGGCTTGCCCGGCCGGCAGCGCTGCGCATCGGCCAAGCGCCGGGCGTCACGCACCAGCACCGGCACCATCCGCGTGGCCAAGGTCGCAGTCAGGGCGGAGCGGAACGAGACGCGCCGGAACAGCCGCAGCACCTCGTCGGGGTCGACCGCTGCGGTGTACAGCGCCCCGCACAGGATCAGCGCCACTGCGCGCAGGCCGAGGATGGCGCCGTAGGCGGTGGCCTCGAGCGTGATGTCGGTGTGCCCCAACACCGGCAGCTGGCCGAGGCGGAGGAGTACCGTGAGCCCGTCGCGGCTCACGAATGCGTTGACGAGCACGATCATCACGGCCAACGGAATCGCGAACAGGGCGGCGCGGCGAAGCTCGCGGCCCACTCCGGCGGCACACCCGGCGCCCGCGATCGCCAGCGTCACCGCCGCCAGCATGATCGGGTGCTCGGCCAGCAGGGCCGCGCACGCCAGCGCCAGGCAGTAGGCGCAGCCGGCGCCGGCGCGGGCGGCGTGGAGCGGGCTCGCCAGCCGGCGGTAGCTCACCCCGCCGGCCCCTGTACCGGTACCGGGACATCGCTGCTCCGGTGGACGGCGAGCGCAAAATGGTTGCGCAGCCGGCCTGGCGTCAGAGCCGCGGCCGCGGCCAGGACGCCGGCCGGGTCGGTGCCGGTGATCAGCCACGTCGGCTCCGAGATGTGATCGCCGGTGGCGGCCACCAGCCCGGCACCGGCGCCGAGCGTGCGCACAGGCCGGCCATGGAGATCGAGCAGCTCGAGCGCCCTGCCATCGAGACCGCTGAAGCGCGCGTAGACGCCGCTGGCCGACGGCCCGCGGGCGATCAGAGCCGAGGCGACCTGCCCGCTCACCTCACGCCACGTGCCGACCACCACGCCGATCGTGTCCGGGCCCGAGCCGGTGCCGATGAACTGGCGCGCCAGCGGAACGCCCGCCGCGGTAAGCGCGGCGGCGGCCTTGTCGCACGCCGCGTTGACCTCGGCAGCACACTCGAGCGTGACCGGCAGGCGCTTGCCGCCAACACCGTGCACGAACGGCTCGGGGTAGGACCCCACGACAGCGGGGATGCTGTTGGTCGCGCTCCAATTGTGCAGGTCCCACCAGATCCGGTCGCCGCGGTGCACGCTGGTGCCGGCGGCCCCGGCCGCCGCCTCGACGCCGTTGACGTAGTAGAACCAGTCGAGGTGCGATGAGCCGCCGGAGTGGCCGTTGACCGACTCGACGAAGCCGCCGCCATAGCGCGTCGTCACCTCGAACGAGCGCTGCAGCATGCGCATCACGGTCTCGGCGCCGGGCACCTGGTGCACCGTGATTGCGCCGACCTGACCGGCGCCGAAGCTGCGCGTGACGGTCAGGCTGACGTCGGAGGTTCCGCGACCGGGGCCCAGCCCGCAGCCCGCGACACCGATCACGGCCAGTGTCGCGAGCGCGATGCGGACGATGGGGCTCACGCGCTCGCGGGAGCGACCACTACAGAGTGACCCGGATGCTCAGCGGCGCGGCGCGGATGTACCCGCTGCGGTCGGCGTGGAGCGCCAGCGTGCCCGTGTGGGTGGCCGTGAGCGTGGCGACCCCGTGGCTGTTGGTGGTCGCGGTCGGCCCGGCGCCGCGAACATGCGCGCCGCGCAGCGGCTTGGCCACCCCGGAGTCGCTGAACGAGACGACCTTGACCGAGAACGAGTGGCCCACGCGGGCGACCGCGGGACCCGTGAGGTTCAGCGGGTGCTCGTGGTGAGAGATGGAATCGACCGCGAACAGGAGGCGGTCGCCCGAGTGCAGCTTGATCTCACACGCGCCGGTGGTGGCGAAGCGGTTGTCGATCCAGATGCCCCAGTAGTACGCCTTGCTCTTCTCGGTGTCACCCAGGATCGAGGTGATGAAGTAATCGGGGATCCCGAAGGAGCCGAACGTGCCGCTCCAGCGATGATGGGCCGCCGTGTCGAGGACGCCGGCGGCGCTCGTCTCCGGGCACGCGCCCCGCGGCGCACCGTTGTGGGTGATCGAGCCCGTGCGCGTCCGCACCAACGTCGGCGCCAGCAGGGCGCGCGTCCTGCCTTCGATGCGGACGGTCACCTTGGGGCCGGCCGCGGCGAGCGCGACGGTTGAGGAGATGAGGGCCAAGGCGAGAGTCGCTCCGCCTGCGGCGAGGATTGGTCTGCGCTTCATGTGTGAGCCACCCCTTTCCACGAGGGCTTCGGCTTTGCGGTCGGAGGCTGGTCTCCTGGCTTACGGGCCGACCGGCCGCGCCTTCCCGGGTGTGAGATTCGCCCAGTGGCTTGCAATGCGGCTGGCGTCCCCGATCACAGTGGCGGGTCCACGCCGGGCTTTCACCGGCTTCCCATCACCACCGACCTTTGACGGCGGCATCGTACCGCGCCGGGAGATGCCGGAGCGCCGTGGCACCCCCGGGGACCGTAGACTGAGGAGCGGGATGACGATCAACCTGACGCGGATCTACACGCGGCTCGGCGATTCCGGCGAGACGCACCTGGGAGACATGAGCCGGGTGCCGAAGACCCATCCGCGGATCGAGGCCTACGGGACGGTCGACGAGCTCAACTCGCACATCGGCCTGGCGCTCACAGTCGAGCCGATGCCCGAGCACTATGCGGACTGGCTGCGGCGGATCCAGAACGACCTGTTCGACGTCGGGGCGGACATCTCGGCCCCCGAGGACCCCGCGCGCGAGCGACTGCGCGTGCTGCCCGAGCAGACCGCCTGGCTCGAGGCGCGATGCGACGAGGTCAATGCCACGCTCGCACCGCTGAAGTCATTCGTGCTTCCGGGCGGCACCCCGGCGGCCGCGCACCTGCACGTGTGCCGCACCGTCTGCCGCCGCGCCGAGCGCCTGGCCATCGCGTGCGCCGGGGAGCTCAACCCCGAGGTGATCCGCTACCTCAACCGCCTCTCGGATCTGCTGTTCATCCTCAGCCGCGGGGCCAATGGCGGCGACGAGCCGTTGTGGGAGCCGGGCCGCTACCGGTAGAAGGTCACCAGCTCAGACCCCGGTCTCGATCCTGCGCACCGCCGCCAGCGGCGGCGCCACGGGGTGCTCGATCACGTCGAAGCTCCGCCGGCATTCCTCCGCCACCCCGGGCCGCCCGATGTGGTAGCCCTGGACAAAGTCGCAGCCCAGCTCCGAGAGGCTGCGCTTGATGCTCTCACTCTCGACGCCTTCGGCGGTGACGCGCAGGCCCAGGTTGCGGCCGAGCTCGATGATCGAGCGCACGAGCACCGCATCGTTGCGATCGGTCTCCATCCGCATCACAAACGAGCGATCGATCTTGATCTCGTCGATCGGCAGCTGCTGGAGCTGGGACAGCGACGAGAAGCCGGTCCCGAAGTCGTCGATCGCGATCGTCACGCCCATCCCCCGGAGCTCATTGAGAACCGTCCGCGCGCGACCGAGGTCGGCGACGATCCGGCTCTCGGTGATCTCGAGCTGAAGCGACGATGCCGGCAGGTGGAAGCGCTCGAGCAGGCCACGGATGGTCGCGGGCAGGTCGTGGTCGAGCAGGTTGCGGGTGGACACGTTGACCGACACGTGCAGGTCCATCCCTTCCCGGCGCCACAGCTCGCATTGCCTGAGCGTGGCCTCGAGCACCCGGTCGGTCAGCAGCTTGATCACGCCCGTCTGCTCGGCGAGGGGGATGAAGCCATCGGGCCCGATGGACCCGAGCTGCGGATGGTTCCAGCGCGCCAGCGCCTCGACTCCGCGCATGCCGCCGCCGCGCAGCGGGACCTTGGGCTGGTAGTGGACGACGAGCTCGCCGCGGTCGATGCCGCGCCGCAACTGGGCGGCCAGGGCCAGGCGGTCGAGGCTGTAGTCGTCCTGGTCGAACGCGTACAGCTGGAAGGGCACGTCCGAGGCCTTGGCGCAGTACAGCGCCACGTCGGCGTGACGCAGCAGCTCGGGCACGGTGCGGCCGTGCTGGGGGAAGCAGGCGATCCCGACGCTGGCGGCGATCTGCAGCGCGAGCGTATCCACCTCCAACGTACGGTCCAGGGCCTCGAGCAGCCGCTGGGCAACCGCGGCCGCCTCGGCCTCGTCGTGGATGCTCTCGAGCACGACCGCGAACTCGTCGCCGCCGAGACGGGCGAGGGTGGCGTTCGGTCCGAGGGCGTGTTCGAGCCGCGGAGCGATCTTCTTCAGCACGGCATCGCCGAACTCGTGTCCGAGGGTGTCGTTGACCGCCTTGAAGTCGTCGAGGTCGATGATCATGGCCGCCACGAGCGTCTGCTCGCGCTCGGCGACGAGCACGGCCGAGCGCAGGCGCTCCGCCAGCAGCGATCGGTTCGGCAGCTCGGTGAGCGCGTCGTGAGAGGCGCGGTGGCTGTTGACCGCGGCCTGGCAGCCGCCGGCGTAGATGGCCAGCAGCGGCACGAACGAGACCGGTATCAGCGCCACGCTCGTGTACGCGGCGGCGACGAGCGCCGGGGTGAAGGACAGCAGGCAGCCGGCAGTCCAGGCCTGGAAGGCGAAGTCCTCCTGGAGATAGGGCAGCACGGGAAGGTCGGCCAGCAGCGCGGCCCCGGCTCCGGCCAGGAGGTGGTTGGCGGCGAAGAACGCTGCCCCGGCGGCCACGATCACCGGCAGGTTGGCGGCGGTCAGGGCGACGGGAAGCGCGACCGAGGCTAGAGCCATCACGGCCGCGGCGGCGGCGATCGTCAGCACGTACTGTGCGGCATTGAAGGCGACCTTGATCGGGGCGGTGCGCTCCAGGCAGTCGGCGACCACCGAGCACACGGCGTACACGATCATGGCGGGCGCAGCGCCGAAGCACAGCAGCATCGCGAAGGCGAACGGGGTGGAGATCGTGATCTTGTCGAGCCCGTGCCGTCGCGGCACGGGAATCGGCAGCAGCTCGCCGGCGAGCACGAACACGGCCAGGGCCCAGAAGCGAGCCTGGTCGTTGATCACCCATTGGCCGGCGAAGGCCAACCCGACGGCG
>Ga0209839_10001491_pt1 | contig 11979 bp, 12 predicted proteins | sample OrgsoiDNA2013050_FD_185800 | JGI IMG/M metagenome (GOLD analysis project Ga0209839, IMG submission 185800) | Permafrost soil microbial communities from the Arctic, to analyse light accelerated degradation of dissolved organic matter (DOM) -... | ecosystem: Environmental > Terrestrial > Soil >... | reverse complement strand
TCGACCTGATCAACCGGGACTATCCGCGCGGCGGGATGGCCAAGCCCGGGATGACCGCCGGCAGCTGCCTGCGCAAGGACTTCGCGTTCTCCGAGGAGCGCTCGAACGCGCCCGGGATGCTGCTCGCCGTCTCACGCGTGAACGAGGCGGTGCCGCTGTTCCTGGTCGAGGGGGTCAAGCGCCGCATCGGCGAGCTGTCCTCGCGCAAGGTGGCGGTGCTCGGGCTCACGTTCAAGCGCGACACCGACGACGAGCGGGATTCGCTGTCGCCCAAGCTGATCCGGATGCTGGAGCGCGAGCTCGCCGACGTCGCCGTCTGCGACCCCCACGCCGCGACCCCGACGCAGCCTCTCGACGAGGCGGTCCGCGACGCGGATGTGGTGATCGTGGCCACCAACCACTCCGAGTTCGAGCGCCCGGACGCGCTGCGCGAGATCATCGCGCGAGCCTCCTCCGACTGCCTGCTCGTCGACCCGTGGAACGCCTTCGGCACCGCCCAGGTGTTCCTCTACGCCAGCGAGGCGGCGGCGCTGCTCGGCACCGGCGCGCCCGCCGACCAGGCGCGGGGCGTGGCTCGCGGATGAGGGCCGGCCGATGAGCCGGGTCCTGGTCACGGGCGGTGCCGGCACGATCGGCTCGGCGGTCGTCCGCCGTCTGCTGCGCGATCCCGCCTGGGAGGTCCGCGTGTCCGACCACCGCGAGGCCCCGGCATGGATGCGCGAGGGCTGCGAGATCCACCAGGGCGATCTGCGCATCGCCGAGGAGGGCCGGGACGCCGCCGCCGGCTGCACCCACGTGATCCACCTGGCCGCGATCGTGGGCGGGATCGCGAACTTCCACAAGCTGCCTTTCACCCTGACCGAGGTCAACAACGCGCTCACCGGCGCGATCGTGCGGACCGCCGTGGACCAGGCCATGGAGCGGTTCGTCTACGTTTCCTCCTCGATGGTGTTCGAGCGCGCAACCGAGTTCCCGACACCCGAGAGCCACCTCCTCGACTGCGCCTCCCCGCGCTCGGCCTACGGCTTCTCCAAGCTCTCCGGCGAGGTGTACACGCGTGCCGCGCACGACCAGCACGGCCTCCGCTACACGATCTGCCGTCCCTTCAACGCGTACGGTCCGGGCGAGCTTCCCGAGCCCGACGAGCCCGGGATCGCGCACGCGGTGCCCGACCTGATCGCCAAGGTCCTCTGCGGCCAGCACCCGCTGGAGATCTTCGGATCCGGCACGCAGACCCGCACCCTGACCCATGTCGACGACATCGCCGATGGCGTGGTCACCGCGATGGCCTCGCCCGCGGGCGAGAACGAGGACTTCAACATCTCCGCTTCCGAGGAGCTGACCGTGGCCGAGATCGCGCGGATCATCTGGGACGCCTGCGGCCGGGATCCCGCCGGCTTCGCGCTCACGCACCTGCCGAGCTTCGCGGTCGACGTCCAGCGGCGCTGGCCCTCGGTCGAGAAGGCGCGCCACATGCTCGGCTGGGAGGCCCAGGTCGATCTCCGCGACGGGATCGCCCGGACGGTGGACTGGCTGCGCGAACAGCCCCTGGCGGTCGGCGCGTGAGCGCGCGCCGGGCCCTGATCACGGGCATCACCGGGCAGGACGGCTCGTACCTGGCCGAGTTCCTGCTCGACCAGGGATACGAGGTCCACGGGATGGTGCGACGGTCCTCGACCGAGAAGTTCGACCGGATCGAGCATCTCCGCAGTCGCGTCACGCTGCATCAGGGAGACCTGCTCGACCAGCGCTCGCTCGTCGACACGCTGCGCGCCTCGCAACCCGATGAGATCTATAACCTGGCCGCGATGTCGTTCGTGGCGGCATCCTGGGTGCAGCCGACCCTGACCGCGGAGTTCTCCGGCACCGGCGTGACCAGGATGCTCGAGGCGATGCGCGAGGCCTGTCCCGAGGCCCGGTTCTATCAGGCGTCCTCGAGCGAGATGTTCGGCAAGGTGCTGGAGGTCCCCCAGACCGAGACGACACCGTTCTATCCCCGCTCCCCGTACGGCGTGGCCAAGGTCTACGGGCACTTCATCACCGTGAACTACCGCGAGTCCTACGAGCTGCACGCGAGCAGCGGGATCCTGTTCAACCACGAGAGTCCTCGCCGCGGCCTTGAGTTCGTGACCCGGAAGATCACCTGGCACGCCGCCGCGATCAAGCTCGGCCTCGAGACCGAGCTCCGCCTCGGCAACCTGGACGCGGAGCGGGACTGGGGGTTCGCCGGCGACTACGTGCGCGCCATGTGGCTGATGCTCCAGCAGGACGAGCCCAGCGACTTCGTCGTGGCGACGGGCGTCTCGCACTCGGTGCGCGACTGCGTCGAGGTGGCGTTCGGCCATGTCGGCCTGGCCCTCGACGATCACGTCGTCCTCGACCCCTCGTACCTGCGGCCGGCCGAGGTCGAGCACCTGATCGGCGATGCGAGCAAGGCCAAGCGGGTCCTCGGCTGGGCGCCGGAGGTCAGCTTCGAGCAGCTGATCCGGATGATGGTCGACGCCGACGTCGCGCTGCTCGCGCGCGACCCGGCCGCCCGCCTCCCGCGGGGGCAGTGACCAAGAGCTCGATCAATCAGGTCGCCGCGCGCGGCTTTGAGCGCGCGGGCGCGGAGTATGAGCGGGGCAGGCCCGGATACGCGGACGCCGCGATCGCCCTGCTGGTCGCCGAACTGGGCGTCGGCCCCGAGCGGACCATCGTCGACCTCGCCGCCGGGACGGGCAAGCTCACCCGGGCGCTGATCGGCACCGGCGCGCGGGTGATCGCCGTCGAGCCGGTGGCGGGCATGCGCGCCCAGCTCGTGGGCGCCGTCCCGCAGGCCGAGGTGCTCGAGGGCACCGCCGAGGCGATCCCGCTGCCCGACTCCGCGGCCGACGCTGTCGCCGTGGCGCAGGCCTTCCACTGGTTCGACGCCCCACGCGCGGCGACCGAGATCCACCGCGTGCTGGCGCCGGGAGGGGGGCTCGGAGTGGTTTGGAACGAGTGGGACGAGTCGGTGGACTGGGTCGCCCGGATGCAGGAGATGGTGCACGCATACGCCGGTGAAGCCCCCCGAGCCGCGACGACCCAGTGGCCCCGGGAGCTGGAGGCGACGGGACTGTTCAGCGATCTCTCCGAGCGTGACTTCGCCCATGTGGTCACCGGCGACCTCGACAACCTGGAGGCGCGGATCTCGTCGGTCAGCTACATCTCGGCGCTCGAGGACCACGAGCGCGAGCACGTGCTCAGCCGGGTGCGCGCCCTGGTGGCCACACACCCACAGACGCGCGATCGGTCGCGCCTGCCGATGCCGTACTCGACGCGCGTGGCGTGGTGCCGCGCGCGCGGGTAGGCGGCGTGTCAGCTCACCTCGACGCTGAAGCGGCAGCCGCGCGTCTCGAGCTCGGCGAACATCGCCTCAGGATCGACGGCTCGCTCGGGTGGCATCGCGCCGGTTGCGCTCAGCTCCCCGCGGGCGAGCAGCCGAACCGCCGCGGCGGCAGGCGCGGCCGTCGAGACGATCGAGCCTCCGATCCCGAAGTGGGGCGGGCTCAGGGCTCGCACGAACACGGTCCGGTCTCCGGATTTCACCACGACCAGGTGCACGGAGGTGGTCGCGTCAGAGGGGGGCACGGCGTCCCGGGCGGCGGCGGCGACCTGCTCGGGGCTCGAGCCGACCAGCTGCTGCAGGCGCTCGAGCAGGGTCGGGTTGAGCGACAGCCGGAAGCTCGACTCCCGCGTCCCGAAGCTCTCGCCGAACGTGGCCAGCTCGGAATGGAGCGTGAAGATCGTCTCGGCCACGCCGATCGGGTCGCCGAAGTCGATCGCACCGCCCCGGGTCAGCGGCTCGATCTCGACGGGCCGGCCCTCGCGCAGGACGACGGGCGCCAGCGTCAGCTCGTCGAGCAGGGTCTGCAGCGCGTACGGGGGGCTGAACTGCCCGGCGGCGCGCGGATCTCGTCCCGCGGCGTAGATGTCGATCGAGTCGGGTGCGGACCCATCGAGCTCACGGAGCGCCCGCTGCGCCATCAGGTTCGTCTTGCCGGGGCTCGACCCGACGCCCAGCAGGGCCAGCAGACCGGCGTGCTCGAACTCGTCCGCGAGCTTGAGCTGGTGCCTGGTCAGCCAGTACAGGCCGCCCAGGTCCAGGTAGCTGCAACCGGCCTCCAGGCATGCTCGCATCGCGTCCAGGTTGATCCGATAGGAGGCGGTGTTGACGAGCACGTCGGCCCCGGCCAGCTCGCCGGCCAGACCGGCTCGGGCATCGGCGGCGCGAGCCGTCGCCTTACCGGCGCCATGGCGCTCGGCCACCGCCGCCGCGCGGTCGCCGTCGAGGTCGAGCAGAACCATCTCCGCGACCTCCGCGGACTCGCCGAGGTCGTGCACGATGGCCGGCGCGATCGTTCCGGCGGCACCGAGGACGGCCACCCGCGCCGGGGCCCGAGATCCTGAGCTCACCCGTTTGACGGTAGCGGCGACCCGATGGGACGAGTTGTACAAAGAGCCGCCCACGCGGCAGCCGGGGGCTCGCCGGTGGCATAGGCTCCCGTGCGGTGGACGAGCTTGCTGCCGCGCTGGCGTTCGATCGTGGCCTGCGCGCCAGGGCCGCGCGGGAGACCATCGAGCTGCCCGAAGGCCTCGTCGTGCTGCACGAGGAGCTGCCGAGGCTGCGCTACCTCAATGCGCTGATCCTCGATGCGCCGCTGCCCGCGTCGTTCGGAGCCGGTTCGCTGGCCGGGCTCGCAGATGTCCGGCTCGGGCATCTGCGACACCGGCACGTCGTGGTCGACGACGGCCCCGCCGCCGAGCGCCTGGCGCCGGCGCTGCTGCGTGACGGCTGGAGCATGGAGCGGACGCTGTACATGAGCTGGCGGCGCGAGCCCGATCGCCCCCCCCGCCCCGGCGTCGGCAGGGAGATCTCCGAGCCGGAGATCCGGAAGCTGCAGGCGGAGATCTACGGCGAAGACTCGGAGAGCGCCAGCCCGGTCGCCGCGGCCCTGATCGCCACCCTGGTCGCGGGCCAAGATGCCGTCCGAGCGAGCACCACGGCTCTGTGCTTCGGCGCCGGCGAGGGGGACGCGATGAGCGCCTCGTGCACGCTGTTCCTGGAGCGCGCCGACGGCCACGGCGGGATCGCGATGGTCGACGAGGTGGGAACCCTGATCGCCCACCGCCGGCGGGGGCTCGGGCGTGCTGTCGTCGCCGCCGCGCTCGAAGCCGCGCGCCGGATGCGCTGCGCTCCGATCCTGGTTCCGGCCGACGCCGACGACTGGCCCCGCAAGCTGTATCAGCGCATGGGCTTCGAGCCGCTGGGGAGGCAGGTGTCGTTCACGCTCACACCTGCGCGCTGACAAGCGTTCCGGGGCTCGACTCGTCCCGCGGTTGTCCGGCCGGTACAAACCCCTGGCTTCGGTTGGGCCACACGACCCTTGCACTCGACCCGGCATGGGCAGAGAATTGCCGCCAGGCAGCCGGTGGTGCGACGTTTCGTCCAAACGATCGCGTTCTGCTCACGCCCCGCCGGCGGTTGCAACCAAACTGGAAGAGGGGCCGCCATGGAAAGCGCGTCGTTGGCAGAGCCGGTCACCGGGATCCAGGTCGAGGACAAGGGCCTGAAGAAGAACGCGATCTCGTTCCTCTCGAACATCGTCATCGGCGTTGCCTCGACGGCGCCCGCCTACAGCCTGGCCGCGACGCTCGGTGGAATCGCCGGCTTCGTCGCCTTCGGGTCGCCGGCGATCATGATCATCGCCTTCTTCCCGATGCTGTTCATCGCGGCGGCGTACTACTACATGAACCGCGCCGACCCTGACTGCGGCACGACCTTCTCCTGGGTGACGCGCGCGATGGGCCCGCGCCTGGGCTGGATGGGCGGCTGGGGCATCATCGTGACCGACATCATCGTGATGCCGAACCTGGCCGCGATCGCCGGCCAGTACACGTTCCAGCTATTCGGCGACAACAACCCGTCGACGTTCGAGGTCACGCTCATCGGCGTGGCCTGGATCGTGATCATGACCGCGATCTGCTACATCGGCATCGAGCTCTCGGCGCGCACACAGCAGTTCCTGCTCGGCGCCGAGTTCTTCATCCTGGTGATCTTCTCGATCGTGGCGCTGGTGAAGGTCTACAGCGGCAACGGGATCAAGACCTCCCATCACATCCAGGCGAGCTGGTTCAACCCCTTCGCCATCCATGGCTTCAGCAACTTCACCGAGGCGATCCTGTTAGCGGTGTTCATCTATTGGGGCTGGGACAGCGGGGTGACGGTCAACGAGGAGACCGAGAACCCCGGAACGGCGCCCGGCAAGGCGGCCGTCGTGTCGACGTTCGTGCTGGTCGGGATCTACGTGCTCGTGGCCGTGGCGGCCACCGCCTACGCCGGGCCGGCCCTGCTCTCCGACAACGCCAGCGACGTGTTCGCCCCGATCGGGCACAGCGTGCTCGGCTCCGGGGTCGACAAGCTGCTGATCATCGCGGTGCTCACCTCGGCGTCGGCCTCGACCCAGACGACCATCCTGCCGACGGCGAGAACGGTGCTGTCGATGGCGCGAGCCAAGGCGATCCCGACGCGCTTTGGCGAGATCCACCCGCGTTACCTGAGCCCGAGCGTCGCCACGCTGGCGATGGGCGGGATCTCGATCATCTGGTACGTCGCGCTGACCCTCCTGTCGGAGAACGTGCTCAGCGACTCGATCCTCGCGCTCGGGCTGGGAATCGCGTTCTACTACGGGATCACCGGCCTGGCCTGCGTGATCTTCTACCGGCGTGAGCTGCTCAAGAGCGCGAAGAACTTCTTCTTCATCGGCGTGCTGCCGCTGGCCGGGGCGCTGATCCTGTTCGCGCTGTTCATCAAGTCGTGCTTCGACCTCGGCAAGACGAGCGCCGGGTCGACCGTGATCTTCGGGATCGGCGGCCCGCTGGTGATCGGACTTGGCGCGCTGCTGATCGGGATCCCGCTGATGCTGCTGGCGCAGTGGAAGCTGCCGGACTTCTTCCGGCGCAGGCCCGAGGTCGCCGACCCAGCGCTCGTCGCCCACTCGCCGGCGGGGCACAGCCATGAGGGGCACACCCATGAGTAGCGGGGTGATCGTGGGCTACGACGGCTCGGACTGCGCCAAGGAGGCGCTCCGGGTGGCCAGCGAGTTCGGCAAGGCCTACAACGAGAAGGTCATCATCGCCTTCGGCTACGAGCTCTCGCCCGTCGGCGGAGAGCTGCACGACTACCACAAGGCGCTCAAGGAACTGGCCAACCAGCGGGTGGCCGAGGCGATGGAGATCGCCACTCAGGGCGGCACCGAGGTCGAGGGGGTGATCGTCGAGCAGGCGCCGGCTCAGGGGCTGGTCGAGCTCGCCGCCAACCGCGACGCCCGCGTGATCGTCGTGGGCACCCGGGGCGAGAGCCCGATCCGGGGCGCCTTGCTCGGCTCGACGCCGCACAAGCTGCTGCAGCTCTCCGACCGGCCGGTGCTGGTGGTGCCGTTCGCCGAGTGACGCGACTGCGCCCGCCCGCCGCGGAGGGCGAAGGATCCGCCCCTCGGGGCCGGTAGCCTCGACCGGACCACATGGATGACGTCGTCCCCACCTCCGCCGAGGGCATCGAGGGCAGCTCCTACCCCGGGCCCTATCCGGTCGGGGCCTACGCCGCGCAGCTCAAGCGGCGGCTGCAGGAATTCGCGCGCGTCCAGCTGGTCGGCGAGGTGTGGGGCTTTCGCCCGAGTCGCGTCCGCGTCTACTTCGAGCTGCGCGATGCGCGTGGAGCGATCCCGTGCTCGATGTGGCGCAACGAGTTCGAGGCGCTCGGCACTCCGCTGACCGACGGGATGCGCGTGGTGGTCGGCGGCGGCTGTGACTACTACCCGGGCAGCGCCGCCTCCTCGCCCTCGTTCAGCTTCGGCGTCACCGAGCTGCGCGCGGCCGGCGAGGGCGACCTGCTCGTGCAGCTCGAGCGCCTGCGGCGCCGGCTGCACGCCGAGGGCGTGTTCGAACCCCAGAAGCGGCTGGCCCGCCCGCCGCTGCCGCGCACGATCGGCGTGGTCACCGGTGAGCGCGGCAAGGCCCGCGACGATGTCCGCGCCGGCCTGCACCGCCGTGGCTGGGGCGGCCGCCTGGTGTGGGCCTTCGCCCCCGTGCAGGACCGCCACGCCGCCCCTCGCATCTCCGCGGCGCTGAGGGAGCTGGCCGCCATCCAGGAGGTCGAGGTGGTGATCGTCGCGCGTGGCGGAGGCTCGCTGGCCGATCTGTTCGCGTTCTGCGACGAGTCCCTGTGCCGCACGGTGGCGCTGCTGCGCGTCCCGGTGGTCTCGTCCGTCGGCCATCACACCGACCGGACGCTGATCGACGACGTCGCCGCGGTCTCGTGCTCGACGCCGACGCACGCGGCGGAGGCGGCGGTCCCAGTCGACTGCCGCCGGGCCAGAGCGGAGCTGACCGCCAGGGCCAAGCGGCTCCACGACCACGGCCGGCGCGCCGTGCTCAGCCGCGCCCGCACGCTGGCGCAGCTCTCGCGCGCCCCCGCGGAGCACGTCGCGCGCCATCGCCGCCGCCTGCATCAGCTGCTGCGCGAGCTGCGGGCCAGCGCCCGGCGCGATACGGAGAAGGGCCGCTCGCTGGCATCGGTTCACCTGCTGGTGCTGGGACGCAAGGCGAGCGTCGCCCGGATCGAGCGCGACCGTGGTGCGCTGCTGGTGCCGGCCGTGGGGACGAGCCTGGCCCGCTCGGCGTCGGGCGCCACCGGCAGGCGCAGCCGCGATCTCGAGCGCCTCCGGCTGGCGCTGGCCGCGCACGACCCGGCACGCACGCTGGAGCGCGGCTACGCCCTGGTCGAGGGTCGGGACAGCGAGCCGCTCGGGTCGGCCGGGGCAGCGCGAGCCGCCGGGAGGGTGTCGATTCGCTTCCATGACGGCCGCGTGCCGGCCAAGGTGGCCGACGAGCCGTCATGACAGGACAGACGTACGAGACCGCGCTGGCTCGGATCGAGGAGATCATCCGCAGGCTCGACTCCGGGGAGGCCGGCCTGCGCGAGACGCTCGACCTGGTCAAGGAGGGACGCGACCTGGTCGACTACTGCGCCCGCGAGCTGGAGGCGGTCGACAAGGGGCTCGAGGAGCTGCGGCTGGAGGAATTGGTGGCCCGGCTCGAGACCGGCGCCCGGGACGAGGCCGGGTAACCAGCATCTCAGACCTCGCTCCCGAGCCGGCGACGCGGGTCTCATATGCTGTGGCCCTGTGGCGACCTACGACCACCTTGCAGCGCTGCCGCTCGAGGTCGAGAGCTACTCGCTCGAGGGGCTCGTGGCCCAGGTCTCGAGCGGATTCGAACGGCTGAGCACGGTCGTGCACCTGCGCGGCGCCGGGGCCGAGGGCAGCGGCGAGGACGTCGTCTATGACGGCGTCGACCAGACCGCGCTGCAGCAGGCCGGCCCCGTCCAGCCGCTCGCGGGCCGCTACACGCTGGGCGAGTTCTGCGCGCTGATCGATTCGCTCGATCTGTTTCCCGTCGCTCCGCAGCGCGATGTGTCCCGCCTGTACCGCCGCTGGACCTTCCACAGCGCCGCGCTCGATCTCGCGCTGCGGCAGGCGGGGCAGCCGCTGCACGCCGCGCTCGGCCGCGAGCCGAGCCCGGTCACGTTCGTGGTCTCGCTGCGGCTGGGCGAGCCGCCGTCACTGGAACCGATCTCGAGCCGCCTCGAGCGCTACCGGGGGCTGCGCTTCAAGCTCGATCCCACCAGCTCCTGGGATCCCGACCTGATCGCTGCGCTGGTGGCCACCGGCGCGGTTGACTCGGTCGACTTCAAGAGCCTCTACCACGGCACCGTCGTGGACCAGGCGCCCGATCCCGTCCTCTACCGCCGCGTCGTCGACGCCTTTCCCGACGCCTGGCTCGAGGACCCGGACGTGGTCGCTGCCGAGACCGCGGCCGTGCTCGAGGATCAGCACGACCGGATCACCTGGGATGCGCCGATCCACTCGATCGACGACATCGAGGCACTGCCGTTCGCGCCCAAGATGGTCAACATCAAGCCCTCGCGGATCGGCGGCCTGAGCAAGCTGTGCGATACCTATGACTACTGTGCCGAGCACGGGATCGGCGCCTATGGCGGTGGGCAGTTCGAGCTCGGTCCCGGTCGCGGTCAGGCCCAGTACCTCGCCTCGCTGTTTCACCCCGGGACGCCCAACGACCTCGCCCCCTCGGGCTACAACGAGAATCAGCCGCCACCCGGCCTGCCCGACAGCCCGCTGGCGCCGGCGTGCGATCCGATCGGCTTCCGCTGGGGGGCGCCATGACCACTGACGCACTGGCCGGAACCGTCGCGCTCGTCACCGGGGCCTCGAGTGGCATCGGCGAGGCGACGGCGCTACGACTGGCCGGCGAGGGAGCGGCGGTGGCCGTCCTGGCCCGGCGCTCGGACCGGCTCGAGGCCCTGGTCGAGCGCATCGGAGCGCACGGTGGCCGGGCGCTCGCGCTGACCGGCGACGTAACCGACGAGCAGCAGGCACGCGACGCGGTGGCGAGAACCGTGGCCGAGCTGGGCCGCCTGGACATCCTGGTCAACAACGCGGGCGTGATGCTGCTGGGCCCGATCGTCGACGCCCCGGTCGAGGAATGGCAGCGGATGGTGGAGCTGAACGTGCTCGGCCTCCTCTACTGTGCCCACGCCGCGCTCCCGCATCTGCTCGAGGCCGCCGAGAGCGCCGAGCGCCGGGTGGCGGATCTGATCGACATCAGCTCGGTGGCCGGCCGGGTCGCCCGGGCGGGCAGCGGCGTCTACAACCTGACCAAGCACGGGGTCGGGGCCTTCAGCGAGTCGCTGCGCCAGGAGGTGACCGCGCGCCACGTGCGCGTCGCCCTGGTCGAACCCGGCGCAGTGGCGACCGAGCTCGCCGGCCACAACCGGCCCGAGATCCTGGAGCAGATCAGCCAGCGCTTCGGATCGATCGATCGCCTGCAGGCGGAGGACATCGCCGATGCGATCGCCTACATCGTCACCCGGCCGCGTCACGTGGCGATCAACGAGCTGCTGATCAGGCCCACCGAGCAGCAGGGCTGAGCGCCCCTCGCCGCCCTCGGGAAAGGCGCCCTGACGACGCCTCGTGCGCCGGCGTTCCCGTACTGTGTCGACTGACTGGCGAGTCGCGAGTCAAGACAACGGGAGAAACCTTGGAAGAACGACTTGGGATCGCCGGGGCCGGGGCGATCGCCTGCGGCCTGGCAGCCACGGCGGCGCGCCACGGCGACGTCCTGCTCTGGGCGCGCTCCGGCTCCTCGGCCGACCGTGCGCGCGCGTCGATAGCCAAGCTCTACGGCAAGCTCACCGGCGAGGAGCTGGACTCCAGCCGGGTGCATGTGGTCACCCACTTGGACGCGCTGGCCGAGGCGACCTTCCTGGTCGAGGCGGTCGTCGAGGACCATGGGCACAAGGCCGCGCTGCTGGCCGACCTGTCGGGGCACGCAGGCGCGCACGCGATTCTCGCCACCACCACCTCGTCGCTCTCGATCAGCGAGCTGGCCAAGGCCACCGGACATCCCGATCGCTTCGTCGGCCTGCACGTCTTCAATCCCGTGACGCGCATGGAGCTGGTGGAGCTGGTGTTCCCCCCGCAGGCCGATGCGCGGGTGCGCGACCGCGCCCGGGCGCTGTGTGAAGCGCTCGGCAAGACGCCGGTCGAGGTTCCCGACGTTCCCGGGTTCGTGGTCAACCGGCTGCTGTTCCCGTACCTGTTCAGTGCCGTCGAGCTGATGTCGGAGACCGGCATCGCGGCCGATGACGTGGATCGCTGCATGACGCTCGGGGCCGGCCTGCCCATGGGCCCGATGGCGCTGCTCGACTTCATCGGGCTCGACGTGGCCCAGGCCATCGGCAAGGAGATCGACACGCCCGTCCCCGAGCGGGTGCGTGAGCTGATCGCGGCCGGATCGCTGGGGCGCAAGTCCGGCCAGGGCTTCTACAGCTACGGCTGATCGCCGGACTTATGGAGCCACTGCCAACTCTTTAGCGTC
>Ga0209839_10001490_pt1 | contig 11981 bp, 7 predicted proteins | sample OrgsoiDNA2013050_FD_185800 | JGI IMG/M metagenome (GOLD analysis project Ga0209839, IMG submission 185800) | Permafrost soil microbial communities from the Arctic, to analyse light accelerated degradation of dissolved organic matter (DOM) -... | ecosystem: Environmental > Terrestrial > Soil >... | reverse complement strand
CCGCCCATCGCGTACCTCAATCCGCGCGACCGGCGCCGAGGTGCGAATCTCCACGCCGAGCTTTTTTCCGGCGGCCGCCAGCGCCTGCGTGATCGATCCCATGCCGCCCATGACGTGTCCGTAGAATCCCTGCAGTTCATGTTCCCCGCCGCTGAGCAGGTGAAAGAGCAGGCCAATTGCGGTCCCCGGCTGATACGGTCCGCCGTGTTTGCCGTAAACGTTGTTGGCCAGAAACATGGTCTTCATTTTCTCGGATTCATAGTTATGGTCGAGAAACTCGCCGAGACTGCCGGTAAGAAACGAAACGAGCTGGGAAATCTCGCCGCTCGAAATTCCACGAAAGCGCTTGCCCACTCGAAACAGATCGGACCAGCCCTTCATGGTCGAGGCGTCAACTTCCGGCGGGGGTTCCATGAAAAACGGCTGCAAATAACGTGCCAATTGTTTCAGCTGATCGTCGACTTGCACAAAGCGCGCTGCATCTTTTGCGGAAATCTTTGAAAACTCTTTTCGGGCACGCTCGCGATCCACCCACCAGGGCACCACATGGCCATCAGGGAAGGGAACCTGAATGGCTGGATCGCATGGGATCATTCGCAGACCGTGATCTGCCAGGCGCAGTTCTGAGATCACCTCCGGCCGCAGCATGCTGGCAATATAAGATGTTGTCGAAACGCGGCAGCCGGGAGCGATCTCCTCGGTCACGCAGCATCCGCCGACGATCTCCCGGCGTTCGAGCACCAGCGTTGACAGTCCTGCTCGCGCGAGATAGGCGGCGGCCGTGAGTCCGTTGTGACCGGCCCCGATGACAATCACATCGTAGATTTTCGTGCTGGTTTGACCTGAAGTCAATGTTGCCTCAACGACCGCATAAACACTACCGTAAACAGCAGTAAAAATGAAGTTGTAATCGGCATGCGGCTGCGTTATTCTTTCGTGACTGTTAGTCATTATCTATGCCGGGAATTGCCAGCAATCGCGTCGCTCCTCCGCTCTATCAGCGCCAGGCGCCGCTCCGTCCGCGGTCAGAAGCGAAACGCACGAGAATCATTGAGGCGGCCACACAGCATTTCGCCGAGCACGGGTATCACGCCGCGCGGGTGGGAGACATCGCTGTCACGCTGGGCATCGCTAAGGGTTCCATCTTTCAACATTTCGGCAGCAAGGACGGACTCTTCTTCGAGGTCTACAAGCGCGCGGTACGCTCGTTTCCCAAGTATCTCGACGCGCCGGCCGAGGTTCGGCAGGCCGGATTCTTTGAAGTGCTGCGTTACTGGCTGGTGAGCACCGAGCACCTGCTGCGGGAGGACTGGATACCGTATCGCATCTCGCTGCTGGGCAACTATGGGACCGATCTTGTGTTGAAGCGCGAGATTAACCGATTCCTGATGATCGAAGACCCGTACGGCACGGTGAGTTTCGTCCGCTTCGGGCTGGAGCGCCGCGAGCTGCGTAAGGATATGGATATTGAGATGATCGTCTCGATCCTCGATTGGATGATGGAACGCTTCCAGGACGCGCTGCTCACCGCAGAACTCGACCCAGGCCTGTTTCGCCGTCAAGGCGAATTGGCGGAAAAAAAGGAAGCCCGAATCCTGCAGTTTCTGGCGGTGTTGCTGCGGGCGATCGGTGCTGTCGCCGCCACTCCGCCTTCCAACGTGCGTCGCGGAGATCATCGCCGGTAAAATGCGAATCAGTATCCGATTCACCTATGCGAGACAAAATGAACATGTCAGCACCCGTCGAACAGATTCTCTCCCTTTATAACGATCGTGCTCCCCTTGCGGAAGCTTTTACGATTCCCGCGCCTTGGTATGTCGACGAGCGCATCGCCGAGATGGAGCGTGGAAACGTCTTCGGAAGAACCTGGCAACTCGTCGCCCGGACCGATCAGTTGCAAAAGCCCGGAGCCTACGTTTCCACGCGACTCGCAGGAGAACCCATTGTTGTCGTCCGGGGCAGCGATGGTGAACTTCGCGCTTTCTTCAACGTGTGCCGGCACCACGCCGCGGCCATCGTCACGCAAGCGTGCGGACACGCTGAGATCCTGCAGTGTCCGTATCATGGATGGAAGTACGGGCTCGATGGATCGCTCAAGGGCATGCCCGAGTTCGACGGAGTGCGGAACTTTGACCGGGCAGAGAACGGCTTGCTTCCCATTCGAGTGGAAACCTGGGAGTGCTTTGTATTTGTGAACCTCGATCCGCAGGCTGCGCCTCTGCTTGAATTTCTGGGTGGCCTGGTCAAGCGCGTCGCGCCACTCGGCATCGGCAAACTGCATTACTTCGATCGCCGCACCTACGACATCAACTGCAACTGGAAAGTGTATGTCGATAACTTTCTCGATGGCGGCTACCACGTTCCCCATCTGCACAAGGGCCTGAGCTCTGTGCTTGACTACAAGCAGTACACCATCGAAAACGAAGATCGTTACTGCCTGCAATCGAGCCCCATGGTTGCATCCAACGAAGATGCGGCGACCGGAGCGACGCGCAAGGGCGACCGCGCGTGGTATTTCTGGCAATATCCCAATCTGATGGTCAATTGTTACGAGGGATATATGGACACCAACTACGTGATCCCTGTCGACGCGGACCACTGCACCGTGATCTTCGATTTCTATTTCAGCGATGTGAGTGAATCGCGGCTGGCTTACAACACCGAGTCGGTGAACGTGGGCAATCGCGTACAGGACGAAGACCTCGGCATTTGCGAAGATGTGCAGCGAGGCCTGAAGTCGCGGGCCTACGGCGCCGGACGCCTCTCGGTGCGGCGCGAAGCCGGGGAGCAGTTATTCCATCGCTTGCTGGCTGCGGACCTGAAGGGAACGTCAGTGCCCAGGATGGCGGCCGCGGATTGATCGCCATGGCCGCTCCGCGAAACAGTCTCGCGAAGGAACTACTTCGTCTAGTTGCTGCAAGCTGCCTCCTCGTGAGCATGGCGACGGCTCAGGTAACTGCTATCCGCGCCGGTAAACTCGTTGATCCCGATTCGGGCACAGTGCTGACCGATCAAGTCATTCTGATTCGCAACAACAAGATTGAAAAAGTGGGGAAGGGAATCGAGGTTCCGACGGGTGCCGTGCTCGTAGATCTCAGCAAGATGACTGTGCTTCCCGGCTTGATCGATTGCCACACACACCTGGCTGACGGAGTGCATGATCCCGAACCGGTCAACCGCGCCCGTAAATTACCCGCGCAGCTTGTGCTTGAGTCCGTTCCTAACGCCCGGGCGATGCTCGAATCGGGATTCACCACCGTGCGCGACGTGGGCGCCTATCGCGCCCTGACCGATATCGCTCTGCGCGATGCTATCAACCGCGGCGACATACCCGGTCCGCGAATGTATGTCGCCGGTGCGTATGTGACGATTACCGGCGGTGCCGGCGCTATGACCGGTCTCGCGCCTGACGTTACTCTGCCATGGGATCTTCGCTATGGCATCGCTGACAGTCCGTGGGAAGTTCGCCGCGTCGTGCGCCAGCTCGCGCACGACGGCGCCGACCACATCAAAGTTCTTTCCAGCGGTGCGGTGCTCACGCACAGCAGCAATCCCAACTCGCGCGAGTTCACTCCTGAAGAACTTCACGCCGCCGTCGATGAAGCGAATTCCTTCGGCCTGCGAGTGGAAGCGCACGCGCATTCTCCAGAGGGCATCAAGAACGCGATTCGTGCCGGCGTAGCCTCGGTGGAACACGCCACGCTGATCGACGACGAAGGCATTGCCCTGGCCAAGCAGCACGGTACGTATCTCGACATGGATATTTACGATGAAGAGTGCATTCAAGAGGAAGGCCGCTCCGGCAGCATGCCGAAGGATTTTCTTGAGCACGACGCTGAGCTGGGCCGGGCGCAACGAGAGAACTTCCGCAAGACGGTGACAGCGGGAGTGAAAATGTCATTCGGCACAGATGCCGGAGTTTGCCCGTATGGCACAAGCGGGAAACAATTCGCCTTCATGGTGAAATACGGAATGACCGCGATGCAGGCCATCCAGGCGGCAACCAGCTACGCGGCTGATTTGCTGGGCCGTTCGAGCGAACTGGGCTCCATCAAGCCGGGCAAGTATGCCGACATCATCGCCGTCGCCGGCGACCCGTTGACAGACATTCGCTTACTGGAAGACGTGAAGTTCGTGATGAAAGACGGAAAAATCTATAAACAGTGAATGCTCACTGGTGGTCGCGCGGAATCGTTTCCTGCCACGTCTTCGACTTGATCATCGTCCCATCCTTCAGCAGTTCGCGCGTGTATTTGTAATAGAAATTCTTCCGATCGGTCGTGACCAGTAAATGTCCACGCCAAACCAGCGTTCGTCCCCTCAGGGCGAAGATGCTCTCCGCTTCGCCGCGCACTGAAGTAATGTCCGGATGGGCATCGTCCCCTTCATAGGTCAGATTCTCAGAATCATTCTCCGTGCCCCACGGATACTCGTATCCATCCTTTCCCTTCCAGTGAACTGTGGTCTTCTGATGAGCTTCGTCGCGTTCCACAGTCCAATCGCCGGGCCAGGGGAAGCCTTCACTCTTAATGTCGGCGCGTTCTTCGGAAGGCTGCGGCGGCGAAAACTCCGGCGCTGGATTCCCGTGAACGGGCACGATCGGCAATACGAGCCGTGATCCCTCGTTGCCTCCAAGTTCGAGCGACGTGGTCATGTTGTACGGCGTGGGCAGCATCATCGGCCACAAGGCGTTTGAGATCGCCGCGCGAATGCGGTGGCCCTTAGGAAATACCCACGATGTCAAATGCATTTCAATGTCGAGGGGATAGACCTTCCCGGATTCCAGATCGCGCGGTTCGCTCATGGAGTCGCGCTGCGCCCCGTTGATTCCTGCGCCGGTGATCTGAGTCACGCTGCCGTCAGGAGCAACGTCGGACAATCGCGCGAACCAATCCGCGAGCGGAGCTGTCGCCGAAGCCTGCAACAACGCGTGCGGACGCCCCAGAATCGCGACTTCGCTTTGCAGCGGAGCAGAATCGTACACTAGGCTAAACGCATCTACCGGCCTCGGATCGCTCAACAGTTCGCCCCACCAGAAGCCGGCTTCCACGCCGACGGTGGGAATATATTTCAGTTGATGCGTCGAGCGATCGGCGAATGACTCTGCGAGTGCATGATTTCCTTGCAGAAAAAATGTTGTCTCCTTCGCATCTTTCGGAGGCCACACATCCTCGCGCCGCCATTTTCCTGGAACTTCCGGCAGATTCGGATCCGGCGGATGACTGTGCTGCATATAAATCACCAGCCGAGGATCATTCTGCACGCCGGTATCGCGCCCCTTCAGCCAGTGGTCGAACCAACGCACCGCCTGATCTCGCCATTCAACCCGGGGTCCGAAATCCGGCTTATCTGGCCAGGAATGGTTCCACGGGCCGACGATCGCCTTGATCGGAGCCTTCGACTTCATCAGCATGTCCGGCACGTTGTCGCGATAGCCGTCCTGCAGGCCGCCGATCAGAAAGGTTGGAATCGTGATCAGGGTTAGGGGCCGCACGCGTTCGCGCCAGAAGGGACCGTCCCGCTGATGCTTCAGGTAGAGCAGCGACCAGGGCGGCGAGTCGAATCGCGGACCCAGTACTCTCTCATCGAGGGAATAGTCCGGTGCGCCAACCCAGCCCTCGGCCATGTCCATGTTCAATTCAAATTCGTCGATGTGCGCGATGCCGTCGATGTAGTGAACGTCATCATGAAATAATTCGGCGGTGGCGTGCGCGGCAAGAATCGCCTTCAGCGCCGGCGGATGCCGCATCGCCATCTGCATCGCGGTGAACCCGCCCCAGGAAATTCCGAACATGCCGACGTTACCGTTCGACCAGGGCTGGCTTGCGAGCCACGCGATCACCTGCTCCCCGTCAACCTGCTCCTGTTCGGAATATTCGCGCTCTGGCGGCGTGCCTTCGCTTGCGCCGAATCCGCGAATATCGACGCGCACGCTCACATAGCCCCGCCGCGCGAAATATGAATGCTTGGGATAGTCGCCCGCCGCCGTGCCGTCATCCTTGCGATAGGGCAGATACTCAAGCAGGGCGGGGAACTTCTCCTGCGCCTTCGCGCCGTCCGGCATGTACAGAGTCGCGGCCAGGCGGACGCCATCCTTCATCGGAATCCACGCTTGCTGCATGCGGACTCCGTAAGCCGGCGGCGACGGCGGTTCGGTGGCGAAAGAGGAAAGAACCGAAGTAGAAGCGAGGCAGAATATCCAGATTGCTTTCGCCAAAGAGTCTCCGTGATGCCGGTGCCCAATTTCTCGCGCGTTTTCTGCGCGGGAAGTGGGGAAGTTGCCTGATGACTCAATCTCAATCCACCGGCCCCTGTTCCCGTCGCATCGCGCGCAGATCAATCCCCAGTTGCTCCGCCTTTTTATACAGGTGGCTGCGCTCCAGGCCAAGCGCTTTCGCGGCCACGCTCATATTTTGATGGTTACGCTTAAGTTCGGCCAGAATCACTTCGCGCTCGAACGACTGCACGCGCTCGGCGAGAGGCCCGGAAGAAGAAGCCATCGGCCCAATTGCGACGCCGGAAGAAGTTTTTGGCAGCGCCATCTGCACGGTCGCGAGATCAACCTGGCCGTCGGTCGCAAGCAGCATCAGTCGCTCGACCATGTTGCGCAACTCGCGAACGTTCCCCGGCCACGAATGCGATTGCAACGCCTCCATCGCCTCCGCAGTGAAGGGAACTGGTTTCCATCCGTTCTGCGCACAAACCTGAGCCGAGAAATGTTGCACGAGAGCGGGAATGTCGTCGCGACGTTCGCGCAACGGCGGCAGCGCCAGCGGGAAAACATAAATGCGATGAAAAAGATCCTGGCGGAATTTCTCCTCCCGCACTCGCGCTTCAAGGTCGCGATGTGTCGCGACCACGACGCGAACGTTCACCGCGATGGGCTTGTCGCCGCCGATGCGCTCGACCTCCCCTTCTTCGAGCACGCGCAGCAGTTTGGCCTGCATGTTTAAAGGCATATCACCGATCTCGTCGAGGAAAATGGTTCCCTGGTCGGCTTGCTCAAATTTGCCAATGTGTCGTCCGGACGCTCCGGTGAACGATCCTTTCTCATGGCCGAATAATTCGGACTCGATCAATTCCGCCGGCACGGCCGCGCAGTTCAAGGTCACGAACGGTCCGGTTGCGCGTCCGCTCCGTTCGTGGATCGTGCGCGCCACCAATTCTTTGCCTGTGCCCGTTTCGCCTAACACGCACACGCGCGACTCGCTCGCGGCCACACGTTCCAGTTGCGTCATCACGCGCCGCATGGCATCGCCCTGCCACACGATTTCGTGCTTGCCCAGGCGCTGCTTAAGTTGCCGGTTTTCGCTTTCCAGGCGCTGCAACTTGAGTGCATTCTCCACCGTGAGCAAAAGCTTGTCCGTGGAGATCGGTTTCTCCAGAAAGTCGAGCGCGCCCAGTCGGGTCGCTCGCACCGCCATTTCGATGTGCGCCTGGCCTGACATCATTACGACGGGCGCGGTTACTCCCTGCCGCTTCAATTCTTCAAGAAGCGTGAGGCCGTCCTTTCCGGGCATGACCACGTCCGACAAAATCAAATCAAAATCTCCCGCCTTGGCCAATTCAAGGGCTTTGCCGGCGTTGTCGCACACGGTTGCTTCATGCCCAGCCAACCGAAACGCGCGTGAGAGCGAAGCCAAGGTGTTGGCTTCATCGTCGACGATCAAAAGATGCGCTTTGTGTGGCAACCGTCCTCCCGGTCTTTCTTCTTCTTCGATCCTTCGCGAAGCTCAGCGGGCTTCTTGGTTGAGGCTCATCGGCTCGGGCGCAGCACCGATGCGATCGGGCAACTCGATCACGAACGCCGTTCCCGCGCCCGGTTCGCTGCGCACGCTGATCCTTCCTCCATGATCGCTCACCACCGACTGAACGATCGCCAGCCCGAGTCCAGTTCCATGCTGCTTGCTCGTGTAATACGGAGTGAAGATTCGTTCGCACTCCTCCGGCGTGAGCCCCGAGCCGGTGTCGGCCACTTCGATGATTGCCTTTCCGTCGTCGCGCCGTGAGCGTAATGTTAGCGTACCGCCCTCGGGCATGGCATCCATACCGTTGAGCACAAGGTTCGAGATGGCGCGGTGCAGCAAGTCCGGGTCAGCCGCAATCTGCCCAAGCTTCGCATCGAGATCGAGTTTGCAGTTGATCGGTGCGCGTCCCGGTGCGTGCAACTGGGCCTGAAAAAGCTGTGCCACGCCGCGCAGTAATTCGTTAACCTGCAGAGTCTGCAACTGTGGATGCGGCATCTTCGAAAAATCGCTGAAGCGCCCGATGATCGCTTTTAGATTCGAAATCTCAGCCAGCAAGGTTCGTGAACTCTCGCGAAAAACCTCGTCAAACTGTTCCGGACTCTGCATGCGGGCGCGTACCAGATTTTCCACCGTCAACTGCAGCGGGAAGAGAGGATTCTTCAACTCATGCGCCAGCCTGCGCGCCAGTTCGCGCCACGCGGCCACGCGCTCTGCCTGCACCAGATGCTCTTTTTGCGCCAGCAGTTCTGACGTCATGCGATTGAATGAGTCCGCCAGCTGTGAAACTTCGTCGTGCCCCGCGACTTCGACTCGCGTATCCCAATGACCAGCCGCCACCTCCCGCGCAGCCCGCGCCAGTTGTTCCACCGGGCGCGTCACTCGCGCTGCCGCCCAACTGCTCAGCAGGATCGCCAGCACAATCCCGCCCGCGCCCACCAGCAATGCCGACGAACCGATGTGCCGCTTCAACTCCACATATGACCGACGCGAGTTACCGATCAGCAGAATTCCCAGCAACGGGTGCTCCTTGCCTGCGCCGCGCAACGGAATCGCCTGGAACACTTCGTCGTCCGCCTGATCCAACGACCAGTGCACAACCCCAGTCATCTCCTGGTTGTATCGCCGCACAGCATCAATCAGCGGTGCGAACTTATCGCCCGGCCGGTTCGGGTCGGAGTTTCCTGCCGCCGAAGAATCGACTAGCAAGTCGGCGGAAAAATGATCTCCGCGGTTCTGATACAAGAGCGCCCGCATATCAGCCGGCAAATCCAGCGCCGAGAGAAAATTCTTGTCCAGTCGGCGGCCGCCGATTGCGTAAACCGGCCGCTCTCCCACGCGAGTGGCCCGTACCGCAAACAGTCCAAGAGAGTTCGAGTCTTGCAATTCCTCCTGTTTCAAAAAGAAGCCTTGCTCGCTCGATCCAGAGAGGCTCTCGAATGCGACTTCCGGATAGCCAAACTTTGCTGGCCACTGGGCCGAGGAAACGATCGTTCCGTGAGCGTCCACGAATTCGAGAAAGTCGAGCTGATGACTGTCGGCGAGTGACCGGGCGAGATCGAGATATCCGGTGGAGTCGGGCAAGGCTGCGTTCAGCGCGGTCGCCATGCGACTCACGGACTCTGACGCCGCGATCGAGGCCACGCGCCGAGCAACTTCCTCTCCCTGCCGATCGAACTCGTGCTGAAACTGCGAGACCAGCGCCGCGGTCCGCTGCGCGTCAGTCTTTTCAAATGCATTTCGAACCACCAGCAGCACCAGTCCTGCGACCGACGCGACCGACACGAAGACCATCAACGCAAACACGGCCAGCAGTTTGCGGCGAAAGATCATGGCTTGCCGCTTTCCAGCCAGGCATCGGCCACATTCCATGTGCCGTCGGAGCGGGTTATCCAGTTCTTCAAAGTCGCTGATGCAGCGTACGACGCGGGCAAATGGAAGAGCGGAATCAGGCGCTGTGTTGCCAGGAGTGACTGCTCGGCCGCATAGAGATCCTCTACAGAGCCGCCCCTGCCCTTAGCGGCTACGCCGGCGACCGACGCAACATTCGCCAGCGCAATCCAGGGGTCCGCTGAAGCCAGAGGCATTCGCACTAGCCGTAGATCCGCGGTCGCTGCCGTCGTTGGCTGCAGCAATAGTCCAGCATCCCGGGCATTCAGCGCGATGCGTTCCGTCAACAAACGTGCCACCGGATCGCTGGCGTCGTAGGCGACCGTCCAGGTTGGAATCGTGCGTACCTGCTCGCGTGCATGCCGCGCCCGCGGCAAATCCGCGTCCGTCGGGAATACGAATCCGTAGCCGCTCATCCAGTTAGGAAGAATGCCGCCTGCAGGCTGTCCGGTTCCCTGCAGCAAAACGCTGCGAATCGATCCCCGCTCCACGCTCAGCGCGAGCGCTTGGCGCAACATCTTCTCGTCCGTAGACTTTACATCGCGATTAAAGATCAGAGCCATCAATTCCATCGGAAGAGAGTTCGTCAGGAGTCGCCCATCGAGTCCGGTGCGGTGGGATTGCTCCGGTGCAATTTCCACCAGGTCGTCCTTGCCCAACTCCAGCGCGGTCATTTGATCGCGAAAACTGCGCCCCATCTCGATTTCAATGCCGTCAAGAAAAGGTCGCCCGCGCCAACATCCTTCGTCCGCGGCGAGCGTCAGATTCTTTCCGGGCTGCCAGTCTGCGATGTGAAATGGTCCCGTCCCGATGGGCCTGCCACTGTCGCCGCGTTTCGCAATCGCATTTCGCGGCAGAGCCAGTTCCGCCAGCAACTCAGAATCAGATCCTTCGATCGTTACGGAATCTCCATCCGCGGTCACGTTCCAGGAAGAATTGGCCGCATGCAATGAGGCGGCGGCGATTTCAGCGGTGAGTGGCGTCCCATCGTGAAACTTGATTCTGCGACGCAGACGAAATTGCCAGCCACGATTGTTCGACGACGGTTGCCACGACGCCGCCAGAGAGGGCTGAATGCGTCCGCCGTCGTCGGTCGTCACCAGCGTGTCAAAGATCAGCATCGTCAGACTGCGTCGAGCGAACGAATCGGGCTGCGTACTGTCCGCCGGATCGAGCGAGACCGGCGCGGCACGCAGGGCAACATGCAACGTGCCGCCGTATTGCGGACGCGTCTCCGCCTGCGCCAGAGCTCCCAACAGTACGCTACTGGCTACAAGCCAACGCCAGTCGAAATGCCTCATAGGTCCCATTCTCTCGATTTCGCACTACCGCGACGGTTGTATCGCCCTTCGCTTCTGTCCACAGAGCAGTGATCGAGCCCGGAAATTCAACCGCTGCGCTTACCGCAACCGGATCGCGATCCGGAAACTCGTATGCCCGCACCGAATCGCCCGCGTCTCCCGAACTCGTGGCCAGCACTTGCCAACCAGCGCCGCACGCGGTTTTCACGCTGGCTAGATCGCTGCCCCACGCGAGCCTCGTGGCCTGGTCGCTGACGCCATCGACCATGTGTACCTGTCCGTCGGTCTCGGCGAAAAGCCAAAGCGTATATTTTTCGCGCGGCAGTAACGCTGCGAAATAAAATTTCGGAACCGTGGTGAATTTGCCCACGCCCGGAGTCAGCGCGCCGGTAAAGAAGTTACGCGTGGATGCGAAGAACGCGCCCAGTTGTGGTGCGACCGTCGATGCCCCGTTGCCGATTCCGGCGCTGGGGAAAACCGATAGATTTCCGCTGCTCAGTGTCCCCGACACCAGAGGCCAAGGATCGTCGCTCTCACGGCAGATGAGCGTCACCGGCGATCCTGAAATGGCGCGGCAGATCACGCCGGGAAGGTAAGCATCGAGCAAATGATCTTTCGCGGGGATGAGCCTACCGCGCAAATCCCGTGGCCACGGGCGCGAGTGCACTACGGCCAAAGGCTGCTCCGGTTGCCACTTTCCCCCCTGCATCCGGTAAAGCGAAACTTTGTCCGGGTCGAGCACCGCAATATGCGTGGGAGTTGTATTCTCCTCCAGCACCGCAATATCGAGGATCGGCTCGTCCTGCGCAAACAGCGGAATCTTTCGCAGAGTGAGGGGCACCGAATCGTGGGCGGCAGTCGCGCCGTCCGGACGCGGCGCTGACACCATCACGATCGCAACTTCACCCGCGCCCTGATGAATCTCCGCCACCCAAACATAAGAGCTAGCATTCTCGGAAAGAGAAATCGAGATCGTCGCCGCCGACTGCTCAGCCTCGACAAAGCGAAGGCCCAGCCCACCGAGCGCGCTGCGCAAACCGTTCTG
>Ga0209839_10001489_pt1 | contig 11984 bp, 9 predicted proteins | sample OrgsoiDNA2013050_FD_185800 | JGI IMG/M metagenome (GOLD analysis project Ga0209839, IMG submission 185800) | Permafrost soil microbial communities from the Arctic, to analyse light accelerated degradation of dissolved organic matter (DOM) -... | ecosystem: Environmental > Terrestrial > Soil >... | reverse complement strand
AGGCCAGCGCGATCAGTCGGTGCAGGATGTGAAGTCGTCGTTGTTACTGGAACGCATTGCGGAGTTAGAAAAAATTGAGACTGGCGAAGACGAAATGAATCACGAGATCGACGTGCTGGCTCAGCAGTCGAAACAAACTCCGGAAGCGATCCGCGCTCGTTTGACACAGGATGGGGGCCTCGATAGAATTCGCAACAGAATCCGCAGCGAAAAGACCCTCGACTTTTTATATCGTCAGTCCGCGTAGTTAATCATTAACGACCGGATAACTTTCAACTCTCCCCTCGCAAGATATGCGTTGCGTCGGGGCGGAGTGTGACAGGTGAACACTTTGAAGCCAAACGATCCACACATGATGTTGGTACCGATGGTCATCGAGCAGACTGGGCGGGGCGAACGCGCCTACGATATCTATTCCCGGCTGCTGCGCGACAACATTATCTTCATCGGCACGCCGATTGACGACAACATCGCCAACCTGGTGATCGCCCAGATGTTGTTTCTGGCTCAGGAAGATCCGGAGAAAGACATCCAGCTTTACATCAACTCTCCGGGCGGCTCCATCACGGCCGGCATGGCGATTTACGACACCATGCAATACGTGAAGAACGATGTCATGACGCTGTGCGTGGGCCAGGCGGCATCCATGGCGGCGTTACTTTTGGCATCAGGGGAAGCCAAAAAGAGATTGGCACTTCCCAATTCCCGGATTCTAATACATCAGCCGTCCATGGGCGGTTTGTCGGGACAAGCCACCGACATCGACATTCATGCGCGGGAAATTCTACGCATGCGCGAGATCACGAACCAGTTACTTTCCAAGCACAGTGGACAGAAACTGGACAAGGTCGAAAAAGATGTCGAGCGCGACTTCATCATGAACGCGCAGCAGGCGAAGGAATACGGAATCATAGACGATATCATCTACAAGACGGTAAAAGCGGTATGATCGGCCTTCGCGCCTGACGGAAGTCGGAAGCGAACAGAAACGGCGGACGGGTCGACAGGGTGGGGGGCCCGATCAGCCGTGAAACCGGTGAAGGAGTAAAGCCGAGTGAAAAACAAGTCGGGCACCGACGAGATTCTGCGTTGTTCGTTCTGCCACAAGTCACAGGACGCAGTCGCCAAACTGATCTCTTCGCCCAGCGATTATCCCCGCGCCTACATTTGCGACGAGTGCGTCGCGGTCTGCAACTCGATTCTTGAGGACGACCGCACCGCAACTCCCGCCTCCAGCACTCCCAACCAACTGCCCAAGCCCCAGGAAGTGAAGACCTTCCTCGACGAATACGTCATCGGGCAGGAGCAGACCAAGAAGAAGCTGGCGGTCGCGGTCTACAACCACTACAAGCGCATCTTCATGAACCGGCAGAAAACCGGCGACGGCATCGAACTGTCGAAGTCGAACATCATGCTGATCGGCCCCACTGGCACCGGCAAAACCCTGCTGGCGCAGACTCTGGCCCGCATGTTGGACGTTCCCTTCGCCATCGTCGACGCCACCACGCTGACCGAAGCTGGCTACGTCGGCGAAGACGTCGAGAACATTATCCTGAAACTCCTGCAGGCCGCCGACGGCGACGTAAGCCGCGCCCAGACCGGCATCATCTACATCGACGAAGTCGACAAGATCGGACGCAAGGACGAGAATCCGTCCATCACGCGCGACGTTTCCGGTGAAGGCGTGCAGCAGGCGCTGCTCAAGATTCTCGAAGGAACCATCGCCAACGTTCCCCCGCAAGGTGGACGCAAGCATCCGCATCAGGAATTCACTCCGGTCGATACCACCAACATTCTCTTCATCTGCGGAGGCGCTTTTGTCGGCCTCGACAAGATCATCTCCCGCAGGATCGGCACAAAATCGCTCGGCTTCCGCAGCGGCGAAGATGCCGCCGGGGAAGACGTTGCCGTCTCACGCAAGCGCAAAGACGAACTGCTCGGCGAGATCCAGCCGGAAGATCTGATCAAGTTCGGCCTGATCCCAGAATTCGTAGGCCGCCTGCCCGTCGTCGGCATGCTCGAAGATCTCGACGAGTTCGCGCTGATCGAAATCCTGACTCGACCAAAGAACGCCATCGTCAAGCAATACCAACGCCTGTTTGAGTTCGAGAACGTGCGCCTGAAGTTCTCTGACGACGCCCTCCGCGCAATCGCCCGGCAGGCCATGGCGCGCAAGGTAGGCGCCCGTGGCCTGCGCATGATCCTCGAAGAGCTCATGCTCGACTTGATGTTCAACCTGCCCAGCCAGAAGAAGCTGAAAGAATTTGAAGTTACGCGCGAGATGGTGGAAAAGCGCAGCGCTTCCTTCGCCACCGTGATGGAAAAAGCTGGATAGTTCGCAATGGATAGTTTCGCAATCGATTAAGTTCGTAACTGGATCTCTAACAAGAACGACAGTCTGTAAACTTCGTTGAGACGCGGCTTGCTGCGTCTGCGCCGGCGGAACTGGTAGGCCCCGGCCATCAAGGCGCAGCGGCCTGTTTCAACCGGCGCCCCGACGGAGTAGAATCTTATAGGTTGGCTTTTCACCCCAGGAGACTGAGTGACCACATCCAAGGAAAAGTTCGAATCCAGAAAGCTGCCCATGATGCCCATCCGGGACGTGGTCATCTTTCCGTTCATGATGACGCCGTTCGTGGTGGGCCGCGAGTCCAGCGTGCGCGCCCTCGAAGAGGCTTTGGCGGCGGACAAGAAGATTTTCCTGGCGACCCAGCACGATGCCTCCATCGATGAACCCAAGTCCAACGAGATTTACCAAGTGGGCACGATCGTCAACATCGTGCAGAGCCTCAAGCTGCCCGACGGCAACATTAAAGTTCTGGTCGAAGGCATTGAGCGCGGCAAGATTCTGCAGGTCGTCGACACCGAAGGCTTCATGCAGGCCACGGTGCGCGTGGCCCGCTATGCCACCGAGCCCAACCCGTCGCTCGAAGCCGCCATGCAGCGCGTCACCTCTCTCTTCGAACAATACGTCAAGCTCTGCCAGGCCCTGAATTACGAGACCATGATTTCGGCCGTGCGCATGGAAGACCCGGCCAAGCTCACCGACGTCATCTCCGCCAATCTGCAGCTCTCGATCGAGGAGAAGCAGGAACTGCTGGAGATTTTCGATCCCGCCGAGCGCCTGACCCGCATCGCCGACGTGCTCGACATTGAAATCGAAAAGCTCAACGTCGACCGCACCATCCAGTCGCGCGTGAAGCGCCAGATGGAAAAGGCGCAAAAAGAGTATTACCTCAACGAAAAAATCAAGGCCATCCAGAAGGAACTGGGCCGCGGCGAGAAGAGCGAATTCGACGAACTGAAGAAGAAGATCGAATCCGCCGGCATGACGAAAGAAGTTAAAGACAAGGCGCTGCAGGAACTCAAAAAACTGGAAGCCATGCCGCCCATGTCGGCCGAGTCCACGGTTTCCCGGAATTATCTCGACTGGCTCCTGGCCGTGCCGTGGAAGAAGCGCTCCAAGGAAATCCGGAATATTTCCCGCGCCGAAAAAGTTCTGAACGAAGATCACTATGGCCTGGAGAAGATCAAGGAACGCATCCTCGAATTTCTCGCCGTGCGCCAACTCGTAAAGAATCCCAAGGGCTCAATCCTCTGCTTCGTCGGACCTCCAGGGGTGGGCAAGACCTCGCTGGGCATGTCGATCGCCAAGGCCACCGGACGCAAGTTCGTCCGCATGTCCCTCGGCGGCGTGCGCGACGAAGCCGAAGTTCGTGGCCACCGCCGCACCTACATCGGCGCGCTACCCGGCCAGATTATCCAGATGATGAAGAAAGCCGGCACCAAAAACCCGGTCTTCATGCTGGATGAAGTCGACAAGATGTCGATGGACTTCCGCGGCGATCCGTCCTCGGCTCTGCTCGAAGTGCTCGATCCGGAACAGAATTTCATGTTCGTCGATCACTATCTCGACGTGGAATATGATCTCTCGCAGGTCTTCTTCGTAGCCACTGCGAACGTGATGCACACCATTCCCCCGGCGCTGCAAGACCGCATGGAAGTGTTGCGCCTGCACGGCTACACCGAGCAGGAAAAAGTCGAGATTGCCAAGCAATTCCTGGTCAAGAAGCAAATGCTCGCCGCGGGCCTGTCGGAAAAGAACATCAAGTTCACCGACGATGCCATCACCGGCCTCATCCGTTCCTACACGCGCGAAGCCGGAGTCCGCAACCTGGAACGCGAAATTGGTAACGTTTGCCGCAAAATCGCGCGTAAGGTCGTCAAAGAAGGCGAGAACTACAACATCACCATCACCGGCGAGAACGTCACCGAATTCCTCGGCGTGATCAAGTACCGCGATACCCTCGCCCACGAGAAGTCCGAAGTCGGCTTGGTCACAGGCCTGGCCTGGACCGAAGTCGGAGGCTCCATCCTCAGCACCGAAGCCAGCGTGGTCGACGGCAAAGGCAAGCTGACACTCACCGGCAAACTCGGCGACGTGATGCAGGAATCGGCTCAGGCGGCCATGTCGTACGTGAGATCCCGCGCTCACCGCCTCGGCCTGACCCGCGATTTCTACCGCAATCTCGATCTCCACGTGCACGTGCCCGAAGGCGCCATCCCGAAAGACGGACCGTCGGCAGGCATCACTATCGCAACCGCAATCTCAAGCGCCCTCAGCAAGATTCCGGTTCGCCGCGACCTGGCCATGACGGGCGAGATCACGCTGCGCGGCAAGGTTCTCCCAATCGGCGGCCTGAAAGAAAAATTGCTCGCGGCTCACCGCGCCGGACTTTTCGAAGTCATCCTGCCCAAGGACAACGAGAAGGACGTCGCCGAGGTCCCCGAAAACCTGCGCAACGCCATGAAGCTGCATTTCGTCGAAACCATGGATCAAGTCCTGGCTATCGCGCTGGAATCTCCACTGCCCGCCCTCCGCGAGGATGACACCGCGCAACCAATCGCGCCTTTGACCTCCGGCACGGGAGACGGTCCGGCGGCTCACCAGTAAGCCGGTTGACTTCTGTCGTTCGCCTTCGTAAAGTGAAGGTAATTCTTCCAGCCCACGACGGCAGCCGGATTTAGCTTAGCCTGCCGTTTTTATGTCCTCCCGGAATACCCCGGAATGTTCGTGATCGAAATAACTCATCATGCCGGAGGAAGACTTACTGCTTGAGTTGGACAAGGGAATATCTGTCCGAATTGCTGCGATCAGATTCCTGTGGGAAGGCGGGTCGGGAGTGGCAAAAAAGCAAGGGCGGTTTCTGTAGTCCGGACTGTTCCGCCAGCTTTTATGAATATGAAATAATCGAGAGAGCGCATCGTATCTCTGAAGCCATGAAGAAGCACGGGGAATCCTGAGTATGGCAACGTCGAACCAAAGTCAGATCGCTTTCCTGAACCAACCGGAGTCGACGGTGGAGGGCGTTTCGCCGCGAACTACGGGAATACTCCCCTCCCAAGAAATCGGCAACCTGATCGCGCGCGGAAACATCCGCGCCACTCCCGCCATCAACCCGGAGCACGTCCAGCCCGCGAGCCTGGATTTGCGCCTCGGAGACATGGCGCATCGGGTGCGAGCCAGCTTTCTACCCGGGCCCAACGCCACCGTCGCCGACAAAATCAAGGAACTGCGCATGGCGCGAGTCGATCTGACCGGCGCACCCGTTTTCGAAAAGGACTGCGTTTACATCATTCCTCTGGTTGAGGAGTTGAGTTTGCCGGACAACATTTCCGGACGCGCGAACCCCAAGAGCACCACCGGCCGGCTCGACATCTTCACCCGCCTCATCACCGACTACGGCACCGAGTTCGACAGCGTACCCCAGGGATACAAAGGCAAACTGTACGCCGAAGTTGTCTCCCGTACATTCACCGTGGCAATTCGTGCAGGCATGAGGCTCAGTCAGTTGCGCTTCGTGCAAGGCAGTCCGCGCTCCGGCGACAGCACGATCAAAGGATTGGATCAACAGGAACCTCTGGTCTACATGGACGAGGGCATCCCCCAGAAAGCGCAGCTCCAGCGCGGCTTGCGCATCACTGTGAACCTGGAAGCTGCGGAGCCAGGTGAGATCATCGCCTACAGAGCGAAACGATACGCCCCAGTAATCGAACTCGACCGCGTAGGTTTTTACCCGAGCGAGGAGTTCTGGGAAGTTCGCCATCAGAATGCGAGCAAGAATCTGATTCTCGAGCCGGGCGACTTTTATATTCTTGCGTCCCGCGAACGGGTTCGCGTTCCACCCGAATTTGCCGCCGAGATGGTTCCCTTCGACCCTTCGGATGGAGAATTTCGCATTCACTACGCGGGATTTTTTGATCCTGGTTTCGGTTATGGGTCGAGTGAGATCAAGGGAACCCGCGCCGTGCTTGAAGTTCGAGCCCACGAAGTTCCCTTCCTGATCGAACACGGACAACTGGTAGGCCGCTTGAACTACATGCACCTATTGTCACGCCCGGAGAAAATATACGGCACGAACATCGGATCGTCCTACCAACATCAGGCCCTAACGCTGAGCAAGCAGTTTCGTCGCGAACCAGGGCGCTGAAAGAAAAACCTTACACCACGAAGGACACGAAGGAACACGAAGGCCTTCATCGTTAGGTTCTCCTTCGTGTCCTTCGTGGTGTAAGGTTTTCTGATAGTGGTGAGTTTGAAAACATGAGTTGTATCAGGGCTTCGCTTCAGCGATGCCGCTAACCTGAGTGCGAACCAAACGGCTTCAGCCGCTGCTGTCCGCCACAACCGTGCGTTTTGCCGCCGTTGCGGCACGCCTGGAAAAACGTAACCTGACACGAGTCGTTTTGTCCGAACTGCACCAATTCCCGATTTTCTCCCCCGCTTGCCAATATCCTCCACTTCATAGCACACTTGACCATGAGGGTTCTCTCCCGATTCCTGGCCTCGGCAACCGATCTCTCGCACTTCCCCGCTCCCACGCTGCCTGAAATCGCCTTCCTCGGCCGCTCCAACGTCGGCAAATCCAGCGTGATCAATTCTCTGGTCGGCGCCAAGCTGGCGCGCACCAGTTCCACTCCCGGCCGCACCCGAGCCATCAATTTCTTCGAAATCCGCTGGCCCGGCAAACCCCAGCCGGAGCTGATCTTCGCCGACCTTCCCGGCTACGGCTACGCCAAAATTTCCCGCGAGATTTCCGCGGAATGGCCCAAGTTCATCGATCCCTACATCCATCAGCGCTCCACGCTGGCTCTCTGCATCGCGCTGGTCGACGTCAACGTTCCTCCGCAACAGAGTGACCGCCAGTTGCTCGACTTCCTCAGCGCCTCCGGCCGCGACTTCCTGCTAGTCGCGACCAAGAGTGACCGGCTCTCGAACAATCAGCTCCACGCGGCTCTCCGTACGCTCACACAGGAGTATCCCGCGGCCCGCCCGCTTCCCTTCTCGGCGAAAACCGGCGCCGGGCGCGATGAATTGTGGAAGCAGATCCGCCAGGCTGCGCAGCCAAAGGAGACTGAAGCCCCATCCGATGCATCCTACGGTTAGAAACTTCTCACCAATTTCGCCCGATCTCGCCCGCTAATCCTCCATAGAAATTCTTCCGATAGAAAACAACGGAGCCCCACGCAAACCCTCACCTGGGTCCGGCGCAGTTCAGCGGGCGAGCTCTAAATCCGCGCTACGGAGCGCCCATCGGGGCACTATGGCACAGGAATCTGAAGAAGCAGTTGCGTATCTCAGGGCATTGAAGCAGCCCTATGGTTCACAGGCTGGAACCGCCGCCGCACCCGCGCGCGAAAAGACCCCAGCGAGCGGCACTGTTGCCGTTGTCGGCGGAGGCGACCACCTATATCAGGGCACGGAGAAGCGGCGCAGTGCGCGTTACACCTGCGAGGGCAGCGTCGAAATCCAGGAGGAAGGATGTGACGTTCACACTTGGGCCACGTTCACCGATATCAGTCTGCATGGCTGTTACGTCGAGACCCATGCTACGTATCCAGTCGGAACGCCTCTGCACTTAAGGCTCGAAGCAAACAGCGTGCGCGTGGAATGCAAGGCCGCCAGCGTGCGCGTCGCCTATCCCTACCTCGGGATGGGCATCGCGTTTGTCGAAATGTCGGATGCGGATCACACGCGGCTCAAAGAATTGCTGGCCACAATCTCGCGCCCGGCAGTGATCATGGGCCCCGGATTCATTTCGACGCTTCCCGCCTGTGGTCCCATGGATGCCGCGTTTGCGATTCCCGATCCTGCGGCGGCAGTGCGCTCCCTGATGGCGTTTTTCGAAAACCGCCACATGCTCATGTGCGACGACTTCATGAAGATCGTCGCTAAGAGGCAGCTCCCGCCAAAGTTTTAAATTGCCGCCACGTCCTACCCGCAGCTTCGCAAAGAATGTTTCCCGTTCGCTATGATGAAGGAGCATGGCTCTCTACCTCATCACCGGCATTGGCGGATTCATCGGCTCGTCCCTGGCGCGAGCCCTCGTTGCGCGCGGCGAGCAGGTGCGCGGCGTCGACAACTTCTCCACCGGCAAGAAAGAAAATCTGGCGGAGATTTTCCAACAGATCGACTTTCACCAGGCCGACCTTCTCGACCTCGACGCCATGCACCAGGCCTGCGCCGGAGTCGACTTCGTCCTGCATCAGGCCGCAATTCCCTCCGTGCCAAAATCTGTGCTCGATCCGCTGGCCAACAACCGCGCCAACGTCGACGGCACCGTCAACCTGCTGGTGGCCGCGCGTGACGCCAAAGTGAAGCGCGTAGTCTACGCGGCATCATCCTCAGCCTACGGCGACACACCCACGCTCCCCAAGCGCGAGGACATGTCCCCCGACCCAATCTCTCCCTACGCCGTCGCCAAGCTAGCCAGCGAGCGCTACATGATTTCTTTTTACCGTTGCTACGGACTCGAGACCGTCTGCCTCCGCTACTTCAACGTCTTCGGCCCGCGGCAGGATCCCTCCTCGCCCTACTCCGGAGTGCTCGCCCGCTTCATCATGCAGATGCTGCGCGGCGAGCAGCCCACCATCTTCGGCGACGGCGAACAAAGCCGCGACTTCACCTACATTGACAACGTAGTGGAAGGAAATCTTCTGGCCTGCCACGCCCCTGCGCCTCAGGCCGCAGGAGAAGTCTTCAACGTGGCCACTGGAAGAAGAATCACCCTTAACGAAACCTTCAAAGCGCTGCAGGATCTAACGGCGTACTCCGGCCAGCCCACGTACGAAGCCGAGCGTGGCGGCGACATCAAACATTCGCTGGCTGATATCGCCCGAGCACAGTCCGCCCTTGGCTACAATCCCAAAATTGATTTCGAAGAAGGCCTGCGGCGCACGGTGGAGTGGTATCGGAAGGCTGGCGTTGGGCATCAGGCGTCGGGCCTTAGCCCCAGCTCGGATTGACAACCTTTCGGAATCGTGCGGCTGCGGCTTTTCTGCAACTCTCAGATTTGGTCTTCGTCCTTGGTATTCCCGTGAAACAGACTTTGGATCTCCACCTTCGGGGACTCGACCCTGGGATCGTGGCGACCGCGAGCTACACCGTGCTCATCCAAGAACGCCCGCCACTTCAGATACAGCGCCAGGTGCAGCCTCCAACCGCCGCCACGCCCACAACAATCTTTAGAAGGTCTTTCATGTAAGGGGATTCTACTCCACCACGTCGGACTGCGTTCACGGTGGTGTTCAGTCGTTGGCCTAACATCGCGAAACCATTCCTTGACTCGGATAGCACGCGCCAAGTCTGTGGCGATGCTCACACCCTCACTCCGAGTAGCCGTCACCGTTGCCATCCTCGTCTTCTTTGCTGTCGTCGTCCTCTTCCTCTTCTTCTTCCTCCGGCTCTTCTCGAACCAGGACATTGTCGGCGACAAATCGATCACCGGCACTTGAGGCAGGATGCTCCGCATTCAATCTGCGCATATCTTCAATGTTACGCCTCGCACCGTCAGCAACACCAAAGTACAAGAGTCGCATACCTGCTATCATAGTGATTAGGGGTGGTTACGTTTTTCTCCTCTTTCAGGTCTTCTGACCTAAGCCAGTCCATCTGAAGTTCTCCCATCTTAGGCTTTTCAGCGAGTGAGCGGTCAATCGTGCCGTCTGCACCGATCTTGCGCGAAGTCGCACAGCTCCGCTATGTCGGCACGTCACATGTGCGACGGGCTGGCTCGATATAGAAGGATCGATGAAGAACTCGCCAGGAAGGGTCATTCTATGAACGCAACCAGTATTTCCTTCGGTGTGTTGATCGTGCTCTTCACCATCCTGCTCCTCCGCTGGAGGCTTAAGCTGAACCCCCAGACCGGCGGGTTTCGAGCACAAAGGATGTGTTCTTCTTGCGGATTGATCACATCTCGAAAAGCCCGTTGCCTAGAGTGTGGCGCGGTCAGCGCCGCAAAGCTGTAGTGACAGTGGAGTAAGGAACTGCTCTTTCACCCATATTGGTTTCTCCGGAAGGACACTAAAATATGAAAAACATAAAGTTCGTTGTGAAAGTGGTCCGCGGCACTCGCGCTCCCTCCTACGTCCAGCGAGTCGATCCAACTCCAATCCAGATGACCACCAATCGTCAACTCGCATTGCTGATGGGAAGATTCACGGCCGAAGACGCCGTCAAATCCTTGCAAACATCGCAATGCAACCCGGAACTCGAGTCCGTACAAGTTCGTGCCTGAGTTGTGAAGGTGTAGCAACGCCTGCGGTTGAAGTCCTCACACGTTCCTCGACGATCAACGCCGAAGGTGCCCCTCGAAGACATCTCGGAGATTTCCGAGATCGTTTCAACCGCTAGCACCGATAGATGAACGATCAATCGATGCGTAGTCGGAAATTCGCCGCATGGTGACCGCGGCAGCGTCCCCATCCAAAGACGATCACCAGGAAAACCGCTCCTGCCTCCGCGCCGGCTCCACGCCTAGTCTCCGTGGATGTCCTGCGGGGACTCGATATGGTCCTCATGGCGTTGGACGCGATTGGACTTGGCTCAGTTACTTGTGATCCCGGGGAGAAGTGAGTGCTCCTCTTTGTATGAGAGGGGAAAGCTCAATCCCTCACGGTAGCACTCGGAAAGGCACGTTGCTTTTCAGAGTTCCGTTCGATGTGGTCACTTCAACGAACCCGCTCGTCGCTCCGACCGGGACAGTCGCTCTAAGGAAGGTTCCAGAGTCTACGGCGAAAGCCGCTGGGGTTCCGTTGAACGTGACGCCGGTTGTACCTTTAAAGCCTTGGCCCAAAATCCCGAACTCCTGATCAACCTTCCCTGTACTGCTCACAAAGGCGACAAACGGGTCCAGACTTCGTAAATATGTCGAAGATCGTGCCTAGGCTCGCTCCACCTGTGCCATTGGTAGCTGTCCCGTGCAGATTTCCGCCCGTGGACTGAGTCACCGGCCCATAGGGCTGAGCACCATCCGTACCCTGAAAGCTGTGCAGCGTTGTCACGGTACCACTGGCAGTCATTTTGAATACCGTGCCCCATCCACCGCTAGTTCCGCCGCCATAAGTTGTGCCGTAGAAATTGCCATCCGTCGCGAGGGTTAACCCCCCAATTGGATTGGAACCATGATCCAAGTCGAAGTTGTGCAGGGTCGTTAAGGTTCCTTTCGTCGTTATCTTAAAGACCGTCCCGCATCCGTTGGGACAGTTAGTGCTGGACCCGCCCTCGTAAGTCGTTCCGTACAAATTCCTATCAGTCCCCAGTACAAGCCCGCTGGCGGGGGCGCTGCCATCTGTGGAATTGAAGCTGTAAAAGACCCTGAAGTTACCGCTCATTGTCATTTTGAAAATTGATCCAGATCCAGTGCCGCCTAATTCGGTCGTGCCGTAGAAATTTCCATCGGAGGCCTGTACCAACGGGCCAGTCGAATAAGTGCCGTCACCGGCGCCGAAGGTATGCATGGTCGTCAATGTGCCGTTTGGAGTTACTTTAAAGATTGTGCCCGAATTGTTCGGGCCTCCATTCTGGGTAATTCCGTAGAAGTTTCCGTCGGAGGCAAGGATCATCGGTGCCATCGGAGAATCCCCGTCAGCGCCACTAAAGTTGTACAGCGTCGTCAAAGTGCCGCCGATAGAGACCTTGA
>Ga0209839_10001488_pt1 | contig 11992 bp, 6 predicted proteins | sample OrgsoiDNA2013050_FD_185800 | JGI IMG/M metagenome (GOLD analysis project Ga0209839, IMG submission 185800) | Permafrost soil microbial communities from the Arctic, to analyse light accelerated degradation of dissolved organic matter (DOM) -... | ecosystem: Environmental > Terrestrial > Soil >... | reverse complement strand
AACCCCGCCGGCACCAAATCAGACCCAAGAATCCGCGTCATCTCCGCAATCCCCGCACCCTTACCACCCAACAACTCACGCATCTCCCGCGAACCCTCAGCAAACCCATACACCCACTTACTCCCAGCAGAAACCGACCCATCCGCCCCATCCACCGCGGCTACTCGTGCGCTCATCTCATCTTCTCCCGGATCGCTGAAAGCTCGTGTTGATCAATTTGCCCAAACGTCGTGGTCTGCTTACCGTCCCTGCTTCGCCACCGCTTCGGCCGCTTCGGCGGCAGCCTCAGGGTCAAGGTAGCGCCCGCCTGGCGTCACTGGGCGGAAGTCGTCGTCAAGGTCGTAGAGAAGCGGAACACCGGTCGGGATGTTCAGGGCCGCGATCGCTGCGTCGCTGATCCCGTCAAGGTGCTTGACCAGGGCGCGCAACGAGTTCCCGTGCGCCACGACCAGGGGCGTCTGGCCTGCCGCGAGGTCAGCAACGATCATGTCGTACCAGTACGGCAGCATCCGCCCGACCACGTCCTTGAGGCACTCTGCCCTGGGCAGCAGTTCGGGGGGCAGCCCGGCGTATCGTGGGTCGCCCGCCTGAGACAGCGGATCCTCGTCGGCGATCGGCGGCGGCGGCACATCATAGGAGCGCCGCCAGAGCATGAACTGCTCGTCGCCGAACTCCTCCCGGGTCTGCGCTTTGTCCTTGCCCTGCAAGGCTCCGTAGTGGCGTTCGTTCAGCCGCCATGACCTGCGCACGGGCAGCCAGAGCAAGTCCGCCTCCGCCAACGTGATGTTGGCGGTCTGGATCGCCCGGGTGAGCACCGACGTATGCACCACGTCGGGGTGAAGTCCGGCCCCGGCGAGCAGCCGGCCCCCGTTCGCCGCCTCGTCCGCGCCCTTGCCCGACAACCCGACGTCCACCCACCCGGTGAACAGGCCCTTGGAATTCCACTCGCTCTCGCCGTGCCGTAGCAGTACCAGGGTTCCCACGCCGCGAAGCCTACCGCCGCGCGGGGGGTGAGAGCATTCCGCTTGCGCCACCGGACACGCTCACCCGTCCGGGCCGCGCTTCTGCGCGTGCTCATGGATCTGCCGCGGGTAGAGCTCGATCGATTGGATCAACGAACGGCCGAGGTGCCTAGCCCGGCTCGGCTTCGACGATCAGGAAGTGCGGCTCCCAGGCCTCGAGGGCGACGTACAAGCCCCCGCCGGCCAGCTCGTCGCCGGAGCGCGCGAAGCGCTCCCCGCTCAGCCTGTCGGCCAGGCTCCAGGCTCGTCCGCCCAGATCGACCCACGGCAAGCGCACGCGACCCGTGGCTCGGGCAGGCGAGAGGTTGACCACCACCAGGTGCCGCGCGTCCGAGCTCGACCAGCACCAGGCCACGAGCGGGCGGTGAGAGTCGTCGTCGTCGGACCAGCGCTCGCATTCGCACCGGCACCAGTCGCCGTTTCGCAACTGCGCGTCGGCAACGCCACGCAACAACCGGCCGTAAAAAGCGCGTAGATCGCCGTCCGGCGGCTCGTCCGGCGCGCGCCCAAGCTGCACGGGCAGGCGCGTCCGAAGTCCGTCGAGCTGGCCGTCGTGGTAAAGGCGTGCCCCTTGCAGCGTGGACATCACGACGGCGGCGGCGCGCGCTTGCGCAGCCCCGAAGGTGGCCGCCGCCCGCGGCTCGTCGTGATTCTCGATGAACCGGATCAGAGAGGCCTGGTAGGAAGCGTCCGCCTGCACGTGGCCGCGCAGCGACTCAGGCGAGTCGTGTACCAGCCGGTCGTAGAGTCGCTTGTCGTAGCACAAGTCAAAGCCTTGCTGCTGCAGGGCCCACTCCATGTCCCAGTACGCCTCGGCGATGAACAGGAGATCCGGATGGGCCTGCTTGGCGCGGGCGATCAGCGTCGGCCAGTACTCGGATTCAGGGGCGGGCCCGGCCCGCTCGCCCCATGTCCGCGCGAACACCTCGTTGGTCATCAGCATCGCCATGTCGCAGCGAAGCCCGTCACATTGGTCTCCGATCGCGATCACCGTCTCGGCGGCAGCATCCCGCAGCGCAGGCGAGTAGGCGTTCAGCTGCAACACGTCCTGCCAGGGCTCGAAGTACGGGTCGCGCCCCTTCGCGAACACGCCGCCGCCGATCGCGATGAACGCGTCCGGGTGGCGCGCGAGCTCCTCCGCGCTGCCGGTGAGCAGGCACAGCGGGCGATCGGTAGCCCACGGATGGTCGGCCGCGACGTGGTTCGGGACATAATCGAGGATCAGCGCCAGTCCACGATCCGCGAGCTGCTCACGCGCCAGCGCCAACCCGCCAGGCCCGCCGAAGCGCTCGTCCACGACATAATCGCGCACGCAATAGGGCGAGCCGAGCACATCGTCGTCGCGCAGGTCGGGCAGCGCAGCGCGATAGGGGGCTTGCAGCGAGGGATGGGCAAGCGCAATCGCGCGCCCCGCCGGGCTTCGCTGCCATACCCCCATCAACCACACCGCGTCGACCGGCAGCGCCGCCAGCACGTCCCACTCCGAGCCCGGGATCTCGCTCAGCTCGAGCGGGCGCCCGCGCCCACGACCGAGCCGCTCCAGCCACGCTGCCGTATTGATCTCGTAGACGGCCGGGCGGGCCGAGACACGCATCTCGCAGCCCGGAGCTCGCCTCAGGCGCTGGTCGTCGTCGGCGCGTAGATCTGCCGCACGTAGTCGTCGAGCATCCGCCCGGCGCAGAAGGCGGGGGCCAGCGTGCGCATCGAGGCGCGTACCCGGGCGAGCCAGGCGTGCGGGAGCCCGTCCGCGTCGCGGTCATAGAACGTCGGCAGGACCTCCTGCTCGAGCAGGTCGTACAGCGCGGCGGCATCGCGCGCGTCCTGCGCTCCGTGGTCGAAGTCGACCTCGCCCGAGAGGGACCAGCCGTTGGTCCCGTCGTAGGCCTCCGCCCACCAGCCGTCGAGCGTGCTCAGGTTCAGGCCGCCGTTGATCACCGCCTTCATCCCGCTGGTCCCGCTGGCCTCGAATGGCGGCCGCGGCAGGTTGAGCCACAGATCGCAGCCACGGACCATCCGGGCGGCCATCCCCATGTCGTAGTCGTGCAGGTACACGACCCGCTCTGCGACGTGGGGTGCGCCCTTGAAGCGAAACAGGTCCTGGACGACGCGTTTGGCCTCCTCGTCGCTGGGATGCGCCTTGCCGGCCAACACGAACTGGATAGGCTGCGGCCCGGCCAGCAGCGACAAGGCCCGGTGGGAATCGAGGCTGAGCAGCCCGATGCGCTTGTAGGTCGCGGTGCGCCGCGCAAACCCGACCGTCAGCACGTCCCCGGAGAACGCGTGGGCGGCCGCCTCGATCCCCGCGCGCGGCTGGCGCTCGGCGAGCCGGTCGATCCCGCTGCGCTCCTGGACGAACTCCACCAGCTCGGCCCGTTGCTGGCACCGGGCCTCCCAGAGCTCGGCGTCAGGCACCCGGTCGAGCGCCTCCCAGGTCGCGGCCTCGCTCGCCCGCCGCCACCACGCCTCGCCGACGTGGCGCTCGAGCACGCCGCGCATCGCCGGGCCGACCCAGCTCGGGAGATGCGCGCCGTTGGTGACGTGGGTGATCGGCACCGCCTCGGCAGCCAGTCCCGGCCACAGCCCGCGCCACATCTCGCGGGCGACGGCGCCGTGGCGGCGGCTGACCCCGTTCGCCGAGCGGCTCATCCGCAAGCTCAAGGTCGTCATCCCGAACGGCGCCGCGTGGTCCTCGGGGTGCTCGGCACCCAGCGCCATCAGCACCTCGAGATCGACGCCCAGCTCGGCCGCCACACCCCCGATCGTGTCGATCACGTCGCCGCGGGGGTAGGTCTCGTTGCCAGCCGCGACGGGCGTGTGCGTCGTGAACACCGTACGCTGCCGGGCGGCCTCGAGCGCCGTTTCGATCGACGCTCCGCGCGCCACCTCGCCGCCCGCCAGCTCCAGCACCGCGAACGCGGCATGCCCCTCGTTCAAATGCACCAGCGCCGGCTCGATCCCCAGAGCCGCCAGCGCACGCACGCCGCCAACGCCCAACAGCGCGTATTGCGACAGGCGCGTGATCGGATCTCCGACATACAGCTGTGAGGTGATCCAGCGGTCGAGGCGGCCGTTCTCAGGCACATCGGCGTCGAGCAGGAACAGCGGCACGCGACCCACGGCCACACGCCAGATCTGCGCCCGCACCTCCCGCCCGCGAATCGGAACCGTGATCATCAGCGGCCGCCCGTCTTCTGCGCGCACCAAGGCGGCGGGAAGCCGCTTGGGGTCGCTGTCGATCCAGTACTCCTGCTGCCAGCCGGAGACCTCGAGGCGCTGGCGGAAATAACCCTGGCGGTACATCAGGCCGACGGCCACCAACGGCAACGCCCGGTCCGAAGCCTCCTTCAGCAGATCGCCGGCCAAGCCGCCGAGCCCGCCCGAATAGATCGGCAAGGACCGGTGCACGCCGAACTCGGCGCAGAAGAACGCGATCGGCCGCTCCGGGGCCACCGGCCCGACCGACGGACGCCCCAGGTCAGCCGCGAACGCCTCCTCCAGCAACGCCACGCGGGCGATCAGAGCGCGATCCCCGGCCGCCCGCGCGAGCGCCTCACCCGATACCTCCTGAAGCAGGCGAACCGGGTTCTCGCCGCACAGCTCCCAGCGCTCCTCGTCGATACTGCGGAACGCCTCCTTGCCGCCCGGGTACCAGCGCCAGCGATAGTTGTAGGCGATCCGCGCCAGCGGCGCCAGTGCCTCCGGGAGCCGCCCCGCGAGGTCAGCGGCCCGCCGCTCAAGCTCCTCATCACCGCGCATGACCACGATCATCCCAGGTTCTGGCGCCGTCTCGCCTCGCGGCCTCCCCTGCAACGCCCTGCGTTCCGGCGCCGCGAGCTGACCGCGGCTGACCACGGGCATCCCTCCCGGCCCGCAATCCGGGTATAAGTCAGTCACACAGATCCCCCAGGTGAGGAAGGCTACGCGTGGCCAGCAGCGTTTCAGAGAAGCAGGCTCGCGACGTCGTCGAAGCGGCGCGCGAGGCCGAATGGCGGCTGCCTAGTTTCGGCAAGGAGCTGTTCCTCGGCGACTTTCGGCTCGAGCTGATCCATCCGCAGCCGCGGCTGGACCCGAAGGCGGTTGAGAAGGGCGAGCGGTTCCTCGCGCAGCTGCGCGGGTTCCTCGAGGCGGAGGTCGATCCGCTCGAGATCGAGCGCGACGCCAAGATCCCGGACCGCGCGATCGACGGGCTCAAGAAGATCGGCGCGCTGGGGATAAAGGTCCCCGAGGAGTACGGCGGGCTGGGCCTATCGCAGGTGTACTACAACCGAGCGCTCGCGCTTGCCGGTGTTTGGCATGGGTCGCTGTGCGCGCTGCTCAGCGCGCACCAGTCGATCGGCGTGGCCGAGCCGCTGCGGATGTTCGGCAACGAGGAGCAGCGGCGCAAGTGGCTGCCGCTGGTCGCCAAGGATCACATCAGCGCGTTCCTGCTGACCGAGCCTGACGTGGGCTCTGACCCGGCGCGGATGGGCTCGATCGCGACGCCGGTCTACGATGACCTGGTCGCCAAGCCGGTCGAGGGCGGCTACGTGCTGAGCGGTCGCAAGTTGTGGGCCACGAACGGCACGATCGCGGACATCGCCGTGGTGATGGCCAAGGTGCCGAAGAGCGAGGGCCATCGCGGCGGCATCAGCGCTTTCGTGCTGCGCTATGACAGCCAGGGCATCACGGTCGAGCACCGGAACGCGTTCATGGGGCTGCGCGGGATCGAGAACTCGGTGACGCGCCTGGACAACGTGTTCGTGCCCGAGGAGAACCGGATCGCGCGCGAGGGCGACGGCCTCAAGATCGCGCTGAGCACGCTGAACACCGGGCGGCTGGCGCTGATGGCGAGCGCCGCCGGAGCAGCGAAGTGGGCGACCAAGATCGCCCGGGAGTGGTCCGGGGAGCGTGTGCAGTGGGGTCGGCCGATCGGCAAGCACGACGCGGTGGCGCAGAAGGTGGCGTTCATCGCCGGCAGCGCGTTCGGTCTCGAGGCGATGCTCGACGTCGCCGGCCGGCTGGCCGACAACAAGGCCAACGATGTCCGGATCGAGGCCGCGCTGTGCAAGATGTACGGCTCGGAGCTGGCCTGGCGGGTGGCCGACGAGCTGCTCCAGGTGCGCGGCGGGCGTGGCTACGAGACCGCGGCGTCGCTGAAGGCGCGCGGTGAGAAGCCGGTGCCGGTGGAGCAGATGATGCGAGACATGCGCGTGAACCGCATCTTCGAGGGCTCGAGCGAGATCATGCACCTGCTGATCGCCCGCGAGGCCGTCGATCAGCACCTCCAGGCCGCCGGCGACCTTCTCACCCCGGGCGGCGACCTGAAGACCACCGCGGATGCGGCGCTGAAGGCCGGAGTGTTCTACTCCAAGTGGCTGCCGCAGCTGGCGGTCGGCAAGGGCCAGAACCCTCGCTCCTACGACGAGTTCGGCGAGCTCGCGACCTACCTGCGCTACGTCGAGCGCTCCTCGCGCAAGCTGGCCCGCTCGACCTTCTACGGCATGGCCCGCTGGCAGGCAAAGCTCGAGCAAAAGCAGTCGTTCCTGGGGCGCATCGTCGACATCGGCGCCGAGCTGTTCGCGATCGCCGCAACCGTCTCCTATGCGGACACGCTCGGCGGCGAGCATCCCGAGCGCAAGACCGAAGCGGCCGAGCTCGCCGAGCTGTTCTGCCAGCAGGCCAAGCGCCGGGCCGAGGCGCTGTTCCACGAGCTGTGGTCCAATGACGACGACGCCAATTATGCCGCCGCCCAACGCGTGCTGGCCGGTCGCTACACCTGGCTGGAGGACGGGGTCGCCGATCCTTCGGGCGACGGGCCGATGATGCCGCCGCTGGTCGAGCCGGCAGCCGGCGAGCCCACCGCGCCCTCGGGCGACGCGGCCCCAGCCGGCGAGGATCACGGCAACGAAGCGCCGCCCGCGGCCGGGAACGTCGATTAATCCACGGTCGTAGTCCCGCCTGGCGAGGACGGTTCCAGTCCTGGGTCGGCTTCATCCGGGCGGCACAAGGGGGCGGGCTACGTACTCAGCTCGGTAGTCCCCCCCGATTCTTATTCGCTTATGACCGCTTAATGTTAAGCGCGACGTTGATCACCCGAAATCCAGGAGATGAAGGCATGACACCGCCCTCCACAACTCTGTCCGCCGCGCCACCAACCTCGCATCCCCGCCTGGCGTCGTGGGTCCAGGAGGTAGCGGCCCTGACCCAACCCGACAACGTGCACTGGTGCGACGGGTCGGCGAGCGAGTATGACCAGCTTGCCCAGGTGCTCGTCGAATCCGGCACGTTTCAGCGGCTGTCGGACGCCAAGCGCCCGAACTGCTACCTCGCGCTGTCCGATCCGGACGACGTCGCGCGCGTAGAGGATCAGACGTTCATCTGCTCAAAGCACGAGCACGACGGGGGGCCGACGAACAACTGGCGCGAGCCGGTTGAGATGCGCAGGGCGCTGACCGAGCTGTTCGAGGGCTCGATGCGAGGGCGCACGATGTATGTCGTCCCGTTCTCGATGGGGCCGCTCGGGTCGCCGATCTCCTACATCGGCGTGCAGCTGACGGACTCTGCCTATGTTGCCTGCTCGATGCGGATCATGACCCGGATGGGCCAGCCCGCGCTCGACCTGCTCGGCGAGGACGGCGACTTCGTGCCGTGCCTGCACTCGGTCGGAATGCCGCTCGTCGAAGGCGTCCAGGACGTTCCGTGGCCGTGCAACGCGGACAACAAATACATCGTGCACTTCCCCGAGACGCGCGAGATCTGGTCCTATGGGTCGGGGTACGGCGGCAATGCGCTGCTCGGCAAGAAGTGCTTTGCGCTGCGAATCGCCTCGGTGATGGCGCGCGACGAAGGGTGGCTGGCCGAGCACATGCTGATCTTGAAGATCACCTCGCCCGAGGGTGAGGTGAAGTACATCGCGGCCGCTTTCCCGAGCGCGTGCGGCAAGACCAACCTGGCGATGCTGATCCCGACACTGCCCGACTGGAAGGTGGAGACGATCGGCGACGACATCGCGTGGATGAAGTTCGGCGCCGACGGGCAGCTGCGGGCGGTCAATCCCGAGGCCGGATTCTTCGGGGTCGCGCCGGGTACCGGGTCGATCACGAACCCGAACGCGATCGAGACGGTCGGGCGCAACTCGATCTTCACCAACTGCGCCAAGACCGACGATGGCGATGTCTGGTGGGAAGGGCTCACGGCCGAGCCGCCGGCGCACGCGATCGACTGGCGCGGGAACGACTGGACCCCCGACTCAGATACGCCCGCAGCGCATCCCAACGCCCGCTTCACGACTCCCGCTGCTCAGTGTCCCTCGATCGCTCCCGAGTGGGAGGACCCCAAGGGCGTGCCGATCGCCGCGATCCTGTTCGGCGGCCGCCGCTCGACGGTCGTGCCGCTGATTCACGAAGCCCGCGACTGGGAGCACGGCGTGTTCATGGGCTCGATCATGTCCTCGGAGACGACCGCGGCCTCGGCCGGCAAGGTCGGCCGGCTTCGCTGGGACCCGATGGCGATGCTCCCGTTCTGCGGCTACCACATGGCCGACTACTTGAGCCACTGGCTCTCGTTCGGCCGCCGCGACGGCGCGAAGCTGCCGCGAGTCTTCTACGTCAACTGGTTCCGCAAGGACGCGGAGGGCAAGTTCCTGTGGCCTGGCTACGGTGAGAACTCGCGTGTCCTGGCGTGGATCTTCCGTCGCTGTGAAGGCGAGGCGCAGGCGCTCGAGACGGAGATCGGGCTCGTACCGCCGATCGGCGCGGGCGGCATCGACACCGACGGTCTCAACGTGACCGAGGCCGCGATGGCCAAGCTGCTCGAGATCGACGTCGACGGCTGGAAGCAGCAGCTTCCACAGATGCACGAGCACTACGCCGCGTTCGGCGAGAAGCTCGCCGCCGAGCTACACGCGCAACTCGAGACGCTGGATCTTCGAGTTCACGGCAACTGAGGAACCTTCTCCGCCAGCTTCAGTCCAACTCCCCCAACGCACTGCAGAGCACCGCGCAATTCATTGGTGCTCTGCAGGCAAGAAAGATCGACCATGAACGCTCTGTCGTCATCTCCACCGGTGCACTCATCAACCGTTTCCCCGGGGCTGCTCGACACGTGGCTTGAGGGCTGGTCGATCGCGCTGCGCGGCGCGGCCGACTGCTTCCAGGCCGCGGTCACTCGCGGGCCTGGAGCGCTGAACGTCCCACGCTGGATCGAGCTGACGACGGTCCGCAAGCCGCCCACTTGGACCACGCCGCACGAGGTGGTGTTCGAAGCGCCACTGGCGCGTCTGCGTGACTTCTCGACGTCGCGGACCTCGAGGGTGGTGCCGACGCTCGTGCTTCCGCCGCAGGCCGGTCACGACTCGTGCGTCGTGGACTACTCAGACGATCAGAGCCAGATGCAGACGATTCTGGCCTCGGGCCTGCAACGGGCCCTGTCGCTGGACTGGATCGGCGCGACCCAGGAGACCAAGGACGCGTCGATCGAGGATTATCTGGAGGTCATCCACCGCGCCGTCGAGCACTGTGGTGGGCGTGTGAACATGATCGGCGACTGTCAGGGAGGCTGGCTGGCGACGATCTACGCGGCGCTGTATCCCGAGCAGATCAACACGCTCACGCTCGCTGGAGCTCCGATCGACTTCCACGCCGGCGAGCCGGTGGTCCACGAGGTGCTGCGTCACTTCGCGCCGGGTGGGGATCTGCGTTTCTACGAGGCCCTGGTCAAGGCTGATGGAGGGGTGCTGAAGGGCGAGCACATGGTCGCGGGGTTCGTGCTGATCCAGCCCGGCGCTGAGATCTCCAGACAAATCGAATTGCTGCTGCACCTCGATGACGACGCCCACGTCGCCCGCTACTGCCAGTTCGAGGACTGGTTCAAGCACACGCAGGACGTCCCGGGGGAGTTCTACCTGTGGATCATCCGGCACCTGTTCCGCGACAACGGGTTGATCGATGGTGCGATCAAGGTTGCTGGACGCCGCGTCGACCTCGCGAACATCTCGATGCCGCTCTGCTTGCTGGCCGGGGCGATCGACCACATCACCCCGCCCGACCAGGTGTTCGCGGTCGCCGCGTACACTTCGACCCCGCCCGAGCTCGTGCGCCGGCATGTCAGCACAGGCGGTCACCTCGGACTGTTCATGGGACACGAGGCGCTGCGCGAGCACTGGCCGCCGATCCTGGCGGAGGTGTTGCGCCATTCGGTGGCTCCCGTGCGCCCGCGCTCGCAACCGCGCAAGCGGCCAGCCGGGGCGCTGACCAAAGCGTCGCGGGGATCTGCGCCGTCGAAACGCCCGGCGAGGCCGTCGAAAAGCCCGGCGAGAGGTTGATCGCCGGGCGGATCACGACGGCAACCTGGGAGGCGTGGGTCTAGCGCCCAGCGCGTCGCCAGCGTCACCCAGTCCGCTCGTCCTCAGTCGGCGCTTCGGGTTTCCGAGCCTCGGCCTGGCGCTGGACGGGAAGCCTGGCGCGAATTGTGATCCCCTGGCGTGAGACCGACTCGCTCTCGAGCGTGCCGTGCAGTAGTTCCACCCGGTCGCGAACTCCGAGTGCACCGAGCCCCTTGGTTCGGTCGGTGGGGTCGAAGTCGGCTTCGCCGCCGCGGACGGTCACCTCGATCGTCGTTTCACTTTCGATCACCTCGACGACGGCGCGAGTTGCGCCGCCGTTCTCGAGAACGTTGGTGAGCGCCACTTCGACGATCCGGTACGCGGCGATCTCCAGCTCGGGCGTGGGACGCTGGGGCGCTCTCCCGCTCTGGTAGGCCAGGTGGAGCTCCAATCCGCTCTCGGCCATGCGCTCCGCGAGCGCTTCGATCGCGGCCCTCACTCCAAACTGATCGAGCGCTGGGGGGCGAAGTTCGCTGATCAGCGCTCGCAGGCCCGCCATGTCACGCTCGAGCTGCGCGATCGCGGCACTCGCGGCTTCATCCCAGGCGTCGGGCTCGCCGGCGCGGCGCGCCCCCATCAAGCCGAACCGGACTGCGGCGAGGCCCTGCAGAGTTTCGTCCTGGAGCTGTCGCGCCCACCCAGCTCGCTCCGCCTCGTCGGCGGCCAGGCGCTGGCGGCGCTGCTCGCTCGCGGCTGACTGAGCTGTCGCGACCGCGACCGCCGCGCCGGCGCTGGTCGCGAACGCCTCCAGCAGGCGCTCATCTTGGAGGCTGAAGTGCGGGCCTTCCTCGAGGCGATCCAGAGCAGCAAGCACCCCGACCGACCGTCCGTTGAACACGAGCGGCACGATCAGACCGCCCTCGGGGTCAAACCCGAGTTGACCCAGTCCGTGCTCGTGAAGCCGCGCCTTGGTCAGCTGCTCCGACAGGCGTTGCGTACGGCTCGTGCGCAACGCGGCTTCCGCGACCGAGCCCTCGAGCGGGATCCGGTTGCCGACCAGACCCTCGGGCACATCGCCGGCCGCGGCCGCGACCTCCAGCTCGCGGTCGATCCGCAGCTCGATCACCAGCGCGCTGGCCGAGACCAGATTTCGTCCGCGCTTGGCGACCAGTTCCAAGACCCGCGCGACGTCGGTCTGGCCCGCGAGCACGCGCGAGATCTCGACCATCGCCCCGAGCGCTTCAACATTCCGTTGCAGCTCGTCGCGGCGCGCTTCCAAGCCGCTGAACCGCCGCGCATGGTCGATCGCTACACCGGCGAGCTCCGACAGCCCCACCAGCGCCTGCTCGTCGACTTCTGTGAACTCGCTGCCGCCTTGCTTTTCGGTCAGATACAAGTTCCCGAACGGCTCACCCGCAACCATCACCGGAACCCCAACAAACGTCTCCATCACCGGATGCCCAGCGGGAAAGCCATACGATCGCGGATGCCTTCCGACATTCGCCAGGCGCAACGGCACCGGGTCGCGGATCAGCTCGCCGAGCACGCCATGCCCGCTCGGCAACGAGCCAATTCGACTGCGAGTCGACTCATCCACGCCGGCCGTGATGAACCGCGCCAACGCCGTCCGGGACTCATCAAACACCCCGATCGCGGCATACCGAGCGCC
>Ga0209839_10001486_pt1 | contig 11995 bp, 10 predicted proteins | sample OrgsoiDNA2013050_FD_185800 | JGI IMG/M metagenome (GOLD analysis project Ga0209839, IMG submission 185800) | Permafrost soil microbial communities from the Arctic, to analyse light accelerated degradation of dissolved organic matter (DOM) -... | ecosystem: Environmental > Terrestrial > Soil >... | reverse complement strand
CCTATCCCACTGATCCGCTTCCTCTACGCGGACCACGGCGGGATCATCCGCGGTAAAGCTGCGCACGTTTCGGGCCTGCGCAGCCGGATGGCCAGCGGGATCGGGCACACGGTGGCGATGATGGCCATGAACATGCTCGACCACCTGCAGCCGGTCGAGGGTATGGGGCCGGTCGGCGAGATCCGGATTGTCCCCGACCCGGAGACGTTCGTGGCGCTGCCCTACGCGCCCGGCGCCGGCGCGATGGCCTCCGACCTGGTAGAGCAGGACGGGCGGCCGTGGGACGCGTGCCCGCGGACATTCCTCAAGCGGGCCATCGCCGAGCTGGCCAGCGACGGTTACGCGCTGCGCGCGGCGTTCGAGCCGGAGTTCACGCTCGGCCAGCGCGAGCCGGACCCGGACGGCGGACCCGACCGCCTGGTCCCCGCCGACGACAGCCTGTGCTACTCCTCCACCGGCTTTCAGCGGGCGCACGACTTCATCATCGATCTGATCCAGGCACTGGAGGCACAGCAGCTGGAGGTCGAGCACTACTACCCCGAGCTGGGCCACGGCCAGCAGGAAGTTGTGATCCGGCACGCCCCGGCGCTGCGTGCCGCGGACAACCACCTGCTGTACCGGGAAACTGTCCGGGGGGTCGCGTTCCGCCGGGGCGTATGGGCCAGCCTGGCCCCGAAACCCATCCCTGACCAGGCCGGGAACGGCACCCACCTGCACGGGTCGCTCTTCGAGCTCGGGCCGGACGGCGCGCCGGGCACGCGGAACGTCTTCGCCGACGCCAGCGACCGGTACGGCCTGTCCGAGACCGGCTACCACTTCATCGGCGGCGTGCTCGCGCACCTGCCCGGGCTCACCGCGCTGACCTGCGGCAGCGCCAACAGCTACCGCCGCCTGGCCCCGCAGATGTGGAGCAGCGCCTATACCGTCTATGGGATGGACAACCGGGAGGCGGCAGTGCGAATCGCGTCCGTGCTGCGCGGTGACCCGGCCAGCTCCATCAACCTGGAGCTGAAGCCCTCTGACTCCAGCGCCAACCCCTATCTCGCCCTCGGTGCCTTCATCCACGCCGGCCTGGACGGGATACGCAGCAAGCTTGATCCCGGTGAGGCGGTCAACGTCGATCCCGCAACCCTTTCTGATGCCGAACGTGACCGGCTGGGAGCCCGCCGCCTGCCCAGCTCCCTCGACGAGGCGCTGGACGCCCTCGAGGCGGACGACCTGCTGATGACGGCGCTCGGGCCGTTGCGCAGCCGCGCCTACCTCGCGGTCAAGCGGTCGGAGGCGGTGGACTTCGCGGCGCATGGCGCCGCCTACGAGTGCTTCCACCACTTCACGAAGATCTGACCGCAGTGCCGCAATGACCTGCGGCGCCGTAAGCGCAGAATGCGTCCCGCGCACCCTCGCTGCCGTTCGCCGTCAACGGCGTAGCGGAATATCCGGGAACATGGCAGGTCGTGATCCTTGGCCCACTTGCCGAGCTCGTCGGGCAAGTAAACGTTGATGTCCATACCAGCTCGCCGCCGCCGCACCGGGCCGAGGACGGGCACCGGGGCGCCGCCCCAGTTCCGGCGCAGGTTCTTGAGTCCCTGGCTGTGGTCCGGCGTCGTCGTCAATACCCTCTGGTCGGGTGACTCGGAGGAGCAATGTTTCCCCGACTGGGTGTACAAGTACGCTGACGGGTGATCACGCTGGAGGGAGGAAATGGACCAATGTCGCCGACCGTGGACCGGCCGGAGCCGCCTTACCTGCAGATCGTCAAGCGCAGAGAACAGATCCGCTCCGGTGAGCTTCGTGACGGCGATATGGTCCCTTCGACTCGGAAGCTGGCTGCCGATTGGAACGTGTCCGGGCCCACGGCGGCCAAGGCCCTGACGATGCTGCAATCGGAAGGCCTCGTACGCGGAGTGGTCGGAGTCGGCACCGTGGTATGTGCCGGCGTAACGGCCCACAATTCAAGCCTTGACCGGCTGCGCTCGATCTGGGCGACAGGCCGGATCTACCCGCCAAACGAGCACGCCACAATCAAGTCAGCCAGCCTCGTACCCGCACCATCCGAGATCGCCGACGCCCTGGGCCTGGCGCCCGGGACCTACGTCATCCGCCGACACCGGGTCACCTATCGGGATGAAGTGCCTATCTCGGCATCGGTGACCTGGCTTGATGGCAAGCTCGCTGGGGTCGCGCCCCTGCTCTTGACGACTGAGCGCATTGTGCAGGGGACCATCGGCTATATCCGGGAGACCATCGGCCGCGAGGTGGCCCGTGGCGTCGATCAGGACTCAGCGCGGGCGGCGACAGAGCAGGACGCCGAGGACCTGGGGGTGCTGGTCGGGTCTCCGGTCGCATGTGGCCGGAACTGGTGGTAGGACGCGGACGACGTCGTCATCGAATACGGCGAGCGGGTCTCGATTCCGGGCCGCTGGTCAACCCATGAGTACGAAACCGCCTGAGCTGGGAAGGGCACATATGGAACTGCTGCACTCGGGCAAGATCCGCGACGTTTACGAGGACCGTGGGGACATCCTGCTTGTGGCCTCGGACAAGGTCAGCGTCTACGACGTTGTCCTGCCTACGCCGATCCCTGGTAAGGGCAAGATCCTGACCCAGCTATCGCTGTGGTGGTTCCGCCAGCTCGCCGACGTCGTGCCCAATCACGTCATCTCGGCCGAGGACGTACCGGCGGAGTGGGCCGGGCGCGCCATCCGTTGCCAGCGCCTGAACATGCTGCCCATCGAGTGCATCGCCCGCGGCTACCTCGCTGGCCTCGGACTCGACTCTTACCGGGCGTCCGGCACGATCTCGGGCGTACCGCTGCCGCCGGGCCTGGCCGAGGGCTCCCGGCTGCCTGACCCGGTGTTCACGCCGTCGACCAAGGCCACCACCGGGCACGATGAGTTCATGACGCTCACCGACGCCGGGCGCAAAGTCGGCGCCGAGACGGCCAACGATCTGCAGCGGATCACACTGGAGGTCTACAGCCGCGGCGCCGCTATCGCCGCCGAGCACGGCGTCATCATCGCCGATACCAAGCTCGAATTCGGCCGGGCCCCCAATGGCGCCCTGGTCCTGGCCGACGAGCTGCTCACGTCCGACTCGTCGCGGTTCTGGGCCGCCGAAGACTGGCAACCGGGCCGGCCGCAGCGCTACCTCGATAAGCAGTTCGTCCGCGATTGGTCGAGCACCATTACGGGCTGGGACCGCAAGCCGCCGGGACCCGAGATCCCGGCCGGGATCGTGGAAGCCACACAGGCCCGCTACATCGAAGTGTACGAACGGATCACCGGCACCCGCTGGGAGGAATAAGCCATGGCCACCTATGACCCGCACAAACTTATCGAGCAGGTGCGCGAGCTGGTGCAGGCCAGCGGCGCCGAGATCCAGCCCACCGATGAGCGTGAGGCGCTGATCGGTGCCAGCCAGGACCTACCCGGCCCCGCCTTATCCAGGGCCGGGTGTCGCGCTCTGGCCGACCGGCTGCACGGTGGCTTAGCGTGGCGGGATGGACGATGCGTGGTACCGCGTCTCGGACGCCGAGCGCGAGCACGCGGTCGCGGCGCTCCGCGAACATCTGATGGCCGGGCGCCTCACCCTCGAGGAGTTCTCCGAGCGGGTCGAGGCCGCCCTCGGCGCGCGGGTCGGGGCCGACCTGGCTCGCGTTCAGCAGGATCTGCCGCCCACGCCGGCGCCGTCGCGCCGCGCCCCCACCCGGTTCACCGCGGCCTTGTTCGGGCACGTGGTACGGCGGGGACGGCTCCGGTTGCGGCGCCGGACGCTGGCTGCCAGCGCGTTCGGTGATCTCGACCTCGATCTGCGCGAAGCGACCATGGACGGGCCGCGGGCGACGCTGACCGTGCTGGCGCTTTGCGGGAACGCTGATATCTACGTCCCTGCGGGCGTGGACGTCGACGTCAGCGGGGTCACCGTGCTTGGCCATCACAGGGACTGGGGGCAGGACGCTGTCGCTGCCGACGCACCGGCCATCATGGTCCGGGTTTTCGGGGTTATCGGCACGCTGGACGTCTGGCGGGTACCGCACGGCATGCGCGAGGGGACTCTTAGCGACATCATCCGGCACCTGGAGGGGCGTCCGCCGCGGGCGCTCCAGTAGCCACTAGCCGGACCGCGTGCCCTGCGGGTAGCGCGGAGAAGCGAGCCCAGATCACGGCAGGAAGATTTCGCGGCGGCGCCGCCTGCTCAGCCACACGCGGACGGGGGCTCCGCGTGGCGAGCGGACTTCGCGCGGACGGGGGCACCGCACGGCGCGGCGCCGCCGCATGCCGCCACCATACAAGCGCTGTCATACGCACTCAACCCACGACATCAGGTGACGTCTCGCCGGGCCGGGTCAGCTCGCTGAGGCCGGCCCTCGAGGCAGAGACCGGGTGATCACCGGCCCCGTGCCAGTCCAGGCATACGGCGATCGCGTCGTCGGCGAGATCGGTCCCCTCGTGGTACGCGAGCAGGTCCGTGATCAGGAAACGCACGGTCTCGTTAGCATCCTGAAGACGGGCACTGCGCAGCGCGGATCCCAGCGGCGCCTGCCCGTAGAGCAGTCCGGACGGGGAGCGGGCCGCAAAGACCCCATCGCTGAGGATGATCAGCCGGTCACCGGGCCGCAGGCTGACCGGCTGGGCCCGGTAACGCGTGTCGCTGAACATCCCGAGCGGCAGCTGCTCGTCCAGCTTGATGGTCTCGACCTCGCTGCGGCGGGACCGCAGCAGCCGCGGCGATCCCGCGTCGACGACCTCGGCCTCCCCGGTAGCCAGCGCAATCCGCATCAGCACGGTGGAGGAATGACGCTCCCCGCCGTACTGGGAGTAGACGATGCCGCTGGCCAGCTCGGCCGCCTCGGCCGGCCCGGCGCCCGAGCGGCGGGCGTTGCGCAGCGAGTTGACGGTCAGCTGGGTCAGTAGCGCAGCACTGATGCCGTTACCCATTCCGTTACTGACCGAAAGGGTCAGGTAGTCCTCGGAAAGGGACCAGTCGAAGCTGTCGCCGGACACCGTGTACGCCGGTTCCAGCTGGCCGGCGAGGCAGAACTCGGCGGACTCACAAGTCCGGCCCGGGAGCAGCTCCCACTGCAGCTCGGCGGCGATGGTGAGGCGCTTGCGCCGCCGGGCTTCACGGTAGATGTCGGTCACGTTGTCGGCCAGCCGGAGGGCCCGGGCCAGGCTGGCGGCGACGGCCTCCAGGTCTGCCTGGCTGGCGGTGGAGCCGGCCGGAAGCCGTACGGCGAGGACACCCGTGCGCTCGCCGTACACGATCAGCGGGAGGTACAGGTGGTCGTCTTCCTCGACGGGCCGGCCCGATGCGTACGCCTGCCCAGCCGAATGGGAGCTGACCGGGACGGGTGCTCCCCCGCCCCCGTCGGCGAACGGGATGAGGTGCGACTGGTGATAGTCGATGAGCAGGATTTCCGCGCCTTCGGCGCCAAGCCAGCTTTCGATGGCCTCCCGTGCGGCCGGCACGAGGCGAGCCGGGTGGGCGCCCCAGATGGCGCTCTGGACGGTGCCGCGATCTTCAGGCATGGTGCCTCACGAACGTTCCTTCAGCGTAAGCCGGGACTTTACCCAAGAGCCGGACCAGCCACGATTTGGCCGAATGGTAGGTGCTTTGCCGCACCAGTATGTGCGAGAGTGGTTGCATGGCCTCGCAAAAGGCTGATCCGGTAGCAGCGGAGAGGGCTGCGGCCGAGGTGGAGGCGGCGGCTGAGGCGCTGGTCGGAATCTGGTCTCACGTTGCCGAATCCCTCGACGTGCGGATCTCGCCTACCCAGCTGCGCGCGCTCACCGCGGTCGGCCGTCACGGCGAACTGAACCTGAGCCAGCTCGCCGAGGCGCTGGGCGCTCTGCCCTCCTCAGCCAGCCGCCTGTGCGACCGGTTGGAGGCGGCCGGCCTGCTCACCCGGGACAGCGGCCGGGCCAGCCGGCGTGCGGTCAGCCTGCGCCTGACGTCCAACGGTGAGGCGCTGCTGGACGAGGCGCGGCAGAGACGCCGCGAGCAGATCGCGGACGTCCTGGACGCGATGACGCCGGCCGAGCGGACCGAGCTGGCCGGCGGCCTGGCCGCGTTTCAGCAGGCCGCCGAGCCGGACGGGCTCAACCCGGACGCCGATGACGGGCAGGGGCCGGGTATCCCTTTCTGCATATCCGCGTGAGGCGGGGCAGGACCGGGCGCGGCGGTCACTCATGACAGCGGCTCAGCGCGTGCCGGCGCGGGCGGTCCGTCGCCGGCCCCGGCGCGGTCCGACGTCAGCTCGCACACCAGCAGGCAGGTGTCGTCCTCGCGGCTGCTGTCGCGCAGCATGACCTCGCACACCACGTCGGCTACCTGGTCGACACTGCCCGGGGCCACCCGGAAAGCCGCCGCGAGCTGGTCGATCCCCACGTCGATGATGGCGTCGCGGCGCTCGATCAGCCCGTCCGTATAGAAGAGCAACATGCACCCGGTCCGCAGCGTCAGCGTGCTTGCGGTGTAGCTGTGGTCGATGGGCAGGCCCAGCATGGGGCCGAGGTACTCGATGCGGCGGACCGCGCCATCAGGCTCGCGCAGCAGCGGCGGCGGGTGCCCGGCCGTCGCGATACTCATCTGGCCGTCCGGCGACACCATGGCCAGAAAGGCGGTGGCGCAGTGGTCCGGGTCGATATGCCGGATCAGCGTGTGCAGCCTGGTCAGCACCTCACCGGGCTCGGGCACGTCCATGGCGTACGCCCGCATGGCCGTACGGAGCTGGCCCATCAGCGCGGCGGCGGCCAGGCAGCACCGCGTTACGGGCCAGCTCGCTCACGGCGGTCACCAGCTTGGTCTGGCTGACCAGGCTGAATCCGGCCGTGGCGGCCGCCGACCGGGTGGCCTCCCGCACCACCATGAGGTGCACGTCGCTTCGCACCGGCAGCGCCTGGCGCTGCGCGGCGACCATCATGGCCCGGTTCCGGAGGTCGGCACCATCGCCGCGTCCGGGGCCTCGTCGAAGACGGCCTTGACGGGCTCCCGGAGCTCGCCGATCTCAGCCACGATCTGGCTGAGATCACCACCGGACCGCAGCCAAGAGGAGGTGACGCGGGACAGCACGTCGCTGATCATCTTGAACGTCGGTGCCCGGAAATCATCGGTCCGGCCGGACCGCGCCACCTCGATAAGCACGCCCGGCAGCGTCTCGGCCGCGGCCTCAGCGTCGTCTCGCTGGCCGGCGAAGACCGTCGTGAACAAGGGCAGGTCCAGCCAGCCCTGCACGATGTCCGCACGGCGCGCCGACATCACCGTGGCGGCGTCGGCGGCCTCACCCACAGAAGTCACGCTCATTGTCCTCCGCTCCGTCTCCCGACCTTCTACGTCGCTGGAGGACACCCCCCCGCGGGCGCCGCCGACGCGAGTGCCCCTCATGATCACTCATCGCACGTTTGCCGCGCGACAAATCTTAACGAGGTGCCGCCCACCGCGAGCCCACACGCCGGTGATTCGTCGCGGTCACCGCCGGCTCGCGTCCTTCGGGCGCGCCCTAAGCTGGTAAATAATCACGGTCAACCCACGAGGACACATAAGGGCCTGCCAAGATGCCTGATTTCAGCTACTCGGACCTGCTGCCCCTGGGGGCGGATGACACCACCTACCGGCTGATCACCGAGGATGGCGTGGCTACCCGTCAGGCGCTCGGCAAAACGTTCACCGAGGTCGACCCGGCGGTCCTGACCCAGCTGACCAGCGCCGCGATGCACGACATCGCCCACCTGCTGCGGCCCTCGCATCTCAGCCAGCTCCGCTCCATCCTCGACGATCCCGAGGCTAGCCCGAATGACCGCTATGTCGCGCGGGACCTGCTGAAGAACGCGTGCATCGCGGCGGGTGGGGTGCTGCCGATGTGCCAGGACACCGGGACGGCCATCGTCATGGGCAAGCGCGGCGGGCAGGTCCTCACCGACGGGCGTGACGAGGAACACATCGCACGCGGTGTCTACGACGCTTACACCTCGCTGAACCTCCGTTACTCGCAGATGGCCCCGCTGACCATGTGGCAGGAACTCAACACAGGCAGCAACCTGCCGGCCCAGATCGAGATCTACGCGACCGGGGGCAGCACGTACAAGTTCCTGTTCATGGCGAAGGGCGGCGGATCGGCGAACAAGTCGTTCCTGTACCAGGAGACCAAGGCGGTGCTGAACCCCGACCGGATGCTCTCTTTCCTGGAGGAGAAGATCACGTCGCTGGGCACGGCCGCCTGCCCGCCCTACCACCTCGCCATCGTGGTCGGCGGGACCAGCGCCGAGTTTGCGCTCAAGACGGCCAAGTACGCCTCGGCCCGCTATCTGGACAGCCTGCCGAAGGAGGGGGCACCGTCCGGGCACGGCTTCCGCGACCTGGAGCTCGAGCAGCAGGTACTCGAGATCACCCGGCGGATCGGTATCGGCGCCCAGTTCGGCGGCAAATACTTCTGCCACGACGCCCGGGTGATCCGGCTGCCCCGGCACGGCGCGTCCCTGCCGGTCGCCATCGCGGTGTCCTGCTCGGCCGACCGCCAGGCGCTGGGCAAGATCACACCGGAGGGAGTGTTCCTCGAGCAGCTCGAAACCGACCCGGCCCAGTACCTGCCCGACCCAACGGCATCTGACGTCGACGCTGAGGCCGGAGTGGTGCGCATCGACCTGAACCGGCCGATGGACGAGATCCGCGCCGAGCTCACCAAGTACCCGATCCGCACCCGGCTGTCCCTGTCCGGCCCGCTCGTCGTGGCCCGCGACATCGCGCACGCCAAGATCGCCGAGCGGCTCGACGCGGGTGAGCCGCTGCCCGCATACCTTCGCGACCATGCCGTCTATTACGCCGGGCCGGCCAAGACGCCCGCCGGGTACGCGTCCGGCTCCTTCGGGCCGACCACCGCCGGCCGGATGGACTCCTACGTGGAGCGCTTCCAGGCGGCAGGCGGGTCGTACGTGATGCTGGCCAAGGGCAACCGGTCGGCGGCGGTGACGCAGGCGTGCCAGCGGCACGGCGGCTTCTACCTCGGCTCGATCGGCGGGGCGGCGGCGCGGCTGGCCCAGGACTGCATCACCCACGTCGAGGTCCTGGAGTACCCGGAACTCGGCATGGAGGCGGTGTGGAAGATAGAGGTCCGCGACTTCCCGGCGTTCGTCATCGTGGACGACAAGGGCCACGACTTCTTTGCAGACCCGGCCGGCCCGGCGCTCACGATCGGCAGCCCGCCCCCGCGCTGAGCGTGGCCCAGCACGGGCGGTAAGCCGGGCGGACAGGCGGGACAAGCGGGACGCAGCCCGGAGATCAGCGCGTGACCTAATTCCCATTGAACTCTCACCGGCAACCCAAGGATCCATATAGGGATCCCGTGTATGGTCCGGCTATGCACGCTATGGCGGGCACGGGGCGCGTCATAGCGGGGCGCTACCGCCTCGAGGAGCCCATCGGCCGGGGTGCGATGGGGACGGTCTGGCGCGCGTGGGACGAGATCCTGGACCGCGTGATCGCCGTCAAGGAGCTGCGCATCAGCGACAGCCTGCCCCCGGAAGAGCGGGGCATGGCCTTCCAGCGGACCCACCGCGAGGCCCGGACCGCCGCGCGGCTCAGCCACCCGGGCCTCGTCACGGTCTTCGACGTCGCCGAGGAGGACGGGCGCCCGTGGATCATCATGGAGCTCGTCGAGGGTAGCTCCCTGGACCAGATCATCGAGCAGGACGGCCCGCTGCCACCGCACCGGGCGGCCGAGGCTGGCCGTCAGCTGCTGTCCGCGCTGGCCACCGCGCACGCCGCGGGCGTGCTGCACCGCGACGTGAAGCCCAGCAACGTACTGCTCACCGACGGCGGCCGGGCGGTCCTCACCGACTTCGGCATCGCGACCTTCCAGGGTGACCCGAAGCTGACCCAGACCGGCATGGTCATGGGGTCACCGGGCTTCACGGCCCCGGAGCGCATCCAGGGCAACCCGGCCACGCCGGCCTCGGATCTGTGGTCGCTCGGCGCGACGCTGTACGCGGCGGTGCAGGGACACGGGCCGTTCGACAAGGCCGGCGGCCCTATCACCACCATGTCCGCCATCATCAACACCGATCCGCCGACCGCCCCGCCGTCCGCCGGGCTCGGCGCGGTCATCGACGCCCTGCTGCGCCGGAACCCGGCCGACCGGCCAGATGCGGCCACCGCGGCGCGGATGCTCGGCGCCGTGGGGCCGCTGCCGGACGCCCCAAGCCGGCGGAGCGCCTTCACGCTCGTCCCGCCGCGGCGGCGGCCGAAGTCAGGGTCGCGGGGTGAGCACAGCCCGGCGGACCAGCGCAATGGCCAGGGACCGGCCGGCCAGGACAGCGCTCCGCGACTAGCAGACCAGGACAGCGCTGCGGGACTAGCGGACCGGGACAGCGCTCCGGGACCGGCAGACCAGGACAGCGCTGCGGGACCGGCAGACCAGAGCAGTAGCCCGAACCCGGCGGGCGCCGGGGCGTCGCCGGCACCGGTTCCCGGCCCGCAGGACGCCCGCATCGCCGGCCTGCTGGGCTCCGCCGCCTCCGCCGCCGGGCCGGGCGCAGCGGGCGGCCCAGGGTTGCCGGGCACAGCGGACCCCGCGGGTTTCGCGGACGCCGCGGACGCACCCGGCGGCACGCCGGTACCGGACCAGGACGGGCTGCTCGCCGGGCCGACCTCAGTCGACCTGCCGATGCACGCCGACCGGACGGAACCGGTGCGGCGGCGCGGAGCCTCGCACCGGCGGGGCAGTCAGGCCGCGAACCCGGCGGGCCCGGCCACAGCCGGAACGGGCGATCCGCCCGCGGCGGCCAGCCTCTTCGAACCTTCCGGCCGGTCGGCGGTGGTCGAGGCGCAACCCGCCGGTCAGCCGCCGTGGGGCGACGCCGGGGCGGGCAACACGGGGCAGCCGTGGGGCGACGCCCAGCTTGGCGCCGCCGCGCCGCCCAGCGTCGAGCAGGCCTGGGAGACCACCACCGGAGCTGGGCTCAGCGGGCCCATGGACGGCATGACCGCCGCGGCGGGGGGGCGCCGTCGATCGCCGCGCCGGGCCGCCCTCATCTCGGCCGGGGTCCTCGTCCTGATCGTGGCCGCCGTGGCCGGGCTGATCGCCTGGCGGCAGCACCACCCCACGGCGAGTGGTCAGTCCGGCTCCCATGCCGCCACCAGGACGCCTGAGTCGCCCGCGGTCGCCGTCGCGGGTCCGGCCAGCACGGGGCCGGTCCCGGCCGGGTACCGTCCGCTGACCGTGCCGGCCTCCGAGTTCAACACGACCGCCGGCTTCACGATGGCGGTGCCCGACGGCTGGGGCGCCAGCACCCAGGGAAACGGCATCATCGTCGAGGCACCTGGCGGCACGGCCTTCCTCCAGATCGACCTGACCCCGCATACGTTCCCGGACATGATCGTGGAGGCGAGATACCTGGCGGCCGTGACCCAGCGGCAGGACAAGTTCCCCCGCTACGCCGGCCAGATCATCACGCAGATCAACTTCCGCGGCGGGGCCGGCGCCGCGTGGGCGTTCACCTGGCTGGACCCGTCCCTCGGCCGGGTCCGGGCGCTGGACCTCATATACGACGCGTCCACACCGAACGGGCGTCAGTCGTACGCGCTCTACCTGTCGTCGGTCGCTACGGCGTGGACCAGCAACCTGGGCGTGTTCGACGAAGCAATGCGTACGTTCCGGTCCAGTCCCTGAGCCTGCGCCGCCGGATACCGGGCCGCCAGCTACCCAGATCCCGGGACAGTTCTGCGGGCACCGGCGGCGCTCAGCCTGGCAGCCGGCTAGTACCAGCCGTCGGCCTCCTCGTGGCTCCAGGCGGCGCAGGGCGACCCGTAGGTGCTCTTGATGTAACCCAGCCCCCAGCGGATCTGGGTGGCCGCGCTGGCCTGCCAGTCGGGGCCGGCGCTGGCCATCTTCGAGCCTGGCATCGCCTGCGGGATGCCGTAGGCCCCGGTGGACGGATTGCTCGCGGTCACGCTCCAGCCACTCTCGCCGGCCCACAGCGGCTCCAGGCAGGAGAACTGGCTG
>Ga0209839_10001485_pt1 | contig 11999 bp, 8 predicted proteins | sample OrgsoiDNA2013050_FD_185800 | JGI IMG/M metagenome (GOLD analysis project Ga0209839, IMG submission 185800) | Permafrost soil microbial communities from the Arctic, to analyse light accelerated degradation of dissolved organic matter (DOM) -... | ecosystem: Environmental > Terrestrial > Soil >... | reverse complement strand
TTAGGTATGAAAACGTTCAACGAAATTCAACATGACGCTCTGCCTGCTATCGGTGATACTTCGGACCACGCTGCACTCACTTTGCTGAAGCGCATCCATGCAGCAAAAGACCAGAGTGAAATCAGGCAGCTTACCGATCAGCTTCAACGTGTGATTTTTCATAAACAGTACAAGAACGTTTGATAAGCACTGACGGTCGCATTTTCAGCCGAAGATTTTTTGAAACTGAAACACTGGCTTGAATCCGATCCTGACTTGTTTATTCAGCTCGAAAAATCCCCGACTGGCTGGCAATCTCCGGTATGCCAGGCATGACCGCGATGCTACGTGATTGCGCAGATGACTGGGCTATAATGAGCGCCATCTGCATACCTATCGGCAAGGGGAACCATGATGCGAGCTTACTTCACGTTATTCATTCTGGTGCTGGCTCACCTATCGTCGCCAGCGAGTTTCGCCCAGGCTGACCATCACCCTTCCGCTGAGAAGTTGGGTAGCGTGAACTTCAGCACCTCGTGCAGTGCCGCGGCTCAACCTCAATTCAATCGCGGTGTGGCGCTGATGCACTCGTTTCAGTTTGCCCGCGCAATTGAGGCATACCAGGGAACTCTAGGGAGCGATCCATCGTGTTCAATGGCCTACTGGGGCATCGCACTGAGCAATTGGGGGAACCCATTCGGTTCCGGTCTTAGGCCCGAGGCGCAACTGCAGCGTGGCCTGAAAGCTGTCATGCAGGCACGGGCTGCGATTCCCAAGACGGAACGTGAGAGTGCCTATGTGGAGGCCGTAGCGCAACTGTTCGCCAATACGAGCAACACCGATCAGCGCACCCGGGTGTTGGCCTACGAGAGTAAGATGGCTGCCCTCCACGCTACCTATCCCAAGGACGCCGAAGGGGCCATCTTTTATGCTCTGGCGGTGGCCTCCGCCGCCGATCCGGCAGATAAAACGTATGCCAGGCAGCTTAAGGCCGGAGGAATATTGGACCGACTATATGTTCAGTATCCCAATCATCCAGGGCTGGCACACTACATCATTCACGCGTATGACGTTCCGCCGCTGGCTGCGCGGGCTACCGCGGCGGCGGCGCACTACGCAGAGATTGCTCCCTCGAGCCCGCACGCGTTACACATGCCATCGCACACATTTACGCGACTTGGAGATTGGCGGGCTTCGATCGATGCCAATATCGCCTCCGCGGCCGCCGCACGAAATGAGGGTCAGCCGGTCGATGAGTTGCACGCCAGCGATTACCTGGTCTACGCGTATTTGCAGACAGCCCAGGACGGCGCGGCCCGACGTGTAGTGGACTCGGTGGTGCAGATATTCTCGCGCTTCGATCCAGAAGTGTTGATAGGTGGCGCGGGCAATCCCGCGACGGCATACTTTGCACGCGCCGCGATACCTGTTCGCTACGCTTTGGAAAGACAAGCCTGGGCCGAGGCGGAACGGCTGAGCCCCAGCCCCAGCCCATTTCCCTATACGGATGCGATCACTTACTTTGGCCGGGGCCTAGGAGCCGCGCATTTGAAAGATGGCGCCGGGGCACGGTCGGCAATCGATTCTTTGGAACAAAGCCGCGACAAGCTGAACAAGATGAAAGAAACCTACTGGGCTAACCAAGTGGAAATTCAGCGGCAGGAAGTAGCCGCATGGTTAGCATTCTCCGAAGGGAAGCCGGAGGAGGCGCTGGCTGGGATGCGCGCCGCAGCCGAACTAGAAGACAAGACCGAAAAGAGCGCTGTCACGCCGGGGCCCATAGCGCCAGCGCGTGAACTGTTGGGGGAGCTACTGATGGAATTGAAGAGACCGCCCGAAGCTCTGAAGGAATTCGAATCGACGCTAGTGAAGGAGCCCAACCGCTTTGGCTCTCTTTATGGGGCGGCGGAGGCGGCGAAGCAGAGCGGCGATGGTAAGACGGCTAAGATTTATTTTAAGAAGCTGCTCATGGTGGCCGCGCATGGCGATCAACCGGGACGCCGGGCATTGGCGGAGGCGCGGAGGGAGGTGCGACCGGAATAGGTAGTGACTACGTTTTAGGCCGCAAGATTGGGAATCTGATCGCTTAGGCCTGCTATTCTCTCCAGTACGATTTAGCTTTTCCACTTACTCCGGCTTGGCGCTTTGCTGATTCTGAACCGGCTGCCGGCTAGCCGCCAGCCAGTCCGCGACGATCCAAGCGGCCCCTACCGCGGCCAGGTTGTAAGCGTTTGATCCCCAGGCCACATGGTCGCGGGGAAAAGCAAAGATCAAAGGCGCTAATACCAGCGCGCTAAAGATTAAGAGCATCAGGGCAGCGAGCCGGGTAGCCAAAACGTCCAAAATTCCCGCGAGGATTGCGAGGCCTGCGAGCGCGAAGGCAATGCCGGTGAAGACGGTCCAGAAGCCGCCGCTCAAAGGCATCCACTTGGGGACCATGGGCGCCACGGCCTGAACGCCGGTGAGGTGCGCCAAGCCGAAGACGACTAAGCAAAGCCCAAATGTCCAGCGAGCGATGAGAGCGGCCCTGAGCGATAACGAACCGCGCACGGCCAGCGACGCGTAGACGATGGCTGCCGCGACGACCAGGATAAGTTGCTGGGCGACTCCACTTACTACACCAATATAGACATTGGCTCGATATCCAAGTAAGTGAGGCGCCGTATAGAAGCGAGGGAATAAGAACACGCCAAAGATGCCATAGATGATGGCGAGCGCTGCCGCGCCGGCCCGAGCGGTCTTGCGCCAGAGGATCGCCGCGCCCGCCGCGATCAGCCAGACGGCGGCGAGATACGCGAGTAACTCACGACCAGGAATGTGGTCGCCGAAAGCCTGAATGGGTTGATGGGCGGCCTCAAACTCGCCCCAGACGAGGTCCATAATGCCGGCCGCGATTGACCCTAGGGCGTAGACGTAAACGCCGACTTTCGTAATCGATTTACCTGGTTCCACACCGTCAATCCTAATGAAATGCTCCGGCTATGGCCAAGAGGCGGTGCGTCCATCACCGTCACATTTCTACTTTGTCTTGACACACCGGTATGGCAGCTTGCAATCGAGATTGAATCCAGCGTACACTAACAAGGACCAAAGGTAATATTTGGTAATATTTTCTGTCTCCTCGCTCGACACGAATCCGCAACAAGTCCGAATTCCAACTTAAAGAGAGAATCAAAATGAAGACCATCCGCAGCCTATTTTTCCCTGCGCGCCTAATTTTACTTCTGACGGCCGCAAGCTCGATTGCCCCAGCCCAGACTTATTCGGTGGTAGCGAGCTTCGCCAACCAACTTCCCTTTCTGCCCGCCGTGGGTGCAGCCGCCGCGCAGGCCCGGGACGGCAAATATTATGGAACCACGGTGGAAGGCGGCACCTCAGGACTCGGTACCGTATTCAGCGTCACCGCCTCGGGCACGCTGACCACGGTCTACAGTTTCGACGGCTCGGTAGGGCAGTATCCGTTTGGCGGCCTCACGCTGGGGTCCGACGGTAATCTCTACGGCACTACCAACCGGGGCGGCATTGGCGGCGGCAACAACGGGTCGGTGTACAAAATCACTACCGCGGGCGTGATTACAACTTTGCACACCTTTGCTAATACCGGCGATGGAGCCAACCCCTCATCAGCCCCGATTCAAGCCTCGGACGGTAATTACTACGGCACGACTAGCGGCGTTAACGTGAGCACTACGGTAGCGAACAGCACGATTTACAAGATCACTAGTTCTGGGGTATTCTCTACGGTGCACACCCTCACCCCGGCTGAAGGCTCAAACGTCTCTGGATCCCTGGTGCAAGGCACCGACGGCGCCCTATACGGGGCCGCCTCTACTGGCGGAAACGGCTTTGGCACACTCTTTAAGGTGACCACAAACGGCGCGTTCACCTTGCTACACACTTTCGGCAACGCACCCGACGGAAGCTCTCCTAACGGATCTCTGGTGCAGGCTACAAATGGCAATTTTTACGGAACCACCTTCAATGGGGGAACCAATGGTCTTGGAACTATCTTTCAGCTCCGCGCCGCCGGCGCTGTCACAATCCTGCACAGCTTCGTTAGCGCCGACGGAAATTTCCCCGAAGCCGGACTGGTGCAGGGCACTGACGACAAACTTTACGGCACAACGTTCCAAGGCGGGACGGGAGGAGGCGTGCTCTTCAAAATCACCACCGCCGGGGCCTTAACCGTCCTCTGGGACTTCACTTCCAACGGTTCTCAGTTTGGCAGCAATCCGGCAACCTCGTTGATTCAAGCTACTAACGGCCTGCTCTACGGGAGCACTGAGAATCCCAACGGCGGCGTCTTCTACAGCTTTGATAACCACCTGATCGCCAACGCCAAGCTGCAAACCTCCGCTGGAAAAATTGGAGCCAAGATCGGCATTCTCGGCCAGGGTTTCTCCAGTTCGACGGTGGTAAAGTTCGGCGGCGTGCAAGCCACCAATGTCACCCACACGGCCACCTACCTGATCGCCACCGTTCCGCCCGGCGCCCTCACGGGAACCGTGACCGCCGCGACAGGAGCTACCACTCTCACCACGATCAACAAATTCCAGGTTAAGCCCACTCAAACTGGCTTCACACCCCCGAGCGGGCCGGTCGGCAGCACAGTAACCATTAATGGAACCGGCCTTACTCAAACCGCCGCAGTCACTTTCAATGGTCTGGCAGCTACCACCTTCACCGTGGTTTCCGACACGGAGGTTATGGCCACCGTCCCCGTTGGTGCTACGACCGGCAAGATCAAGGTAACCACCCCGGGCGGTAGCGCCAGCAGCGCAACGTCCTTCGTGGTCAACTAATCTTCGCACCGCATGTGCGGAAATGCGCCGCGGGCGCCATCCGGGTGATGGCGGATCAGGCAAGCGGCGCTTATGAAACAAACCAGGGGGGCCGAAGGCGATCGCTGCGATAGTCCACCAGTGAGCCCGTTAGTGAGTAGTTTCTGGCTACCGCCGCATCAGCCGCGCCATTACCCCGCTCAAGGGCGCATCCGCCGGCGGCATGGAGCTGCAGGACTTCGCGCCGGCCGTCCAGAGTTGCTCGGCCACCGACGTAAGTTGCTCGATCGCATCGCTGTACGATGGCGGCCGCCGGGCCTTCACGAGCAACTTCCTGGCAGCCTCCATGGATTGTTTCAAAGCAGGCGGCACGGCCGCTGGAGAACATTGATCCAGCACATCCAGAACGCCGGCCAGCACCGTCTGGGCTCGGTGGAACCGGTCCGTGTCCTTCAGCCCGCGAAGCGTCGGATCGAGCGTGGTGATTTGCACTGACGCATCCAGCCGCTTCCGGACCGCAGTGTCGTTGGGATTCAACTTTAGCGCGGCCGCCAGCGCATCCCGCGCCGCCGGATAGCCGGCCAGCGCATATTCCGCTTCGCCGAGGCCGGCCCACGCGTTCTCATCGCTCGGATTGCGCTCCGTCAGTTCCTGAAACAAGTTGGCCGCTTCTTTGGGCAGCCCATAGTCCAACGACAACTGGGCGGCCTGCCGCTTCAGCGAAACATCGGCGGGCATCAGTGCGGCCATGGAGAGCAACTCCGCTTGTGCCTGCCGCCGCCGGCCCGCACGCCCGAGCGCCTGAATCAGCTCGAGGCGCACCTGAGTGCGCCGCACGGCCGCGTCAGCGGGCCATGCTCCATAGATCGCGTGATGGTAGTAGCCCACAGCCTCGTCGATACGCCCTTGTTGCACGCACACCCGCGCAAGCCCGAGATTCGCCGCGGCGTTGTTGGAATCGCTTTGCAGTAGATCCTTCAAATAAATGGTGGCTTCATCCGGATGGCCCGCCTTCGCCAGGGCCTGTGCCAGGGCCAGTCTGTACTGGCTGCTGTGCGAGATGGATAAAGCGGCCCGGTATTGTTCAATGGCCTGGTCATAGAGAGCTTTCTCCAGAAACTGATTGCCCAACTGGTAGGAATGCCGCGCCCTGCCGGCACGCTCGGCGCGGTAGAAGTAGCTGAGAAGGCCGCCCACGGAGGCCAGCACGATGAGCACCGCGAGCACTCCCGCCAGCAATTGCACCGGCTTGCCCTTAGGCAGCGAGGGCTCGGCCTCGCGCTCCACATTTCCCATGGCGTAGGCCGCCATGATGTCCTTCATGGAAAGGGTGCCGGTCAGTTCCCGGATGTTGGTGCGGCTGACTACCGGCAGCACCTTGAGTCCGGTCTCCGCGAGGCGCCGCAAGGCGAGGTCGAGCGAATGGTCCGCGTGCAGGTGCGGAAAGTCGCGCAAACCGGCCCGGTCGGGACGCGGCGCGGGAACCAGTTGGCTAATGGCGCGCGCGCCCTGGCCTTCTTCCATCGCCCGATCCAGTTGTTCGATGCGCAACATGCCGCGCAACAGACCTCCAGAGGCGGCCTGCTCCACCACCGGCCATGCGCCGGCCTCCCGGTCGACCACCGCGGCGGCCTCGCCGACACTTAGGGTCGCGGGCAGGGATTCCGGCGGCCGGTGGAATGCCTGCCCTACCATCAGCAGCGCCTCGCGGGCCTTGGCGCCGGAAGGCAGATGAATGCCATCCTGATGCAGCAGGGCCTCGTAAATCGATTCTTCCTGCAGACGGGTGGAAATGAAATAGCTGATCAGATTGGAAATCATTAGGGGCACGATGATGGAATAGTCGCGGGTGATCTCGAAAATCATGATCACTGAAGTCAGCGGCACGCGCACGATGCCGGCAAAGGCTGTACCCATGCCCACCAGCGCATAGGCTCCCACGCTGCCGGTATAGTCGGGCAGCAGGATATGGGCTACGCCACCCACCGCGCCACCCAGCATGGCGCCGATGAACAAGCTGGGACCAAAGATGCCGCCGGCGTTTCCCGACGCATAGCAGGTAGCCGTGGCCACGACCTTTAGCAGCACCAACAGCGCCATGGTGCGGACCACCATGCCGCCGTTCAAAACCTGATCGACAAAGTTGTAGCCCACCCCTAGCACGGTCGGGAAAAACCAACCCAGGATACCGACCGTCAGTCCTCCGACGGCCGGCTGCCACCATTGCGTGGACTTAGGCAGCTTGAGGAAGTGTTTGCGCTGCCACAACAGCAGCTTGACGAACGCCACCGACACCAGCCCGCCCGCCAATCCGAGCACGGCGTAAACCAAAAATTCCAGCGGATGGACCAGTTGATAGGCGGGGACGTGGAACAGCGGCTCGTCGCCCAGCAACAGGTGCAATACGATCCAGGAAGTGGCGGAGGCCAGCACGATGGAGCCGAGCACCGGAGCGTGCATGTCGCCCATCACCTCTTCGAGGGTGAAGAGCACCGCGGCAATGGGAGTGTTAAATGCCGCGGCCAGAGCCGCCGATGCACCCACCGGCAAGAGCGCTTTCACGCTACTGGGGCTGAGCCCCAGTCTTCGGCCTAATACCGATGCGATGCCGGCGGAAACCTGCACCGCGGGGCCTTCGCGTCCCAGGGCGATGCCGCTGGCCAGCGAGATGGCCGACATGGAGAACTTGCCGATCACGGTGCGCATCGCGATGTAGCCATCGCGCACGAAGAGCGCCGTCTTGGTTTGCGGAATACCGCTGCCGCGCGCGTTCGGGAAATAGCGGGACAGCAGAATGCCGGTGACCAGCGCTCCAGCTACCGGGATGACCAACCTGCGCCAGGCGGCCACGGTGCCTGGATAAAGCCGTGCGCCCAGATTCTCGGTCACCAGGATGAAGGCGACCACCACCAGGCCGACCACTGCGCCGATGATCAGCGTCAGCAGGAGGAGGACCTTGTCTTCGTAGCGGCGAGTGGGGGCCAATGTTCAGGATACCCGCTAGGCGCCAGGAAACGCTGGGCGCCTCCGCGCCAGGCCGGCGATTCGGAGGCAACGTTTGAAGCGTGAGAAATCCAAACGCTAATGAGCCTGCGCTATGGCCGCGATGTGGATGCGGCGATTGCGCTGCCAGCAGGCTTCGTCCTGCTCCTGGCAGACCGGGTGTTGTTTGCCGTAGTTGATTACCTCGAGTTGAGCCGATGGGATACCGACCTGGACAAGGTAGTCCTTGGCGGCGTCGGCCCGCTTATCACCGAGCGCGACGTTATACTTTTCGGAACCGCGTCATCGCAGTGGCCCTCGATGGTGAGCTATCAGGCCAAAAGCCAAGAAGTGGCGATTCTGGCCGCGATTCGGCTGGTCGCAATTTCTCTGCAGATAGTCTAAGAGAATTGGCCAAAAAGCTTCCCGGCAACTTTGAATCAGGGAGGGGGCAAAGTGGGCTTTGAGAATACAAAAGCCCCGGTCTTGGATCTCCGCCAGCACTTCTGCTCGAGAGTGAAGGCGATCCCGGCGACCATGCAAGTTGCATGGTCTGAAGAGACCGCCCCAACTCCGTTTGCCGGCAAAGGCATCAATGCTTCTAATTCAGCAGGCGGCCTTGCCGTAGATACGCCGGGGTATCCAAATCTTCCGGATCGATGCGCGGCTCGGGTTCGCCATTTACCACCGCGGCCGGCTCGGATGGACCCTCGCCGCCGGACTCGGTGCGGATCACGTACGGCGCGGACGTCTCCCCCAGGACCTTGGCCGGTTCTTCCGGGACAGGCGCGTACTGAGGCTGGAAGCCGGTGGCGATTACGGTGATCTTCACGGCGTCGGCCAAGGACTCGTCCAAGGTGACGCCGAAGTTGATCTGCACGTCCTCATAATCGGCGGCTTCGCGGATGATGGTGCAAGCTTCGTTCACCTCGTGCAGGCCCAGGCGGCTGGAGCCCGTGATATTGATGAGCACGCCGCGCGCGCCGCTGATGCGGGAGTCTTCGAGCAGCGGCGAATTGATGGCCTGGCGGGCGGCGTCGACGGCAGCGTTTTCGCCGCGTCCGATGGCGGTGCCCATCATGGCGTAGCCCATGCCGAGCATGGTGGCCTTCACATCGGCGAAGTCGCGGTTGATGATGCCGGGCGTATTAATAATGTCGCTGATGCCTTGTACGGCTTGGCGGAGCAGGTCGTCGGCCAGCTTAAAGGCTTCGAAGAAACTGGCGCCGCGCGGCACCAATTTCAGCAGCCGGTCATTGGGTATGGCGATGACGGTGTCCACCGTGGAGGCGAGTCTGGTGAGGCCCTGGTCGGCCAGGCGCATACGGCGTCCGCCTTCAAACGAGAATGGCTTGGTGACCACGGCGATGGTGAGGGCCTCCAATTCCTTGGCGAGCGAGGCAATCACCGGCGACGCTCCGGTGCCGGTGCCCCCACCCAATCCGGCGCTGACGAACACCATGTCGGCGCCCTGGAGCAGTTCGACGATCTTGTCGGTATTTTCCAGGGCGGCCTGGCGTCCGATTTCGGCGTTGAAGCCCGCGCCCAGACCGTTGGTGATCTTGGCGCCAAGCTGCAGTTTAACGGGTATCTCGCAATTGGCCAGCGCCTGGGCGTCGGTGTTCATGGCGCAGAACTCCACGCCCGGCATGCCTTCACGATATAGTCGAGCCACGGCATTACAGCCGCCGCCGCCGACGCCGATCACCTTGATGCGCGCGCCGCCGTTGGCTTCCTCTTGAATCTCGTATTTCAAATCGTTATCAGAATCCATCAGTCCCATGAGTCCCCCTTCAAATGCACTACCTGTTGGTTGCGTTTACTTCAGAATTTTGCTCAGCAGCCCGTAGGACTGCCGCCGTCTCTCTTGCTGCGATTTCAATTTAGCCGAGTACATGGCGAGGCCCGCCACGGTAGTCCAGGCGGGGTCGCAGAGATCTTCCGGCCAATCCTCAATGCCCAAGGGCAGCGCGTTGCAGACCCGGCATTTCAGAACTTCCTCGGCGATCTCGCACATGCCCTCCAGGCGGGCGCCGCCGCCGGACAGGAACATGCCACCCATCAGTGCGCCGTCCATTCCGATGCGGGTCAACTCCCGGCGCACCATCTGGAACAGATCCAGGGCGCGGGATTCCAGAATGCGGTTCAGCGTTTTCCGCTGCACGTCGCGATTCTCACGCGAAGCGACTTCGACGAAACAATTGTCCGGCGTAGTATCGGCTTTGGCACAGCCGAACTCATGTTTCAGGATGACGGCATCGTCGTAACCGATGCACAGACCGCGCGCCACATCGCGCGTGAAATGGTCGCCGGCGATAGGCAGGCTGGTAGCCAACTGCATGGCATCGCCATAATAGACCACCAGTTCGGAAGATTGCGCACCGATGTTCAGCAGGGCCGCGCCTTCGCGGCGATCCTCGGGCAGTATGGCGGCGTAAGCGGCGGCCAGACCTTCGAAGGCGGTCTCCTCAACAGCCATGTGGGCATGGTTCACCGCGGTGACCAGACAATCGTGCTCCCTTTGCGAGGTCATCAACAGGTGCACGTTGGCTTCGATTTGGCCGGCCATCATGCGGCGCGGATCGCGATGGCCGGGATGGCCATCCACCACGAAATCCTGCGGGAACATTTGCAGGATCATGGTGTCTTCCGGCAGCAGCACCCGCTTGGCGCGTTCGACGGCGCGGTTGACGTCGCGCTGATCGACGGCGCGGACACGGCCCAAATCGTGCAGACCGCGGCAGTTGGCCCCGCGGACAGTGGCTCCCGCGCCTACTACGGTGGCTTCCACGGAGACTTGCGCGGATCGCTCGGCCTCGCGGAGCGCCGCGAGCATGGACTCCGACACGGCGGTCTGGTCGGCGATCAGTCCCTTGGACCAGCCTTGGGACTGCGCCGATCCGTAACCCAGGAAGCGCATGTTGTTATCTTCCAGGCGGCAAATGACGCAACGGGTCCAGGCGCTCCCGGCGTCCAGACCGACGGCTTCGAATGTGTTTGGCGTACTCATGGTTGCTGCGACTGCTCCTTGGCGGTAATGCGGTCGTCCAAACGCAAATCGAACGTGGTGACGTGGGCCGCGTGCTTGCGAATTTCCGGATAGTGGAGCAGGAAATTCTGTAAACGCCTGGCATAATTACCCTCGCCGAGCTTAAGTTCGATGGGGCGGCCCTCCACTTGGGCCACTACCGTGAGTTCGTCGGGAGCGGAGGCATCGATTTCAGAAATATTTTGTCCGGTGGGGCCGAGGTCGGCCATCAGGGCTTGCATGGCGCGTACACGGATGCGGCGCTCGGCGTCGGTCTGGTCTTCGGAGAGGCCGGTGAGGACCGGGAAAGCGAACTTGGCGCGTGGGGGGGGATCGAGCAACACGCCTTGCGCGTCCACCAAGAGGAAGCGCGCCGCGGATCGGGAGCCGCTATGCAGCGGCAGGCTGACGAAAGCCACGGGCTGGCGCTCGGTGATGTGTACGACCAGGCGGTTGGGCCAACTGCGCGAGACGGCGGCTTCTTCCACCCAGTCCACCGCCAGCAGACGGCGGCGGCGCTCGTCGAGCGGCACGGCAAAGATGCTGCGGCCCCAGTCGCCCGCGAAAACCCGGAGCACCTTGGCGCGGGCGGCGTAACTCACCCCGTGGAGAGTCAGCCCCGCGCGGTCTTCGCTAGAGAGAATGAATTGCGGATCGGTGAGCACGTAGCGCTGGGCCTGACGAGCAGCCACCGCGCTGGAAACGAAGACGGCGCACCAGGCGAAGATGGTCAGCGAGAGGCGCCAGCGAAATGGGGGACGGGCTTTTTCGCGCCGCATTATTTTCGCACGACCTCCGGGATGGGCTGTTTCAGGCGCGCCAGCAACAGGTCGCCGGCCTGCCAAACATTCCCTGCGCCCAGGGTCAGCACCAGGTCGCCTTCGGCGGCAACGGCCAGCAGCGCCTCGACGCCGCGCTCGATGGTGCCCACGTATTCGACGCCGCGATGGCCAAACTGGCGGATGCGCTCCGCGAGGGCCTCGGCATTCACTCCTTCTATGGGAGGCTCAGAGGCAGCGTAAATATCGAGAAGCAGCACGGTGTCGGCCTCATGGAATGCGCCGCCGAATTCATCGAGCAGGTGAAAGGTGCGCGAATACCGGTGCGGCTGAAACAGCACGTGGATGCGCCGGAAGCCGCACACGCGCGCGGCGGCCAGGGTGGCGCGGATCTCGGTGGGATGGTGCCCGTAGTCGTCGATGACGGTGATGCCCCGCTCCTGGCCCCGC
>Ga0209839_10001484_pt1 | contig 12000 bp, 11 predicted proteins | sample OrgsoiDNA2013050_FD_185800 | JGI IMG/M metagenome (GOLD analysis project Ga0209839, IMG submission 185800) | Permafrost soil microbial communities from the Arctic, to analyse light accelerated degradation of dissolved organic matter (DOM) -... | ecosystem: Environmental > Terrestrial > Soil >... | reverse complement strand
GGAGGTTGCCGCCGGATGGCCGGCGATATGTTTGAGCGGCACAGCCACGAACAGCAGAGCCACAAGAGTGGCTCCCTCCAGCAGCGAAACCAGACGCATCCGCCTCAGCAGATCGCGCTCGTCGGTGCGAGCAGTCGTCTCGGTCGGAGGCATCACTCGACCTCGCGGAGCAGCTTCTCGATGGCCGTCATTCTGGTCTTCATCTCGGAAAAATCGGCCTGAATCGCCGCCTGCGACGCGGCGTTGGCGGCTTGCAGCGCGACCGCCTTTTCCGCCAGCTCGCGATAGGCTTCCTCGCCGTTGGCGCGCGCATGCATGGTTCGGGCGGCCGAGAAATATTTCATTCCGAACACCAGCAAGATGGTGACGAGGACAAGGATCGTGAGGAGCAGAAACGTATTCGCGTGTTCAGCCATGCTGGTTTCTCCGCTAATCGGATTTTGAGGACTGGATCGATAGAGATTTGACCGCCGCCGCGATGGCCGTTGGGCTTAGTTCAAAGCTGAAATCCGTGGCCTCAAAGAAGTTGAGCGCCTTGCCGTCGCCGGAGAGTTCGAGCTTGCTCGTGACGAGCCCCGCCTCTTCGAGCTTTTGCAGATGCAGGTGCAGCAACGGGCGGCTGATTCCAACGTCCCGCGCGAGCTGGCTGACATAGTTGCGTCCCTGCGAACGGAGCGCGGCCACGATGCGAAGTCGATGCGGGTTGGCGAGTGCCTGCAGCGCCCTCAACAGTTGATCGCCGGTCCGCGCAATCGAGACAGCCATATCGTCTTCTATCTTTCATATGTAAGAAATTTCTTACATATGAAAGATAGAGTGTCAATTGCCTTTTTGAAGGCGGAGGACCACCCGCTATTTACTGGATTGCTCGCGTGCCCGGAGGAGGCCGCCGCGCCCAAGCGCGCGACGGGGCATTCCACCAGAATGCGTGCCGCCTTTCAAAGCTGCTTGAGATATTCGATCAGCGCCCAGCGCTCGTCGTCGTTAAGGTCCTTGCCGAAATCGTGCCCGGCGTTGCTGTTGCCGGGATCGGCTCCCGCGCCCACCACGAGCTTGCCGTCCTTGAACGGCGAGTCGTCCGTTACGTAACCGACATTGACGGGATCATAGACCTTGCTGCCGACCATGAAGGACGGCGTCCTTCGTTCCGGCGGCAACAGCAATTCCCAGAGATTCGGCACCGATCCATTGTGCAGATAGGGCGCGGTCGCCCAGATGCCGTGCAGCACCCGCGATTCATAGGCCGGCGGCGCGTCCGGCGCCAGCGGCACGAACAAGGTTCGAAGCCGGTCTTCAACATGGGACCTCAGGTTGGCTCTCACCTTGGGTTCCAGCAGAAGCACCACGATCGGGGTATTTTGGGACTCGGGCAACAGGTGTGACAGATCCTTTCTGATGGCCTGCCAAACTCCACTGTTGCGATTCCGCAATGTCAGCGGGAAGGCCTCGTTGATCAAGGCTCCAACCACTGAAGTCGCGAGGATGTCGTGAGTCTTGGCGGTCTCTGCCAGCGTCGCCCCGGGCGGATTGGGCGTCAGCGCGCCCGCCAGCAAGCCGGATTGCGACGACCGGTCCGCGTTCTTGAACATCCTGGGATCTGTTCCGACCGCTTTGACCGGCGTGAGCCATGTGCCGTCAAGCAACGGCTTCTCGTCATGGCAGCTGCCGCAATTTTGCGCGTAGAGCACGCGGCCTTTGTCCACCAGCTCTGGCTTGAGCTCGAATGGCCAGGGCGGCGGTTTCAAGACCGCGATCTTTTCTTCGAGCTGCTGCAGACCGGCGAACTTCACCGAGTTGTTGCTGAAGTCGTGCGGGGGTAGCGCCACACGTTTGCTTGGCTTGAAATCAGCGAACACGCCGAACACCTCACCGGTGTTTCGTCCGAGCGCGTGGATAAAGAGACCGTTGGGAACGAAGCCATTCCACTGTGTCTTGTCCTGCCGCGACGCATTCCACAGGAAGGGATAGCTGACCGGCGCGTCCGCAATCTTGAAATTGGCATCGATACCGAGGTCTCTCGCCGCGACACGATTGAAAATCATGCCGAAGGCGTCGAGGCGCCCGGGCCCCCACGGAGACGATGCCGGCAGACTTGCATCCATGAAGGCGCTGTATTGTTTGACCCAGGCACCGAAGTCGGTCTTGAGAGCGGCGACCTTCGCAGCCGACGGACTGGTGCCCAGCACGGATCGGGCGAACTGCTGGAAGCGATTGCTATCCGCGATCGTCGCCTTGGCGGCGGCCTCGAGGTCGGTCAGGAAAAGCTGGAAATTCGCCGTCGCCGGTGCGCCGTCGATGCGAAGCTGTTGGGTGGCGCCGTCCTTTTGGTACTCGATCTGCGCGGTGTGGCACGCCGCGCAGGTCATGCCGAGGAAGCCGGTCTTGGCGTCGCCGTCGATCACGAAACCGACCGGCAATCCTTCCGGATTCAGCTTGGTATCGTTCGGAAGATAGCCGTAGCGCGCCAGTTGATCGCCGCCGAACGGCGCATCCACGTCGAGACGCCGCAACGCCTTGAACCAGAGATAGGGGATCATGTGCGATCCCTGACTTGTCGTATAAAAGGTCTGCCGGTCTTCCGCGGTCCAGCCCTGCTTGGCGTATTGCAGCGTCGGCGTTGCGGCTGCGCCGGAAGCCGGCTGGGCGAATGTCGGATCGATGGTCGAGACCGTCGCCGCGAGCGAAAACAGCAGGATCTGGGAAAATGCTTTCATGACAATGTCTCGAATGATCCGAACGGACAAAGCTTCGCGCGCCGCAGCCTATATCACGGAGTCGCCCGTTGCTACCGCAAGTTGAATCGTGCTAAAATTATTTTCCGGCAAAAAGGGTGTCACGCGGGGATCTTGATCATCTCAATTCCAAATCGTTTTTGCAAGACGGTGCATTTTGTTGATCACGCTTTTCACAAGCGAACCGCATCGCAGGATGCGGCAAAGGCGCGCTTGGCGCCGTGCCAGCATTGATGTCGTCATGACCGGGGATGGTGGACACGCGAAGTTTACCATCGGGCGCGCATTCGCATGGCGCTATCAAGCCGTAACGGTTGAGACATCCTCCAGCCCGCGATTGCGCGGCTCCACGCCCCAGGCCCACACCACCACGATCTGAACGACCACAAGGCCGATCATCAGCCAGACCACGCCCGGCAGCTGGTAGGAGGCCATCAGGGCGCCGACGATGAAGGGCGAGACCACGGTCGCGCCCCGACCGAACGTGTTGCAGATGCCGTTGGCGCGCAGCCTGATCTCGGTCGGGAACAGTTCCGGCGTATAGACGCCGAACAGGATCGCGGTCTGCACATAGATCGCGACGATCAATACGAATCCGACGCTCAGCACGATGGCCGGATCGGACGCGGCGCTGAAGCGGGCATAGATGTAGCCGGAGACGATGGTCACGATCGACGAACCGATGATGCTGGCGCGCCGTCCGATCGCGTCGGACAGATAGGCGCCGACCGCGCAGCCCACCAGCGATGCGACCGACAGCACCAGCGTATAGGCCAGCGAATTGGCGATGGTCAGCCCCTGGCGCAGGAAGAACTGCGGCAGGAAGATCACGAAGCCGAAAATCAATGTATTGATGGTGATCAGGACCCAGCAGCCGACCAGCATGCGTTGCAGCAGCGGCGGCCTCAGCATGTCGGATGCGCTGACCTGCGGCACGGGGGCCGGCACCACCACCGGCGGCAGCGTCGCAGCCCCGGCGGATTCCTTTTCGATTGCCTGCATCAGGGCTTCGGCTTCCGCGGCGCGGCCCTGCGATTCCAGCCAGCGCGGCGACTCCGGAAGATTCTTGCGCAGATACCAGACGATCAGCGAGCAGACGCCGGCAATGATGAACATCGGGCGCCATCCAAAGGCCGGGATGATCAGATAGCCGAGCAAAGCGGTCACCGGGAAGCCGGCCACCACCAGGAACGCCATCATCGACAGCCAGCGCCCGCGCGTCTTCGGCGGAACGAATTCGGTCAACGTCGAATAGCCGACGACGATTTCGGCACCGAGGCCGAGGCCCTGCACGAAGCGGCAGGCGATCAGCTGGTTCATGTCCTGCGCGAAGGCCGCCGCCAGCGACGCCAGCCCGAAAATCAGCAGATTGATCTGATAGGTGAATCGCCGCCCGAACTTGTCGCCGACAAATCCGGTAATCAGCGCGCCCAGCGTCATGCCGACAAAGGTCAGCGAAATGAACTGCAGATTTTGCGGAACAGTGGAAAATTTGGTTTGGACAGCGGACGCCAGCACGCCACCGGCGATATAGAGATCGTATCCGTCGAAAAACATGCCGGCCCCGACCAGCCAGAAAATCCGGTAGTGAAACGATGAGATCGGGAGCCGGTCTAGACGTGCGCCGGCGTTTACTGCTTGAGCCATATGAAATTCCTCCCCCTTTGTCGCCTTGTTGGTTAATCCCGCCGGTCTTCTTTGGACGCGGCCGCCGTCGGTTGTTTTTTAGTTCAATCGCCGTTGCGTCGCCGTGTCGCGGTACCAGTCGAATGGCTGGTCATGGGTCGCGACCATCACGCTCTTGGTGTTGAAGTGGTCGTCAAAACTTTCGGTGCCGAATTCGCGCCCGAGGCCGGAGTCATCGACGCCACCCCAGGGTGACGCCGGATCGAGGCGATGATGATCGTTGATCCAGACGATGCCGGCCTTGACGGCGGACGCCACGCGATGCGCGCGGCCGATGTCGCGGGTGCGGATCGCTGCCGCAAGCCCGAACGGCGAATCATTGGCGAGCCGCAAGGCGTCGGCTTCGTCCTTGAAAGGCGTCACCGACGTGAACGGTCCGAAAACCTCCTCCTGGAAAATGCGCATGTCGGATTTCACGTCCGCGAACACCGTCGGCTCGACGAAGAAACCGCCTTCGTGGCCCGGCACTTTGGCCGCGACGCCGCCGGTCACCAGCCGGGCGCCGTCTTCGCGGCCGTATTGCGCATAGGACAGGACGCGATCGCGCTGCCGCGCCGAGATCACCGGCCCGAGCTGGGTTGCGGGATCGAAGGGATCGCCGATCCGAATGGCTTTGGTCTTCGCCGTCAGCTTCTCGACGAATTCGTCGTAGATCGACGCCTGCACGATATGGCGCGAGGCGCAGACGCAGGTCTGCCCCGCGCCGATAAAGGCGCCGAACGCCGCATAGTTGACGGCCTGATCGATATCGTAGTCATCGAACACCATGACCGGCGTCTTGCCGCCAAGCTCCATGGTCTGATGCGCGAACACTTTCGCCGCAGCACCCCCGGCGATGCGGCCGGCCTCGGTGCCGCCGGTCAGCACCAGCTTGTTGATATCGCGATGTTCGGCCAACATCTTGCCCGCGCTCTGGCCAAGGCCGAGCACGACGTTGAACACGCCGGGCGGCAGCCCCGCCTCCGTAAAAATCTGCGCCAGTTTCAGGGTCGTCAGCGGGGTATATTCCGACGGCTTTACAACGGTGACGCATCCGCTCGCGAGCACCGCCGCGAGCGACTTGCACATGATCATCAAGGGGTGATTGAACGGCGTGCAGTTGGCGACGATGCCGATCGGCGTGCGCAGGGTGTAGTTCAGATAAGAGCCCTCAACCGGAATGACCGCGTCGCGGCGCGCCAGCGCCAATCCGGCAAAATACCGGAAAAAGTCCGGCAGCCGCGACAGCTGCGCGCGGGTCTCGTTGAGCGGACGGCCGTTGTTGAGGGTTTCCAGCCGGTACAGGGATTCCAGATTGGCGTCGAAGGCATCCGCGAGGCGATTGACCAGCCGCGCGCGGGCACGGATGTCCATGCCGCCCCAGGCCCTGCCTTCGAACGCGGCCCGCGCGCTCTTCATCGCGCGGTCGATGTCATCGGCGGTCGAATTCGGAATCCGCGCGATCACAGCGCCGGTGGCGGGATTGCGGACATCGAGCATCTGGCCTTGGCCTGCTTCGATCTCGCGGCCATCGATAAAGTTGCCGTGGATTTCGACGTCGACGGCCGCTGGTTTCGCTGAAATGTTCATGCGTCTCTCCCTTCGGTCATGATCCGATCAATTAAATCGGATCATGATCTCATCTCTGGTGTTTGAGCATGATCTCCGCGCAAACGCGTTCCGCGGTTGTCGCGAGGATCATCCGCTAGCTGATCACCGCGTTGCGCTTGAGCGCCGGCAGCACGCGCTTTTCGGTTTGCAAAACATGCGCCTTGATGATGCGCACGGCGCCTCGCGCATCGCGCCGCTGCATCGCCTCGATCAGGGCGACGTGCTCGGCCACCAGCTGCGTCGGGTCGTGGCCTTTCACATTGGCGACGCTGACGCGAACCAGCCGGTCGGCCTGTCCGATCAGATCGCACAGCGCCGCGGCCATGCGGCGGTTGCCCGATGCATGCGCCAGCGCGGAGTGGAAAGCGCGGTTGTAGGCGATGAAGTCCTCGTGGTCGCCCGCGAACGAGCGGAATTCGTCGAGCGCCTGCAAAACCTCCGGCCTGGCGTTCTCGACCGCTTCCGCGACGCAGGCGGGCTCCAACGCCAGCCGGAACCGCAACAGGTCGCGCGCGTCCGACAGCGAGATCGGATTGACCCGGTAACCCTGACGCGGCTGCACGGTAACCAGATGCTCGCGCTCGAGCCGGAGCAACGCCTCGCGCACCGGCTGGCGGCTCACTGCGTAACGCTCGGCGAGCTCTTGTTCCCGCATCTCATCGCCGGGCGCCAAACGACATGTCAGAATATCAGATCGCAGGTTTTCATAGACATTCTCGCGCAGAAGCATCGAAATTTCCCTTTAATATCAATCTATTTTTGCAGTCGTGAAATATCACGTCAAGTCAAAATGGCTTGAAAAGGTCGAATTTTGAATTATCAATCCAACAGCGCCGACGCGCCGCCTCGCCATGCGGTGACTTTCCAACCTGGCGGTGCCTTGCCAACCCGAAAGAGAGCCGGCATGAATCGACTTTTCGCCAACGGCACCGTCCATGCGATGCAGTCCGGCAAGGGGCCGTTTCTGTTTCTGCTTCATTCGCTGCTGTCGGATCGGGCGAGTTTCGACGCCGTCGTTCCCCGCTTATCGCAGTCGTTCCGGGTGGTGGTTCCGGAGCTGCCGGGTTTTGGCGGCTCCCAGGCGGTCGGCGGAGGCCTTGCTGCGGTCGCCGACCGAATGGCCGAGGCACTGGCGGATGCGGCCGGCGGCGACGATGTGTTCGTGCTCGGCAATGGCTATGGCGGATTCGTAGCGCTGCAAATGGCCGTTCGCCATCCCGACATCGCCACCAAACTCATTCTCGCCGATTGCGGCGCTGCGTTCTCGGAAGAAGGCCGGCAAGCCTTTCGCAATATGGCCGCAGCATCCCAGGCCAAGGGACTGTCTGTTATCACCGACGTTGCGATGCGCCGGCTGTTTGCGCCGGAATTTCAGGCCCGGCATCCCGACCTCATGCAGGATCGTCGCGAAGCGTTCCTGAGAACCGATCCGGAAGTCTTCCGCGCCGCCTGCGATGCGCTGGCCGAACTCGACTTCCGGCCCGAGCTTTCGAAGGTCAAGGTCCCCGTTCTGGTGCTGGTCGGCGAACACGATGAGGCGACGCCGCCGCCGATGTCCCGCGAATTGGCCGCCGGCCTGCCGCAGGCAAATCTCAAGATCATTCCGGGCTGCGCGCATGTCCCGCAGCTGCAATCGCCCGAGGTATTTCTGGAAGCGATCGGGGATTTCCTGCCGGCTTTCTATGCGCCAGGCAGCACGTCTACAGCAATTTGAGCGAAAGCAGCCGGACCGCCAGCCAAAGCACCACCGACAGAAATGCGATGGTCAGGACCGAAGCGGCCAGAACCCGCATCAGCGTGCCGGCGTTGGTGGCGAGCGGCGGCCTGTTTGGCCGGGCGGGCAAGTCGCCGTCTCGCGGAACATGACCGCGGATTCCGAAAATCTGCAACACGACGTCCAGCACATACGGGCTCATGGCCTCGGCTCCGGCTTCCAGCGCGATTTGCCAGCATCGCCCGAAAATGCCTTCCGCGCTTTGCGCCAGCGCAAGCTTTCCCGCCTGATCCGTATTTCCCCGAGGGGAGGGGACCGAAATTCGGAATCTGATTTGAGCCAGCGCAAGGTCGCTTTCCCGCCGCCAAGCTATTGAATTGCCAGTTGGGGCAGAGGATGCCCGAAAAGCGATTCTAGTTCATTCGGGGACGCATCAAGAGATGAGACCAGATCTTGCGGCTTGTTACGGGCAGGAACGGCTGCCGAGATATACGAGCTATCCGACCGCGCCGCATTTCTCGGCCGCGATCGGCGCCGACACCTGCGCGGAATGGCTGAGGGCGATACCACGGAACGCCAGCGCCTCGCTTTATCTGCACGTTCCGTTCTGCCGGTCGATGTGCTGGTATTGCGGTTGCCACACCTCGGTGGCACGCCGCGACGAGCCCATTGCCGTATACGCCTCCGCCCTGCGCTGCGAAATCGAGCTGGTATCGCGGCAGATCGAACGCCGCATCAGGGTCGACCACATCCACTTTGGCGGCGGCACGCCGACAATCATGGCGCCGGAGACTTTCGCCGATCTGATCGGATCGATCAGGCATTCCTTCTTTGTGGTTTCCTCGGCCGAGATTGCCGTCGAGATCGATCCGCGCACGCTCACCCGTCAGATGATCGACGCGCTGGCCTATGGCGGCGTCAACCGGGCAAGCCTCGGCGTGCAGAGCTTCGATCCCGTGGTCCAGCGTGCCATCAACCGGGTGCAAAGTTTCGACGAGACCGCGGTTGCGACCAGGGGTCTGCGGCGGGCCGGCATTGCCGGCATCAACTTCGATCTGATCTACGGACTGCCTCACCAGACCGTCGCGTCATGTCTCGACACCGTTCGCCAATGCGTCGAGCTTCGCCCCGATCGCCTTTCCGTGTTCGGCTACGCGCATGTCCCGACATTCAAGAAGCACCAGCGCAAGATAGATCCGGCCTGGCTGCCCGACAGTCTCGAACGGCATCACCAGTCCGATGCGATCGCCGGCGCATTGAAGCAGGCCGGATATCTGCAGATCGGGCTCGACCACTTCGCGCTCCCCGATGATGCAATGGCGGTGGCCTTTCGCGAGGGAGGGCTGCGCCGGAATTTTCAGGGCTACACCACCGATGCCAGCAGTGTCCTGCTCGGCTTTGGCGCCAGCGCCATCGGGCACCTGCCGCAGGGCTATGTGCAGAACGAAACCAGCACCCGCATTTACTCCGAATCGATCGCCCGCGGCAGACTGGCAACCGTGAAGGGTTACGCCTTGACGCAGGATGACCGGCTGCGTGCCGAAATCATCGAGCGCATCATGTGCGATTTCGAAGTCGATCTCGAGCCGATCTGCGCGCGGCACGGGGCGGCTTCGGAAACCATGCTGAAATGCTCGCCCCGCCTGCAAGACCTGATATCCGATGGTGTCGTCCGATTAGACGGGGCCTCGCTGGCTTTGGCGGATGATTCGCGCTTTCTGGTTCGCAGCGTCGCCGCGGCCTTTGACGCGCATCTCGACGGATCGAAGCAGTTGCACAGCCGGGCGGTTTAGGGGGGCTACACCTTTGGCGAAACTCGTCTTGCCCGGGCTTGTCCCGGGCATCCACGTCTTAACTGAATAGCAGGAAGAAAGCCGTGGATGGCCGGGACGAGCCCGGCCATGACGAGTTTGGATTATTCCTTCGCAAAATGCTTTTGAAGCTTGCGCCGGGACAAAGAGTCTTCGGCCGGCCGCGTTACCGTTCAATCCGGAACGGAGACGCGCATGCCCATTGGATTTGACGATCCGGTCGACGATGTGATGAGCGGCACGCCCGAGACCATCGGCGTGTTTCTGCAATTTGGGATGCGATGCGTCGGCTGCCCGATCGCGTGCTTTCATACCGTGGACGATGCCTGCCGCGAGCACGGCGTCGACCGCGATGCTTTTTTCAAGGCGCTGTGCGCCTGCGCATGATCGGAGGCGGGGGCGGTGTTGCAGGCGTTACGGCCGTATCGGCGGCCCGCCTTCGCCGGGGGCTTGTTCGGCCAGCACGAACAGCTTGTGGGGCTCGCGCAGCACGATGCGTTGCCGGCCGCCCTCGATCAGTCCCTGCTGCTCCCAGCCCGAGAGGATGCGGCTGACCGTGTGCAGCGTGGTGCCGGTCATTTGAGCGATGTCCTGGCGGCTGATCGGAAAATCGATCTCGACGCCGTGCTCGACCTTGCGCCCGGATTGCTTGGCGAGCCGAAGCAGCGCGTGCGCGACGCGCTGTTCGACCTGTTGCGTCGACATCTCGACCACGCGGGTATGGGTTTCCTGCAACCGGCTGCCGACGGTCTGCAATGTGTTGCTGGCAAGAGCTGGAAACTTTGCCATCAGGCGTGGCCATGCCGCCGACGGCCATGCCAGCGCGACACTGTCATCGACGGCGATTGCGGTGGCGGGATAATGCTGCAGCCCGATCGCCATCGCGACGCCGAAGGTTTCGCCGGCCGCGACATAGCGCACCACGACCTGTTCGCCCGCAGGCGTGGTCTTGCTGGCCCGTACGTGACCGTGCAGCAGCACGAAGAACGAATGCGCGCCCTCGCCCTGTTCGAATATCGCGCTGTTCTTCGGAAATCGCACCGAGCGCGCTTCGCGGAGAATCTCGCCAAGTTCGTCCGCGGCAAATCCCGCAAACAGCGGCAGGTGGGCGACCAGGGAAGGGTCGACGGTGGCCATGTTTCCTCCGCGGCGCGCGACTTCTATCGAATCTAGACTGCGATTGTGTCCCCCGATCAAGTGGAACCTTGCGCTGGCGCAACAATGGCGCGCGCTATCCCCCTTAGATGGTCACCAAACCGCCCTGCGGGGCGGATGACCAACGGAGAACTAAAATGCGCGAGGCATTCTCGGCGTCGTTCGAGGCGCTTCCAAGCCGCCGCGAGATCAACAAAATGAAGCGGTCATGACGGCGGTTCCGCGCTTTCGTGCGCACAAGGGCTGGCCGCTGCTCGCAAACGGCTTCCGCCCGTTCTTCCTGTTCGGCTCCATCTATGCCGGGCTGGCCATCCTGGTCTGGCTGCCGGTGTTCCATGGTGAACTGACGCTGATTTCGGCGTTCGCGCCGCGCGACTGGCATGTGCACGAGATGCTCTATGGCTATTTGCCGGCGGTGATCACCGGATTTCTGTTCACGGCGATACCTAACTGGACCGGACGGCTGCCGATCCAGGGCACGCCCTTGCTCGTGCTCGTCATCGTCTGGATGATGGGGCGCGTCTGCGTGACGTTTTCCGCCGAGACCGGCTGGCTGGTGGCAATGCTGGTCGATGCCAGCTTCCTGTTGCTGGTCGCAGCGGCCGCGGCGCGCGAGATTCTCGCCGGCCGCAACTGGCGAAATCTCAACGTGGTGATGCTGGTTCTGCTGTTGCTCGCCGGCAATATCGCGTTTCATCTCGAGGCGCATTTCAATGGCGCCGCCGACACCGGCATTCGTATCGGCATCGCGGTGGTCGTCCTGCTGATCTCATTGATCGGCGGCCGCATTATTCCGAGCTTCACCCGCAACTGGCTGGTGCGGGAAAACCCGGGCCGGCTTCCGGTGCCGTTCGGCCGGTTCGATGTGATCGTCGTGGCCATCGGCGCCCTGGCGCTGTCGGTATGGGTTTTAAGTCCGGCCGGCCGTCTCACCGGCGCAGCCCTTGCGATCGCCGGATTGCTGCATCTGGTGCGACTCGGACGCTGGGCCGGGGATCGAACCTGGCGCGAGCGCCTGGTGCTGATCCTGCACATCGGCTATGCGTTCGTGCCGCTCGGGTTTCTGTTGAACGCCATGTCCGCGTTCGAACTCGTTCCGGCAGGCGCCGGGGTTCATGCCTGGATGGTGGGGGCGGCGGGCACCATGACGCTGGCGGTGATGAGCCGCGCGACGCTCGGGCATAGCGGCCAGCAGCTCACCGCATCGGTCGCGACACAAGCGATCTATGCCGCCATTATCGTCGCAGCGCTGTCGCGCATTTGCGCGGTGATCGAGCCGGCCCATAGCGAGCCGTTGCTGCATCTTGCCGCA
>Ga0209839_10001483_pt1 | contig 12003 bp, 13 predicted proteins | sample OrgsoiDNA2013050_FD_185800 | JGI IMG/M metagenome (GOLD analysis project Ga0209839, IMG submission 185800) | Permafrost soil microbial communities from the Arctic, to analyse light accelerated degradation of dissolved organic matter (DOM) -... | ecosystem: Environmental > Terrestrial > Soil >... | reverse complement strand
AGGCACTTAAAGCACCCTTGTCGCGCCCGGAATCTTGCGCAACGCTCGCGTCAGCGCCCAGCTCAATGCGACCGTCAGCACCAACCCGATCGCGACCTTGACGATCGCCGGCAGGTCGTAATCGAACAGCCAGTATTGCAGCCAGAGCGCGATCGGGTAGTGCACCAGGAACATGCCGAAGGCGTCCGCCTGCATCGGATCGAGTAGCTTGGCTGAGCCTGATTGCCTGAACCTCTGGAAAAAGGCCAGGATCAGAAACATGATGGCCACGCTGAAGACAGTGAAGCAGATGGCATAGAGCGCCTCATACCAGTTCGGCAACGGCGACGGGTTCCCCAGTATTTCGCGCTTGATGAAGATCAGCACCCACAGCAGGCAATACGGAACGATCGCCAGCACCATCCAGTCCCAGCTGACCTTCGCCATCCGGCCGTCTGCAGCGAGCAGCCCGCGATCCATTTGCGCAACGCCGATGCCGGCACCGAAAAAGAAGTAGCTCGCATAGAGCATCACGCGCCCGTGCTGCACCGAGAACGGCCCGAACTCGAACCAACTGCTTGGTCCGTAGTAAACCAGCCCGGGAATGTAGAACGCCGCGGTGACCGCAAGCATGACCGCGAAGAACACGGCCGGCCGACGGCGACCGTGCAGCGAGAGGCGATTGATCGGATCGAGCAGATGGGGCGACAGCCGGTGCAGCAGGCAGGCAACCAGGTCGAAGGCGAACAAGACCCAGAGAAACCAGATCGGCCCGCTCGGCCACGGACCCTTCGTGACCATATTCCACCAGTAATCCGAAAAGCCGATTTCGGGATGGTGCCGCAGGGAGATCGCGTAATAGGCGAGCGGAATGACCGTGAACGCGCAGATCACGAACGGCAGGCCAAGCCGGAGCAGGCGGTCCGCCAGATAGTTCAACGGTCCCTTCCGGGTGATGCCGGACCAGGCGAACAGTCCCGACAGGAAAAAGAACATCGCCATGAAGAAACTGTCGGTGGCGAGCACGATCATGTCGAAGCCGAAGAAGTACTTCGGATCGGTGTGGCCGAAATAGGTATAGGGGATGACGGCATGGTGGGTGAGCACCACCAGGGTCAGGAAGGTGCGGGCGCGATCAAGCGAAAGGTTTCGCGATTTGGCCTTGGGCACCGCGCTCACGTCGGCATGCCCCACGGCGGAAATCGATGTCATGCGCGCCTCCCGGCCAGGCTGTTTGTGCCGAATGTTGCAGCCGGGAACCCGATTCAGCAAGGCCCAATTATGGCGTGACGAACCCAGTTGTCTGCCGGGGGCGATCTCAACGCCGCCCGCCTCGTTCGTTGTGGAACCAGTGCCATCGCTCGAAGTTAGATCAGCGATTTTTTGTACGAGCCGCGGATCCGGCGGCCCGCAGGCTGGAGTGACGGGTGATGACAATTCTCAAATGGGCGCTGATCTTCTTTCTCGTGTCGATCGTCGCCGGTATCCTCGGCTTCACCGGCGTATCGGCCGCATCGGCCGACATCGCCCACTTCCTGTTCTATGTTTTCCTCGTGATCTTCCTGGTCCTGCTGATCCTGGGCCTCACGATCTTCAGGGTGTGAGGCGGCAAACAGGCCTCTTTCCGTCATTGCTAGGAGCGCAGCAATCCAGACTCCGTCATTCCGGGATGCGCCGTCAGGCGCAGGCCCGGAATCTCGAGATTCCCCGATGTGCAATTGCACATCTGAGGTTCGATGCTTCGCATCGCCCCGGAATGACCGGTGTTAAATTTCAGCCCACTTCCTCGATCTTCACCTTGTCCGGGTAAAACGCCAGATGGCCGGAGATTTCCGCCATCGCCGGGAACGGCGTTTCATAGGTCCAGATCGAATTTTCAATGGTCTTGCCGTCGGCATTGATGCTGAAATAATTCGCATCCCCCTTATAGGGGCAGTGGGTGACCCGGTCGGTGCGCGCCAGCAGCGCCATTTTGGCGTCCTCGCGTGGCACATACTGCACTGCGGGGTAGGTCGCTTCCTTCAGCGTCAGGGCATGGGCGGTGTCGGCGATCACAACGCCATCGGCGGAGACACGGATCCGCTTCGGGTTGGCCGTAATGGTGATCGGGTGGTCGGGACCTGGGAGTTTCATGGTTGTACGCCTCATGGTCAGCCCGTTGTGATCGCAAGATGCGATCCAGCGGTTTTGCAAGGATTGGATCGGGAATATAGTGCGACAAAGCGTGACCTAGAAGGGCGTCCGCGCTAAAGTTCTGGCGACCCTGCGGCCGCTGGCCGAAGTGCCGAATTGGAGAAAACCTGGATGCCGATGGACGCCCACGATATCGAATCGATGATCAAGGCGGCGATCCCCGACGCCGAGGTGACGATCCGCGATCTGGCCGGCGACGGCGACCACTATGCCGCGACCGTGATTTCGGAGTCGTTCCGCGGCAAATCCCGCGTCCAGCAGCACCAGATCGTCTATCAATCGCTGCGGGGCCAGATGGGCGGCGTGCTGCACGCGCTGGCGTTGCAGACCGGAGTGCCGGAGGGGTAGCGGGGCGGGGCAGGGTCAGTCCATGGCTGCGGACAATCCGCGCGGCGCGCTGTTTCGTCTCTCGGTGCCCAACCAGCACAGCCGCGTCACCTATGCCGAGCTGTTTTTCGATCTGGTATTCGTTTTCGCGGTCACGCAGATATCCCACACCCTGATCGGCCGGTTCACTCCGCTAGGGGCATTGCAGACGAGCCTGTTGTTCCTGGCTGTCTGGTGGGTGTGGGTCTACACCTCCTGGATCACCAACTGGCTCAATCCCGAAACGACGCCGGTCCGGGTGCTGCTGTTTCTGCTGATGCTCGGCGGTCTCGTGCTCTCGACCTCGATTCCGAAGGCCTTTGAATCCCGGGGATTGTGGTTCGCGCTTGCCTATTCCGCGATGCAGGTCGGCCGGACCATCTTTCTGTTGGCATCGATTCCGGCCACGCGGCCCGCGGTGCAAAAGAATGCGATCCGTATCCTGGCCTGGCTCACGACGTCGGCGACATTCTGGATCGCGGGCGGCCTCGCGGAAGGGCACTCGCGCCTGGTGCTGTGGGTGGTGGCGCTGGGCATCGAATATCTCTCGCCGGCGGTCCGGTTCTGGATCCCGAAATACGGCGCGTCCTCGATCGAGGACTGGGTGGTCGAAGGCGGCCACATGGCGGAACGCTGCGCCGGATTCATCATCATCGCGCTCGGCGAATCCATTGTCGTGACCGGCGCGACGTTCGCCGATCTGGCCTGGACCACGGAGACCGTGGTTGCCTTTGTGTCGGCCTTTATCGGCAGCCTCGCAATGTGGTGGATCTATTTCCACAAGGGCGTCGAAGCGGGGTCCGAACTGATTTCAAAATCCAGCGAGCCCGGGCGGCTGGCGAGGCTGGCCTACACCTATCTGCATATGCCGATCGTGGCCGGCATCATTCTTTCGGCGGTCGCCGATGAACTGGTGCTGACGCATCCGGCGGATCATTCCGATCCGAGGACGGTGCTCACCGCGATCGGCGGACCGCTGCTGTTTCTGCTCGGAACCATCCTCTTCAAACACACCATTCGCGGCTTTCTTCAGCTGTCGCATGGCGTCGGCATCGTGGCCCTTGGTGGGCTGGCCTGGTTCGCCGGCGAGCTATCGCCGTTGCTGCTGTCGATCGCCACCACCGCGATCATGATCATGGTCGCCGTGTGGGAATCGATCTCGCTGAAATCAGGCCCGGCCGAATCCCGGACTGAAGGGTCTCCGGCGGCAGAATCTCAGTCCGAGGCCACCAGCGCGTGAACCGAAAACATGCCGGCCTTGTCGGTCCATGAGTGGCGCGGGCTCCAGCCCGAGCCGCGCGCCAGTGCCGTAAAACGCTCGAGGCTGTATTTGTAGCTGCTCTCGGTGTGGATGCTTTCGCCGGCGCGGAATGAAAAACTCCGCCCCAGCACGCGCACGGTCTGGGTCTTGCGGCTGATCAGGTGCATCTCGATGCGGTGACGGTCGCGATTGTAGATCGCGCGATGGGTAAATCCGGCAGTGTCGAAATTGCCGCCGAGCTCGCGGTTGATGCGGACCAGCACATTGAGATTGAATCGCGCGGTGACGCCGGCGGCGTCGTTGTAGGCGTCATACAGCACCCGCTCGTTCTTTTCGAGGTCGACGCCGATGATCATCTGCGCGCCCTCGCCAAGAATGTCGCGGGCGCTGCGCATGAAGGCGCAGGCTTCGTGCGGCTCGAAATTTCCGAGCGTCGATCCCGGGAAAAATCCGAGCTTCGGCATCGCCTGCACCGCGTCGGGCAGGGCGAACGGCGCGGTAAAGTCCGCCGCGACCGGATAGACATCGAGCGCGGGAAAATCCTTGCGCAAGGCGTCGGCCTGGGCTTTGAGGAAGTCGCCGGAAATATCCACCGGCACATAGGCGCCAAACGCGCAATGGTTCAGCAGCAGCCGGACCTTGGTGGTCGCGCCGGCGCCGAATTCCACCAGTGCGGCGCCTTTCGGGACGACGGCCGATATCTCGCTGGCGCGGTCACGCAGAATAGTCAATTCGGTGCGGGTCGGGTAATATTCCGGCAGCAGCGTGATCTGTTCGAACAGCTCCGAGCCCGTGGCGTCGTAGAAATATTTTGGCGACAGCCGTTTGGGGTGCTGCGATAGACCGTCGATGACGTCGCTAGCAAATGCGGAGGTCTGTTCGTCGAAACGATGGGTTTTGGCCAAAGCTGCGGCGTGCACATTCATGATACTCTCCTGAACGCGCTTTTCCGCGCGATGAATTGGTGAAAAAATCAGGTGGCATAGTCGGCGAGGCGCAGTCCGGTGAATTGCCAGCGATGGTGCGGATAAAAGAAGTTGCGATAGGTGATACGGCTATGTCCGTCGGGAGTTGCAAGCGAGGAGCCGCGCAGCACCAGCTGGTTGACCATGAACTTGCCGTTATACTCGCCGAGCGCGCCCTCGATGGCGCGGTAGCCGGGATAGGGGGCGTAGGCGCTGCGGGTCCATTGCCAGACAATCCCGAACGCGTCGTTGAGTTGGCCGGCACGCGCGGCGACTTCCCATTCCATTTCGGTCGGCAAATGCCTGCCGCTCCAGCGCGCGAACGCATCGGCCTCGTAATAGCTGACGTGGCAGACCGCGGCTGACGGATCGACGGGCTGCAATCCGCCGAGTGTCATGATCCGCCATTCGCCGTCGACCTGACGCCAGTGGCCGGGCGCCTGCCACTGCTCGTCGCCGACCACGGCAAAACCGTCCATCAGCCACAGCGTCGGTGTCGCGTAGCCGCCGTCTTGCATGAATGCGAGCCATTCGGCGTTGGTGACGAGGTTGCGGGCAAGCTTCACGGGTCCCACCAGCGCGCGGTGCGCGGGTTTTTCGTTGTCGAAATGGAACGTGTCGTCGGTGTGCCCGACGGTGTGGATGCCTTCGCTGAGGGTGACCCATTCGTCACCGGCGCGAGCCTTCTCGCCGCCGGCGCGGCTTGAAGCGGGAAAACTCCACGCCGGATCGTAAGCCGGCGGTATCGGGTTTTGGGCGAAGGCGTGCAGGATGTCCGTCAGCATCAATTCCTGATGCTGCTGCTCGTGATTGAGACCGACTTCCACGAGCGGGGCGATCGCGGTCAGCGCGTCCTCACCGGCAGTCTGGAAAAACTTCACCACGGCGGCGTCGACATGCCGGCGGTAGGCGGTGATTTCGTCGGCGCCAGGGCGGGTCAGATGGCCGCGCTGGTGGCGGGCGTGGCGCGGTCCGGCGCTGACATAGTAGGAATTGAACAGATACGCATAATCCGGATGAAAGGGCTTGTAGCCCCCCCAATGCTCGCCGAGCAGGAACTGCTCGAAGAACCAGGTGGTATGGGCGCGGTGCCATTTCGCCGGGCTCGCATCCGGCATCGACTGGATCAGCTGATCCTCCGGCGTCAGGGGGTCGGCGCGGCACTCGGTCTCGTTTCGGACCGTGAGATACGCTTCCACCAGATCCTCGGCGAGGCTGCCGGAATCGGAGAATAATGACGGGCAAGGGGCGGCAAGCGTGGCCGCAGCGGATGCTGGTTTCGTCACAATACTCTCCGTTCGGGGGGAGAACGCTACGATGGCAGACGGGTTCCCCGAGAATAGCCTGTCCTACATAGGGGCTTCCGCCGGGGATAAAAGGCTCCCAGGGCCTCGTTCGAGGCCATGGCGCGGTCTTGCGATTTCCGGGGCTGACAGGCCCGCGCATGCCAGCCCCTCGCCATTTTACTTTTGATGCACAATGGTTTCGGGTACATATATGACAATCTCGGGTTAAGGAGCTGACGCCGGCCCAGGGGCCGTGCCGCAAAAGGACGCGAATATGAGCATCGAGCAATTCATCGACAACGAAGTGAAGTCGAACGACGTCGTGCTGTTCATGAAGGGAACGCCGCAGTTTCCGCAGTGCGGTTTTTCCGGCCAGGTGGTGCAGATCCTCGATCACGTCGGGGTCGGCTACAAGGGCCTGAATGTCCTCGAATCCGCCGATCTGCGCAACGGCATCAAGACCTATTCCAACTGGCCGACCATTCCGCAGCTTTACGTCAAGGGCGAATTCGTCGGCGGCTGCGATATCATCCGCGAGATGTTCCAGGCCGGCGAGCTGCAGCAGCTGCTTGCCGACAAGGGCGTCACGGTCAGCGCGGCTGCCTCCGCCTGAGCCGGGGTGCGTGCCTGATCGGAACGGCGCGGCTGGAAGTCATCGTCGCCGACATCACGACGCTCGACGTTGACGCGATCGTGAACGCGGCGAATACGTCGCTGCTCGGCGGCGGCGGCGTCGATGGTGCAATCCATCGCGCCGCGGGACCAGGGCTTATCGCCGAATGCCGCGCGCTCGGCGGTTGCGAAACCGGCGACGCCAAAATCACCAGCGGTTATCGGTTGCCGGCGCGGCATGTGATTCATGCCGTCGGTCCGGTCTGGCACGGCGGGAGCCAAAGCGAGGACGAGGCCTTGGCGTCATGCTATCGCCGCGCCATCGAGCTCGGCCAGGCCCATGGCCTCGCTTCGATGGCCTTTCCTGCGATCTCCACCGGCGTCTATCGTTTCCCCGCCGGCCGCGCCGCGGGAATCGCAGTCTCGGCGACCGCGGATGCGCTTGCAGCGGCGCCCGTGGTCACCCGCATCATCTTCTGCTGCTTCTCCGACGACAGCGCCCGGCTGCATGCGCAGGCGATGGCGCAATTGGGCAGCCCTTGTGCCGATTGAGCCGGCCGCTACACTCCGCGGCAGGGGATTTTGGGGGAGGGGACGATGAATTCAGGCGTTGGGTTGCGCGCGCTGATTTGTGGTGCGCTGCTGACGCTGGCGGCAGCGCCGTCGGCGATGGCGGAGGGTACCTTCGATATTCCCGCGGACGCGCATTTCAACCCGCAAAAGCTTGATACGATTGGCGAGTTCTTCCGCAACGAAGTTGCGACCGGCAAAATCTCCGGCGCGATTCTGCTCATCCAGCAGCACGGCAAGCCAGTGTATCACGAATCCTTCGGCGTGCAGGACGTTGTCTCCAGGGCGCCGATCACGGACAAAACCATCTTCCGCCTGTCTTCGCTGACCAAGGCGATCACCTCTGTCGTGGCGATGCAGTTGATCCAGGACGGCAAGATCAAGCTCGACGATCCCGTCTCGAAGTACATTCCCTCGTTCGCAAATATGAAGGTCGGTGAGGAGAAAAAGGCCGAGGACGGTACCAAGACGCTCGAACTGGTGACGCTGACCCGGCCTATTACCATTCTCGACCTGATGCGTCATACCTCCGGCATCACCTATGGCTTCTATGGCGACAGTCTGGTTCGCAAGGCTTACGCGGCGGCAAATCTCTATGCGGGCGAATTCGACCTGGCCGAATTCGCTGAGCGGATCGCCAAACTGCCGCTGCACAACCAGCCGGGAGCGCTCTGGCAATACGGCCATTCCACTGACATCCTGGCGCGGATCATGGAGATCGTGTCCGGAAAATCATTGCTCGAGATCGAGCGGGAAAAGCTGCTCGATCCGCTCGGCATGACCGACACCGGCTTCTTCGTCACCGAACCGGAGAGGCTGCAGCGGCTCGCCCAGCCGCTGCCGAACGACAGTAACTTTCGGGTCGGCCGCGAATACAGGACCGAGGTTCGCCAGAAGTGGGAATCCGCCAGCGGCGGTATGGTTTCAACGATGTCGGACTTCGCGCGCTTCGCGCAGATGCTGCTGGATGGGGGCAAGTTCGAAGCCAAGACCTATCTGAGCCCCAAAACCTTCGAACTGATGACGACGGATCAGGTAGGCCCGGGTTCCGGCGTCGGGCGCGACTACTTCTATTTCCCCGGCGATGGCTTCGGCTTCGGGCTCGGTCTCGCGGTTCGCACCGATCCGGGGAATGCAAAACCGCCGCCGCCGGGCTCGCTCGGCGAACTGAAATGGGACGGCGCCAGCGGCTGTTATTTCGTGATGGACCGCAAGCAGGACATGTTTTTCGTGTTGCTGGAGCAGACACCCACGGAGCGTCAGCGCATCCAGCGGACGGCGAAGAAGCTGATCTATGAAGCGATGGAGAACTGACGGTTTTACGCGCCGGCGCAGTCTCGCGGCGGCGCTCGCGCTTCTGATTCTGGCAGTTGCCGTCGGACGACCGAACGCGGGTCGCGCCGAATCACCGCCTTCGGTCCCGGCCGGCTTTTCGCGCGCAAAACTGGAGCGCGTCGGCGATTATATCCGCAACGAGATTGCGACCGGCAAGATCCCCGGCGCCGTCGTTCTGATCCAGCAGCACGGTCATCCCGTCTATTTCGAAGGTTTCGGCGTGCGCGGCGTCGAAAGCCGGCTGCCGATGACCGCCGATACGATCTTTCGGCTGTATTCGATGTCGAAGCCGATCACCAGCGTTGCGGCGATGATGCTGGTGGAGGATGGCAAGCTGCGGCTTGATGATGCCGTTGCAAAATACATTCCGGCCTTCGCCGACGCAAAAGTCGGCGTCGAGAAGCACAGCGAAGACGGAAAGTCTGAACTGGTGTTCGAGCCGCTCGACCGCCCGATCACCGTCGAAGACCTGCTGCGCCACACCTCGGGCCTGACCTATGGCTTCTACGGCGACAGCGCGGTGCGCAAACTCTACGCGAACTCCGGTCTGTTCGAAGGCGATTTCGACAACGCGCAATTCGCCGGGCGCATCGCAAAGCTGCCGCTGGCCGAGCAGCCGGGAACGCTGTGGGACTACGGCCACTCGACCGACGTGCTCGGCCGCGTCATCGAGGTGGTATCGGGACAGTCGCTATATCAGTTTGAGAGAGAAAGGCTGCTTGATCCCCTCGGGATGACCGACACCGCATTCTACATCGCGGATGCCGCAAAACGGCCGTTGATTGCCGAGCCGCTGCCGGACGATCGCTTTGTCACTCCGGTAGCCGGAATCAGGGATCCGATGTTGCCGCGGCGGTGGGAATCCGGTGGCGCCGGCATGGTGGGGACGATCGGCGACTATGCGCATTTCCTGCAGATGCTGCTCAATGGCGGTACCTTTGAGGGCAGGCGCTACCTCAAACCCGAAACCATCACGTTGATGACATCGGATCATATCGGGCCGGAGACAAAAATCGCGCGCGGCCAGTTCTATTTTCCGGGCGACGACAGCGGCTTCGGTCTCGGCTTTGCCGTCCGCACCTCCACGCCGCCAGATAAATCGTGGCCGCTGGGCGAATATCGTTGGGACGGCGTCGCCGGCACCTTCTTTTTTGTCGATCCGAAGGACGACATGTTCACGATCTGCATGATGCAGTCGCCCTCCCAGCGCGGCCGGATTCAAACGGAGCTGAAGAGGCTGATTTACGAGGCGCTTAAGGATTGACCGCCCCGAGCCCGCTTAGGCGCCCCGCGCGATATCGCGCACCAATCCGACCGTCTCCTCGATCATGTCAGCGCTGACGTCGAGATGGGTGCAGGCGCGGATCCGGCCGTCCATGATGGCGAGCAGCACGCCGCGCTGACGCAAGGCTGCGACCATCTTCTCGCCGCTGACGCCTGTACCATCAGGTCTGAAGAAAATCAGGTTGGTTTCCGGCTGCTGCACTTCCATGCCGGCAATCTGCGAAAGGCCCCGCGCCAGCGCGCGGGCGTTGGCATGATCGTCCGCGAGGCGGTCGACGTGATGGTCGAGCGCGAAAACGCAGGCGGCGGCGCAAATGCCGGCCTGGCGCATCGAGCCGCCGAGGCGCTGCTTCCAGCGCCAGACCTCGTCGATGAAATCGCGCGTGCCGGCGATCACGGCGCCGACCGGCGCGCCGAGCCCTTTCGAGAAATCGATCCAGGCCGAATCCCAACCCGCGGTCATGTCGCGCGCGGCAATGCCCGACGCGACGCAGGCGTTCATGAGCCGCGCGCCGTCCATGTGGGTGGCGAGGCCGCCGGATCTGGCGATCTTCACGACCTCATCGAGATCGGCTTTGTTCCAGATCGTGCCGCCGCCGATATTGGCGGTCTGTTCGACGCTGACGACGGTCTGCGGCGGCTGGTAACGCGAGCGCGGGTGAAGGGCTGCGCGAAAAGTATCGGGCGTGAATTTTCCGTCGGCGCCCTTTAGCGGCGTGATCTGGAATCCGCCGAGTGCGGCGTGGGCGCCGCCTTCACGCGCGATGATATGGGCGGTTTCATGGGCGAGAATTTCGTCGCCGGGCCGGCAATGCACCAGTGTCGCGGCGACGTTGCACATGGTGCCCGACGGCAGGAACACCGCGGCCTGCTTGCCGAGCAGATCGGCTACCCGCTCGCACAGCACGTTCACGGTCGGATCGTCGCCGATCTGCTCGTCGCCGACTTCGGCCCGCGCGATCGCCTCGCGCATGGCCGGCGTCGGACGGGTCTGGGTATCCGACAACAGGTTGATGCGGATCGGCGGCGCATTCGGGTCGCGCGAAGGAGGGGTATAGGTCATGATCAGGTCTCTTCACTGACGTCGTCATGGCCGGGCTCGTCCCGGCCATCCACGTCTTGGTGCTTGTCTTCGACCATAAAGACGTGGATGCCCGGGACAAGCCCGGGCATGACGAAACAAAAAGGCCCCGGCAAAACCGGGGCCTTCGATCTCGGCACATGCCGACAAAATCAGCGCGAATAGAATTCGACGATCAGATGCGGCTCCATCTGCACCGCGAACGGCACGTCGGACAAAGCGGGGATGCGGGCGAATTTCGCCGTCATCTTGCCGTGATCGACTTCGAGGAAGTCGGGCACGTCACGCTCGGAGAGCTGGCTGGCTTCCAGAACGACGGTGAGCTGCTTTGAGGATTCCTTGACCTCGACCTGGTCGCCGACCTTCAGCTTGAAGCTCGAGATGTTGACACGGCGGCCATTCACCTTGACGTGGCCGTGGTTGATGAACTGGCGCGCGGCGAACATGGTGGCCACGAACTTGGCGCGATAGACCACGGTGTCGAGACGGCGCTCGAGCAGGCCGATCAGGTTCTCGCCGGTGTCGCCCTTCATCCGGCCGGCTTCGACATAGATGCCGTGAAACTGGCGCTCGCTGATGTTGGCGTAGTAGCCTTTAAGCTTCTGCTTGGCGCGCAACTGCACGCCGAAGTCGGAGAGTTTTCCTTTGCGGCGCTGGCCGTGCTGGCCGGGGCCATATTCCCGGCGGTTCACCGGGCTCTTCGGCCGGCCCCAGATATTCTGGCCCATCCGGCGATCGATCTTGTATTTCGCCTCACTGCGCTTAGTCATCGCGTCCTCTGATAAAGTTTGAGTTTTGAGGAAACGCGCCCTCCTGTGCGCCGGGAATTTCCCGGAGCCGACAGGCCCAACCCTTAAAGCAGAAGGGAAAGACCACGGGTCGCGAAACGCAACGCGGGCCGAAAACCGGCCCGCGAGCAGGCGGGTTCTAGGAAGAAACGGCGGTTGTGTCAATGAAGGGCCGGGGGAACTGCACGGCCCGGAAGTCAGGTTAACGGGGTTTTCGGGCGGATTTTGTGTTGACGCTCGAGCTGTGATTCCGTGGTCGCTCTGATTCTCTGAAGGAGTGCGA
>Ga0209839_10001480_pt1 | contig 12011 bp, 7 predicted proteins | sample OrgsoiDNA2013050_FD_185800 | JGI IMG/M metagenome (GOLD analysis project Ga0209839, IMG submission 185800) | Permafrost soil microbial communities from the Arctic, to analyse light accelerated degradation of dissolved organic matter (DOM) -... | ecosystem: Environmental > Terrestrial > Soil >... | reverse complement strand
GCGGCGCGCCGCCCTCGCCATCCTCGGGTGATGCGCATATGGAGGTAGCCGGCATACACCAGCCAGGTAATCGCAGCCCAGGTTTCTTTCGGATCCCAGCTCCAATAAGAGCCCCAGGTGCGATTGGCCCAGTACGCGCCCGCCGCGATCATAAGGGTGAGTAAGGGAAATGCGATCGCGATGGTTTTGTAGGTGATGCGGTCGAGTTCGTCCGCTGTGGGTAACATGCGTTCGAGATCTGACCGCCTCCACAGCAGCAACAAGTACAACAGCGATACAAAGATGGAGCCGACCAGGCCGGAGAGGATGAATGGGCTGGCGGCCAGCGCGGTGGGGAACAGTCCATCGGCATCGAGAGAGGGATAGGTGCCGTCGCGCGTCCGCAGCAGGAAGAACGCGAGCGCCAGCACTTGCAACAGAATGCCCAAGAATACCGCCCGATTGGCCAAGTCTAGCATCCCTTCGTTATGGGTCTTGCGCCAGATCAGATAGAGAACCAGGGGCGCTGCCACGGCCGCCAGCACCAGCAGCAGCAACCAGCCAAGATCGGGAATCACAACGAAGAGCCGAACTCCTCGGGATAAGAATGTTTCCGATTTCGCCTCCGGGTTCCAGGCCACAACGCTGAGCCCGCCCCACTTTTCAAAACGAGTGAGCACGCCCAGGTAGGTGAGGACGGAAAACAGGCTGGTGGCCGCCAGAAATGTTTCGGTCTTCATTTTGTCCTGGATCAGGAACATCATGGCCAGAGCAAAACTCAGCGCACATGCGGCGTAGGCGAGCATCGCCAATGTGACGTGGACATGCAGCCATGTCGATTGCAGCGCCGGAACCAGCGGTCGAACCTCGGTCCGCAGCAACTGCATCAGCACGACGCCGACGATCGCGACTGGCATGGTCACCGTGCCGATCACCTTCACTCCGAATTTCTTCTCGGCAACAAGGGTCAGCACGGCCAGGGTCCACACGAACATCAGCAACATTTCGTAAATGCTGGCGAATGGCGGATGACCCGCCTCATACCAGCGCCGCGCTACTGCGCCGGTGTTGGCCAGCAGTCCCGCCCATGTGGCCAGTGAGGCGAAGCGAATGTAAGCAGGGGTGCCGGTGATGCCGAATCCAAGATAGAGCGTTCCCGCGCCCGAATAGAAAATGAGCGCGGCGTAAAGCAGGTTCGAGTCGTTCAGCAGATTGCCGCTCTTGACTACATTCAGAAATGCCATGAACAGCAGGAAGGCAACGCCCAATCCCACCATCACGAGCAGCGTGCTGCCGGTGTTCGCTGGTTGTTGTTCTATGGTTGCAGTTCTTGCCATGGGAGCATCCTCCGTGCCGGATTATTTTCCGGCGAGTGCTGAAACCGGCGCATCGGCGCCAGTCTTCGCTGAGATTTTGAGTTCCGCCGCGATCTGTTCACCTAGTTCGCGAAAGCGCCGCTCGAACACGTCTTTGTTCTTGTTCGCCGTTCCGCCGATCCAGAGCATCAGGTGGCCGCGCGCATCGCGCACCGGCACGGCCCACACGCGCGTGTGGACGAAATAGAAGACAAAGGCTAGGCCAAAGCCCATCAGGATTACACCCGCCCAGACTCCCCACTGCCCGGGCTCGTGCGAAACTTCGAGGCCGGTGAAGTAGGCCATCTGAATGTCTTTGCCTTCAAACGCGTAGGGGGACGATGCGTTCTGCTCGTGGCCCGGAATCGGCGGCAGCCAGACGTTAATGCTCCCGGACTTCTTTGACTCCACCACCAAATGAGCCGCAGGATTCTGCAACTCGTTGGACCGGGCATACACCTGACCATCACCGACTACATAGTCCGGGATGAACTCGGCGAGGCGAACCGTGGTTTCATCATCGAGGGCAACGGTTTCATCCGGGTGGATCGCGATCTCTTTCGCGATCTCCTTCGACGCGCCGGCATTTCTCGGAGTGGCAGTGAGAACCAGCTTGTCAAGCTTTCCAGTCTTGCCGTAACTCGCCTGATAAAACCGCACGCCGTCATACACCAGCGGGTCGTTTACTACGATCTGCTTGCGTAGAACTACCTGCCCATCCTTCACGACTGCCAGATCGGACCACCAGCGCTTCGGACTGCCATCGGCGTAATTTTCCTGGCCCGCGCCCTCACAGCGCACGGCGAACGGCAGATTGCGTTTGGCACCCTTCTGCGGTTCTACCTGGCTCGACTGTTGTCCGCGGGTCAAAGTAACGAAGGCGCGCCAGCCGTAGAGCGCATCGACGATGCCGCCAAGAAAAATGAGAAGCAGGCTGGCATGCACGACGTAAACGGCCATTTCCGAAAAGCGGTGGCGCTCGCCGAAAACCGAGAAGCTGTTCTCGCGGACAATCCGCTCCGGCCCGAAACCAGCCTTGCGGAATACTCGATCGGCGACACTCAAAGCCGCCTCTTCATCGTCGCCTTCAATCGGAATCAGCCTCTGGCTCGGCAGCGCCTTGCGGAAGGCTTCGTCCGGGCTCTTATAGGGGCGCGAGAAAAACCTCCAGGCGTTGGGGAAGCGCTGCACCGACGCGGCGATAATGCTCAGGCTTACCAGGCTCAGCAGCAATACGAACCACCAGGCGTGGAATACATCTGTCAGCCCCACGGCATCCAGCACGCGCAGCACCTGAGGAGAATAGGCCCGCTGCATCTCATCGACGTCGGTCGTGGGACGCTGCAGAATCACGGTCCCAGCGGCGGAGAGGATCACGATCAAAATTAGAAGGATGACTCCGGTCTTAATCGCGCCCAGGGTTTGCCAAATGCTCTTCTGCCAAATGCTTCTTGGCCCGACGCTTCGTTCCTGGATTTTGCGAGGTGCCGGCTGAACGGTTGCGGCCATGTCGTTCCCCTTCACGGAGTGAGAAGGCACGTGTCCCGCCATTGCGGCAGGCGCCGCGAAGTTGTTGAAACTACTAATAAACTATGGCGACGGCTTGAGACTAGTCCGGACCGTTGTGAGCCATATCACACAAGGGATTGGAGTTTTGCGGGGATTTGGCGCAGACTAAGGCAACCGCTGCCGCTGTTCGTCCAAGGCGTGGAAACCGTTACTTGGGTCATTTGATCTTTCGACTGTGGGAGAAGCCCCATTTTGAAGATAGTTCTAGCGGTTGCCACTTCAGTTGACGGTATTCCCAACCGCCCTGTTTGCAGCCGCTTAGACAATGCGGTAGACCTTCGGCAGAATTGCGAATTTCGGCGAGACGCTTGCACATAGCATCTAAGGAGGATCGGCGGCCGTGGCCGTGGAAACGTTTAAGTCGAATCTGAAAACTAGCCGGCTGAGCGCCGTCGTGTGTCTGCTCGTCGTGCTCTTGTTCGCTGGGCGGACCTCCGCGGCGAAGCATCCGGTCCCGCTCGACCCGAAAGCGGATCCCAGCACCTGCATCGCCTGCCATGAGGACAAGACCAAAGGCAAGGCGGTGCATTCGGCGATCGCCATGGGCTGTACCACTTGCCACGAGATTCGCGTCAACAAAGACATCACGCGAGTAAAGCTGATCACCACCACCCCGGTCGCGCTCTGCCTGACCTGCCACGCCGACAAAAATGCCGCCGACCTCAAGGGTACGATTCATCCTCCGGCGGTTCGCGACTGTCTGAAGTGTCACGATCCGCACACCTCGGATAATAAGAATCAACTCCTGAAGGCAGAATCGGGAGACGAGAAGCGAAATCTCTGCCTGAGCTGCCACAAGATCGGCATGAATGTGCCCCAGAAAGGCAGCCGGCACGCCGCTCTCGACATGGGTTGCGATACCTGCCACACCACCCACAAAACGGGTGAGGTCGGCAAGATGGAGTTCGACTTCCATCTCACCAAGGCGCCGCCTGCGCTGTGCCTGGATTGCCATGACGTAAAGAGCGCCGACCTGCAGAAAGCCCACCAGAGCCAGCCCTTTGAGCAGGCCAACTGCGTGAGCTGTCACGATCCCCATGAGTCGGCATCTCCGAAACTGCTGGCAAAATTCACGCACCCGCCGTTTGCCGGGAAGCAGTGCGAAATCTGCCACGCACCGGCCAAAGACGGGAAAGTAGTGCTGACGCAAACCGATGTCAAAGCGCTGTGCGTGACCTGCCACGACGACAAAGCCAAGCTGATCGACAGCGCCAAGGTTCCGCATCCTGGCGCCGCAGGAGATTGCACCGATTGCCACAGCCCGCACGCCAGCCGTCAGCCGGGTTTGCCCAAAACCACTGCCGTCGAAATCTGCCTGAGCTGTCATAGCGACATCGCCGACCAGGGAAAGAAGCCCTACCGTCATCAGCCCGCATTCAAGCAAGGTTGCGCCACCTGTCACGAGCCTCACGGCGGAGAGAACGCTCACCTGCTGCGCGCCGCGACTACGAATGCGCTCTGCCTGGAATGCCACGGGCCGGATCGGCAGCCGAAAACGCTGGAAGCTGAACATCTGCTTACAATTTTCAACGGCAAGGTCAAGCTTCCTGAGGACTATTTCACGAAGAACAAAGTGGTCGTGCTGCCGCTGAAATACGGCATGGGTCACCCGGTGTCGGGTCACCCAGTTAGTGATTTGAAGGATCCGAAGGATCCCACCAAGGTCGTTACGCCGATGAATTGCCTGAGCTGTCACCAGCCGCACTCGTCGGCTCAACCCAATTTGCTGGTCAAGGATCAGGCGTACAACATGGCATTCTGCCAAACGTGCCACAAAGATTTGAACCGGAAATAGCTAGGAGTGGGAGTGACTGCGATGTATACAACTCTGATTCAGCGCCGCCCCAAATTTACGTCCCGCCGATTTCTGGCGCTGCTCGCACTATTCAGCCTCGCCCTGTCATTGCCCATGTTTGGCGAAAAGAAGAAAAAGAAGGAGACTGCCGCGCCGCCTGTGATCGACTATTCCAACATCGTCTGGCCGAACCCTCCGGCGATTGCGCGTGTTCGATATCAGGCGTTTTATGCCGCTGAAAAGCTCTCGCAGGTCGACACGCCGAAGACCAAGAAGGATTCCTGGATGGACCGCCTCGCCGGCACGCAGCCGCAAGGCGAGAGCGGAAAGGTTCTCTGGCAACTGGCGGAGCCTTACGGACTGGCGCTCGATTCCAAGGGAAATCTCTTCGTCGCCGACCAGAAAGTCGGCGCTATCTTCATCTTCAATACTGAAACTCGCGAAGTCGAACTCATCAAGAACAAGACTCACGCCCACTTCGTTCGCATCATCGGTCTCGCCATGGACGACGACGACCGTCTTTTTGTCTCCGACCCCGGCCTGAGCCACATCCTGGTCTTCAACGCCAAGCACGAAGCGACCGACGTCATCACGGAAGGACTGGTCTCTCCCGGCGGCATCGCCATTGATACGGAGAATCGGCTCCTCTATGTCTCCGACGTGGAACAGGATCAGGTTCTGGTTTATGACGCCGACAGTTTCAAGTTGAAGCGACGCATCGGTACCGGCGGCAAGAAGCACGCGCTTACCACTCCCGGCGATTTCGCCCGGCCCGGCGGATTAGCGGTGGACGCCGACGGAAACCTCTATGTCGCGGACACACTTAATGATCGCGTCGAAATTTTCGATGGTGACGGAACCTTCGTCCGCACTTTTGGCAAGGCTGGCGACGGCCCCGGATATTTTTCGCGGCCCAAGGGCGTGGCCATCGACAGCGATGCTCACATCTGGGTAGTCGACGGAATGCAGGATCGCGTTCAGGTCTTCAATCAGGATGCACAGTTGCTGATCGCGTTCGGCGGCCACGGGCTTCTCCCCGGCATGTTTCAGGGCATCGTCGGAATTTCCATCGACAAGCAGAACCGCGTCTTCACCTCCGAAATCTTCCCCGGCCGGGTCCAGCAGTTCCGTTACGTGACCGATGCCGAGGCCGAGCAGTTGCGCAAGGAGAAAGAAGCGGCGCGCGAGAAACGGGCTGGTTCATCGGGCAAGGATCCCGGTCCGGCAGTGGTTCCCCTTCCGGCGGCCCCACCCGCAGTCCAGGCCGCCGCTCCGCCCAGCAGGTAACGAGGCTGGAAGAGCCATGGAAAGCGACGTAGAACACCCCTTTAGTGCCAATTTTCCCACTTTGATCCGACAACCCTGCAGTAACCCGATCTGCATTCCACTGTGGGATTTGACCAACCGGTTACTAACGGGTGGCTTATTTCCCCCAGTTCGAGGCACCGGATGACTGAGGTCGCCACCGACGAAATTCTCCTAAGTCATTCATAACATTGGCCTTGCTTATGTCTAGCTATTTCGATCTCCCTCGCCCCCACCGCGGCAGGGCGGTTGCATATACCAGAAGTGGAATTGGGGGCAGCTGCAACTGATCGCAGTCCGGGCCTTAAAGCCTCCAGACAAGTTCCATGATTACAGGAGGTTTTACTAATATGAAGAAAGCAATCGTATTCGCGCTTTTCGTCCTCGCCGCGTCGGGACTGATGATGGCCCAGAATTGGTCGTCAACGGTTGACGTACTCGGCGCTCATAACAATCAAGGCCGCGGCTGCGCGGGTTGCCATGCTCCGCATAGCGGCTCGTTCGGTTCTGGTCACGGCGGCGCCGCCGATTCCGGCAGTTTCGCACTGTGGGGACAGGATGCCAGCCCACTGTACGGCAAGACCATCGCCTTCGGCGACAGCGGGAGATTCAGTGAAACTCTGCCCACCAGCATCAGCACGGGCAGCGAGGAAGTCGGCGGCATCCTGCTCTGCCTGAGTTGCCATGACGGCAACCTCACCGCTTCCAACATGATGACGAATCAGTCGTACGAGCAAAGAATCGGTCTGCTGACCAATACGACGTATGGTTCTCAGCCGATTCCAACCCTGCTCGCGAATGATGGCAGCGCAGCCGGCAACTACACCAACGACCACCCGGTGGGCATAAACGCCACCATCAGCACCAAGCAGCCCGGTCTGGTTTGGAGCGGAACTGCATTCAGCGTAACCGCTGGCAGCCAATACGCCCAGTTCGTAGCCAACTACGGATGGCCGGCGCTGGCTCCTGGAAAATACTCCAACCCCTACGGCGTGAACGCTGCAGGACAGCCGTATGTGGTCTGCACCACCTGCCATAATCAGCATGTCATGACCGTATACACGTCCAGCGCGGCCAGCCAGATCCAGAACGACGGCGGCGGCAAGTACTATGCCACCTACTTCTTCATCAACGGCCCCTACAATCCGAACCTACAGACGTACTCCAGCACCTCGGCGCCATCCACGACCGAGTTCTGCCGGCAGTGCCACTTTGGCGAAGCGAACGAAGGCAACAATACCAACAACATCAAGGCGCAATTCCAGTAAGACGGTTCGAACTTGGGGGAGAGAGAATTCTCTCCCCCTTTTTCTGATCCAAAGAAGGTAGTTACGCAAGTTCTGAGGTAGCGAACGAGGAATTATGAAATCCAAACTTTCACTCTGCATCTTGCTGCTAACGGCGCTCGCCGCCACCGGGCAAGTGGCCTCTCACGCCCCGAGTGGGATGGCTGCCCCGGCCGCCTCCGCAACAGTCTCCCCCGTGCTGCAGATCAGCGACAAGCCCGTCGCGCGGGTGAACGGAGCGGTGCTGACCGACCGCGACCTGTTACGAGAGATGTTTGCGATTTTTCCCTACGCCAAGCAGCATAACGGGTTTCCCAAGGCACAAGAGGCGTCCATCCGCCAGGGCGCGCTGGAAATGATCATCTTCGAGGAACTGGTTTATCAGGAAGCGGCGAGAAGGAAGCTTTCGATTTCGGTCGTGCGCCTGAACCAGGCCGAGGAGGAATTTCACAAGCAGTTCCACAGCCCTGAGGATTACGACCAGTACATGCAGGTCGAGATGCAGGGTTCCCGCCAGGTGTTGCGGCAACGGATCCAGCGGGCGTTGCTGATCGACCAAGTGTTGAAAGCGGAAGTGGAAGAGAAATCTGCCGTATCCCTGGCCGAGGTTCGCGCTTACTACGATAAGAATCCGGCGCGCTTCCGCCAGCCTGAGTCGTTCAGCATCCAGAGCATTTCCATCCTGCCGCCGCAAAAGACCAGCCCGGAATTAATCGAACAGAACCGGAAACGCGCCGACGCCGCGCTGCGACAGGCGAAAGTGACCAGGACCTACGATGAATTCGGGTTGCTCGCGGAGAAGGTCTCCGAGGACGATTTCCGGGTAAATATGGGCGACCACAAGGCGGTAGGCCGCGACAAATTGCCCCCTCAAATTGTCCAGGCCGCAGAAGCGATGCAGGCGGGACAGGTGAGCGGCGCAATCCAAATCCAGAACGCGTTCACTATTTTCCGACTCAATGCCCATAGTCCTGCGAGACTGCAGCCTTTTGCTGAGGTAAAGGCCGATCTGGGAACAGAGTTGGGCAAGAGCAAGTACGAACGCCTGCGCTCGGGACTGGCGAAGCAGTTGCGCGCCAGGGCGAAGATTGAAATCGTCTAAGAGTACCGGCCCGCGGTGGTCAGCGAAACGCCAGTTCCGATCCTGCGTTTTTGCCCATCGTGGGCCTGCACAAGGCAACTTTCCTCTCCGTTTTCTTCCTGATTGAGTCATCCGACTCGCTGAACGGGCGATATGGCGCAGCCCCCGGCAAGAGCCTCTTTAGTTGCCGCTAAAAATCCAAACAACTCCCGCATTTTCAGTGGCATGGCAGATTCCTGAGAACCGCTCAAAATGGCAACCGTTGTGCCTTCACTTAAGATATGTGGGCGGCGCAACGACTCCGAGAAGTGAGCAAAGGGCAGGCCAGAACCAGATTCTGCCTCGTCGCCGTTGTCGTCGGAGTTTTGGTTTTTCTAACGCTTCCACTCGCCTTCGCCCAGGTGCAGATCGGGGAAGACGTCAAGATGAAGGCCGGTGCCTTGTTCACTGCCGGATACGCCGGAAACTACGGCAACTCAGCCGAGATCCAATCAAGCCATGGACTTGACTTCGGCTTCGACGGGAACATTTCCGGTTCGTACTACAATCCCAACTTCCTTTCGTTCGACGTGACGCCTTACTACAATCAGTCGCGGGCTAATTCCGACTTCCAGTCGATTACCGGTGCCAGCGGAGTGACCGGCACGGTCAATCTTTTCTCTGGAAGCCACTTCCCGGGATCGGTTTCTTATCACAACGACTACAACAGCACTGGCACGATCGGCCTCGCCGGCGAGCCCAACTTCACGACGCACGGCCACGGAGACGGATTCGGCATCGGCTGGAGCGCATTGCTCCCCGGTTTGCCCACTCTGTCAGTGGGCTACTCGCAAGGCAGCGGATCGGGGACGATCTTCGGGACCGACGAGCAGAGCGGGTCTTCGACCAAGCTGTTCAATGTGCGTTCGTCTTACGCGGTCGACGATTTCCATCTGAACGGTTTCTTCGATCGCAACACTCTCGACGCCACTTATCCAGCCTTCCTGTCTGGCCAACAGGAGTCCGTCTCCAATACCACCGGCCACGATTTCGGTTTCGGCGTGAACCGCAACTTGCCCGTCAATGGCTCGTTTTACTCGAACTACAGCCGCTCGGTGTCGAGCACTGACTACATCGGTGCGGTGGACACTACCAACGGTTACACCACCAGCACCGAGACTACGGGCGCAGCCTTCCATCCGACCCAAAAGCTCAGCCTGTTTACCAACGAGAGCTACACCAGCAATCTGGCGGGATTCCTCAGTCAGACACTCACCAGCAGCGGTACGCCGCCCACTGAGATCGATCTCGGAACCGGGTCACACTCCCTTCAGGTCGGCGGCGGCGCTTCTTATCAATTCACTAATTTTCTGTCCACACAGGCGCAGGCCACCTACTACGATCAGTATTACTTCGGCAAAAGCTATACCGGAACCTACATCAGCGGCACGTTGAATTATTCCCGGAGACTGTGGGATATGTTCAGCTTTTCTGCAGGCGTGGTCGAGAGTTCGAACGGCCTGGGCAGCAACGCCATCGGTTTTGTCGGGAACCTGAATTACTATCACCGGATCAAGGGCTGGGAGACTTCTGGATCGTTCAGCTACGCCCAGAACGTACAGTCCGTGCTGATTACTTACACGACTTCCTATTACAGCTACACTGGCCGGGTGCGGCGCCGGCTGGGAAACAATCTGACATGGCTAGGGGCCTATAGCGGCAGCCAAAGCGGGCTGACTCAGGTAGCGGGCAGCGGCAGCCGCAGCGAAAGCTTCTCGACTTCATTCAGTTCGCGGCGAGTTACACTAACGGGGAACTACACGAAGTCGACAGGAGAGTCGATACTAACCGGGTCAGGCCTCGTGGCCCCTCCGCCCACTCCGGGCTTGCCTCTGGGCAACCTGATCCTGTTCAGCGGGGACAGCTACGGAGGCGGGCTTTCGGCGACGCCCATCCGCCGCCTTACCATTTCGGGAAGCTTCAGCCGGGCTCTGAGCAATACGCTCAGCGATGTAACGAATTCTCGCAACAATACCGAGATATTCAATACGCAGTTGCAATACCATCTAAGAAGGATCGGGGTGCTGGCTGGATTTACCAGGTTTACCCAGGGCATCAGTGCCAGCGGCGCGCCGCCCGGAACCGCGAATTCGTACTTTATTGGGGTGTCTCGATGGTTCGACTTCTTCTGACCGGATGGCGCGGGAGCTGGCGCAGAGCGTTTGCGGCCGCCGGTTTCGTCGTGTTGTTGAGCCTGCCGGCCGGAGCCGCAAAGCAGCCCAAGGAAACCGCGCGACAGCCCGCGCCGCCGGATCTGTTGCTCGAGGGCGGCCGCAAGCTCAGGTTCGAGCGCAGCTTCAGCCTGGAGCGAGAGGTGAAGCCGAAGCGCAGCTTCTGGACGAAGATCGTCGACGCCGTTGCGGGCGAGCCCGACTTTCGCTTTCTGGTCAGTCCCTACAGCATCGCCACCGATTCGCATGGACGCGTCATCGTCACCGACCCCGGGGCGGACGGCGTTCATATCTTCGATTTTACGCAAAAGAAATACAAATTTCTCTCTCGCAAGGACAGCGGCAAGAATCCGATGCTGGCGCCGCAGTGCGTTGCCGTGGATGCGCAGGACAATATCTACGTCACCGACTCGGCGGCGGGAAAGATTTTCGTATTCGATGCCGGCGGGAAATTCAGGCGCATGATCGGCTCCTTGAAAAACGGAGAAGGATTCTTCAAACGCCCCACGGGAATCGCGGTCGACTCCGTTGAGCAGCGTATTTACATCACCGACACCCTGCGCAACAAGATCTTTGTCATGGATATGCAAGGCAGCGTGCTTGAAACTATCGGCAAGACTGGCACCGGCGACGCTGAGTTTAACTATCCGACCGAGTTGCGGCTCAGCGGACCGGAATTGTTCGTGGTCGACGCCATGAATTTCCGGGTGCAGGCGTGGAGTCGCTCCGGCACTTTTCACTATGCCATTGGACAGATTGGCGACTCCGCCGGTTCCATGTTCCGGCCGAAGGGTATCGGCTTCGATTCCGAGGGCCACCTCTATGTAGTCGACGGCCTGTGGGGCGTGGTGCAGGTGTTTGACCGGCAGGCGCGCCTTCTCTACTACTTTGGGAAGCGCGGCACCGGCTTCGGGGATTTTCAGCTGCCGGCCGGATTGCAGATCGATAGCAACGATCGCATCTACGTCGTCGATTCCTTTAACCACCGCGTCGAAGTGTTTCATTACTATCCCGCGGCGAAGCCAACCGGCGGAGGCGCTCCATGAGGCGGTTCCTCGCGACCGTTGGCGGAGTGGTGCTGCTGGCGAGCCTCGCCTTCGCGCAGGTGCCCGGAGATGTGTTGGGCATGCACAACCTGACCATTTCCAGCGGAGCCTCGGTCACGTCTCAAGGCAGCCTGGGCTGCACCTTCTGCCACGCACCACACAGCGGCCTCGGAGGCGTCTCCGGACTTTGGAACCAGACGCTGTCGAAAGCGACTTACACTCCGTATTCCAGTACGACTTATGTCGAGCAGGGAAACACGCAGCCAACCGTTGGAGTAACCAGCAGTCTGTGCCTGAGCTGCCACGACGGCACCGTCGCAGTGGGCCAGTCGGCTGCGTATGGGACGCTCCCCGTAACTGGCGCGATGAACAGCGTCGACTCCTT
>Ga0209839_10001479_pt1 | contig 12015 bp, 11 predicted proteins | sample OrgsoiDNA2013050_FD_185800 | JGI IMG/M metagenome (GOLD analysis project Ga0209839, IMG submission 185800) | Permafrost soil microbial communities from the Arctic, to analyse light accelerated degradation of dissolved organic matter (DOM) -... | ecosystem: Environmental > Terrestrial > Soil >... | reverse complement strand
TAAATTCGGTTTTGAATGCTTTTAATGATTTCCATGTAAACTATGGTTTATCAACGTTTACAAATTAGGCAATAAATTATTTGACAACCCAGGAGTTTTCACCCTTTATTAAAGGCTTATTTAACAGAAATATTTGCTGCGATTAAAGTACCCTTTCTTAATGATCTGACTGTTACTTATTCCAAACTCCAGTAGTCCCGGCAGAACAGATTTCGAACCACTTTATGGATGATTTAAGGCGACTGGCTACAATTGTGGCCTGATCACCTATTGAATGCCCGTCAGTTACGAGGCATTGGAAGTTTTTTGTGTGAAAGATAAACGTGTAGAGGGATGAAAAAACAATTATTTGCCAGGTTGTCAGTGAATATCGGAATCTTTAAAGTGGGTTTAAGTAAAATTCAGTCCCTTCCATAATATCCTTTCTTCCACTTAAACCCATAAGCGGACTTTGCTATTCCGCGGATCACGGCTGAAATCCCTGTGTATGATTTTCCCAAAGCCTTTCCGGCATCATGAAGGGTAAGATACCAGGCAATCGGTTCACCTGACATGGTTAGCTGCGTTACTTTTGTTCCCTTTTTTTCTTTATATGAACGCTTTCGATCTTCCAGGAATTTTTTCAGGTCCCATTTTTTTTTCTTGCCCAGGCGCCAATAGAAACCTCCTGGGTTCAAGTTCGCTAACTACATTACCGATACCCGAATGAGCAATACCAGTCTCCCTCGAAGCCTGCATCATACTGGGATAGGTCCAGATCCATTTCCCCTTCCGGTCGTATTGGGAAACCTCTTTACAGGTTACTTTCAGGGAAGCTTCCATGCCTATTGTATTGGATTTTCCCGTAAAGCTGCTGATCATCCGGCCCTACTTATAAATCCTTTTAGTCTTTGTATCCCTGGGAATAAGTAACAGGTTCCGCGGCCGGATATCTAATCCATTGCCATTGCGGGATACAACTATGATCTTCCAATCATCGAGTGCAAAGGGAGACATAAAACAATTGTATACCAACCTGCGGATGGGCAAATGAAATCTTTTCCCGTCCAGTGCCAGGTGTGCGGTAAGCTGATGAGTATGATCCTGCATGGTTTGGTTGGGCGAACGCTGAAGCCGGGGAGCCAGGATCTTTTCTTTCAACAGATGTATTCTTCCATTCGAATAAACAATTTCTCTTTCCATCCGTTTAATGCGGCCGAAGTTGGATATGCGAAAATAACCCTCGAACCCAGATATGTCATCCCAGATTTCTCCCCGGCGGCTTACTAATAAAAAGTCCTTGTATGGAGGAATGGTAGGTTTTGACAAATTGGTATGATTTTATCAGCGGGATCTTAATATTACTTATAATTACCAAATCCCGACACACTAGATGTAACACTACCCGCGTTACACCGAAAACGGAATACTTAACATCGATAACAATCCGGTCGAAAAAAGTATACGACCGGTTGCGTTGGAAAAAAAAATATCTCTTTGCCGGATCTCATGAAGCCGCCATACGAAGCGCCATACTCTAAAATTTATTTGGAAGGATTCAAATGGCCGTTCCCCTGACACAGGGGAATTTTCTGAGACATACAGAATCCAATTTCAAAATGAAGTACTGACCTAAATGTGAGGATAAGAAAAATAAAAAAGAGCGTCACTTATTTTTTAATAATTCAAAATCCGCTACTCCGAATATCGACATATGTTCGTAATTTTCGTAGCATTCCTTAAATAACTCGACATAAACATCCATTTTTACTCCATTAGAAAGTTGTATATATGGAATCAACGAAAGCACTCCAAGTTCAGTTTCAAAATACCACTCTCCACCCCTTTTTTTCGTATACATTTCTCCTAAATAGGCAATAAGATATAAATAGTCCTCTTTGAAAAACACTCGTTTTTCTGGTCTCTTCTTCGTGTAAATACTATCTATTAGATTTAGGCATTTAAAAGAATAATCTAGTCTTTTTCGCGAAATACCCAATTTATTGGCAAGTGCCTCAATATAAAATTCTTCTTTTTTAAGAAACCCATTGCTGTCCGAAATGAGATTTGCCATCATATGCTCACCCGGTTCCCGGACATCAGGCTCCGCCATTATTTTCTTGTATTCCGCTTCCGACCTATACATTGTACCTGTATCGTTTCCGTAACCCAACACTAACAAAAGCTTGCCGTCGGATAATTCATAATAATCAAAAGGTTCTTTTCCTTCCTTTAAATCATTTCTGAGTTTTAAGTGATAATTTTCAAAAAAGATATTGTACTTCCTTTTTACTCAGTTGATCCTTGTAAGGAATTGTATCCATCTTGCCAGTATTTTGAGCGTTAACATAGGAAGATAAAACTACAGAAAAAAATATTACTGTCTTTCTCATTTCCCATTAAAATAAATAGTTTTTAAAACCCGAGAAGATCTTCTAAATCATAATTATCAAAGGCTCTGTCGGGCATTACGGAAGGCCCTATCATATTTTCAACTCCAGGAATCAAGATAGAAAGAAAGGGTCGATCCCACATATTTAATTGCATTGGGGCACCGATGGTTATTGCACCTTCTCCATCAGTTTGGGCAATATATTGAGAAATAAAAACACCTTTTTCTTCAACGTAAGCTTTTATATCCTCTCCAATAACTGTATTGGAGGTTGTGAAAAACGCCAACTGCGGGTTTGCTCCTCCGGTTGTAAGTGAAGCAGCAACATCTATTTCCCCTAAAATTTGATATGCATTTGAAGATGAATGCAATTCTCCATTTACAGCCTTTACTTCCACGACAAAATTAGCAACTCTGCCTTCGCTATGTACGCCTAACCCTAAACCGTCAGGAATGACCTTATTTATTTTACCACTTGTAGCTTTCTCTCTCAATTTTGATGGTATTGACATATTGTTGGCATGCATGTTTGGACTAAATAATCATAAAACCGCTTCTTCAAGCATTTTTCCAACGACTCTATTAAATTGTACAAGACCCCTGCTTTTAATATGTTGCTTCCCTCTCCCACCAGCACTGCTCATTGAGGCGTACTTAATTAGATGAACCAGCAAAAACATAATGCTTATGCAATCACACTAAGGGTAAACACTTATTCGGGAAACTATTTTTGCATCAGATGCAGCGAAAACTCATCATTTAAGGGTTTTCACCTATTTTGCCGCCTCACATTATTAACAGAGATTGTATCCTCTAATTTATAACGATATAATTAGGATCATCTAAAACGATTGTCATGAAAAAAATTCTACACAGCATTTCATTCAACAATATTTTTCTTTTTAGCGTTTTGCTTTTAGCATTCTCAAAATCAAAGGCGCAAACCACTTACAATATTAATTATATAAGTGATTCACAACATCTACGTGCAATTAATCCGCAGTGTAATATATTTGAGGCGCTTACAACTGTAGGTAGTGTTACCAATCAATCTTGGGCTGGAGGCGTCGGGTATACTGTGGGTAAGGGAATTTTTTTACATACCAATCCGGGAGGATCCGGAACCACACCCGCAGGTACAGCTTACTTGTTATATTTTAATTTTGTGCCTGGTAATTCGTATGCGATATCGATCACAACTTCGGGTGGTGATAGTTATACTTATTTGGGGACGTCAACAACAGTTGATGTTTCAAGTCTTACAAACCTGTATCCAACATCAAACAACTCAACGTGCACGAACGATACGCATGTTCCCAATTATTCTATTCACGGATACGCAGGTAGTGGTGGTAACGCCGGTGCTGCAGTCGCGACAAGCACGATAGGTGCTTTCGTCCCTGCTACTGGGCAACAATATTTGGTTCTTTGGGGATATGGCGGTAACCCAAATTTTTCGTCAGATGGATTTTATATTAGTAAAATTACTATAGTCGTAACCACCCCTTCAATATCGCTTTCTCCTAATAGTTTAAATTATACGTGCGGGAATGCCCTATCCCAAACATTTACAGCAACGAATGTTACAAACACACCCAATTTGATTTCTTATACGTGGAACTTAGGCTCAACGCCAAACGGTTGGCTACTGAATGGAGTTGCGGCACCAGCTACTTACAATACAACGGGCAACACCTTAGCCTTAACAAGTCAATCTTGTAATACACCACCTCATTCTATTTACGCTGTAGGTAATTTTTCCACGTTTAGTCTCAATTCAAATACAGTAACACCGGCTGCCATTATGGATATTTCAGGACCGTCCAGTATGTGCAGTCAGCCTGTCACATATTCCATTAGTAATTTGAATTGCCCGACCGCCACCTACAATTGGTCAGCAACGCCAGCAGGTAATGTCAGTATGTCTTGCACAACTTGTGCCGCTCCTACTCTAACTAAAATCGTCAATGCTAGTACGATTACATTGGCGGTAACTGTTACGGGAGGTTGTACGTCCTCTCCTGCAAATTATTCAAAATTTGTCAATGTAGACCCTGTTAATACTTTAACAGGTACATATTCCACAAGTTCAAATACATACCCCTTTTATACAGTAAACATGGTAAAGGGTGGTTCAATTTCCGGACAATATTCATGGCCTGGAATTACCAATCAAAATTTAACCCATAGTGGTACAGCTACATGGTACTATGGAGGTAGTGGAACTTTTGGGTTTTATATTGATGCAGGGCAAACACTTACAATGAATTTTAGCGGAACTTCGGCCCCCTGCGGAATTGTTACCGACACTAGAACTTTCGTCCAATCGTCTTGGGGTAACCTAGTAGTTACTGCATCTCCAGTACCCGCTAATGGCACTATCGATGTTACCTTGGATCAAGTTCCAGATACTACTTTAACGCTTGCAAAGATTCAGGAACTTTCTAAGGTTCCTTTTCCCAGCTCGACAGGAGTTTATTTATATGATATTAATTCAGAACAGCTTTTGAAGGAGTGGCATTATAGCGAAAACCAAGTTGAAAAATATAATCTTTCTTTAACAGGCATCAAGAGTGGTATTTATGTTTTGAAAGTGGAACGAAACAAAAAAACTGCCAGTATTAAAATTATTGTCAATTAGGTAGCGGCAACGATATACATATTTTACTAATTTCGAATTTAATCAAATGAAATCATTAATAGTATTAAGTTTCAGTTTACTAACAATGCATATTGCAAGATCACAAGTGAAATTTGGCATTAAAGCAGGTTTCAATTTAGCTAACCAGTCTATTTCCGGAGTAAATGTTACGAGTCGAGCAGAATCCAAATCTGATTTTTATGCTGGCGTATTAGCCAATGTCAATTTTTCCGAATCATTGATTTTGCAACCGGAATTCGTCTATTCAGGTCAGGGAGCTGGTGTTAAAGATTCTTCCGCAAAATTAAATTCTGAATATTTAAATATCCCGGTTTTATTAAAATACCAACATCCAACAGGAGTTTTTATTGAAACCGGGCCACAATTTGGAATTCTGTTAAGTGCAAAATATAAGTCAAGCGATCTTTCGTTAGACCAAAAAAACGCCACAAAATCAACTGATTTTGCTTGGGTATTTGGCATCGGCTATAAAATTCCCGTTCTTAATTTGGGGTTGGATTTTCGATATAATTTAGGACTAACTAATATTGAAAATAGCAGCGTCGTTACCGTTAAAAACCAAGTTTTTCAAATTGGCGTATTTTATCTTTTCTGAAATTTTTTTGTCATTACCGGATTAGGATATTTTACATGGCTTTTTAATGTTTTAAGCTTTCGGAATTAGCGACAAACACAAATGACTGTAGATTCCGATTATGTTGACTATTCTTTTTATTTGAATTAATATCTGAGAATTTTTGTTCGAATGCAAAATATTTTAGGTCATCGACTTTTATTTTGCTCTGTATGCCTGTTATTAATCCATGATAGCTTGAACATTGCAGCGTAAATTATTACCTGAATTAAATTACACTTTTGGGCTGATGGAGCATGATTTGTAAAAATAATTTTATCAGGTTGGATTTCTACAACGTAATGAAAAGGGAATATGGGATCATTTTCCTGTTCCCTATACAATAGGTAAGGCATTAACCCTTGTTGCCTTTACGGGGAGACCCAACAGGAATCGAACCTTTCAACTACTTTTTGTAAACCTGGCGACATACAGGGAATCGGCTTCCTGTTCATAACCCGCAATCATTTCCTCTTTTTCCGGTTTTAAACCCAATCCCGTCAGAAATTCAGAGATCCTTTCGTTCTCATCTGCGAAAACGGAACAGGTGATATAAACCAGCACCCCGCCCGGTTTCAGACGACCCGTGACATTCGAAAGGATCTTTTTCTGGCGCTGCTTGTAATCAGAAACAGATTGCGGATCGAAAAAATAAAGCGCCTCAGGGGTCCGGCTCCAGGTGCCGCTGCCCGTGCAGGGAAGATCGGCCAGGATAAAAGGAAACATTTGTTTGGGAAGATCATTCTGATCTGTCAGGTCCGCTTTAAAAAATTTGGGTTGCGGAACACCTGCTTCGTTAAACCGCTTCTTCAGATTGTTTAAAATGGATTCGCGAATATCCGATACCGTTAGCTGGCATCCGGGATTGAGGTCCGTAATTAATATGGACTTGCCTCCGCTCCCGGAACAACAATCCCAGGCTTCGGAAATTTTGTTATCTCCCTTTTTTAAAAAAACGGCCGTGCGCTGTGAACTCAGGTCCTGAATAACGGCCTCAAAATTTAAAACAAAAACACCGTCGAGTTTTGTTGCGCCCGGAAAAGAATAGGTCCTGAAAGGCAGGGACGCCAGTGGATCCGCATCCTGAAAATTAATTTGATGTTTATTCAGTTTGTCCGCTACAGATTTCTCTTTCCCGGGCCTGATCCGGATAAACATCTTTGGCCTCTCTAAAAAAGATAAACAATAACAGTGGTGATCAACTCCTGCACTCAAAAGATTTTTCCATGGAAATATTTCAAGCACATCGAAATCAGGAAATTTTGTCCGGACGACTTCAAGTTTTTCTTCTACCGGTTTTTCAGTTTGTTCATGCCATTCCGGATGGAGATATTCCAGGATCTGCTCCTTCCGCTGGTTGGAAAGAAAAAGTCCGGTAATAATTCGTTCTTCTTTTGAACTGTTTTTTAGTGAATGACCCAGGCGAAAATAACAATATACCATTTCGGTAACCTGCCTCCTGTCGCGCGACCCCATCTGCGGATTTTCCCGAAAGAAATTTTTTAGCCAGCCCTGCAATGGCATGTCACCGGTGTAGGCATCCAGGATACGAACTGCGTAGCGGAGCAGATTATCAATTATCATAATGAAAATTCACATCAAAAAAAAAGGCGCCGAAATGCGCCTGAAATAATAATTACGGGAACCTCTATAGTTCAAGCAGGGCCTTTACCGGATCCTTCCCGAATAATAACTGATCGGGATTTTCCAGCAATTCTTTTACCCGGACCAGGAAACTCACCGATTCACGGCCATCGATAATGCGGTGATCATAACTAACCGCCAGATACATCATCGAACGAACCGCCACCTGACCATTGACCACAACGGCCCTTTCCTCTATTTTATGCATGCCGAGAATGGCAGACTGGGGAATATTGATAATCGGCGTGGACATGAGCGAACCAAATACGCCGCCATTGGTAATGGTAAATGTTCCACCCTGCATTTCTTCCATACTCAATTTATTATCCCGTGCTTTGCCAGCCAATTCAACCACTTTCTTTTCTATCTCCGCCATACTCAGGCTTTCGGCATTCCTGATTACCGGAACGACCAATCCTTTCGGTGCAGATACGGCAATGGAAATATCGCAGTAGTCGTGGTAGATTATTTCTTCCCCGTCAATATAGGCATTCACCGCGGGCCATTCCTGTAGCGCATAACAACAGGCTTTCGTGAAGAAGCTCATGAAGCCCAGGTTTACGCCATGTTTCTCCTTGAACTTATCCTTATATTTTGTCCGAAGGGCCATTACCTGGGTCATATCCACCTCATTAAAAGTGGTGAGCATGGCCGTAGTGTTTTTTGCTTCTACCAGCCGGCGGGAAACCGTCTTGCGCAGATTGCTCATTTTTTCTTTGCGCAGTTCCCTTCCAAATAAAGTCTTTCCGGGCAGACGTCCCGGATTGTTCAAGGCCTCGAGCACGTCGTGTTTTACAATTTTACCATTTGCCCCGGACGGAACGATACTGCCCTTATCAACTTTTTTATCTGATATGATCGCGGCAGCAACCGGCGTGGCTTTCACATCGGATGCCAGAGCATTGCTTTGCTTCACGGGTTCCGGAACATTTTTTTCAAACGTAACTTTCGAGCCATCTCCTTTTGCGGGAGGGGGTGTGCCGTTTGTCGCTGCTGGTTTTTCAACTACAGCAGCAGCCGGTTTAGTGGCCAATTCATCGATACTTGCCAGTACGTCCCCGATTTTAAGTGTGTCACCTTCCTTTCCCAGGGTTTTTAGTGAGCCGGCTTTTTCAGCATTTACTTCGAAAGTCGCTTTTTCACTTTCGAGTTCCGCGATCACTTCGTCCCGGTCCACATAATCGCCATCCTTTTTAAGCCATTTCACGAGGGTTACTTCGGTGATGGATTCGCCTACGGCAGGCACTTTAATATCGATCATCAGCTTTACAATTTACGAGCACGAAGATAATTTATTTACCAGGTATGGGATGAATCATTTGATCAAATACTGAATGCAGTTTCTATAATTTCGGATTGTTCCTGCGCGTGCACCTTTGCGTAACCGGTAGCCGGCGAAGCGCCCGGCTGACGGCTTATGAATCCGTAATTAATGCTTTTGAGGTTCATCTGGAGAAAGGAAGCGGCGCCCATATTCAGGGGTTCTTCCTGGATCCAGAACCAGGTGGCATTACTGTATTTTTTGTATAAAGCGTCGAGTTGGTTGGTTGGAAGCGGATATAATTGTTCGAGGCGGATGACGGCGATGTCTTTCCGGTTATCCCTTACCTGTCTTTCGGCCAGTTCGAAACTAATTTTTCCTGTACAGAATAAAACCTTCTTCACCTGTGCCGGATCCCCGGCAAACTTGTCGTCGATTACTTCCTGGAATCCGCCACTCGTGAAATCGGATATTTTTGAATAAGTACCCGGATAACGCAGGTTGGCTTTCGGAGAAAAATTGATCAGCGGTTTTCTGAAGGGCCAGGCCAGCTGGCGCCGCATGGCGTGAAAATAATTTGCCGAAGTGGTTACATTGGTTATGATCATATTCAGTTCGGCACACATCTGCAAAAACCTTTCCATCCTGGCGCTGCTGTGTTCAGGTCCCTGTCCTTCATAACCATGGGGCAGCAGCAAAACCAATCCATTCATTCTTTGCCATTTCTGTTCACCGGCAGCAATAAACTGATCAATCATTGTCTGGGCGCCGTTGCAGAAATCTCCAAACTGGGCCTCCCATAAAACCAGTGCGTTGGGATTTGCTATTCCATACCCGTATTCGAATCCCAATACACCAAATTCGCTGAGCAGCGAATTATAAATTCTGAATATACCCTTCGCATCCGGAATACGGCTCAGCCGGTTATAAGATTCATCCGTTTTATCATCCCGAAGAACAGCATGCCGGTGTGAAAAAGTCCCACGGCGCACATCCTGGCCGCTCATGCGCACATCATTTCCATCCAGCAATATACTTCCGTAAGAAAGCAATTCGCCGGAGGACCAATCCAGTTTTTGTTCCTCGTTAAATAATTTCTGTTTATCGTGTAGTAATTTCTCTATTTTTTTTAGCGGCGTAAACGATTCCGGCCAGGTCATCATGGCGCCGAAAATTTTTTTCAGGTCCGCCTCAGATATGGCTGTCACGGGTGATTTGTCGAAATCCGCCTGGGTCGCCCGCCGCAAACTTCTCCATGCCATTTCGGGCTGCTGGTATTTATAGGGAAGAGGTTTTTGTTTTACCTCGTCAAGTCTTTCCTGCAGGTCGTTCCAGAATTTTTTCTCCATGTCCTTGGCCAGGTCCCTGGCATCGCCTTCTCCATGCTCTGTGAGGTACTGCGTATATACTTCGCGCGGATTCGGATGTTTTTCGATCAGGGCGTATAAAGTAGGCTGGGTAAATTTCGGATCATCCCCTTCATTATGACCGTGACGGCGATAACAAACCATGTCTATAAAAAAATCCGCATTGAATTCCTGCCGGTACCGGGCCGCGATCTCTGCACATTTCACCGCTGCTTCGGGGTCATCTCCATTCACATGCAATACGGGAGCCTGTACCGCTGCTGCCAGCGAAGTGCAATAATCTGAACTTCTTGCCTCATCAAAATCCGTTGTAAATCCAATCTGATTATTAATTACAAAGTGGATCGTTCCGCCGGTATAGTATCCATCCAGGCCGCACATCTGTAACACTTCATACACGATGCCCTGGCCGGCTACGGATGCGTCACCATGAATGAGTATGGGAAGAATTTTATCAAAATCACTTTCATATAACACATCGGCTTTTGCGCGCGCAAATCCGACGACCACCGGATCCACGGCTTCCAGGTGCGAGGGGTTGGGCATCAGTTTTACGTGTACGGTTTTATCCGTGGGCGTCGTCAGATCACTTCCAAAACCCAGGTGGTATTTTACGTCGCCGGTACCCATGGTCTGATCGAGCTTCGCGGTACCTTCAAATTCACTGAAGATCTGTTCGTAGGTTTTACCCAGAATATTTGCCAGTATATTCAAACGGCCCCGGTGTGCCATCCCCATGACTACTTCCTGTACTTCATGTTCAGCCGCCATATTGATCATGGCGTCCAGTGCCGGAATGGTGGTCTCTCCGCCTTCCAGGGAGAATCTTTTCTGGCCGATATATTTTGTGTGGAGAAATTTTTCAAACATTACCCCTTCGTTGAGCTTTTCAAGAATGCGTCGTCTTTTCTCAAGAGGCAAAGGCTCGATAAATTTCTTCTCCATTTCCGTGGTGAGCCAGTCGATCTTTTTCTGATCGCTGATATACTTAAATTCAATTCCAACGTGATCGGCATAACATTTTTGGAGATGACCCAGGATATTCCGCAGGCTGGTCGTGCCCAGACCGATCAGGTTTCCGGCAAAAAAGGATTTATCCATGTCCTCATCGGTAAATCCGAAGAATCCCAGACCCAGGTTGGCACCCCGGTCCTTTCGCGGCCGGATCGGATTTGTTTTTGCCAGCAGATGACCCTTATTCCGGTAGCCCAGGATTAGACGGTAAGCACCCAGTTCTTTTTTCCAGTCCACTCCGTCGGCAGTCTTAAATACAGCTTCTTTGGAAACGGCTGTTTCCGGAACTGTTTTTTCCCGGGAAGCAACGGTCCCGGCGGAGCTGACCCCATTGCCGTTTTTACCCTGGGTAATGGCAAAATCAAAGCCTTCAAAAAATTTTTTGAACTCAGGGTCAACACTTTGCGGGTCTTTTACAAAATCCAGGTATAAGCTTTCTATAAACGAGGGAGAGGAATTCGTGATATACTGTAAATCTTTCATTATTTGACATTAATCGCAATACAAATATCGGCAAAAGAAACTTCCGGAATATTTTTCAATATTTGCCCGATTTTCCTACCTTTGCCGTCCAAAATTCTGAATACATGGCTAATCATCGGGCAACGAAAAAAGATGTACGGAAAGCTACCAAGCGCCGCGACAGCAACCGTTATTATGGCAAAACGACCCGGAATGCGATTCGCGACCTGAAGGCCATTAAGGAACCCAAAGAAGCAGGCGCAAAAATGCCTGGAATTGCCTCCCTCATTGATCGCCTGGCCAAAAAAGGCGTTATTCACAAGAATAAAGCAGCGAATCTGAAAAGCAAGCTGACACGGAACGTAAACAAGCTGGCCATTCCCACTAAGTAAGATCTCGATTTCTTTTAATTGTTAATTGTCAATGGTTAATTGTTAACGGTGGCGTTTTAATCTCTTTTTAAAATTTCCATTTGTTTAGGTGATATTCATATGCATTAACAATTAACCATTGACAATTAACAAGGCTCTAGACTAGACATTAAATTACTTATTTTCTTCTATCTATTAGGAATCTGGAGATTATGATAAGCCTTCGGCGCCGCCTTAGCGCAACGAAGGC
>Ga0209839_10001478_pt1 | contig 12021 bp, 13 predicted proteins | sample OrgsoiDNA2013050_FD_185800 | JGI IMG/M metagenome (GOLD analysis project Ga0209839, IMG submission 185800) | Permafrost soil microbial communities from the Arctic, to analyse light accelerated degradation of dissolved organic matter (DOM) -... | ecosystem: Environmental > Terrestrial > Soil >... | reverse complement strand
CGCTCGTCTGTTCCAGCAGCGCGGATACGACGCGACTTCCATGAACGACGTCGCCGCCTCGCTCAAGCTGAGCAAGGGCGGACTGTACCACCACTTTCAGAGCAAAGACGAAATCCTGTTCGAGATCATGAATCACGCCATGGAACTGACCCAGGAGCGCGTAATCACGCCAGTGCGCGGCATCGTCGGCGCCGAGGAACGCCTGCGCGCTCTGATCCGCCTGCATCTCGAAGTCGTCCTCAGCCCGCGCGATCGCGAGATCACTGTGATGCTGCATGAGAATCATCCACTGCCGCCGGCCCTGCGTAAACGCATCAACGCGCGCAAGAAGGAATACATTCATTTCGTGGAAAATCTGATTGCCGACGTGCAGAATCAGGCGCCGCGAGTGCGGCCGCTGAAAGGCGCCGTCAGCCCCCGCGCCGCCGCCTTCGCGCTTCTCGGCATGATCAATTGGATTTACCAGTGGTACAAACCGGAGGGCGAATTGCAGGCAACCAACCTCATCCCGCAATTCACTGCCCTGGTCTTCGGAGGCATTCTCGCGTGAACCAACCTTCGAAGCAGGTTCCCTCATGACGCTGGGAAGCACGCATCAGAAAAATCCGGCGGTGGGATGGGACGTCACCGCTTCCTCCAAGGCCAACAGCGGCGAAAAGATCGCGCGTGTACAAGTTCTGGTCAATGGTTCCCCCGAGTACGACAAGACGTTCGATCCGCCGATCAGCAATTGGCAAATGCAACTAACGCAGCAAGGCCAGTATCCGGGAGACAACACGGTACAGGTGATCGTCACTAGCGACAAAGGGGAAAATTCAGAATCTGACGACTCGTGGACTTAGCGAGTTCGCAAATTGAGAATGTGCCGATGAAGATTCTACTGTGACGGAACCGAAAGCCCTCTTCTTCACAGCGGCTGAGCTTGATGGGCAACGGAAGGAGAGCGGCAAGCTCTACCGCGAATTTCTCCGCGTGCCTTCGATGAGCGCCGGACTCTACGTGCTCGCGGCCGGCGCCACCGACCCGCAAAGCCCGCATCGCGAAGATGAGATGTACTATGTCGTCCGCGGTCGCGCCCGCTTTCGTGCCGGCGACGAAGACCGAGAGATTTCGTCCGGCGACGTTCTCTTTGTAGCCAGGAATGTCGAGCATCGCTTCCACGACATCATCGAAGAACTAGCCGTGCTGGTATTCTTCGCCCCCTCGGAGAGCTAGAGCGTTACGACGCCGCCATGGACTGCACGATCATCCCCATGCTCCCGAATCATTGGCCGGTGGTTCAAGAAATTTACCGCGAAGGAATTTCCACCGGAGACGCAACGTTTGAGACTGAGGCGCCTGACTGGGAGAAGTGGGATAGCAGCCATCGCAAAGATTGTCGATTGGTCGCGTTGGAAACGTTCGAACCCAAAGACACCTATGAGGATCTGGTGACGATCGGACTCCAAGGACTCAGCGTCCTTGGATGGGCCGCGCTCAGCGGTCTCCGCACGCCCTGTGTATCGCGGCGTCGCCGAAGTCTCGGTCTACGTTGCTGCCGCCACACGTGGTCGTGGCGTGGGCAAAACACTGTTGCAAACTCTCGTGCAGGAATCGGAAGTAAATGGAATCTGGACGCTGCAAGCTGGGATATTTCCCGAAAATAAGGGCAGCATCGCACTCCACCAGTCTTGCGGATTCCGCAAAGTCGGCATGCGGCACCGCATCGGCAAACTCGGCGACACCTGGAGGGACGTGCTGCTGCTGGAGCGAAGAAACCCAGGCGTCGGGGCCTAAGCCGTAGCGTTTCAGATCGCGACTTCCGCTCGCAACTCCGTCCTACTTAGCCGGCACCCAATAGACTTCTTCCTTCACCGCGCCCTTATCGGTAAACCCCCGCCGCTTCAGGATCGCCTTGCTGTGCTCAATCATGTCCGGATGCCCGCATAAGTACGCCATCGTATTGCCGGGATCCAGTTCCCAGTGGTCGGCATATTTGCGCAGGATGTCGTCCGCACGCCCGATTTCTCCCGGCCAGTCCGTGTGATCCCAGGGCCGACTTACCGTGGGCACGTACTTGAACCACGGCAATTCCTTGCCGAATTGATTCAGTTCGTCCAGGTAGCCAAACTCCCACGGGCGGCTCGCGCCATTCAGCAGGTAGAGTTTGTGCGTTCCGTCGAACCGGCCCTCTTTCCATTCTTTGCTCAGCCATCGCACGTAGCTCACGAAAGGAGCCACGCCCGTGACCGTCGAGATCAACAAATGATTCATCTTGCCATTCTGCAGGTCGAGCGAGAATCGGCCCTTGGGTACCTTCCGCATCAGCAAATCGTCGCCGGGTTGCAGTTTGTAGAGTTGAGGAGTGAGCGCTCCTTCCGGCACCAGTTCAAAGAAAAACTCAATCTCATCCTCCGCCGGCGACGACACGATCGAATACGGACGCTCCACACGCTTTCCGTCCTTCTCCACACCCAGCGTCGCATACTGACCAGGAACGAACTTGAATTCGCCTCCACTGCGGATGCGGAACATCCACAAGTCCGAGGCAAAGTCGATTCGCTTTGTAACCTTGGCGCGGAAAAATTTTTCGTCAGGAGTCGTCATCTCGCCTTATCGTCCAAACTTTCATTAAAATCCCAAAGCGCCCAGAGACTGGACGCTTGCGGGCCCGACAGCATAACTTAGTTCCCTAATCGTACGCGCAGTGCGGTTGGCGGGATCGCCAACTTCCAACCGAACGGTCGTACGACCAACTTGAGTTGCGATATCCTAGCGGGAATTGGCGGTTTTGTGAAGGCCGTCTGCGACGAACCTGTGCCTAAATTAAGTCAATTCACTGCGATTATTAAGAAGCTCGAGAAGTTCTACGGCCGCCCCAAACCGCCGCAGATCACCGATCCGCTGGAACTCATTCTGTTTGAAAATGTCGCCTACCTGGCCAACGACGAAAAGCGAACTGCGGCGTTCGCCGCCCTGAAGAAAAAGATCGGCACTCGTGCCGAACAAATTCTCAAGGCATCGCAAAACAGATGGAAGAAATTACGCGGATGGGCGGAATCGTTCCAGAACTCCGCGCCCAGCGCCTACGCCAGATTGCCGAACTCGCGCACTATATCTTCAAAGACGACCTGGCCGGCGAAATCAAGAAGCCTCTCTCGCAGGCCAAGAAAGCGCTAAGGAAATTTCCCTCCATCGGCGATCCGGGTGCCGAGAAGATCCTCTTGTTTACAGGCGCGTATCCGGTGCTCGCACTGGAATCGAACGGCTTGCGGGTTCTGCTACGCTTGGGGTTTGAAGAAGAGAAGAAGAACTACTCCGCCAGCTATCGCGGCGTGCAGCAGGCGCTGGTGGGGCAAGTACCATCCAAGTGTGATCCACTCATCGCCGCACATCAACTCCTGCGACAGCATGGCCGGGAGTTGTGCAAGCGCACACGACCGCTGTGCGAGGCCGGATGCCCACTCACCGCAGAATGCAGCTACTTCCTGAAGCTGGCCAAGCAGGAGCCGAGATTTTAGCCCGCACGTCCGCCGCGGCGGTTCATTTCGCCACAACCAGCACCACGAAGGTATTCGGAACCGTCGTCGGCCACGGATGCGGGTTGGCCGCAGTTGGCGCCGGTGGTGGTCCGAACTGGGCGGTCACTACAAACACATTGTGAGTCTTGGCATCGAGCGCCATGGTGCGCGCTCCCTTTTGCGTGGGAACACTTTCCGCGACGCTGAACTTGCTCGGCGACTCTTCCTTCACCACGGTCAGCACTGCGTCCTGGCCACACGAAGCGAAGGCCAACCCGGTCTCCGGGTCGAACGCTGTAGCGTCCACTCCATCGCCAATCGCCGGAGTCGCCAGCACCTTGCCGCTATCCGCATCCACTACGGCCATCATCTTGTTATCGCAGCCGACGAACAAGCGCCGGTTTTTGCGGTCGATCGAGAGTCCGCTCGGCTCGGTGCACGGGGCCAGCGGCCACTTCGCCGTCACTTCCAGTTTGTTCGGATCGATCACCTCAATTTCACTTTTGTCTTCGATGTTGACGAAGACTTCGCCCTTGGCGTCGCTGGCGGCAAACTCCGGCTTGCCGTCCAGTTTGATCGTGCTCAGCACTTTGCCAGTAGCGCCGTCGACGGCAGTAGAGTCTTTGCTCCGCCCGTTGAAAGTGAAGACACGCTTCGTTGCCGGGTCGTAAAGAATGGCGTCCGGATTGTCGCCAACTTTCACTTTGCCGCTCGTGGCCAGAGTCTTGATATCGAAGATGCTGACGGTACCTTCGCGCCCGTTGCTGGTAAAGCCGCGGCCCAGGTCCGCAGCCAATGCGATGCCGTGAACTCCGGGCGTATCCGGAATGTCACCGACGCTCTTGCCTGAATCTGCATCGAGGACCATGACGTGAGTCCCGCGCGAAAGGTAAAGCCGCCGCGCGCCAGAATCGACAGTCAGATAGTCCCAGCCGCCCTCGCCACCAGTTTTATAAGTCGTCACCACGCGGTATCCAGGACCACCCGCGGCCAGCGCCACGGTTGCCAGTAAAACCGTTATCGCGACGATCGCAATCCACCACTTTGATTTCGTATGCATGATTGCCCTCCTTGACGCTTCTGATTTCCAGTGAAATTGACTGTACTCTATTTGATTGCATTCCGAAGGCAGGATTCAAGCGAAGCAGATTGGCGCGGTGTTCAGGAAGGCAGTGTTCGGTACAAATAGGGGTGGCTCGTGATGAGCGGTAGTAACCCCTGATCACGAGCCACTAGTTTTTATTCAGTCACCGTCATTCCGCCATCTTCGCCACATGCACCTCGAATCCAGTTTTCGGCAGCAATGAGGTGATGGAGAACGCCTTGAAGCCGTCGCCATTCACTTCCGTATGCCGATAAACGCCAGGTTCGCTCTCGATCGTCTCGCGCCGTCCTTCCATGTTTTCGAGGAAGGCCTGCGCGCGGTCAGCAGTTACGGCAACGTCTTTCGCCCGCGTCACCACCGCTTCTGACGCATAGGAGCGCACCAGTTTGGGCCAGTATTTTTCCAGCAGATCCGTGCTGGCAAATACGTCCGCCCAAATGATGCGCCCGTTGACCGCGACCACAACTCCAACCGCATTCCGGTCGTGCAACTGCCGGATCAGGCTCTGATAGTTCTGCTGGATCGGTCCGGCCACGGCGTCGACCTGCTTCCTGACTTCTTCGTTCTCATTCACCTTGGCATACGACGTCGTGCGCGAAAGTTCATCCGCCACGGCAGGCGCTGCGCCGGCCACTAAGACCGTTTCGCTCGCAGCCGCCCGCTGCTTGCGGACCTCTGCCCAAACCTCGTTCTGATCCTTGTCTCCCATGGCTTTTGCTCGCACCGATGGTTGCGCCATCATCGCCATCGGAGGAGCCGCATTCGCGTTGCTGATCGGACCGCCCACGGTTCCTCCGTACACCGCCTCCGATGCGCCAAAATGTTCGCTGGTCGCAACCCACCGTCCGGGCTCCACGCAGAACACGCTCAAATCTACCGGTTCGCTCTCAGGCGGCACGATGCGGTCCTTCCCAATCACACGATCCTGTTTGCCGCCACTAACAATCTCACCGGCCAGCAGCAGCAGCGGCCGCCGTGAGTTGTTCACCAGCACCAACCGATTCACCTGGGCGCCATCATGCCGCACCTCCGGCATCTGATGCCGCCGGATCAATCCCTGCACATTCCCGGCTTCCGTCACCACCACCTCGCCAGATCGCAACCCTTCGTCGAGAGTTAGAAATTCACCCGTCGGATAACTCTTCGCGGCGACCACGGGAAACACCGTCAGATTCCCATGCCGGATCGGATCCAGAACTTTGTATCCCGAAGCGGCAGCCACCTCTCCGGCCTGCGCTTGGCGCTGGCACGCCAACACCAGCCCACCCACGATCACCAGCACGCTCAAAGCTAAAAAGATTTTCGTACTCATAGAAGTCTCTCCCCCGAAGCAAGCCGGGTGCCCCAGTTCTCGCGCGCCTTCTGCGCGAGAACTGGGGCTTTCATCCCCGCGTAATCCATCTCGCTTCGTTGAGAGAACGGAGTCTGCCGCCCGCCTTGCGCCCAAAATTCACGTTCCGCGCGTCTAATAAATTGGTAGCATCGGGGACAGCGTCCCAGCCGCGCTTGCGCATGAGCGTCACCAAGCCGATTTCCGCCGTCGAATCTGTCGTGGCCGACCTGCTGCCGGAACTCCATGCCAAGGGCGGCTGCGACAAGATCGGCATGACTCCCGAAGCTTTGGGCACGATTCTCTGCAAGATCGGCACAAAACACGGCGCTACCTCGGAGCCGGAAATCCGTACTTTTTTCCTGAGCCTCCGCATCGACGAACTTGCGCTTGCCCGCGCCTGTGCAGCCGGCAACAACACCGCCTGGGAAATTTTCCTGACGCGTTACCGCGAGAAGCTCTATCTCTCCGCGCTGCGCGTCGCCCGCGAAGACTCTGCGGCACGGGATCTGGCCGACTCTCTCTACGCCGATCTGTATGGAACGAACTCGCGCGAGGGCCAACGCATTTCGAAACTTTCTTCCTATACTGGACGCGGATCGCTCGAAGGCTGGCTCCGCACCGTGCTGGCGCAGGAGTATGTCAATCGCTATCGTCGCACCAAACGTGTGGTGAGTCTCGATGAAGAATCGGAAGAGGGCGTCCAATTCAGCGCGCCCGAGCCTGAGCCGCTTCCGCCCGCAGACTCCCGCTTGGCACAGGCCACCGACGAAGCCCTCGCCGATCTCTCCGCCGAAGACCGCACCACCCTAAGCGCGTACTACCTCGATGGCCGCACCCTTGCCGAGATTGCGCGCATGCTGGGCGTGCATGAATCCACCATCAGCCGCAAGCTCGACAAGCTGGCGAAAGGTTTGAGAAAACAAATCCTTGCGGCCCTGGTGCGCCGTGGCATGTCGCGCCGTCAGGCCGAAGAAGCGCTGGAAGTCGATGTCCGCGACCTCCAGGTGAATATCCGGCGTACTTTAGCGCAAGATTCTTCACCTCCGGCGTTCTCTGATAAGACGACCGAAGCCAGGGTCCGGGAGGGCCCGGGATGAAGGCGTGGCGTGATCTCCTGGTAGGCAGAAATACGCTTGAGTTTTGAAAGGGCGCGGCTTCTAGCTGCGCCGTAAGTAAAGCTAAAAATGAACGGCAGCTTTAGCCGCGGCTTCAAAGGTGGATAGTTAAGAAGTTGACAATGGAAAGCGTCCCCAAAATCGTGCGCGATCGACTGCAGGCCGCAGCGCGTGCCGCGACGCATCCTGACGCGGATTTGCTCACGGCCTTTGCCGAGCAATCGCTGCCCGCGGACGAACGCGCCACTGTGCTCGAACACCTCGCCCGTTGCGGCGAGTGCCGTGATGTGGTCGGGCTCGCCTTGCCTCCAACTGAGATATTAGAAACTTCTGCCCGCGCAAGCCGTAGCGCATGGCTGACATGGCCCGTCCTGCGCTGGGGATTCGTTGCGGCTGGAGTCGTCATCGTCGCGTCGATAGGATTCCTGCAACTGCAACGGCCTTCCGAATCTTCCAAGATTGCTGTCTTTAGCAGCCCGACCGCTCAGGTTGCGGCCCGCAGTGAGGCCCGTCCGCAGCTGACTGCCGCACCGCCATCCGCTCCAGATGCAAAGCACGACGCGGACGCGGCAACCTCTGACAGGATTGACGAGGTTAGTAAAGCGACGGGTGTTGCCGGCGAGGGGGAAACAGCCGCGCCTGCCGCGCCGCCTCCATCGGCGCTGGTACGCTCCTTCCGCGGCACCACCAGGTCCACATTCGGCCGATCTATTGGTGGTCCCATATTGCCGTCGCAATTTCAGAACAACAACATCGTGCAGCAACAGGCGTCCAACGGGGTGCCTGCCCCAGCTCTCCACGAGCCTGCGGATCAACTCTACTCAGCGAAGCAGTCTCCTGCCGCTAACCAAGCCGTCGCGGGCGCGCCGGCTCCTATAGCTGACACCGAAGGCGCGCGCTTGGAAGCCCAACTGCGCGACCAATCCTCTGACTCGCGACTATTCGCGGATAAGAGCAGCGTCTCCAAAACCAAGCTGCCGGTGACCCAGAAGACTGCGCCCGGGCAGATCGCCGGGCACGTCGTCGATTCCTCAGGCGCAGTGGTTCCTAATGCGCGGATTACAGTTACTCCCGCAACGGCGGGAAAGAGTGCCAGCGCCGTAACGGATTCGCAGGGCGCGTTTCTGATTGCGGGCCTTCCCACGGGAAATTACAAAGCACAGGCGCAAGCGCCAGGGTTCAACACCACCGTTTTGGATCTGAATTACGACGCGAGTCGACCGTCGAGCTACAATTTCATGTTGAACGTAGGCTCCGTGGCGGAGACGGTTGAGGTTTCCGCACAAAACGCTCAGCTTCAGACCGAGACCGAGACCGCAACCATGGGCGGGCCTGTTACGAACGGCATGGTCAGCCGAGTTCCTACAAATGGACGTAACTCCACCGTGTTAGCCTCCGTTTCTCCCGGCCAGCTGCCTCGCTGGACCGTCAGTGCCGGAGGCGCCCTGCAACGCTCGTTCGACCAGGGTAAGAGTTGGCAGACCGTGGATGTGAATGCCAGCCCCATGTCTTCGGCAAGTCTCGAGGTCGTCGCCGGAGAGTCGCGTGCGAAAGACGTTACCAAGGAAAACGTCGCCGATAAGAAACTGCGCAAGCAGGAAGTCGCGAGTCCAGTCTTCCGCGCCGTCGCGGCAGCGGGCTCCGAGGTGTGGGTAGGAGGTTCGGGCGGCGCTCTCTATCATTCCCTCGACGCCGGCAACCATTGGACCCATGTTGTGCCCGCGTCGGGGGGAACAGCTCTTGCCGGTGACGTCATCAGCTTGGAATTTCCCGACTCGCAGAATGGAAAAGTCACAACTTCGACCCCTGAAGTCTGGACAACCAGCGACGCTGGCCAAACCTGGCAGAAGCAATAATCCCCTTTGCTCCTCGCATGCGTCGCCCAACCGAGTTCATGTCAGTTAGTGCGGGCTTAGCTCTTAGCTCTGCGCTAATCGCGATTACCAAAGTGACGTTTACACATTGAGAAGCGAATTCTAATATCCATTTCGTGGTTTGGCAGTTCTGGGGGAGGGCTGCCGGGGCGTCCTGGACTGAAAAGTCGAGGACGCTTTTCTCTTTCCCGCGAGAGCCACTTTTACTTCGATCCCCGGCAATTCGAGCAATATCCACCAATCTCCAGGCGCGAAACCACAATCCGGAACCGGCAATCTTTTTCTACCTGCGCCTTCAGCTTTTCAAAAATATCACTCACAAATTCCATGATCTTGCCGCACCGCAGGCACGCCATGTGGATGTGATCGCGGTTCAGCTTGCGTTCGTAGTAGTGTCCCTCGCCGTTGATGTGCATCAGGTCGAGTTCGTCAATCAACCCATGCCTCTTAAGTAGTTGCAGTGTGCGGTACACCGTGCTGCGATCGACGCTCGCGTCAACTTTTTGCGCCTTGCGCAGAATCTGACTGGCGTCGAGATGCTTGCTGGCGGTCTCCATCACGCTGAGGATAGCCCGCCGTTGCTGCGTCATGCGGATTCCGCGCTCGGCAAAATGCGCCTGCAGCCGGCCTGGCATTTCAGTCTGGGGAAGCGGCATCGCAGTTCCTTGTCGCAACTAGTCGCAAATCCGGTGCGACGAATTCTTCCATCGCCGCTTGACGGGCCGGGAGGCAGTCCCGCAATATTTGAATGTATCGTAGATGCGACTGAGTTGCAACTAGTAATGCTAGTACTGAATCGCTGAGAGGATAGGAAATTCCGTTTGTCTCTTCCCATGTTTCGATTTCAATCGTTGATTCGCTTCTTAATGGCTTCCGCGATCTGCCTCGCCGCACGCGCGGCTCAATCGCAGGAGAGCCCCTACATCGTCACTTACGACCACTACCTCGAAGAGCCGGGCAGCCTTGAGGTCGAGTACTTCTCCACGTTTAGCACCCAGCGCGGCGGCAACGCCTTCCACGCTTTCTGGGCTGAACTCGAGTATGGCGCGACTGCATGGTGGACCACAGAACTCTATCTCGACGGCCAAACCACCTTCAACGACAGCACCCTCTTCACCGGCTTCCGCCTGGAAAATCGCTTCCGCATTTTGCAGCGCGAACACTTCATCAATCCGGTTCTCTACGTCGAGTACGAGCAGATCAGCGGCGCCGACAAGATTCTGAAAGAAATCGAAGGGCACGATATTGAGGCCGATATCGCCATCCCCAACGCTGAAGCCCGCCGGGAACACCAGCATGAAATTGAAACCAAACTGATTCTGTCGAAAACTTTCAAAAGCTGGAACGTTGCCCAAAACACAATCGTCACTAAGAACATCTCGCCTAGCGAAGCATGGGAGTTCGGTTACGCCATCGGCGTGAGCCGTCCGCTGGCGCTGAAGGCGCGGGCGCAACAATTCACTTTGTGTCCGGAGAATTTCACCGCCGGAGTCGAGATGTACGGCGGCCTGGGCGACCGCCGCAGCTTCGGATTGCACGACACGTCCCACTACCTGGCGCCTGGGATTGCGTGGAACCTGCCCTCGGACTGGACGCTCCGCCTGTCACCCGGCTTCGGGCTCAACGACAATAGCCACCGCTTCCTGCTGCGCTGGGGCGTGTCCCGAGAATTCTCCGGCTTCGGATCGGCGATGGGCCGGTTGTTTGGAGGTGGCAAGTGAGAATCAGTGCATCGTGGCCGGCCGCGATTCTCGTCCTCGCAAACGTGATCGTGGCAGCTCAGAGCAACTCATCGGACAGGGACGCTTCCGTCTATGCCGAACTGGCCAAAGCACCAGGAAAGGCTGTTATTCGCCATAACCCTCTAGAATCCGATCCCGACGCCGTTGCGGCCGGCGGCAAACTCTTCGCGCAGCACTGCGCGGAGTGCCACGGCGAGACAGCCAGCGGCGGAAAGAAGGCACCCAGCTTGCGCGTCGACCAAGTCCAGCAGGCGACGCCCGGAGCCCTCTTCTGGCTGCTCACCAATGGCGTAGTCCGCCGCGGCATGCCGGTGTGGTCTAAACTCCCCGAACCCCAGCGTTGGCAAGTGGTTAGCTACATCAAGTCGCTAACTCCGGTTCCCCATACCCTTCCCGAAAGCGGAAAAATACCGCATTCCTGATCTGGCCAGGTCTTGCGACTTTCGCACCTGCGCACGCATCGAATAGCAGTGTTACGATAGAGAGTTGGCCTCCCGCTAGGTCGGGAAGCACTTATACAGATCGTCAGGACCGGCAACGGCAGCTCGATGGAGCGTCCGCCAAGAGGGCGACGTTACAACGGAGGAGAAAGAAAATGGCAGGCAACGGAATCGTCGAAGTCACCGATGCAAACTTCGACCAGGATGTTTTGAAATCGGATCAGCCCGTGCTGGTGGACTTCTGGGCAACCTGGTGCGGCCCTTGCCGCGCCATCGCCCCCATCGTCGAGGAACTGGCAAAGGACTATCAGGGCAAAGTGAAGATCGGCAAGATGGATGTTGACTCCAACAGCGCGACACCCATGCGCTATAAGGTTACTGGGATCCCCACGCTGCTCGTGTTCAAGGGCGGGCAGGTGGTGGAGCAACTTGTCGGCTACAAGCCGAAGGATGCAATTGCCCAGGCGCTGAATAAGCATATCGGCTAAAAGCGGCAGGAAGTTTATCGAACGAACGCCTCGGGGGACAGAACCCGGGGCGTTTTCTCGTGCGGCGTTTTCTCGAGCGGCGTTTTCTCGTGCATCGAGGGCCGCGTCAAGATAGCATGCCTAGTCATGTCCCGCCGGTTATGCGAAATCGCCATACTCCTGAATATTGTCCTGCTCTCGGTTACAGCTGCCGCTGAGAAATCTGATCTTCAGCAGCGCCTGCAGAACCAATACGAAAACAAGATCTTTCTGCTGCGCGGTTTTTATTCCAACAACCAGCTAGGTTATGACGCTACCGGCGCTCCCATCGGGAATACGTCTACCGGGTTTTGGACCATAGACGGATTTGTTCTTATTACCGACGCGAAAGCCAATGGTCGGAGCCTGGTGCTTAAGGGCCGACGAATGCCTATCGTCTCAATCG
>Ga0209839_10001477_pt1 | contig 12022 bp, 9 predicted proteins | sample OrgsoiDNA2013050_FD_185800 | JGI IMG/M metagenome (GOLD analysis project Ga0209839, IMG submission 185800) | Permafrost soil microbial communities from the Arctic, to analyse light accelerated degradation of dissolved organic matter (DOM) -... | ecosystem: Environmental > Terrestrial > Soil >... | reverse complement strand
CGGCAGGGCCGCGTTCACGTTCGTGTAGATCGCGGTGGACAGCGCCGGGTACTGGGGCGTGCCGGCCGGCCGGGGGACCAGCTTGGTTTTCGGCACGATGGCGAACACCGGGTTCGAGGAGACGACCGCGGGCGAGGAACGGACCGCGGTGAGGGTGGAGATGAACCCGTACTTCTGGGACAGGATGTCCTGGCCCGCGGTGCTGGACAGCCACTGGATGAACGTCAGGTCCGCACCCAGGTGCTTGCTGTGCGGGTTGATGTACATGTTCCAGCCGCCGATGTTGGAGTAACCGGGGGCCGGCTGGCCCGCGAAGGTCGGCAGCGGCTCCACACCGACCTGGCTCGCGGTGAGCTTGCCGCCGTCGGCGGGGGTGATGGAGGTGGAGTAGGCGTAGTCCCAGTTACGTATGAACACGGCGTTGCCTCCGCCGAAGGTGTTCATCGCCTGCGGCTCCTGGAACGTGGTCACCGCGGCGGGGGTAACGCCGGAGGTGACCAGGCTGCGCATGAACGTGACCGCCTTAAGGGCCGCGGCCGAGTTCAGCGTGGCCTGGGTGTAGCCGCTGTTGGTCGCCGTCCCGCCCGCGTCGGTCAGGTACTCCATGAAGTTGCAGGTCAGGCCCTCGTACGAGTCGCCTTGCCAGACGAATCCGTACTTGGCCTGGCCCTTGGCCAGAACGGCCTTGGCGTCGCTCTCGAGCTGCTCCCAGGTCGTCGGGACCGGCAGTTTGTCCTTGCTGAGCAGGTCCTTGCGGTAGAACAGGAAGCCCTGGTCCTCGAACAGCGGTGAGCCGTAGACCTGGCCCTTGTAAGTCGCGCCCGCGACCAGTCCAGTAGCGAACCTGCTCCAGTAGCTCGATGGCAGGTAGCTCGACAGCGGGACGGCGAGCTGGTGCGCGCCGAACTGGGCGGGCCAGATCACGTCACCCATGAATACGTCGGGGGTGGTCGCGCCGCCCGCGATCTGGGTGGCCAGCGTGGCCCGGTTGGTGTCGGTGTCGGTGGGCGCAGACACCAGGGTCACCTTGATGTTCGGGTACTGCTTCTCGAACGCGTTGATCAGCACGGTCCGCGCGTCGTTGGCGCCGGTGCCGGACAGCGGGCTGGCCGACCAGACGATGCTGCCTGACGTGGTGGAGCCCACGCTGCTCGTGCTTGCGGTACCAGGGCTGCTGCTCGAGCTACTCCCGCCGCAGGCGGCCAGGGTCAGCACCGTGACGCTCGCCAGCGCGGCCAGTCCGAAACCCCCCTTCAGCCGGGCAGGGGACCTTCTCCGCAGACTTCTTCTTGACATTTGTGCTCCTCCTGGGCTGTGCCCTGGGCGTGCGGGCCGGATGTGATGCCCGTGGATTACTGTTTGTGCCTTCACCGGCCCGATGGGGCGCCGGTCGCTCATGCGACACCTGCGACCGCGTACATTGCAGAACTTCTCCTGACCACGACGGACAGCGGCAGTTCCTCCCGCAACGGCCGCACCAGCTGCCCGCGGATCAGCGCGCACAGCCTGCGCGCCCCGCGGGCGCCGCTTTCGGCCAGCGGCTGGTGAACCGTCGAGAGCCCGAGCTGGGCCGCGGACTCGATATCGTCGTAACCGATCACCGACAGGTCGCCGGGGACCGAATGACCGGACTTCTCGGCTGCGGCCAGGACGCCATGAGCCTGGGTGTCCGAGCCCGCGAAGATCGCCGTCGGCGGCGAGGGCAGGTCGAGCAGCTCCAGCGCCATGGTGGCGGCCACCGAGGCCGAGTGCCTGCCGAGCCGGACGATCGAGGGGTCGTAGTCGAGCCGGTGGCGCGATAGCGTCCGCCGGTAGCCGAGCAGGCGCCGCCGGGTCGAGATGAACCCGAGCTCGTCGGTGGGGGAGTCGCCCACGAAACCGATCCTGCGGTGCCCGAGGCCGATCAGGTGCTCGGTGGCCAGCGCGCCGCCGCGGATGTCGTCCACCACCGTGCACGGGACTCCCGGCGCCTCGGTATCCACCATGGCCAGCGGCAGGCTGCTGTGGCGCAGGGCCGTCAGGTGCTCGTTGTTCAGCCGCAGGGACACCACGACCGCGCCGTCGGCTTCGTGCCGCGAGGTCAGCGCGGCCAGATGCCGGTCCCGCTGACGGGCCGTCTCCACGTTGCGGACCACGGTGTCGAAGCCCTCGGTGTCGAGCACGCCGATGGCCCCGGCCAGCCGGGCGGTCACCGAGGGACGGGTAAGGAACGGAACGAGGATGACGATGGTGCGCGTCTGCCCTCGTGACAGGCTTTCTGCCAGGCGGCTGGGCCGGTAGTTGAGGCGCTTTATGACCTCGATGACCCGCCTGCGAGTGTGCTCCCTGACGTTGGGGCTTTCGTTCAGGACCCGGGAGACGGTGCCGACGCTCACGCCAGCCGTCGCGGCGACCTCGGCGATGTTAACCCTGTGCGCCGATTTCAGCCGACTCACCTCCTCCGGCTTCGCTGCCAGATCGGTTACCCCGCATGGAACCGCTTCCATTACAGGTACTCCTCGCTCCAGCAGTGAGTCAAGCAGCCTGCTTGACTCGATTTGGTCACGTAACGACCTCAGCAGCCGCACTTCCCGGCTCACGACAGCCCGCCCCGCCGAGCGTCCCGGTTACGGTCAAGACGGCGGCCAGCGGCCAGCTGCTGACGGTGCGCCTGCCGGGATTACCCCGTGATCCGGTACGCGACATTCACGATCCACTTCGAGTAGTTACTTCAGCCGTCGCGGATGATCTGGGTCAGCTGCCCGGCCATTTCCGTCAGGGCCTGATGCGGTTTCTTCTGGCCCGTCAAGGCCCCGTACACCGTGCTGGAGATGGCCAGGCTGGCCTGGTCATAGTTGGTGATCGCCGGGCGCGGCTGGGCCGAGTTGATGGCCTGCTCGAGCACCGGCAGGTAGGGGTAGCTGCGTATCAGGCTCTTATTGGTGTAGAGCTGAGTCCAGACCGGAGGGAAGGACCCTTGCTCCAGCATCTGCTTCTCGTTGGCCAGGTCGGTCATGTACTTGATGAAGTTCAGCGCCGTCCGCTGGTGCTGGGAGTAAGCGCTGATCGCGAGGTTGGCCCCGCCCAGCGAGCTGGAACCCGTGCCGTCCGGCCCCGGCAGGGCCGCGACCCCGAACTTCCCGTACACCTGGTTGTCCGGGCCGGGTGCCGATAGCGCTCCGTAAACATCGGGCCAGTTATCGAGGAACAGGAACTTGCCGGCCTCGAACGCGCGCTGGGCCGACTCCTCCTCGTAGGTGAGAGTGACCTTGGGGATCCAGCCCTGCTGGAACCCGTGCACCAGGAACTTCAGCCCTTGGAGCGCCCGGGCTGAGTTCACGGTGACCTTGGTGCCTTCCGGGGAGAGGATGGACCCCCCGGCCGACTGAACGGCCTCGGCGAAATTGACGGTCAGCCCCTCGTACGGGGCGAACGTGCCCGCGTACCCGTCGAGCCCGTATTCAGGCGCTACGGTCTCGGCGAGTTGCTGCAGCTGGGCCCAGGTCCTGGGAGGCTGCTTGCCCGCCTTGGCGAGGATGTCCTTGCGGTAGTAAAGGAGATCCGCGTTGCTGTAATCGGGAACGGCGTAAAGCCGGCCCTGGTAGATGGCGGTGTCGACGGCTGGCTTGAGGAAATCGCCCAGCGGGAACTGGCTCTCGGGCAACGGGATGATCCAGCCGTTCGAGGCGAACTCCGCAGTCCAGATGACGTCCATGTCGATGACGTCATACTCATCACTCTTGGCCTGGAGGTTCGCGACCAGCTGGGCCAGCTGGTCGTTGGACGCTTCAGGCAGCAGGAGCAGAGTGACCTTCTGGCTGGGATTCTGCTTGTTCCAGCCGGTGATCACGCCCTGCAGCCAGCCAGGGTTGTCCTTGCCGATGGCGAGAGTAATCGGGCCGATCCCGTTGGTCGACGGGGCTGACCCTCCGGGCGAGGTGCCGCCCGAGGTGCACCCAGCGGTGAGGAGGAGGCTCGCAGCGACGACTGCGATACCAGGCATCGCACGCCTCATACAGGCCTCCACCAGTGTCATATAAATTCATGGATACATGTTATGCACGGCTGTTAGGTATATGTCAACAGGATCACATAACGAGTCGGACATGTTTCCCTGGCGTCCTCGCGAGGCGGCCCACAGGCCTCGGAGGACCACTGTCACCGGCGCGGTTTCGCCCGATGCTAGGCCTTACCTAGATGTCATGCACAGCGATAATCTAAGCGCGGGCCCTCACGGGCCGATGGAGGTGACGGGATCGTGCGGCAGCCCTTGCTGGCACTGCTCGCTAAAGAGCCGGCTCATGGTTACGAGCTGAAGCTCGCGCTTGAACAGATCTTCGGTCAGGCGTACCCGTCCCCTAACATCGGGCAGATCTACGTCACGCTGAAGCGCCTCGAGCAAGACGATCTCGTCCGCAGCCAGGACGTGGAACAGGCCACCCGTCCGAACAAGCGGGTCTACGAGCTGACGCCCGCAGGCCGGGAAGCCCTGCGGTCGTGGGTGGACGAGCCGAGCAAAGGACCGCGCGTCCGCGACGAGTTCTTCATCAAGCTGGTTCTGGCGCCGATGTCGGGCCTGGCGGACCGGATGGAACTCATGAACAAGCAGCGCAGGCACTATCTCGGCATAATGCGTAACCTGACCCAGATGCAAGCCGATAGCGATCCTGCAGACACCCCAGCCCGGCTCCTGATCGAAGGCGCCATCTTGCACCTGCAGGCGGACCTCGACTGGCTGGAGAGATGCCAGGAGGAACTCGTGTGAGATGGCGGTGTTGGCCTGGCCAGGGGGGTACGGGGGGGCGGGTAGCCCCCCCGTGCGCGGGGGGTTCCGGGGGGTCGCCCCCCCGGGCAGACACTGCCTTGTTGCGGACCCGCGGGCTCGTGAAGGTCTACCGGGCCGACGGGGTCGTGGTGGAGGCCCTGCGGGGGGTGGACTTCGAGCTGGGCATCGGCGAGTTCGTCGCCATCATGGGGCCGTCCGGCTCAGGTAAGTCCACCCTGCTGCACGTGCTCGGCGGCCTTGAGCCGGCCACGCGCGGCGAGATCTGGCTGCGGGGGCAGCGCGTGGACAGCTTGTCCACGGCCGGCTGGGCGGTTCTGCGCCGCCGGCACGTGGGGTTTGTGTTCCAGTTCTTCAACCTGCTCTCGAACATGACCGTGGCGGACAACGTGGAGCTGCCCGCGCTGCTGGCCGGGGCGACGCCGCGGCAGGCCAGGAAACGGCGGGAGGAACTGCTGGCCGAGCTCGGCATCGCCGACAAGGCGGACGTGGCCCCCGCCCGGCTGTCCGGCGGGGAGCAGCAGCGCGTCGCGCTGGCGCGCGCCCTGGCCAACGAGCCGAGCCTGCTGCTGGCCGATGAGCCGACCGGCAATCTGGACAGCTCTAACACCCGGGACGTGCTCCGGCTGCTCCGCCGGGCGCACACTGGGGGCCAGGCGATCCTGATGGTCACCCACGACGCCCGCGTGGCGAGCCTGGCCGACCGGGTGATCAACTTGTTCGACGGGATGGTGGCCGACGACGCCAAGATGGTGTCCATCCCGCGCAGCGCGAACGGCGTCGCCGACGTCCTGGAGCTGAGAGGCTGATGCGAGGCACGCTCCGGTGGGCGCGTGCTGACCTGCGTGCCCGCCGAGGCCAGGCCCTGATTACGATCGCCGTCGTCGCCGGGGTGGTGGCCGCGCTGTTCCTCGCCACCATGCTGCTCCAGGGCGCGGTCAACCCCTGGCAGCAGCTGTTCGCCCGAACCCGCGGCGCGGACGTGCTTGTCTACTTCCAGAACGGCACCAACACGACCGAGCTGCGCTCGGTGCCGGGAATTCGGGCGGTCGCCAAGCCCTGCCAGGCCGCGTCGGCCACGCTGGAGCAGGGCGCGGTGAAGTCCCAGGTCGAGCTCCAGGCCATGACGCCGACGCTGCCCGCGATGTCCGCCCCGTTCATCGTGGCCGGAAGCTGGCTGCGGTCCTCGGCGCCGGACGGCGCGGTCCTCGAGGCGTCATTCGCCCAGGCGGTGCACGCCGGGGTCGGGATGCGGATCGTGGTGGACGGCATCGACGGGACCACCGTGCCGATGACGGTCATCGGCATCGCGGACACCGCTGACCAGGGCTTCTACCCGCAGTGGACGCCCGGCTTGATCTGGGTTCAGCATAAGCTGCTGACCCGGGTAGAGCCCATCGCGAGCGAGACTCAGATGGTCGTCGGACTGCGGCTATACGACAACTCCGCCGTCGCCACCGGCCAGGTCGTCCAGACCATCTGGAATCTCTACAACGGCCCGAGCGAGAACTCGGCCGTCGAGCGCTACTCCACCTGGCAGCAGGTGCAGGACTCGATGGCGAACAACGACCGGCTGCTCGGGCTGCTGCTCGCCCTGTTCGGGATCATCGCCGTGGTGGCCGCGCCGTGCGCCATCGCCAACGTCACCGCGGGCCGTGTCCTGGTGCAGCGCCAGGACATTGCGATGCTGAAGGCGCTCGGGTTCACCCCCGGTCAGGTGGTCCGGATGCTGCTCGCCGAGCAGACTCTGCTCGGGGCCGTCGGCGCCGGGCTGGGGCTGGTCGCGGCGCGGATCATGACCTCACCGGAGTTCGTCAGGCCGCCGGACGGCACGCCGGTGAGCCTCGCGCCGCTGTCCGGCGCCTGGATAGCGCTGATCGGGGTGGGCACCGTGCTCGCCGTCGCGATCGCCACCGTCATCCCGGCCTGGTGGGCGGGCCGGGTGTCACCCCTCGCTGCCGTCCAGCCGAGCCCGCCCCGCGGGCACCTGTCTCTGATCGCCCGCCTTGGCCTGCTCTTCCACCTGCCCGCCGCGCTGGTGCTCGGAGCCAGGGATTCGCTGACCCGGCGGCTGTCTGCGGCGCTGACCGTGTTCGGCCTGGCCATTCCGATGGTGATGATCACGATCGCGCTGACCTGCTGGTCGACCATCGACGGGTTTACCAGCCATCCAGGCAGGATTGGCCTGGCCGCGGCGGTCACGGTCAGCCAGGGAGGCCTGGACGACAATCAGATGCTGGCCCTGATCAGCCACGACGGCCAGGTGCTCGCGCGCTATCCCGGTGCCGAGTTCGATACCTTGCTGCCTGGCGACAACGGCACCTTCATCGCCCGGGCCATGGGCTCCTCGAGCAGCCCCTACCCGTTCCAGGTGGTCCAGGGGCGGATGTTCCACGCGGCCAACGAGGCGGTCGCGGGCCAGGGCTTCCTCGACCTGATGCACATCAAGGTGGGCGCGTGGATCTCGCCGACGATCGACGGCGTGCCGGTGATCTTGCACATCGTCGGCCGGACCATCGAACCTGACAACAACGGGGACGTGCTCGACTTCGGGCTCGACGCGCTGAACGACGCGGGCAGCGCGCCTCCCCAGCTGCTTAACTACCTGGTCCTGAAGCCAGGTGTGCCGGCGCCCGCGGCCCGGGCCAGGCTGCTCGAGACCTCGCACAACCAGCTCGACGTGCAGGTGGTGGCCAACCCGGTCGGCGGGCTCAGCGTGATGAAGGTGGTGATCGCGGTTTCCGTGGTCATCCTGGCGGTGATCGGACTGGCGAACCTGCTCACCGCGACCGTGGTCGGGATGCGGGACCACCGGCACGAGGTGGGCGTGCTGGCGGCCATCGGGCTCACACCGCGCCAGGTGACGGCCACCCTGGTGGTCAACACGATGATCCTCACCGCGCTCGGGGTGACCTGCGGGACCGTGGCCGGCCTGGTGATCGCGCCGCGGCTGATCAACATGCAGGGCCAGACAAGCGGCATCGGTTCTGGCATCGCCGCCAGCCTGGGGACGGCGGCGATCGCGGAGATCCTGGCCGTGGCCCTGGCCATCGCCGCGGCCGCGGCGCTGTTCCTGGCCCGGCGGACGACCAGGAGTTCAGGCTCCGCGCACCTGCACAGCCCGGCGCGCCCGTCCCGGCCCAGGCCCACGCCGTCGGCGCACTAGGGCCCGGTGTAACAACGGCCCGGTGTAACAACGGCCCGGTGTAACAACCCGGGGCCTAGCTCCGGGAGCGGCGGCCCTGCCTCCGCGGTGACCGTGCCGGACTATCTTCGCCATCTTTCGGCATTTTGCTTAAGAAGATACGGTGTATCGATATCGCGGCAGTAGATTTTACTGAATAGCCGAAAAGGAAGGAAGCGCGCGCATGACCAGGAAGGCGGGTCCATCGTCGCCCGGACGGCCTCCCGCGGCGGGATCGCCACTCGGATTGCACCGGGTGATCGATCCACCCGGCGTCCTCCCGCAAGCAGCCTGGCAGCTGGACCCCAGCTCGGCCATCGGCCCCGATGAAGTCAGGGTCCGGGTGGACCGGCTGAACCTGGACGCCGCCTCTTATCGCCAGATCCGCGAAACCTACGGCGGTCACCCGGATAAGATCAGGGCGGCCGTGCTCGACATCATCGCCACTCGCGGCAAGATGCAGAACCCCGTCACCGGATCGGGCGGCATGCTGACCGGCACCGTAGAACAGGTAGGCCCCGATTCACCCCTGGGCCTCAAGCCCGGACAGCGCATCGCCACCCTGGTCTCCCTCACCCTGACCCCCCTGACCATCACCGACTCCCTAACTCGCTGGGATACCCGGACCGAGCAAGTCCCCTGCGCAGGCCACGCCATCCTCTTCGCCAGGTCGATAGCGGCGGTCCTCCCCGACGACCTCCCCATCCCCCTCTCCCTAGCCGTCCTAGACGTCTGCGGCGCCCCGGCGCTCACCCGCCGAGTAATCCATACCGCTCAAACCACGGCGAGCGCCCCCAAAGATCCCACCGTGCTCATCATCGGCGCGGCCGGCAAGAGCGGCTCCCTCTCCGCCACCGCCGCCCGCCGGTCCGGCGCCACCAGGATCATCGGCGTAGTCCCCACCGAGTCCGAAGCAGAGCTCCTGCGCGAGTTCACGGCGGCCGAGCCGCCCACCCCAGCCGAGTCCCCCCTGGCCGACGAAATAGTCATCGCCGACGCGCGGGACCCCGTAGGCCTGGCCACCAAGGTCCAGGCCGCCGGCGGACCCGCCGATGTCACCGTCGTCTGCGTCGACGTCCCCGGCTGCGAGGGCGGTGCCATCCTGTCCACCACCCAGGGCGGCACCGTGATCTTCTTCTCGATGGCCACGTCCTTCAGTTCCGCCGCGCTCAGCGCGGAGGGGCTCGCCGCTGACGTGACGATGCTGGTGGGAAACGGGTACGTACCTGGTCATGCCGAGTTCGCGCTCGACCTGATCCGCACCACGCCGGGCCTGCGCGCCCTGTTCGAGCACCGCTTGTCAGGGCCAGCCCTCAGCCACGAAGGGAGCCAGCCGTGACGGGCAAGCTCAACCTGGACCCGGTGATCGTGCATCAGGCCAGGGAACTGGCCCGGCAGGCCGGGCAGCCGGTGACCGAGCTGGCGCGGACGCACACCACCGTGTCGGTGGAACGCGCCGTGCTCCGGCTGGCCGGGCTGGACGGAGCGGACTCCGACGGCATGCCCTGGGTGAACCGGCTCACCGACGCGATCCGCGAGTCGGTCGGGCTCGAGCACGGGGTGGCCCTCCCGGCCTGGGACGCGCTGCTGGCCGGAGGCTACCCCGACCTGCGCACGCTGGCCGTGGACGCGGCGGCGGGCCTGGTCAAGTTCCGTCTCCCCGCGGGCGATGATGGTGACGCAGCTCGTCAAGCCGCGGACCGTTCGGTCAGAAAGGGAATTTCCCTGATCGATGCCCGGCGGGCCGAGCGGGACCAGATGCTTGCCGCCACCTCGGATCCGCCGATGCCGTGGATCTACCTGATCGTCGCGACCGGGGATATCTACGAGGACATCCCGCAGGCGCAGGCCGCGGCGCGCGAAGGCGCGGACGTCATCGCCGTGATCAGGTCGACCGGGCAGTCGCTGCTCGACTACGTGCCCGAGGGCGCCACCAGGGAAGGGTACGCGGGTACGTACGCGACTCAGGAGAACTTCCGGCTGATGCGCGCCGCGCTGGATGACGTGTCGCGCGAGCTGGGCCGCTACGTCCGGCTGACCAACTACGCCTCCGGACTTTGTATGCCTGAAATTGCGGTACTCGCAGGTATGCAGCGTCTTGACATGATGCTGAACGACTGCATGTACGGCATCATCTTCCGCGACATCAACCCGGTCCGGACGTTCATCGACCAGCGGTTTTCCCGGCAGGTGCACGCGCGGGCCGGCATCGTCATCAACACCGGCGAGGACAACTACCTGACCACCGCCGACGCGGTGGACGCGGCCCACACGGTGGTGGTGTCCCAGCTGCTGAACGAGTACTTCGGCCGTGAGGCGGGGCTGGCCGACAGCCAGCTCGGGCTGGGGCACGCGTTCGAGATCAACCCCGAGGTACCCGACTCGTTCCTGCTCGAACTGGCTCACGCGCAGCTGATCAGGGAGCTGTTCCCGGACGCGCCGCTGAAGTACATGCCGCCCACCAAGCACATGACCGGCAATGTGTTCGCCGGCTACCTGCTTGACGCGTTCTTCAACCTGGCCGGCCTGATGACCGGCCAGTCGATCCTGCTCATCGGCATGATGACCGAAGGCATCCACACCCCGTTCCTGTCCGATCGCGACCTGGCCCTGGAGAACGTCCGCTACGTGCGGCGCGCGGCCGGGCAGCTCGGCGCCTCGTTCCGGCCCGAACCCGACGGGTTCGTCGCCCAGCGGGCCAGGCAGGTGCTCGCCGAGGCCATCGACCTGCTCCGCACCATCGGCTCGCAGGGCCTGCTGACCGCGATCGCCGAGGGGACGTTCGGGGTGACCAAACGCCCGCCTGACGGGGGCCGCGGCCTGGACGGCGTGGTGCAGCGGGCGGAGGGCTACTTCAACCCCGCGACTTCGATGCTGGAAGCTGCCGAGGTGGCACGGTGAGCCTGACCGGGAAAATCGGGGGAATCGGAATCGTGCGGCCGTACGGCGACACCACCGGGGACGGGCGGGTGCAGCTGTCGTTCACGCTGCCCGTGCCGTTCGGCGCCGAGACCGAACGCGCCCGGGCCGAAGGCGCCGCGCTGCAGCTCGCGGCCAAGATGGGCCTGGACCCGGCGATGGTCGTGCACGCCAAGGGGATGGGGCCCGACTTCACCTTCTTCATCGTCTACGGCCGGGTCAGCCACGTGGTCGACTTGTCGGCCGTGACCGTGGCCGAGCGGGAGTTCCCTGTGCTCCCGGCGGCGGAGGTGAACCTGCGGATCCGCTCGGCGCTCGGCCGCAAGCTCGTCGTGGTGGGCGCCTGCATCGGCACCGACGCGCACACCGTGGGCATCGACGCGATCCTCAACGTCAAGGGGCACGCGGGGGAGAAGGGGCTGGAGTACTACCGGGAGATCAGGGTGGTGAACATGGGCTCCCAGGTCGGCGTGGCGGACCTGGTGGCCCGGGCCGAGGCCGAGCGTGCCGACGCCGTGCTGGTCAGCCAGGTGGTCACCCAGCGCGACGCGCACCTGTCGAACACCCGGGAGATGGCCGGGGCGTTCCGTCGCGAGCTCGGCGAGCAGCGCCCGCTGCTGGTGGCCGGAGGACCGCGATTTGATCCCGGCGCGGCCCGCGACCTCGGCGTGGACAAGATCTTCGGCCGCGGTACCACGCCGAGCGAGGTGGCGAGCTACCTGGTGCATGCGCTCGCCCCGCAGGAAGGAGCCACATGAGCACGAACCAGCACGTCGGCCTGTCCGTGACGCACCGCAGGTACGTGACCTACGGGGACGCGCATTACGGCGGGAACCTGGTGGACGGCGCCTACGTGCTCGGGCTGTTCGGTGACGTGGCGACCGAGATGTGTATCCGGACCGACGGTGACGAGGGGCTGTTCGCGTCCTACTCCGACGTTCAGTTCCGTGCCCCGGTGCTGGCCGGCGACATCATCGAGGCGACGGCCACCGTCGCCGCGGTCGGCCGCCGCAGCAGGCAGCTCGCCTTCGAGGCGAGGGTGGTCTGCCGCGCCGACCCGGCGCGAGGTGAGTCGGCTGCCTCGGTGCTCAGCGAACCCGTCATCGTCGGCACCGCCACCGGAACGGTCGTGGTGCCGTCCGCGGGGTAAGTTTGCC
>Ga0209839_10001476_pt1 | contig 12026 bp, 9 predicted proteins | sample OrgsoiDNA2013050_FD_185800 | JGI IMG/M metagenome (GOLD analysis project Ga0209839, IMG submission 185800) | Permafrost soil microbial communities from the Arctic, to analyse light accelerated degradation of dissolved organic matter (DOM) -... | ecosystem: Environmental > Terrestrial > Soil >... | reverse complement strand
CGCATCAGCTTCCTGGTGTAGGCGTGTTCCGGCCTGGCAAAGATATCGGCCGACAGCGCGGTTTCGACCACCCGCCCCTTCTCCATCACCACCACGCGGTCGCAATAGGCCGCGGCCAGGCCGAGATCGTGGGTGATCAGGATGGTCGACATGCCCCGGCGCCTGGTGAGTTCGACGATCAGGTCCATCACCGCCTTCTGCGTGGTGACGTCGAGACCGGTGGTCGGCTCGTCGGCGATCAGAAGCTGCGGATTGCAGGCCAGCGCCAGCGCGATCACGACGCGCTGGCACATGCCGCCGGACAGTTCGAACGGATAGGCATGATAGCGTTCCCGCGGACGCGCGATCCTGACCTGCTCGAGCGCCTCGATCGCCTTCTCGCCGCGCTCGCTGGCCGCCGACTGCACATGCTGGCGCAGCACGTCCTCGATCTGGCGGCCGATCTTGCGGATCGGATTGAGCGCCAGCCGGGGGCTCTGAAAAATCATCGAGATTTCGCGGCCGCGCAGGTCGCGCATCTGGTTCTCGGTCGCCGACTTGACGTCGATGCCGGAGAACATCACCGAGCCTTCGGCGATCTTGCCGGCGCGGTCGAGAATCCGCATCACCGCGTAGGAAGTGACCGACTTGCCGGAGCCGGATTCGCCGACGATGCCGAGCGTCTCGCCCTTGGCGACGGAGATGTTGACATGCTGCACCGCCTTGACGATGCCGCGCCTGGTGGCGAATTCCACCGTGAGATCCTCGACGTCAAGCAGCGGCTGCGCGGTCATGGCGTGTTTCCGATTTCCAGCTCGTCATGCGCGGGCTTGACCCGCGCATCCATCAAGAATCCAAAGATGCTCTTCGAGCGATGGATTGCCGGGTCAAGCCCGGCAATGACGACAATGTCCGGGGCTGCTTCGCCCATCCTCTACGTCCTCCGCTGCGGGTCGACCAGGTCGCGCAACCCGTCGCCCAGCAGGTTGAAGCAGAATACCGCGATCATCAGCGCGCCACCGGGGAAGAACGCGATCCACCACTCGCCGGAAATGATATTGGTCGCACCTTCCGCGACCATGATGCCCCATTCGGGGGTCGGCGGCTTGACCCCGAGGCCGATGAACGACAGACCGGCCGCGTTCAGAATGGCGTAGCCCATGGTCAGCGATATCTGCACCATCATGATCGGCATGATGTTCGGCAGGATATGCACCATCACAATGCGAAAATCGCTGTTGCCGGACAGCCGCGCCGCCTGCACAAAGCCGGCGTCGCGCCGCACATTGGCTTCGGCGCGCGCGACCCGCACATAGAGCGGAAAATTGATGATCGCGGTCGCGATCACGATGTTGGTCACCGTATTGCCCAGGGCCGCCACGATACCCATCGCCAGCACGAACAACGGAAACGCCATGATGGTGTCGGAGATGCGTCCGACGATGCGGTCGGTCCACCCGCCGAAGAAGCCGGCGGCGATCCCGGCGAGGCCGCCCATCACCAGCACCAGCGCCACGGAGGCGACGGCGATCACAAAATCGAGGCGGGTCGCGACCAGCACGCGGCTGAAGATATCGCGGCCCAGCAAATCGGTGCCGAACCAATGGTGCAACGACGGCGACTGCAAGGTCGCCGAGGTGTCGCTGGCGAGCGGATCGTATGGCGCGATGTAAGGGCCGATCAGGGCGCAAAGCGCGATGATGACGAACAGCCCGAACGACAAGCCGGTCACCGGATTTTCCGCCACCACATAACGGGCATGGCGGAAAATCGAGTTGGCCGGAGGCTTGGGTTGAACCTCGGCGGCCGGAGCTGCGGTCAGACTGGCTTCGCTCATGCCTCGAGCCTCACGCGCGGATCGATCACGCCGTAGAGCATGTCGATCAAAAGGTTGAGTGCGACGTAGAGCACCGCCATGGTCAACACGAAGCCCTGCACCGGCGCGAAGTCCGACTGCAGCAACGCCTCGACCGCGTAGGAGCCGATGCCCGGCCATGCGAACACTTTTTCCACCAGCACATTGGCGCCAAGCAGGAACGAGAACACCATACCCAACGTGGTCACGACCGGCAGCATCGCGTTGCGGAAGCCGTAGGTCAGGATGACGGTGCGGTCATCGAGACCGCTGGCGCGCGCGGTCCGTATGAACTCGGACGACAGCACCGCCAGCATCGAGGCGCGGGTCATGCGCGTGATCGGCGCCAGCGAGAAAATCGCCAATGTCGCCGCCGGCAGAATCAACTGGCTGAGCGAGGCGCGGAAGGTCTCGAAATTTCCGGTCACCAGGCTGTCGATCAGATAGAAGCCCGTGATATCGGGCGGCGTGGTGGCGAAGGCGTCGAGCCGGCCGATCGGCGCCGGCGACCAGCCGAGCTTGAAATAGAAGATATAGACCAGCAGCAGGCCGGTGAAGAAAACCGGCAGCGAAACGCCGGCGGTGGCGACAATTCTGCATAAATGATCGATCAAGGAGCCCTGCTTGACCGCGGCGAAAATGCCGAGCGGCACCGCGATGACGATGGCGAGGAACAGTCCCAACAGCGTGAGCTCAGCGGATGCCGGCAGCCGGCTGCTGATTTCGGTTGCCACCGGACGGCCGGTGGAAAGCGAGTTGCCGAAATTGCCGTGGGCCAGATCATTGACATAATGCGCGAACTGGTCGGGCAGCGGCCGGTCGAGCCCGAGTGTCTTGCGGATTTCGGCAATCGACTGCGGGGTCGCGGCCGGTCCGGCGAAATAGACCGCCGGGTCGCCCGGCAAGACCCGGGTGAGCAGAAAAGTCACGATCACGACGCCTATCAAGGTCGGGATCACGGTCACCAGGCGCTTCGCGATCGTCAACATGGACTTCTAGCCCCCGAGATTTCCAAGCCATTTCCAAGCTATTCGGGCGCGCCTTTTCGCCCGCCTCACGCCTTGACGATCGAGCGGTAATCGAGTTGCCGGTGGAACCAGTAGACGTAGCCCGAGATATTCTTCTGCGTCCCGACGTTGAGAAAGGGCTGGAACAGCGGAATGCGCGGCACGTCGTCGTAGGCCTTGGAAATAAAGCCTTCGACATTCCTGGAATATTTTTCCTTGTCGCCGACAGCGGCGGCGGCGCGCGCGCCGTCGATCAGCGCGTCCATGTCGGGATTGACATAGCTCGGCGTGTTGAAGATCGCGTTCTGGCCGGAATAGCACCAGAAGAAGAAGTACTCGGGATAGTCGAGCCAGCCCGAGAAGAAGTTGACCATCAGCGGCATCGACTTCTTCGCCATCTCGCTGCGCCAGTTGGCGCCGGGCACCTTGTTGATCGCGGTCTTGATGCCGATCTGGCCGAGACTTTCCTGCACCAGCACGGCGATCGGCTCGCAGATATCGCCGGCGCCGAGATCGAAGGAGACGGTGGTATCGATGCCCGAGACGCCGCTCTCCGCCATAAGCGCCTTGGCTTTGGCCATGTCGTTGACGTAGCCGGTCTTGGCCGGCCAGGCGATGTCGGTGACCGTGTTGGACGCGCCGCCGAACAGTGGATTGGCGAGGCCGAACATCGCCGCGTCCATGATCTTCTGGTAAGGCAGCGCATAGGCCACCGCCCGACGCACCTTGTCGTTATCGAATGGCGGGGTCTTGACGTTCAGCTCGACCGAATACATGCCGTTGCCGATCGGGTTGGAGATGATGACGAGCTTGCCCTCCTTCTTCATCTCCGAGGTGTCCTTGCTCGACAGGTCGAAGGAGATGTCGGCATCGCCGCGCTCCATCAGGGCGCGTCGGTTGCCTTGCGAGGGAATCGTCCGCCAGATCACTTTCTTGAGCTGGGGCATCTTGCCGCCCACCCAGTCGTCATGGCGCTCATAGACCACTTCGACGCCAGGCTTCCAGCTCGTCACCTTGTAGGCGCCGCTGCCGGCGGTGTTGCTCTTGGTGTAGTCAAGCGCCCAGGGATCCTTTTCCGAGGCCTTGCTCTTCAAGAGCGCGGAATTGTAGATGCCCGGCACGATCACCGCGAGATCGGGAATCGTCAGACGGTCCTTTTTGGCGAAGTCGATACGGACCGTGTTGTCATCGACGACGACAAACTGCTCTTTGTTGACCAGCGAACCCGCTTTCATCTGCACCGTGGGGAAGCCGCCGACCGATACCGAGCGGTCAAGCGACCATTTGACATCGTTGGCAGTGACCGGCGTGCCGTCGTGGAATTTGGCTTTTTTCTTCAGCTTGAAGGTGACAGACATGTCGCCGATGCTCATGTCTTCCGCGAGTTCGGGTTTGAACTTGTCGCGATCGTAAGACAGCGTGCCATCCGGCAGTGTCTTGGTTTCATGGCTGATCAGGCGGTCGTAGCAATTCCACGACGCCTCGTAGCCCGGCCGATTGGTGCCGACGCCGTGAATGTCGAGATTGTTGGGGCCGCCTTCGGTGACGACGAGAAGCGTCTCGGAGCGGGCGTCGGCCCTGGCGGAGGACCAGATCGCCGGCGCCGGCACCATCGCGCCGGCGGCAATGCCGGTGACCGACTTCAGAAAATCGCGACGCTTCATGGGATGCTCCAAACGCCGGAGAGAAATGGCTTTGGAGAGGCATCGCAAGGTTTGTGCCAAACCTTAACGGAAGCTTAATCGCCCCTTAAGCGCATGATTAGGCTTAAATATTGAGTTTTCGGAGGGGACCGCGATATCACGCGCCGGAAGCTTCATTGCATACAAAGAAACATATTTGCTTATTATCGTTGCAAACCTCCGGCGCGTCCTTTTCCAGGGCGAAGTGGCTGCGGTGATCGGAATTCGGATTGCCCGACGCGCATTTGCGCGCTCCACGACGAAGCTGGGCGCAACTACCGATCCGGGTTGGCCCGCTCGAATTGACGCAGCAGCCGGTTGCCGCGTTCGACGGCCGAATCAAGGGCTGCTTGCGCGGATTTTTTGCCGTTGAAGGCCTGCTCGAGTTCGTCGTCGATCACATCGCGAATCAGAACGAAGGATCCAAGCCGAACTCCCCTCGAATTTTCGGTCGGTGCTTTCAGGGTAATCTGCTCGATCGAGATCGCCGTGCCGGGATTGCGATCGTAGAAGCCCTGGGCGCGGGTCAATTCGAAAGCCGCGCGGGTGATCGGCAGATAGCCGGTATTCTGGTGCCATGCCGCCTGAACCTCCGGCTTCGACAGGTATCCGAAGAATTTTGCGACGCCCTTGTATTCCTCGCGCGGCCGGTCCCGCAGCACCCACAACGTCGCGCCGCCGATCGTGGTGTTTTGCGGCGCGCCTTCAACGTCGGACCAATACGGCAACATGCCGTATCCGACCTCGAATTTCGAATTGGCCCTGATATCCGCGCGTGTCGCCGATGAGCCGATGAAGATCCCGCATTCGCCATTTTGGAATCGCGGCTCCGCCGAGGTGGCGCGGCCGCTGTAGTCGAACATCTTGCTGGTCTGCCACTCCGCGAGCTGGGCGATGTGGCGCTCCATCAGCGGATTGTTGAAAGTCAGCACCGCATCGAGACCGTCAAAGCCGTTGGCCTTGGTCGAGATCGGCAGGTTGTGGAACGCCGAAAAATTCTCGACGTTGATCCATGAGGGCCAGGACGTCGTGAAGCCGCAAACGGCACCGTAGGCACGCAGCCGCTTGGCCGCCGCGCCGACTTCGTCCCAGGTCTTCGGCGCCACTTCGGGGTCGAGGCCGGCGGCGCGAAACAGGTTCTTGTTATAATACAGGATCGGCGTCGAGGAGTTGAACGGGAATGACAGCATGTTGCCGGCGACGTCGGTGTAATAGCCGGTGATGGCCGGAAGGTACGCCGCCGTGGAAAATGCCTCGTGTTCGTCCCGCATCAATTCGAACACGGGATAGATCGCGCCGCGCGCAGCCATCATGGTCGCGGTCGCGATTTCGCTGACCTGCACGATGGCGGGCTGGCTCCGCGAACGAAACGCGAAGATCGCCGCCGTTACGGTTTCGGTGTAATTGCCTTTGTAACTCGGCACGATCCGGTATTCGGATTGCGATGCGTTGAAATTGGCGGCGAGCTTGTCCAGCTGCCTCCCGAGCTCGCCCGACATGGCATGCCACCACGCGATATCGGTGACGGCGTGAGCCGGAGAGGCCAAAGTGACCGCCGCGACGACAGCCGCGAGTTGCAGGAACCTCAAGTTCGATTTCACGATTAGGACCTTCCGATCTGCCGCGGTCGAAGCGGTTTTCCTGCCTCACGCGCCCTCATCAAGCCTAGCGCCGGCGGTTCAATCGTTAAGGCCGGTCGCGGTGCACCATTAACGATAGCCGCATCGGCAGTATGGCTATACCTCGCCGGCTTCTATAAAATCGCGTTGAACCTTTTCTTGCCTTAGCCGACACCATCATAAGGGGATGCAGTTGCCCGTGTACAGCCGCGCCGACCTTTCGCGGACCATCGCACCTGTCGTCGCGCTGCTGTTGGCGGCGGTCTGGACGAGCGCGGTCGCACGGGAATTTCGCGCCGCCGACAGCCAGAACGAGAATTATCCGACCGTCCAGGCACTGCGCTATATGGGCGGCCTGGTCGCGGAACGCAGCGGCGGCCGCCACCACATCCGGGTGTTCCATTCGCGCCAGCTCGGCGAGGAAAAGGAAACCATCGAACAGACCCGCGCCGGCGCCATCGATCTCAATCGCACCAACGGCGTGCTGATCGGGAATTTCGTGCCGGCGATGAACGTGCTGGCGATGCCGTTTCTGTTTCGCTCCATCGAGCATTTGCAGAAAGTGCTGGACGGGCCGATCGGCAACGAAATCCTGAACAGTTTCGAGCCCTATGGCTTTGTCGGCCTGGCGTTTTACGATTCCGGGGCGCGATCGATCTACAACAGCGTCAGGCCGGTGCGCTCGATCGCCGACATCAAGGGCTTGCGGCTGCGCGTGCAACAATCCGAATTGATGTCCGACACGATCAGGGCACTCGGCGCGGAGCCGATCAAGCTGCCCTATGGGCAAATTCTCACCGCGCTTTCCACCGCGCTGATCGACGGCGCGGAGAACAACTGGCCCTCCTTTGTCACGTCAGGTCATTACAAATATGCCGGCTATTACACCCTCACCGAGCACGCGATGTCGCCGGAAGTGCTGGTGATGTCGCAGAAAGCCTGGGAAAGCCTGTCGGCGGAGGACCGAACGATTTTTCGCGAAGCCGCGATACGGTCCGGTCACTTCATGCATGACAAGTGGAAGGATCTCGAGCAGCAGTCGCGGCGGCAGGCGGAGGCCGAGGGGGTCACGATCGTCACCGATTTCGACCGCAAGCCATTCGAAGCCGCGGTGGCCGGAATCTACCAAAAAGCGCAACGCGATCCCGCAGTCGCGGAACTGATCGAGCGAATTCGCAAGGTGGAGTGAGAGTTGGTCTTGGGTACACGCCAGCGCGACGAAACTGCGGAACGGTCGGCGAACTTCGCCGCGCGCGGCCGGTTTCACATCGTCGGGCTACTGCGCGCGGTGCCGATCCGCTGGCGCATCCTGTCGATTGCCGCGCTGAACTCGGCGGTCGTCGTGGTGCTTTCCGCGATGATATGGAACGGCGCCCAGGTGCTCGGTTCGGCCTGGGACGACGTCCGGCAAGCGCGGGAATCGGACAAGATCCTGGCGATGCTGGAGAGCGAAACCGGCCGCCTGCAGAACCTGATCCATCGCTACATCAACCAGCCGAGCCCCGAACTGTTCGCGGAGATATTGCTGTTGCGCGAGGCCGTTCTCGGCACCCTCACCACGCGCGCGTCGACCGACCCGATGCTGTCGGGATCGGTGGAGGAGCTGGAACGTGTCACCGAGCGCTTCCTCAATGGCTTCGGCGAATTGCGCGGCGTCCAGGCCACCATTTCGAAGACCTATGACGAGCAGGTCTTGACCCCGGCCCGCGAGATGGCCGGGCTTTACTCGATCATCGAGGGCGCGACGGGGCACCGCGATGCCCTGATCTGGCCGTCGCTTGGAAAGTCGCGCGAGGCGTTCACCGCGATGCTGGTCGCCGCCAACGCCTATTATCTTTCGCTGGCGACGGCGTCGGCCGAGGAAGCCCGCCGCAACACCGACACGATCGAGAAGACCATCCCGGTGATGTCCGACCTCGCCGACAACGACCTGCAGCGCATGGCCCTGCAGCGGCTGAATGCGCGGACCGTGGCGCTGCGCGAGGGCCTCGCGAAATTATCCGAGCAGCTCGCGAACCGGACCGAATTGTTACGCAACACCATCGACGCCAGCCAGGCCGACGCCATCGGCGCGATCGATCGATTGTCGGTCAAGATGCGGCAGCGCGAGCAAAAGGCGCAGGAGACATTCGATCGGACGCTGGCCGACATATCCCGCCGGGTGCTGTCGATCGCCGTGATCTTTCTCGGCATCATCCTCACGGCCGGCGTCCTGATCGCGCTGAGCATCCGACTGCCGCTGGGGCAGATCATGACGGCGATGCACGCGATCACGTCGGGCGATTACGACCGGCGCGTGCAGGGAACCGATGCCAGGGACGAAGTCGGCGCGATGGCGCGCGCGGTGGAAGTATTCCGCGAAAACGCCATCGCCAAGCGCAAGACCGAAGACGAGTTGCGCGCCTCCAAGGAAAAGGCCGAGAGCGCCCTGTTCGAACTCAACGCCGCCCAGCAAAACCTGATCGACGCCGAACGTCTGGCGGCGCTCGGCGGCCTGGTCGCCGGTGTCGCCCACGAAGTAAACAACCCGATCGGCATCAGCCTGACGGTGGCGTCGAGTTTCGCGCGCCGCGCCGAAATGTTCGAGGCCGAATTGAGATCCGACGGTCCGTTGCGCCGGTCTCAACTGGAGGAATTCGTCCGGAACTCGCGTGACGCCGCGCAACAGCTGGTGGCGAACCTGCATCGCGCCGGAGAATTGATCCAGTCCTTCAAGCAGGTCGCGGTCGACCGCTCGCATGCCGAACGCCGGCAGTTCAGTCTGGGCGAGGCGACCGATCAGATCATCGCGAGCCTGCGGCCGGTTCTGAAAAAGGCGGCGATCGCCCTGTCGGTCGACGTGCCCGAGGGCCTCTTGATCGACGGTTATCCGGGTTCCTATGGGCAGATTCTGACGAATCTGTTCCTCAACGCGGCCAATCATGCTTTCGCCGACGGGCGTTCCGGGAAGATCTCGATTTCAGCGCGGGCCCGCGGCGTTGACGACGTCGAGATCATTTTTGCCGATAATGGGGCCGGAATGACGCCAGACGTGCAGCGGCAGGCCTTCGACCCGTTCTTTACCACGCGCCGCAACGAGGGTGGCACCGGGCTCGGCCTGCACATCGTCTATAATCTCGTCACCCAGCAGCTTGGCGGCCGGATGATGCTGGATTCAAGACTGGGACAAGGCACCACATTTCGCATTATCATGCCGAGGGCCGCGAAGGGCGGCTCCACAGAAGCAAGCGACGGGACCCCGCAATGGCCGAACAGGACGATGTCCTCCACCTGATCGACGATTCCGGGGTAGCTCCCGAGGCATCCACGGCGCGCAGATGGAAGGTCGCGGTGATCGACGACGATCAGGCCGTGCACGAAGGCACCCGCTTTGCGCTCAGCGACTACAATCTCAATGGGCAGAAGCTCGAAATCCTCTCGGCGTATTCGGCGGCCGAGGGCCGCACATTGATGCGCGCGCATCCCGATATCGCCGCCGTGCTGCTCGACGTCATCATGGAAACCGACGCGGCGGGCCTCGATCTCGTCGAATACATCCGCAATGAAATCAAGAACGAGACCGTTCGCATCATCCTGCGCACCGGGCAGCCCGGCCAAGCGCCCGAGCGCCGCGTCATCGTCCAGTACGACATCAACGACTACAAGGCGAAGACCGAGCTGACGGCCGACAAGCTGTTTACCTCGCTGACGGCGGCGTTGCGCAGCTATCAGCAGCTCGAACGCATGGTTCAAACCCGACGCGGCTTGGAAATCATCATCGATGCCGCCTCGACCCTGTACGATTTCAGATCGATGCAGCGCCTCGCCGAAGGCGTGCTGACGCAGATCGCGTCGCTGCTGAATGTCGATTGCGCCGGCATCCTGGTGCTGCGCGACGGCGGCGTGGTCGGCGACGACTTTTCCGTGCTGGCCGGTTCGGGCTGCTATAGCCGCTTCATCGGCAGCGCCGGATCCAGGTCGCTCGACCCCGACCTGCGGTCGATGGTTGAAGCCGCCTTCAAGCGGCGCAAACATGAATTCGTCGATCACCGGACCGTGCTCTACGTTCGCACCGGCAGCGGCCGGGAAGTGGTGGTGCTGCTGCAGGCGGAGCGTCCGCTATCCGAAACCGACCGGTCGCTGGTCGAAATATTCGGCAGCCGGCTTTCGATCGCGTTCGACAATGTCATTCTTTATCAGCAGCTGCACGAGGCCAACACGCAGCTCGAGGACCGTGTCGCCCAGCGCACCCGTGCGCTGATGCAGGCCAACCGCAGGCTGTCGGCGCAATGGCTGCGGCTGCAGCGCGCCAACGGTTTCAAGAACGAAATTCTCGGCACCGTGGCTCACGATTTGAAGAATCCGCTCGGCGTCATCCTCGGCCGCACCGAAATGCTGACGGAGCTGATCAGCGCCGGCTCTTCCAAGGAAAGTGTCACCGCCCAGGTCGAACACATCCGCGATGCCACCAGGCGCCTGACCTCGATGGTCGATCATCTGATTTCGGACGCGATGGCGGACGCCTTCGACATCACCATTCGCCGCGAACCGGTCGATATCGCGGGCCTGGTCAGCGAAGTCGCCGATGCCAACCAGCCCTTGGCCGTGAACAAGCAGCAGACCATCACGGTGTCGGCGCCGCCGAATTTCGTCACGATGTGCGATGCCGACCGAATGCGGGAGGCGATCGACAACCTCATCAGCAACGCCATCAAATATAGTCCGATCGGCGGCAAGATCGCGGTGGTGGTAACACACGAGCAGAACACCACCATCATCCGCATCGCCGACGAGGGCGCCGGGCTGTCCCCCGAAGATCTCGGCCGATTGTTCGGCCGTTTCCAGCGGCTGTCCGCAAAGCCCACCGCCGGCGAAAGTTCGACCGGCCTCGGGCTTTCAATCGTCAAGCGCATCATCGACATGCATGGCGGCCAGGTCACTGCGAACAGCCAGGGGCCCGGACAGGGCTCGACCTTCACCGTCATCTTGCCTGCAACAGAGATTTCATGACCCAAAGCCCCCACATCATCATTGTCGACGACGAGGCGCCGGCGCGCGAGATGGTCGGCGAGTATCTCAAGATGCACGGTTTTACCGTGACGCTTTGCGATGGTGGCAGGAGCCTGCGCGGCGCGATCGAAACCAGCGTGCCCGATCTGGTGGTACTCGATCTGAACATGCCGGAGGAGGACGGGCTTTCCATCATCCGCGATCTGAAAAGCCGGACCAATGTCCCGGTCATCATGCTGACGGCCACCGCAAGCCCGATCGACCGCGTCGTCGGGCTGGAGCTCGGCGCCGACGATTACATCGCAAAGCCCTGTGAATTGCGTGAATTGATGGCGCGGATTCGCTCGGTCTTGCGGCGCAGCTCGCCGGCCAAGGCGCCAACGGCAACGCCGGAAGCCGCGGCTGCGAAAGCGGCGAAAGACCAATTGGTGCGGTTCGGAACCAAATGGCTCGATCTCGAGGCGCAGGCGCTGCGCGACGACGAGGGCAATGAGCATCCGCTGACCGCTTCCGAATTCGGCCTGCTCAAGGTTTTCGCGGCAAATCCGAAGCGGGTGCTGTCGCGCGAGCGCCTGCTGGAGTTGGCCAACGCGCGCGACGCCGAAGCCTTCGATCGCGCCGTGGATCTGCGGATCATGCGGATCCGGCGCAAGATCGAGATGGACCCGACCAAGCCCGCGGTGATCCGCACCATCAGGGGCGGCGGCTATCTGTTCTCGCCCGCCGGCGACAAGGCCTGATCGGAATCCCGAGCGAACCATGAATTTGCCCCTCTTTCCGCAGGCCGGGAGAGGCAAAAAGGGCCAATGAACCCAATTTTTTCATGCAAGGACAAGGAACTTTTTTGCGCCTGCAATCTTCCAAATTTGCGATCATTGAAGTTGCTCACATTTCG
>Ga0209839_10001475_pt1 | contig 12028 bp, 12 predicted proteins | sample OrgsoiDNA2013050_FD_185800 | JGI IMG/M metagenome (GOLD analysis project Ga0209839, IMG submission 185800) | Permafrost soil microbial communities from the Arctic, to analyse light accelerated degradation of dissolved organic matter (DOM) -... | ecosystem: Environmental > Terrestrial > Soil >... | reverse complement strand
TTGGTTGTGGTTGGCGGATGGTTATCTAGTTTGTGAGGAGGAGTGATGTCTGAAGCGGTTATTGTTGATGCTGTGCGGACGCCGATTGGGCGGGCGGTTAAGGGGACGTTGAGGGATGTTCGGGCGGATGATTTGGCGGCGATTCCGTTGCGGGCGTTGGTGGAGCGTAATCCGGGGGTTGATTTCGGGGAGACGGCGGACATCATGATGGGGTGTGGGTTTCCTGATCATGAGCAGGGTTACAACGTTGCGCGTAATGCGCAGTTGTTGTCGGGGATTGATCATCATGTTCCGGCGGTTACGGTGAGTCGTTTTTGTGCGTCTTCGTTGCAGACGATTCGGATGGCGTTTCATGCGGTGAAGGCGGGTGAGGGTGATCAGTACATCGCGGCGGGGGTGGAGTGTGTGTCGCGGGGGGCGGCGATGACGCCTCCGGTGATGAATCCGGGGATTGATGGTTCTGATGGGGCGAAGTACAACGTGTATATCTCGATGGGGTTGACGGCGGAGAATGTGGCGGAGCGTTGCAAGGTTTCGCGTGAGTCTCAGGATGAGTGGGCGGCGATTTCGCAGGCGCGGGCGGTGGCGGCGCGTGATAACGGTCAGTTTGATCGGGAGATTGTGGGGGTGGATATTCCTGAGATGCATGATGCTGGTGGGGATGTGGTGCCGGCGCATACGGTGACGCGTGATGATGGGCCGCGGAAGGGCACGACGATCGAGATGCTGTCGAAGCTCAAGCCGGTGTTCAAGCCGGGTGGGAGCGTGACGGCGGGTAATGCGTGTCCGTTGAATGATGGTGCGGCGGCGGTGTTGGTGATGTCCGAGGAGAAGGCTCGGGCGCTGGGGCTGAAGCCGCGGGCGCGGATTGTTTCGTCTTCGGTGGCGGGGTTGCGTCCGGAGATCATGGGGTTGGGTCCGATCCCGGCGATTCGGGCGGCGCTGAAGGCGGCGGGGTTGACGATCGATCAGATCGATGCGGTTGAGATGAACGAGGCGTTCGCGGCGCAGGTGGTGCCGTGTCGTGATGAGCTCGGGATCGATCCGGAGAAGCTGAATATCAACGGTGGCGCGATCGCGTTGGGTCATCCGTTCGGGATGACCGGCGCGCGGATCATGACCACTTTGCTGAACAATCTCGATTCCGTGGACGGCACGTTCGGGCTGGAGTCGATGTGTGTTGCGGGCGGGATGGGACAAGCGATGATCGTCGAGCGGCTCAACTAGCCAACGAAAGGAACGGGATAATGGCCACCACAGGTTCGAAAGCTCAAAGTGCGCGTCAGCGCGAGGATCTCACCGGGCGGGTCGCGTTGGTCACGGGCGGGACGCGGGGGATCGGCGCGGCGATCTGCCATGGCCTGGCTGCGGATGGCGCGGTCGTCGCGGCTGGGTTCACGCACAATCGTGAGCGGGCCGACGAGCTGCGTGCGGCAGTCCAGGCCGAGGGCGGCACGCTGAGCTTGCATCAGGGCAACGTCGGGGAATGGGAGGACTGCCAGCGCGTGGTTCACGAGGTGATCGAGGAGCACGGCCGGCTGGACATCCTGGTCAACAACGCAGGCGTGACCGTCGATAAGCCGATCTGGAAGATGTCGATGGAGGACTGGCACAAGGTGCTGCGCGTGAACCTGTCGGGAAGCTTCTACATGACCAAGCCCGCGATCCAGCACATGATCGCGCGTGGCTCGGGGCGGATCATCAACATCTCCTCGGTCAGCGGCGAGATCGGCAACATCGGCCAGGCGAACTACACCGCCTCCAAAGCAGGACTGTTCGGGCTGACCAAAACACTCGCCAAAGAAGCCGCACTCGCGCTGCGAATGGCCGGCAAGCTCGAAACCGGGATCGGGATCACCGTCAACTGCGTCACCCCCGGGCTGATCGAAACCGACATGGTCGCGACGATCCCCCCCTACATGGTCGCCGCGCTCCAAGAGCAGATCCCGATGCACCGCATGGGACAACCCAACGAAATCGCCCGCGTCGTCTGCTTCCTCGCCCACGACGCCTCCGGCTACATCACCGGACAAGTCTGGGGCGTCAACGGCGGCATCGACATGTAAGCACCAGCAACGCGGCAGACACCCCCACGCCCGCCGCCTCACCCCCACCCCACCCCACCCACGCCCGCACGCAGCCGCCGACCCCGGGGCCGGCGGCGGGCGTGGCTTGCGGCTATTCTCCCGCCGGGATGAAGGTCGCCTATGTGCTCTCCACCTCCGGCCACACGGCCAGCTACAAGCTCGGAAAGATGATCCTGCCGCAATTGGAGCAGGGAACACACGGGGTCGACGTCGTCGGGATGTTCTTCTTCGACGACAACACCTATCTGCTGCGAGTGGGCGACCCCGTGGGCGAGCGTCTCGGGCGGGTGGCCGCCGAGCACGGGATGCTGCTGATGCTCTGTGATCAGTGCGCGCTCGAGCGCGGCCTGGCCGAGGGGCAGATCGGCGCCGCGGTCCCGGCGGGAACCGTCGCGGGCGTCCGAGTCGGCTGCTTCCCTGACCTGTACGCGGCGCTGGCGGGCGCTCCGCCGGACCACATCATCACGTTGTAAGAGGACCGAACTGGCCCTCGGTGGGTTCCGCTCAGCAGAACCACGGCTCGGTGAGCCGTGGCCTCCCTTCGGTCGATCCCATCGGGATGGCCTGCGGATCGGGGTCCGCCGCCTCGCCGGTCGCCTCGCGCACCGCCGCCCGGATGCGCGCGAACGTCAGGCCCGTCGGATCCTGCGCCGCGGTGCTCTGCTGGACCAGCGCACTGAGGCGGCCCTGCAGCCGGTCGGCTGCAGGGTCGGCTGACCGCCACGAGTAGCTGAGGCGCTCGGCCTGGTAGGGACCGAGGTGCTCGCGCAGGCCCTCGCGCTCCAGCAGCAGCGAGCCCTCGGGCACGAGCAGCCGGATCGTGTACTGGACCGGGTCGACGTTGGCGACCAGGTCGTGCGCGGCGACGAAGTCGATGATCTCCAGCACGTCCCGCGGGGTGCTCCACGGGGTGAAGGGCATGAACGACGGCCGGGTCTCGATCCCGTGCTCGCGCAGCAGGTTCAGGGCGAGCACCGCCTCAGCGGTCGTGTGACCCTTCTCGAGGTGGGCCAGGATCTCGTCGTTGACACACTCCAGCGCGCAGACCACGAACAGGCAGCCGCAGGCGGCCATCTCCTCCCATACCCCGGCGCGCTCGAGCACGTGCTCGACCTTCGTCGTGCAGTCGAACGTCAGCTCCGGCCGGCGCTCGTGCAGTGCGCGGACGATCGCCAGAGAGTGGCGCCAGCCGTTGAGGAAGTCGGGGTCGCCGAACGTGATGTGGCGCGCGCCCATGTCCGCCAGGTGCTCGACGTCGCGCAGGACAGTCTCGGCCTGCACGACGCGGATGCGCCCGTCATAGACGGTCGGGACCGGACAGTGACGGCAGCGATGCACGCACCCGTGGCTGGCCTCCACGTACCCGACCGTCCGCTCCTGCGTGCCCACCGCAAGGCGAGCGTAGCGCTCGAGTCCGGGCAGCAGGTCGCGTGCCGGCAGCTCGAAGGCGCCGCGCTGCAGGTGGATGATCGGCCGCTCGGCGGCGGCCGCGGGGGCGCACGGGGTCGCCAGCTCCTCCACCCAGGCCGTGAGCGCCGGCTCGTACTCGCCGGCGATCGCGCGCGCGTGGAGCTCACGCTCCACCAGCTCGCGACTGACCGTCGCATAGAGCCCGTAGAAGCAGATTGGCATCCCCGGGTGCTCGCGGCGCACTCGGCGCCCAGCGCTGAGCGCCAGCCGCATCGCCGTGTGCATCGGCACCGAGAAGCCGAGCGCCTGCGCCCATACCAGCGCGTCCCGATCCCAGGGCTGCACGCTCAGGTCCAGGCACCGGACCTCGTGCCCGGCGCGTTGCAGGGCCGCCGCCGGCGAGGCGACGTGCAACGGCTGGTGGCCCAGCTCGTAGGTGGAGATCAACAGGACCCGCACTGACTACCCAACGCCGGCTGGCTCGGGCACCTGCGGCTCGATCTGTATCTGCAGGCGGGCGTGCGCGTCGCGCAGCGAGCACTCCACGGCGTCGGCGCTCGCCCCGCGGGCGAACAGAAAGCCCAGGTAACGGTCACCCTCGGGCAGCGGCACGACCGGACGGCCGCGCGCGATCGTGATCTCCAGGCCCGCGATGCCCTCCACCGCCCGCGCCTCCTCCTGCCCCTGCACCGCGCGCAGCACCCCCGCTCGGGGGATCGGGATCATCATCACGCCGGACGCCGCGCGCTCCCGTACGACTTCGTCGATCCCCAGACTGAGGGCGTGGCGGAGAATCACCTGCTCGAGGCTGACCCCGGCGCCGAAGCGCAGGGCGCGCGAGCACAGCCCGCCGATCGAACGGGCCGCCAACTCCAGCACGCTGACGCGTTCGCCGTCGACGCGCAGCTCGGCGTGCACCGGTCCCTCCCGCAGACCCAGGGCGTCGGCCGCCCGCGCAGTGGCCGCCGCGACGCCATCCAGGACGGCCGCGGGCAGCCGCGACGGCGTGACGTAGAGCGTCTCCTCGAAATACGGCCCATCCAGCGGGTCGGGCTTGTCGAACACCGCCAGCACCTCCAAGCGCCCGCCGTGCAGCAGCCCCTCGATCGACACCTCCTCCCCCGGGAGGTAGCTCTCCAGCAGCAGTGGCGCGTCGGCCGGCTCACCTGCGGCAGCCAGGATCGCCCGGGTGCGCTCCGCGGCCGCCCGCGCCTGGTCGCTGTCGTCCGCCCGGATCACCCCGCGGCTGCCTGACAGCCCCAGCGGCTTGACCACGCACGGAAGCCCCACGTGCGAGGCCACGGCCACGACGTCGACTCCGATCGGCAGCAGGGCGAAGCGCGGCTGGCGGACGCCGGCCTGCGCCAGCGCCCGGCGCATCGCCGCCTTGTCGCGGGTGCGGGCGACGGCTCCCGGCGGGTTGTGGGGCAGCCCGAGGCGTTCGGCGCCCAGCGCGGCGGCCATCACGCCCTGGTCGTCGACGCCCACGACCGCGGCGAACGGGGTCTCCCGGGCACGCTCGGCGATCTGCCCGGCGGCGTGCACCGGGTCTGACAGGCGGAGCGTCAGCGCCCGTTCGCCCATCGCCGCCGACATCGCCGCCCGGCGCTCTGACGCCACCGTGACCGCGACGCCGAGCTCTCGCGCCGCGGCCACGAAGTCCGGCGCACGGTAGGTCGCCGACGGCAGGATCAGTAGAACGCGGTCCATGGCGCTATCGTAGACCGGTGGCCGATCCACCCTCCCCCCTCCTCGCGATCACCGCATCGGCCCTCGACCGGATTCGCGACTTCCGCGCCGCCGCACCGGACCCGAGCGATCGTGCGCTGTCCGTGCGAGTCACCGGCGCCGCCGACGGCAAGTACGTCTGCGCGCTGTCGCTCGAGCCACTGAGCAAGATTTCCGCCGGCGACACCGTGCAGCACGAGGGGGATCTCGCCATCGTGGTGGCCCGAGACAGCGTCGAGAAGCTGCGCGGCGCCACCGTCGACTGGAGCGAGAACCGTCTCGGCGGCGGGTTCGTGGTGATCAACCCGAACAAGCCGGCGCCCCCGCCGCTGGCCCTTCCCACGCTGCCGATGAGCCCGGGAGCCGCTCCCGCGGTTCGCCCCCCGGGTCAGCGTTCAATGCCCGCGGCCGGGCTGGACACCGACATCGCCCGTCGCGTCGTCGCTGTGCTCGACCGCGAGATCAACCCGAGCATCGCCAGCCACGGCGGCCGCGCCGAGCTTGCCGCCGTCGAAGGCGCCACGGCCTACCTGCGCCTGGGCGGCGGATGCCAGGGCTGTGGCATGGCGGCGGTCACGCTCAGCCAGGGGATCGAGGTGGCCATCACCCGGGCGGTGCCCGAGATCAGCCAGGTCGTCGACGTCACGGACCACGCCTCCGGCACCAACCCCTACTTCGAGCCCGCGAAGAAATAGCCGGGCGCACCGAGACCCGGGCGGGTCCGTCAGGGACGCGCGCCCAGCTCGGCCACGACCCGCGTCAGCGTCTCGTCGACGGCGCGCTCGACCGTCTCCCCCAGCGGGGCGCCGGTCGAGAACGAGCTTCCCTCGATCCCGTAGACGACCGTGCGAGGCGGGAGGCGGTGCAGCGCTCGCGCCAGCTCGATTGCCTCCGCGACCCCGAGCGCGTGGGTCGAGGACCCGACCAGCCTGGCCGGCAGGGGCACGGCGGACACGTCGAATCGTTGTACGGTGCCCGGCCGCGCGCCCGACACGACCGTGTCGACCACCATCGCCGTCGCGGCGCCCATCCACGCGTCCATCAGCCCGGCCGGATCGGCCTCGCATTCGAGCACGACCGCTTGCGTGACGACGAGCTCACGCAGGCGCCGGGCCACCATCAGCCCGGCCGCGTCGTCGCCTCTGAGCTCGTTGCCGACGCCGATGACGACCGCGCCACAGCGCGTCGGCTCGTCAGTCACGCTCCACGTCGAGCTTGAGAAAGTGCGTCGCGCAGGAGATGCACGGATCATAGTTGCGGATCGCCTGCTCGCACTGCCACTGCAGGTCGTCGTCGGACAGGTCCAGATGACCGGCCACGAAGCCGTGCAGGTCCTCTTCGATCGCGCGCTGATTCTGGGACGTGGGCGGCACGATCCGGGCGTCGCGGATCGCGCCGGAGGCATCGATCTGATAGCGGTGCCAGAGAATTCCGCGCGGGGCCTCACTGACTCCGTAGCCGACCGCGTCGCGCGGCTCGAGAGCGATTGCCGGGGGGTCGGGCGGCTCATAGGCCTCGATCAAGCGCAACGCCTCCTCGATCGCGTACAGGAGCTCCACCCCGCGCACAATGATGCTCTGGAACGGATTGCGGCATGAGCGCTCGAGTCCGGCCGCGCGGGCGGCGTCGCGGGCCAGCGGCGACAGCATGTCGAACGCGAGGTTGTAGCGCGCCATCGGTCCGACCATGTAGGAGCCGCCATCGCGCAGGCGGCTGTGCAGGGCATTGGAGTGAGCCACGTGCTCCTCGACGAAATGCTCGTCAAACCCCTCGGCCGGAATGTCCAGACCGCTGGTGGAGATGATCCGCCCGCGGTCGATCGGGTAGCGCCCGTCGTCATCGCGCAAGGCCACGAACTCGTAGTCGCGCTCGAAATCGGGCATTGCGAGCGTGCCCAACAGCGTGATCGTCTCGAGCGTCTCGTCGAGCGCGTGCTGCAGCGGCTCCACCAGCGGTTCCACCTCGGCGCGGGAGGGGGCGCGGTAGAAGCCCCCGGTCCGCGGGTTGATCGGATGCTCGGCCCGACCACCGAGCGTGATCAGCAGCTTGTTGCCCGCCTTACGCGTGGTCAGCCCGCGCTCAAACAGCGCGGGATGGTCGGCGGCCATGTGGATCGCGCTCTCGTAGCCAAGGAAATCGGGTGCGTGCAGCAGGTAGAGGTGCAGCGCATGGCTCTCGATCCATTCGCCGCAGTACACCAGGCGGCGCAGCTCGCGGATCGGTCCGTCCACAGTCACCCCGCACGCCTGCTCGACCGCGAGGCAGCCGCTCGTCTGGTAGGCGACCGGGCAGATGCCGCAGATGCGCGCCGTGATGTCGGGCACCTCGGTGTAGTGGCGCCCGCGAAGGATCCCCTCGAAGAAGCGGGGCGGCTCGTAGATGCGTAGCTGCACGTCGAGCACCTCGCGGTCGCGGATGCGAACGCTCATCGCGCCCTCGCCCTCGACCCGCGCAAGCGCTGCGGTGCGGATCCGGCGGCTGCGAGTGGGGTCAAGCGGAGCGGCCATAGCGCTCACTTTCGCGTTGGAAGGCCGGCGCGCTCGCGTTGAATGTGCGGTACACGCGAACCAGGTCGACGTCGTCCAGGTCGAGCTTGCGCAGCCATGCGCTCAGCGCTCCGGTGTTGGGCGACTCCATCGGCCCGAAGCAGCCGTAGCAGCCGCGATTGAACGACGGGCACAAAGCGCCGCAGCCGGCGTGCGTCACCGGGCCCAGGCATGGCGTGCCGTGAGCGACCATGACGCAGTTGTTGCCGCGCAACTTGCACTCCTGGCAGACGCTGGAGGCGGGGATCGGTGCCACGCGGTTGGCGAGCGAGGCCCGGATCACCTCGAGTAGCTGATACTTGTTGACCGGGCAGCCCTGCAGCTCGAAATCGACCGGTACGTGGGCGCTGATCGCCGTCGACTGCTCGAGCGTCGCGACGTACTCGCGCGTCGGGTAGACCGCGGCGATGAGGTCCTCGACGTCGGTGAAGTTGCGCAGCCCCTGGATCCCGCCGGCGGTGGCGCACGCCCCGATCGTCACCAGCCGCCGCGACACGCGCCGTACGCGGTGGATGCGTTCGGCGTCCAGCTCGGTCGTGATCGACCCTTCCACCAGCGACAGGTCGTAGGGACCTTCGACGACGGCCCGCGAGGCCTCGAGGAAATAGGCGATGTCGACTTGACCGACGAGCGTCAGCAGCTCGTCTTCACAGCTGAGCAGACTCAGCTGACAGCCGTCGCAGGAGGAGAACTTCCACACCGCCAGCTTGGGCTTGCTCGGGGTTGCGCTCACAGCTCCTGCACCTTCAGCCACGGTTCGACCACGTCGTAGCGCTGCACCGGCCCCTCACGGCAGATGAACATCGGACCGAACTGGCAGTGGCCGCACTGCGCGATCGCACAGTGCATGTTGCGCTCCATCGAGGTGTACAGGCGCTCTTTGGCAACGCCTCGCGTTAGCAGCGTCAGCGCAGCGAAGCGCAGCATCACCTCGGGCCCGCACATCATCGCAATCGTGTTGTCGGGATCGAACGCCGCCAGCTCGACGAGCTTGGTCACGACGCCGACCTTGCCGTGCCAGTCTGAGCCCGCGACGTCGACGATCACGTCGACATCGAGGTCGAAGCGCCCGCGCCACTCCTCGAGCTCGGGCACGAACAGCATCTCGGCCGCCGAGCGGCCGCCATAGCAGACGATCACCCGCTCGTACTCGTTCCGGTGCGCGAGCAAGTGGTGGATCGCCGGGCGCAGCGGCGCCAGACCGAGGCCGCCGGCCACGATCACCACGTCGCCAGCGACCGCCTCGGCCAGCGGCCAGGTGCTTCCATACGGTCCGCGCAGGCCGACCAGGTCGCCGGGAGCCGTCGCGCACAGTGCGCTGGACACCGACCCGACTGCGCGCACGGTGCAGCGCAACGGGTCCAGCGCCGTGGACGCGCCGCTGACGGAGATCGGCACCTCGCCGACGCCGAAGGCGTAGAGCATGCCGAACTGCCCCGGAGCGAACAGCGGCAGCCTCTGCCCAGGCAGCGACTCGAGCGCAAGCGTCCAGGTGTCGGCAGTCTCACGGCGCCGGCTGACAACCCGGTGGGTGCGCGGGGTCATCGCGCTCCGGGGCGCGATGACCGGCTCAGCGGACGGTGGCGCCATAGACGTCCAGGAGCTGAAGCCGTGTCGCGTCCAGACGCTCGACGATCACGGACGCGAAGCTGCGCATCAGCTCGTAGCCCAGCCCGGGCTCATGCGTGCAGCGCCCGCGCAGCGCGGCGCCGTCGAAGCGGACCGCGTGGGTAACGCCGCGCGAGCGCGCGTCGAAGTGGGCCAGATACGGCTCGAACAGCCACGACCAGCCGACTGGGTCGCCGTTGTGCAGCGTCTCGATCGTGATCGCCCCCGAGGGCGCTTCGGTCTGCAGGGCTACAAACCCCTCGCGGATCAGGAAGAACGAGTCCGCCGCCTCGCCTTCGACAATCAGCTTGGCGCGGTCGGCGAACTCAGCCTCCTCCCCCAGCGCGGCGACACCACTCAACTGCTCCGGGGTCAGGTTCCGGAACATCCGCGTCGCCGCCAGCGTCTCCTCGATGCTCGCCATGCCTGCCTCCCTATGTCGCTTCGGCCGGCGGGGTTGAGTCTGTCGGGTTAAAGAGAATAGCCGAGACCTCCTCGGTAATGTCGATACCGACCGGGCACCAGGTGATGCAGCGCCCGCACCCCACGCAACCGGACGTGCCGAACTGATCGAACCAGGTCGCGAGCTTGTGCGTCATCCACTGGCGATAGCGGGCACGCGGCGACACACGCGCCTCGCCCCCGGTGACGTGAGAGAACTGGACCGAGAAGCACGATTCCCAGCGGCGCGAGTGCTCGGCCTCCTCGCCAGCCAGGTCCGCGGTGTCCTCGGCCGACGTGCAGAAGCACGTCGGGCACACCATCGTGCAGTTGCCACAGGTCAGGCAGCGCTCGGCGACCTCGTCCCACCGCGGGTGCTCGTAATTGGCGTACAGCAGCGCGCGCAGGTCGACGTCGGGCATCTCGCGCCCCATCCGCGTGACCGCGTACGCGGTCACCTGCTCCGCGTCGCGCGCGTCCGCAACGTCGCCGGCGCGGTGCGGCACGCCGTCAAGCACAAGCGCCCCCCGGTCGCTGCCGACCTCGACCACGAACCGGTGACTCCCTCCGTCGAGCACCTCGGTCAACGCCAGGTCATACCCTGCGCTCGCCTTGGGGCCGGTTCCCATCGAGACACAGAAGCACGTGCCGCTCGGCTCGCCGCAGTTAACCGCCACGAGCAGCGCGTCCTCTCGCCTGGCGGCATAGCTCAGATCGGGATGGGCACCAGGCAGAAACACCCGATCCTGAATCGCGATTGCGTGCAGCTCACACGAGCGCACGCCAAAGAACGCGTAGCGAGGCACGTCGGTCGGCTCCTCGACGATCTCGAGGCCGTCACCATTCGGCCCGCGCCGAGCCCGCCACAGCCGCAGCCGGGGAGGGTGCAGAAACTGCTTCCAGGACTGAGGCCCGACGGCATAGCCGAACACCGCCTCATCCTCGCGGCGCCGCAGGCGATAGGTGCCGCCGTCCTGCTCGTCGCCCCAGCCGATCGGAAGGTCCGCGGCGGAGCGCACCTCGCGATAAACGATTGCGCCCTCGTGCACGGTAGGGCCAAGCACTCGATACCCCTGGCGGGCGATCGAGCCGAGCAGCGCGTCAAGGGCGCCACGTTCAACGATCACAGTGTCGCCCGTGCGCGGTGTGGATGGGGCCACGTCGGTCATGGCGCCACATCCTACCCCCGTTGGCGCGGTGAGCCAAGGGCCTGGCGCGCACTCGACGCGCGCTCAACCCGCGATCATCTGTTCCGGCTCTCGTGGGCGGGATCACGGATCCTGATGACCACGCACGTGCTGCTGCCCGCATGGACGCTCCTGCAGAGCCCCACGAGGCGCTGGCGGAGAAGGCGAAGCGGCTGGTCGATAGCGAGCGCCTCACCTTTACGCCTTGTGATGCCCGCCCCATCAGGCGGATTCGGTCGCGGTGGAGACGAAGGCGAAGGCTTGGCACCGGAAGCGAATTTGAGAACCTGCTGACGGATCCGTGGGTGGGGTCACCGGTAAGCCAGGGGTGGGCAGAGTCCTCCGGAGGGAGAGCATCGCGAGGGCGATCACGGCGTCCTCTGAGTGGTAGCCGAAGCCGCAGCGCATGAGCAGTCGGATCTGCGTGTTGATCTGCTCGATGCGTGCGCAGCAGCATGTTCTCGGCGCCTTGGTTGCCCGCGGGTGCTGCCTATCTATCTCTATCTATAGGCCGGCGAGCGCCAACCGTGGCGCGGGCCTGCTCCCGGCTCGGGCGCCGGAGGGTCCGGCCCGTGAGGAACAACGGAACGGAATCCGGCGCTAAGCCCGATCCGGTCCCCAGGCAGCGTCAGCCTGCCTCGGCTGCGCCGACTCTTTGGATTGAACGTGCGGATGGTCGTCCTGCGAACTCGGGAGAGCCGTCTCGGCCCCGTCTCCTGCGGGGTGGCGGGAAGCGATGGCCCTCCTATAACCGGCGAACCCGGGAAGTGGTGTGGGCGGTCGAGCGGCAGTCGGAGCGGGTCGTAGTACTCCGAGGTCGGGAAAGTCGGCTACATGGGGAAGGGCCCGCACTTCATCGATGCACGGGAAGGATGGGAAGTCGGCGACCGGCTACGCAACATCGCCAACTGAGCAGGGCGCACAATGCGGTCCCTGCCGCCTGGTCGCGCGGCGGCTACGAGCGACCACACGCACGGTCGCGTCATGAGCCGCGAGTCTTGCCGGCGCTGCGGACCGCCGT
>Ga0209839_10001474_pt1 | contig 12029 bp, 11 predicted proteins | sample OrgsoiDNA2013050_FD_185800 | JGI IMG/M metagenome (GOLD analysis project Ga0209839, IMG submission 185800) | Permafrost soil microbial communities from the Arctic, to analyse light accelerated degradation of dissolved organic matter (DOM) -... | ecosystem: Environmental > Terrestrial > Soil >... | reverse complement strand
GTCTTCTGCCAGCGCGATCGCGACTCGGTGGGTTGCAATGCGTTTTCGTTCACGCGCTGTTCACTTCATGGCTCCCAGCGGAAGCGCGAGCTGCTTCTTCAATGCCCTCGGCGCAACTTCAGCGAACAGCGTTTGCGGCGTCGGGTATTTCAGGCGCACCCGCAACTCGCGCTTCATCCGCTGATTGGCAAGCCGCCGCGACTCGCTCATGAACGAGAGCAGCATCGGCGCAATGCGCGTCTCGGCTTCATCCCACGACACACGAGGCGGCCTCGGCAGATGATAGGCGTCGGCAACGGCGTCGAACCAGCCGCCCATCTGCAAATCCGCATCGTCGGTCACGTTGTACGCTCGATTGGGCAGGCCGCGGAAGAGCGCGGCGACGGCGGCGCGAGCGAGGTCTTCGGCATGGATGTGATTGGTGTAGACGTCATCCTCGGCGCGAAGCACGGGCGTTCCGAGCTTCAGCCGGTCGAGCGGCAGGCGCGACTCGGCGTAGATTCCGGGGGCGCGCAGAATCGACAATCTCACGCCATAACGCGTCGCCCAGCGCCGCAGGCGATCCTCGGCCGCGACGCGGCGGTGCGCGCGCGGCGTCTGCGCATTGCGCGGCCGCGACTCGCTGACATGGTTCCCGGCACAGTCGCCGTAGACACCGCTGGTGCTGATGTAGACGAAGCGCTGCGGTATAATTCGCGCTTTTGCCAGCGCGGCGATCAGGCGCGCCGTGCGTGGATCATCGTGGCCGTCGCTGGGCGGCGGCGCAAAGTGCAGCACCGCGAACGGCGCCACGCGCAGCCTGCCGAGCGTGCGCAACTGATCGAGGTCGCCCGCGATCGGTGTGATGCCGTGATTTCGCAACTTTGGAATGTCTTCCGGCCGGCGCGTGAGACCATACAGCCGCACGTTGGCGCGCAGAAGATCGGCGGTTCGAATTGCGACGTCGCCGCAACCTATTAGCAAAACCCTGATCACACCTTCCAACCACCGTGCGGCGCGAAGCGCCGGATCCATTTCCCCGCCCCTGTGCACGATCGGGAAGGGGCGAGGGCGTTGTTCTGTGACGCGAAGGCTCGCACGTACGCCTGCTCATCGGCCCTCATCGGCCCTCATCGGCCTACTCACTGGCGTACTCATTGACTTGATGCAATGCCGTTCCAGATTACCATAAAACCCAGCGATCACTCCTTCGCCGCCGACGACGGCGAGACGGTGCTCGCTGCGGCAATACGCGCCGATCTGATGATTCCGTACGGATGCCGCAATGGCGCCTGCGGCACCTGCAAGAGCCGCATCATCAGCGGAAATATCGACTACGGCGTGTATCAGCCCGGCACGTTGACCGAGGCCGACAAGAGCGAAGGGCTCGCGCTTCTTTGCGTCGGTAAGCCGACGAGCGATCTGGTGCTCGAGGTGCGCGAGGTTCGCCGCGCCGGCGACATCCAGATCCGGAAGATGCCCTGCCGCATCGAGAAGATCGACAAGGCCGCGCCCGATGTCGCCATCGTGACGCTCAAGCTTCCGGCGAACGAGCGCCTCCAGTACATCGCCGGGCAGTACATAGACTTCCTGCTCAAGGACGGAAAGCGGCGGAGCTTTTCGCTCGCCAACGCGCCGGAGAACGACGCCCTGCTCGAGCTGCATATCCGGCACGTTCCCGGCGGATTGTTCAGCGACCAGCTGTTCAACCAGTACAAGGGCCGCGAGATCATGCGCTTCGAGGGCCCGTTCGGCGCGTTCCACCTGCGCATGGGTTCCGACAAGCCGATCATTTTCGTCGCCGGCGGCACCGGCTTCGCGCCGATCAAGGCCGTGATCGAGCACGCTTTCGATCACCAGGTCGAGCGGCCGATGGTGCTTTACTGGGGCGTGCGCTCGCTCAAGGACCTCTATCTGCCGCAATTGCCTGGAGAGTGGCAGAAGCAGCACCGGAACTTCACCTTCATTCCGGTGCTGTCCGATCCGTTGCCCGAGGACCGCTGGCCGGGACGCACGGGCTTCGTGCACAAGGCGGTGATGACCGATTTCAAGGAGCTTTCCGGCTACCAGGTCTATACATGCGGCGGCCCTGGGATGATCGACATCGCGCGGCGTGAGTTCGTGACCGAGCGCGGATTGCCGCCGGAGGAGTTCTTTGCGGACGCGTTTACCTATGCGGCGCAGGTCGAGGCGCCGAAGTAGCAAGTCCGTCGGACGAATAGGGAATGGCTCCGAGTGAGGCAGCGGCTGCCGCGAAGCGCTCGTCAAGCCGACTTACACGCGTCGAAGCGTATCCGTGGCGAGCTTGAGGGCGGCGACGAAATGCGCGTTAGCCTCGGCGTCGCGGCCCTGGCGTCCCAGCATTTCACCGAGCGCGAGGTGCGCGCGCCAGGTGTTGTCGACGCCGAGACTCGCTTCGAGGTAGGTCTGGGCTTTGCCCCATAGCTGCTGGCGCTGGCAGAGCGTGCCGAGCACGCGCAGCAGCACCGCGTCCTGGTTGTGCGTTGGAAGCCAGCGTTCCGCCTGCTCGAGCTGCCGCGTCGCATCGCTCAGATGACACTCGCCATAGAGGTCGACCAGATCCGAGTCCCACTCGCGGGAAAGGCTTTCCGCGAGAATGTCCGCGGCTTCGCGCTCGCCGCCCAGCTGCATGAAGCTCCGCGCGGCAGCGCGAGCGATCGTCGGGTGCGCCTTGACCGCGTCCGGGAGCCGGGCCCAATAGTCGCGAAGGCCGGATGCGTCGTGGGCGAGGACCTTGAGCTGCTCGCTTTGCGCGCTGATGCGGACGTGCTCCGCCTGGGCCAGGTCGAACACCTTGCGCCTGACCAGATGGTCGAGCAGCGGCGGAATGTCGGTCCAGCGCCTCGCCGCCTGCAATGCGCGAAGCTCGAGCCTCAGCGCCGCGGTGTGCATGCCGGCTTCCTTGCGCAGCTTGTTCAGCACGCGCAACGATTCCTGCGGCTCGCCCTGCTCGAGCGCACTCTCCGCCGACAGCATCAGGCGAGGCACCGCAAGGCTCGACATTTGCGCGTCGGCGCGGCTGAGCAGCGACTCGACTCCTTCGAAATCGCGGACATCGAGCGCGGCGCGGGCGGCGATGATCGCATTCAGGCCCGACGAGCCCGGGATCGCGAGCGCTTCCTGTGCCTGTTGCCGCGCCTTGCCATATCGGCCCTCGAGCAGCGCGACCACCGCGCCGTCCTGCTTGGCTCGGGCGCGGTCGATTTTCTGCTGGCGGCGCCAGACGCGGACGCTGCGCGGCATCTGGGTCGTTCGCACGATGACGCGGATGACGAAGTACAAGGCAAAAAAACCGCCGGCAAGAAGCACGAGCAGGAGATTGAGCGACAGCTCGATCCTGTACGGGGGCGCTACCAGCAAGGCGTAACCCGCATTGAGCTTGACCGCGAGCGCAACGACGACCGCCGCAGCGGCGAGCAACAGGAACCAGAAGAGAAAGCGCATGACGGTGCCGTCGGGCGGCTAGCGGGATGGCTTCTCGCGCGCGAGCTTGAGCACGCGTACCGCCTCTAGGCTGCGCACGACGTCGGGCAGCTCGCTCGCCATGTCGGTTGTCTGCATTTGCTTGAGCAGCATCTGCAGCGATGACACCGCGGGAGCGCGGATGTCGAAATATTTCCGGAGCCACCCGTCGGCAGCGCCCAGATCGGCGCGAAAATTCTGCTGATCGTGGAACAACAGCGAAAAGCGCGCGGATAGAAGACGCAGCTTCAGGTTCTCGCGCAGGAAGAATTGCTGCGGCGGCGCGAGCAGCGGCGGCTCGGGACGATCGAGGTTCTCGATCCGAACCAATTGCCGCACGTCCTGCCAGACCGCGCGCAGGAAACGGCGCCAGCTCGCTTCGTCCGCGGGCGGCGCCGGCGTCGGCGACGGGGGCAGGCGCTCTTCCAATGCCAGCGGCAGCGTGTCGACCGCCGCGATCGCCTGATCGAGTCGCAGCGAGAGGCCGGGCACGTCGACATACGGCACCGCCTTCAGCGCATCCATGTCGCGCGCGAGCGCGCGTCGCAGCGGAACGAACTGCGGCCGGTCGAGCCGTTGCAGCTTGGAGTCGGCGAGCTGCAGCGCGGCCAGCGCCGAGGGGACGTTGCGCGCAAGCTGCAATTGCTGGCTCGCGAGCTGCAGCACCTGCTCGATCTCGGTCAGCGCCCATTCGTCGCGCGACGGCGCGAGCTCGCGATAGAGCGCGTCGAGCGCGGCCTGCTGATTCTGCGATTCGGCGAGCCGGCTTTCGAGCAGCGTGATCTTGGCCTGCGCTTCGCGCAGGCCCTCCTGCGCGTCCTTCAGCGCGGCGCGCGTCGCCTGGTCCGTTGCATCGACATCGCCAAGGCGCTTCGCGACCTCGGTGCGCAGCGCCCGGCGAGCGTTGCGGCCATCGAGCCAGACCGCGACCACCGCGGCGGCAAGCAGCGCCAGAACCAGCGCGAGCAGCCACCGTCGCGTGCGCGCAGGGTCGCGCGGCGCCGCCGGAGGCACCGGGGAGGCGGCTTCGTGCACCGTGTCAGCCATGGGGAAACTGGAAAAGAGAGCGGGGGTTCGAGTCGATTGTAGCAGGTCGCGGCGGCCCGCCGAGCCCGGCGAAAACAGCGCAATCGACGCGCCGCGCGAGGTTGGGCAATCCTCAGTAGAATACAGGCTGCGCCGCCCGCCTCATCAGGCGTTGCGACGTTTTCCCGCCGGCCATCATGTTTCTCTTCACTATCATTTCCATTATCGCCGTGCTGCTTGCGGCGCTGGCCGGCTACGCGATCGGCCTTCGCGCTCGTGGCCGCGTCGTGCCGGGAGAGCCGCACGCGCAGCCGTCCGCGCGCGCGCTTGCGCCGCCCGCGGTGCCCGTCCCTGCTGCGGCAACGCTGCCTGCCTCCGATGGCGCCGCCACGGAAATCGAACGGGTGGGCAGCGAAAAGGCGCGCATCATCCGCAGCCGCGATGCCGAAGCCGCGATGCTTCGCAAAAACGCCGCCGCCGGCAACGCGTCCAGCGCGAGCGGCGACGAACCGGGTCGCGAATTGAAACGACTGCACACCGAGCTCGCCGACGCCCGGCAGGAAAGCGCGCGCTACCGGCAGCTCGTCGTCGACATCGAAAACAATGCGCCGCCGCCGATCCTCTCCGGCGTGGGCGAGCCCGACGACTTGAAGCTCATTGTCGGCATCGGCCCGGTGCTCGAGCGCATGCTGCACAATCTCGGCGTCACCACCTTCCGCCAGATCGCCCGATGGAGCGAGCGCGACAGCGCCGAATTCGACGCCAAGCTTCCGGAGTTTCCGGGACGCATCGTACGCGACCAATGGGTGACACAGGCACGCGAGCTGCATCAGGCCAAGTTCGGCGAGCTGCCCTCCGACCGTCCACCGCGCACGTGAGCAGCGCGCGTCCCGCGCCACCGCAGCACGCGGTGCCGACTTCGAGCCTGATGCTGATCGGCATTCTCACGCTGGTGTGGGGATGCAACTGGCCGGTGCTGAAGCTCGGCGTGACCGAGCTTGCGCCGCTGACCTTCCGCGCGACGACGCTTCCCTTCGCGGCCATCGGCCTGTTGCTCGTTGCCAAGCTCTCCGGCGAATCGATCGCGATTCCGCGCGCGCTGTGGGGCAAGGCCACCGCACTGGCGCTGTTCAACATCGCGGCGTGGAACGGGCTCATCCTGTTCGGCGTGCAACAGATGCCCGCCGGCAGGTCGGCGATACTCGCCTATACCCTGCCGGTGTGGACCGTTCTTTTTTCGCTGCCGTTGCTGCATGAGCCGCTGTCGCGCCGCAAGCTGATCGGCCTGGCGCTGGGGATGTGCGGCATGGCGCTGCTCATCGGCGAGGACTTTCGTCACGTGCAGGGCTCGCCGGTGGGCGCGCTGCTCATCCTCGGCGCCGCGATCAGCTGGGCATTCGGCACGGTGCTGCTGCGGCGATGGAAGCCGGCGGTGCCGCAAACCACGCTTAGCGGCTGGATGATGCTCGTCGGATGGCTGCCGATCGCGGCGCTGGTGCCGTTTTTCGATCCGCACCCATGGCTCTCGGTGTCGACGATGAACGGCACCGCGTGGTTCGCGGTGCTCTACAACATTTTCTTTGCCGGAACGCTCGCGCATTGGGCCTGGTTCACGATGGCGAGAACGCTGCCGGTCGCGGTGAGCTCGCTTTCGTCGCTGCCTGTGCCGGTGGTGGGCGTGTTGTCGGGAATGCTTATTCTCGGAGAGCGCCCGGGCGTGACCGAGTTCGTCGCGCTGGCGCTGGTGCTGGCGTCGCTGGGCGCAGTGTTGTTCGCGCCCGCCTCGAAAGCACCGCCGGCGCCCACTGCGCCGGATTAGGCGAATCCGCTTACGATCGTCGAGACGTATCGGTATCTGCGCAATCCGTTCCTACGCGAGCTCCGGAATAAGCGTCAGCACCTTCTTCTCGGCAAACCACGCGTCGAGATTGGCCTTGCACAGGTCGCCCATCGCCTGGCGCGTTTCGCGAGTGGCGCTGCCGACGTGCGGCAAAAGCACCGCGTTCTCCATCGCCAGCAGGGCCGAAGGAATGTTCGGCTCGTCGGCGAAGACATCGAGACCGGCGCCCTTGATCACACCCGCGGCAAGCGCAGCGGCCAGCGCCGACTCGTCGACGATCGAGCCACGGGCGATGTTGATCAGAATTCCCTTCTTGCCCAGCGCTTCGAGCACCTCGGCGTTGACGATGTTGCGCGTGGCTTCGCCACCGGGACAGGCAACGACCAGAAAATCCACCGCGACAGCGAGCGACTTGAGGTCCGGCACGAACTGGTACGGCACGTGCTGCGCCTTGCGGCCGGTGTAGGCGATCTTCATTCCCATCGCGACGCAGCGCGCGGCAATCGCCTTGCCGATGCGGCCCAATCCGAGGATGCCGACTTTCTGACCCGCGAGCTTGGTGAAGAGCTCCGGCCCGCGCTTGGTCCATTCGCCCGCCTGCACAAACCGATTCATGCGCACGAATCCGCGGCCGGTCATCAATATCAGCCCGACCGCGACGTCCGCCACATCGTCGGTCAGGACATCGGGCGTGTTGGTGACCTTGATTCCTCGCCCCTTGCAATACGCCGTCGGAACGCCGTCGTAGCCGACGCCGAAAACGGAAATGATTTCCAGCGCCGGCAGCCCGTCGAGCAGCGACGTCGGAGTCACCGTGCCCCCGCCCTGGACGAGTCCCCGGATGCGCTTGCCTACCACCTCCAGCGTGCCCGCCTTGTCTTCCGTCTTGTAATAGTCGTGGCAGCGATAGCTTAGTTTGAGCGGCTCGTAAAGAAACGGCGGCATCGGCGCGGTGATGAGGATATCGGGTTGCATGTGGGCGTCTCGACGGTCAGGGTTGTGGGGGAGCGAAGCATTCTAGCAATGAAGCGATGAGGCCGGCGTCGGTGGGTGCGGTAACGGTCACTCGACTGAAGCCGAGCGAGCGTGCGCGCTCGGCGACGCGTGGATGCGGAACGAGCGTCGCCGTCGCGGCCATGCCGGTGCGCGACGCACCGTCGAAGATAGCGCACAGGTTGTCGAGGCCTTCGCTGCTGGTCAGCGTCAGCGCGTCGATCACGCCGGTGCGCCACGCCGCGGCCATGGTGCTGAAGTCGCCGACGGGCTTGGCGCGCCGGTAGCAGTCGACGTAGTCGACTCGCGCGCCGCGCGCGACGAGCGCTTCTCCGAGGATCTCGCGGCCCCGGCCACCGCGATAGATCACGATGCGCTTTCCGAGAACGCTGCTGAGCTGAGGGAGCGCAAGCAGGCCTTCGCTGTCCATGGTCGTCGACGGTATGCGCACCTCGCGGACGCCGACCGCGACGAGCGCGGTTGCCGTTCCCCGCCCGGGAGCGAGCGCAACGAGATGCGCCGGCCAGGCCGCCGGGTCGCCGACGCCGTACTCGACCGCGTTGGCGCTGACAAAGACCGCGTAGTCGTACTGCGCGAGATCGCGTTGCGAGCGTTCGAGCGCCGATGTATCGGTGGGCGGCAGGATGACGATCGCCGGAAACATCACCGGCTTGCCGCCGAGCGCCGCGATCTGCTGCGCCAGTCCCGCGGCTTGCCGTGCAGGACGCGTGATGACGATGCGCGCGCCGTGCAAGGGCCCACCCGCGGCGCCGCTCATGTCTCGTCGGCCAGAATTTCCGCCGCACCGCGCTCCAGGAATTCCACGCCCAGCGCGTCGCCCAGTGCTTTTGCGGCGTTCACGTTTGCCACCGCGCTGTTGCGCTCGCCGCGCAAGACACGCAGGCCATCGCGGCTCGCGATCAGTCCGCGCAACCGCAGCTGCTCGCCCTGCCAGGTTCCCAGTGCGGCGAGCGGTGTGTGACAGCTTCCGCCGAGGCGCTGTCCAAACGCGCGCTCGGCCGTCGTGGCGAGTGTCGTCTCAGCGTCAGCGAGCGGCGCAAGCGCCGCGATGAGGTCGGCGCGATCGGCGCGACACTCTACCGCCAGAGCGCCCTGACCCACGGCGGGCAGGCTGTCGTCGGGATCGAGCAATGCGGCGATGCGATAGTCGTAGCCCAGGCGCTTGAGTCCCGCCGCCGCGAGAATGATTGCTGCATACTGCCCGTCATCGAGCTTTTTCAGCCGAGTGTTCACGTTGCCGCGCAAGGGCTTGACGTCGAGCGCCGGATATCGCTCGCGCAACTGCGCCTCGCGGCGCAAGCTCGAAGTGCCGACGATACTCTGCGGCGGTAGCTCCACGAGCGTCGGAAAACGGTTCGACACCCACGCGTCGCGCGGGTCGTCGCGCTTCATGATCGCCGCCAACACGAACCCGGCCGGCATGTCCATCGGCACATCCTTGAGCGAATGCACCGCCAGATCCGCGCGGCCGTCGGCCATCGCCTGCTCGAGCTCCTTGATGAACAGTCCCTTGCCGCCGATATCGGCCAGCGGCTGATCGATGATGCGATCGCCTTGCGTGGTCAGACCGAGCAGCGTGACCTCGCACGATGGATAGTGCTCGAGAAGTTGATCGCGAACGTGCTCGGCTTGCCACATCGCCAACGCCGATTCGCGGGTGGCGATGATGAGCTGGCGGGGTTGCGGAAGCGTGGCGGACATCAGGAGAGTGGCGCCAAATGGCAGGACGCAAGACAGGCGTCAGCGCTGCCATATTGCACGTCGTGATTTTAGCATGTGGCAAGGGCAAGATTGGCGGACGCACGACACACGTCGCCACGGTTTGGCCTTCTTCACTTTCTGCCGGTGGCGAATGAGCACGTCAATCGTGACCATGGCGAGACCTGCCGGCTCACGTGTCAGGCCGCATCGCGTCTTGACGAACAGACGTTTGCATATACACTTGGGCGATGCGATTCACGCACAGTGAAGCAAAACGCAAGTGAGTCTCGGACAGAACGGCTCGGTGTCCTTGATGAATCGCGAGCGCTCGCACGACCCCGGCAACCCGGCAGCCGCCAAAGTTCACGGCCAATGCGCCTAGCGCGCCGGCCGGCTTGTTGCCTTGAGCATCTTTTCGTAAACTTCCGGAGCATCCCATGGGAATACGCTTACTCAAGATCGCGGTCGTGTACTTGTTCGTCGGCGCCCTGCTCGGAGGCTTCATGGGCATGACTCAGCAATTTATGCTGGCGCCCGTCCACGCACACGTGCTGCTGCTCGGTTGGGCTTCGCTTGCGCTCGCGGGAATCGTGTACCACCTTTACCCGGCCGCGTCGGCCATGCTGCTGGCCCGCATCCATTTCTGGCTCCACAATCTCGGCACTCCGCTGTTCATGATTGCGCTCGGGATGTTGCTCACCGGCCACGAATCCGCGGGTCCCTTCGTCGCGATCTCCGCGAGTGTCGTAATCGTCGCGCTCGCCGTCTTCGCGACCAATGTCCTGATGAACGTCAAGGCAGCGCATTGAAACAAGCCAGGAGCATCGACATGCCAGCGTTGTCGCATGCGCCGCCCAACAACCCATCCCTGAAAATTCCGCCACCATGACCACGAGAACATGTATTGCCGTCGCGGCGATATTCGCCTTCGGCGCTTCGGTAGACGCCCAGACCCCGGGCGGCGGCAGTCAGTCGAGCGCCGTCAGCATCCCACAGCTGGTCGCGGCGCAGTGCCCGAAGTTCACGTCGCAGCTTGTCGATCGGCCGGAATTCAAGTCCATCCTCAGCCAGCGTCCGGTCGACATCGGTGCGGTTTGTACGTGTACGCAACGATCGTTCGTCGCGGATGCTCGCCTTCAAAAGTCCCTCAACGTCGACGATCAGACTTTGGTCGAACGGATGCAGGACGAACGCATGCGCTCCTACTTGACAGTGCGCCTCATGGCGTCGGTCCTGGCGTGCCTCACGCCGGAGCTGGAACGGGCATTGGCGGCGACGTCTCCGGTAAAGTGAAGCACACCCACTTTATTTTCCGGCGGTTGAAGGCCCATGCGGAGCGCACACGCGACCCGGCCGGCAGCCCGCAAGCGCGGCGAGGAATGAATGTGTTCCATTCCACATTGCTGACTCTCTTCGCGGCCTTCTTTGTGGTCTCGTTGACCCATGTGCGTGCCGCCGATCGCATCACCGATGCGCCGTTTGCGACTCGCTCGGAGGTCATCGCACCGCACGCGATGGCTGCGACCAGCCAGCCGCTGGCGACGCAGATCGCGCTCGATGTTATGAAGCTGGGCGGCAGCGCGGTCGACGCGGCGATCGCCGCCGATGCGGCGCTGGGGCTGATGGAGCCCACCGGCGCCGGCGTCGGCGGAGATCTGTTCGCTATCGTCTGGGATGCCAAAACCAAACGTCTGTACGGTTTCAATGGCAGCGGACGCTCACCGAAGACGCTGTCGTATGCCGTGCTCAAAGCCGAGGTGGCCCGGCAGGGGCTGAAGGAGATACCGGACTTCGGACCGCTGCCCGTCAGCGTGCCCGGCGCTGTGGACGCATGGTTCATGCTGAACGAGCGCTTCGGACGTTTGCCGGTGGCGTCGCTGCTGGCGCCGGCGATACGCTACGCGCGCGAAGGCTTTCCCGTCAGCGACGTGATCGCGACCGGCTGGCGCGGCAACGTGCGGGTGCTGCTCAAGTATCCCGGCATACGCGAGCAGTTCACGCGCGACGGCGAAGGCCCGACCAAGGGGCAGATGTGGACCAATCCCAATCTGGCCGGCACGTACGAGGCGATCGCGCGCCTCGGGCGCGACGCGTTCTACAAGGGCGAGATCGCGCAGCGAATCGCCGACTACATGAAGCGCCAGGGCGGATATCTCGATTACGACGACCTTGCGAGCCACCACGGCGAATGGGTCGAGCCCGTGTCGGTGAACTATCGCGGGTACGATGTCTGGGAGCTGCCGCCCAACGGGCAGGGCATCGCCGCGCTGCAGGCGCTGAACATCCTCGAAGGCTACGACCTGCACAAGTTCGGCTTCGGCAGCCCCGAGCATGTGCACCTGGTGGTCGAGGCCCTGAAGCTCGCCTTCGCCGATCGGGCCAAGCTCTACGCGGACCCGGAATTCGTGAAGACGCCGGTCAAGGCCCTGCTCGATAAGGCGTATGCCAGGGAGCGCGGCTCGCTGATACAGATGGATCGCGCGATGAAGCAGGTCGAAACTGGCGCGCTGGCGCTCAAGGGCGCGGACACCATCTACCTGACCACCGCCGACGCGGAAGGAAACATGGTGTCGCTGATCCAGAGCAACTATGTGGGGATGGGCAGCGGCATGGCGCCGGAAGGCCTCGGATTCATCCTGCAGGACCGCGGTCAGCAGTTCTCGCTCGAGCCCGGCCACGCCAACGTCTATGCGCCCGGCAAGCGCCCTTTCCACACCATCATCCCGGCTTTCATCACCAAGGACGGGCAGCCTTGGGTGAGCTTCGGCGTGATGGGCGGCGACATGCAGCCGCAGGGTCACGTGCAGATCGTGATCAACCTGATCGACTTCGGCATGAATCTGCAGGAGGCCGGGGACGCGCCGCGTATCTATTGGGAAACGGCGCAACAGCCCACTGGCGGCGTGATGAACGACGGCGGCAAGCTCAATCTCGAAAGCGGCTTCTCCGAAACGACACAACGCGCGCTGCAGGTGAAGCGCCACAT
>Ga0209839_10001472_pt1 | contig 12038 bp, 9 predicted proteins | sample OrgsoiDNA2013050_FD_185800 | JGI IMG/M metagenome (GOLD analysis project Ga0209839, IMG submission 185800) | Permafrost soil microbial communities from the Arctic, to analyse light accelerated degradation of dissolved organic matter (DOM) -... | ecosystem: Environmental > Terrestrial > Soil >... | reverse complement strand
CCTCCGAGACGTGGATTCCGCATGCGTAGAGCAGTTCGAGCAGCGCGCGGTCGCGTAGCGCGGCGGGGCTTGTTCCGCGCGGCTGGGCGAGCAGCTGCTGGATGTCCTGGCGGGCTGAGTGACTGTGGACGGCGCTTGGCGAGCGCCGGGCTGCTCAGCTCGCTCGCGGGATTGTTCGTGATCAGACGGCCGGGGACGGCGGAACTCATCGCGGCGGGGTAGGCGATCGCTTTCCGCCGCTGGGCTACAGCCGCCTGCGCATCTGCAACGCAGTGACGTCGTATTGGGCGGACTCGTACAGCGACCGTGCGACGTGATTTGCGCCGAACACGTTGAGCCCAATCGACTCGATCCCGCGGCGTCTCGCCTCGGCCTCCACCGCGGCCAGCAGGGCGCGACCGTAGCCTCGCCCGCGGTGCTCGGCCACGATGATGATGTCGTAGAGCCACGCTCCACGTCGCCGTTCGTGCTCGAGCGCCATCCACGCGAAGCCGATGACCTCGTCCTGCGCGTTCTCCGCCGCGAGCATGAGCATCCCCGGCGTGTCGAGGCCGGCGGGCAGGAGCGTCTTCGTTTCCTGCGCGGCCAGCGCGTCGGCTTCCTCTGGCTCCCAGTCGCCGGCGCGCACGTGCTCAGCGGCGTAGTCGCGCATGGTGCGCTCACAGAAGGGCTCGAACTCCGCCGCAGTCATGGGTCGGATTCGCACCTCACTCATCCCGGGACAAACCGTAGACATCGGTGGGGGGCTGTGTCGACCGGTTGCCGGCGCGCTGCGGAGCGGTCCCCCGCCGCGCGACGATGCGGATAGACTGGCGCCGTCGTCAGGCGCGACGTGGTCGTGCCGCCGTGGACCCGTCGCCGATCGCTTGGAGGGACGCGCATGAGTGCACTTGACAGGATCACACCGGTCGCGCTGGTGCCCAATTCGCGGGGTCTCGTGGACGCGCCCGAGTTGTTGCAGGTCGCCGCCACTCTGCAGACTCAGCTCGTGCGCGACGTCAACCCGATCTGGGGGGTCGGGGGCATCGTCGCGCCGTTTCTCGCACTCGAGGACGTGCCTCCGGGGTACGCGCCGCTCGTCATCGTCGACAGTCTGTCGGCCCATGAGCACGGCTTTCACTTCGCCGCCGGCGGTCAGCCGATCGCCCTCATCGCGTACGGCGACGGCTGGTCGGTGCGGGCGAGCCACGAGCTCATCGAGACGCTCTGCGACCCCTACGGTCAGCGGACCGTCGCCGCCCCGTCGCTCGATCCGACCCACGGTGAGGTCGACTACCTCGTCGAGGTGTGCGACCCCTGCCAGGTCGGGCGGTACACCATCAACGACATCCCGGTGTCGGACTTCGTGACGCCGCATTACTACGCGCCGATGGGGGCCGAGGGCCGCCGCTTCTCATATCTCGGCACGATCACGAAGCCGCTGTCCCTCCTCGACGGCGGGTACATCTCCTGGCTGACCCGGCCGCCGGTCGACCGCATCTACCAGGCGTTCGCGGCCCGGCGCGACGACAGTGATCCGCAGCCCGCAGCTTCGATCGACATCAAGCCATACCAAAGCGTCGCGCCCTCGTTCTCACGTGACTGGATCGACGCCCATCCCAGCGAGGGGGTCCGAAACCTCTCCGGTCCCGATGGCCGCGACACGCGGACGCAGGGGCCGTTCTATGCCCCGGGCGACGCGGCCCGGGCATACGGTCGCGCGATCGAGACCGAGATCATCCGCATCCTCAGTGCGATTGACTCCTCGGCGAAGGTGACGCCCGGTCCCACAATCGATCACATGCGGGAGCTGCTTCGGCGCCTGGCCAACGAGGATGAGAAGGATTTTCGCCGCGACTTCGCCGCCGAACCCGGTCGAGAGCTCGCGAAATACGGTATCTCCAAACCGATCGGATTGGACCCCTCGGGTGAGGAGCTGCCATCCCCGGACGAGTACAAGAAGGTGCTCGACAAGCTCGAAAGGGGCGGCTTCGCCCCGTACTTCGGAGACCCGGACATCGGCAATCTGCTCGCCACGCTCGGCACGCTCGGCACGCTCGGCATGAGCGGCTGAGCCCGCCGGTCGATGCGGCTTCGGCGCACCGCGTACGCGTTCTTCTATCTCGAGGACGACCTCCTTCTCGACGTGACGGCGATGCTGCAGGGCAGTGTCCCCCGGCCCGCCCCGCAGGCGCGGACGCTGGCGATCGCCATCCTCACCGGCGAGCGCCGGATACTCAGCCGAGCGGCGCTCGACCTGTTGCTATCCGTTCCCGCCGAGCGCTGGGTCGACGGTGAGGGTCACGATCCGAACGTCGTGGCCGAGCTCACGCAGGCCGGGCTGCTGCTCAGCGACGCGGGCGATGAGGGCGCCCGCAGGCTGCGCGAGCGCGATGAGGCGCTCAGCGGCAACCAGTGGAATCTCTACGCCGCCCTCTATCACTACATGACTCAGTGGAGCGGGATCGAGATCCGCGAGGGCGAGGAGGACGACGCCCATCTCAGTGCCCGCACGCGGGCGGCCGCTCGAGCGCTCGTCGCCGAGCACGGTTACCCGCCGGACGCGTTCGCGCCCCGGCGTCCCGGTCAGGCCATCCCGCTGCCGGGCAGGCCGCGGAGCGAGGACCTGTACCGCGTCCTGACCGAGCGCCGGACGACGCGGTCGTTCGATCCCGACACTCCCATGACGATCGAGCAGCTCGACACCGTGCTGACCTACGTGTTCGGCTGCCACGGCTACACGCGCACCGCCGCGGACGTTGTCTGCATCAAGCGCACGAGCCCGTCCGGTGGAGGCCTGCACCCGATCGAGGTGTACCCAATCGTCAGCCACGTCGCAGGCGTGCCGGCGGGCATCTACCACTACAACGGGCGGGACCACTCGCTCGAGCCCGTGCGCACGCTCGACCTGCCCGGCGCCCGACAGACGGCCACCTCGTTCATGTGCGGCCAGAGTTACTTCGGCTCGGCGCACGTGTCCTTCGTCCTGACCGCGCGCTTCTACCGCAGCCATTGGAAGTACCGGCGCCACCAGAAGGCCTATGCCGGGCTGCTGATGGATGCCGCGCATCTCAGTCAGACGCTGTACCTCGTCAGCACCGACCTCGATCTCGGCGCCTACGTCACGATTGCCATCAACGCACGCGACATCGAACGGGACCTCGACCTCGACGGGGTCAGCGAGGGAGTCCTCGCCATGGCCGGCTGCGGTCCGCGCGGCGCGGGTGGCTCCCCGCTCGAGCCCCGCTTCTCTTCCGACCCGGTGTGACGCGGCGGCCGTTACGGCAACGGCTCGAGCAGCGTCGCCGCGCTCTGGGCGCCGCGCTCCCGCGCAACCGCCGCACTCGCGCCCTTACGCTCATACACCGCGATGGCCTCCTCCCGGCTCAGCCGGGCTTCTTCCTGGCGACCAAGGAGGGCGAGCACGTCGGCACGCTCGCTCAGGGCATCGGCGTGGAGGATGAGGAAGTCGGTTCCGGCGGCCAGCGTGACGGCACTGTCGATGAGCTCACGGGAACGCCGCGCCTGCCCCGTGCGCGCGGTCAGCCGGGCGAGTGTGCCCCTCCAGATGACCAGCGAGACGACGTCGTCCTTCGAGACGCTCTCCTCGGTCATGCGCGTGAAGCGCTCGGCATCTTCATAGCGCGCGTCCGCGTAGAGCAGGCGAGCGAGCAGCGCGGCGGTCGTGGCCAGCCGGCGCCGCTCGCCGATCCGCTCGAGGACCGTGCACGACTCGACGAGCTCGGGGATCGCCAGATGCGGGGTGCCGGCCAACAGCTCGATGAACGCGCGGTACATGCGCAACACGGCGGCGGTGACCGTGAGGCCCACCTCGTCGAGGCGCTTCTGTGCGGCGAGATGGTGATCGCGCGCCGCATCGAAGCGGCCCGACATCGCCTCGAGCACGGCGAGCATCATCTCGGCGACGGCCCGCAACGGCACGTCATCCTCCGCCCGCGCGAGGATCGCGCTGCACCGCTCGATCGCGTCGCCGACGGGCCGTGGGCCGATCACGGTCGCCCGAGCGAGATCGCGCAGGATCTGCGACCGCTGGCGGCGTTCCCCGGCGATTTCAGCGTGGCGGAGCGCCCGCTCGAGCACCGGCTCCATCTCCGCGCACCGCGACCGTGTCCAGTGCACCTCGGCGACGTGCTGCCACGCTCGCGCCAATCCGCCGTCATCGCCGTCCCGTTTGAATACCGTCATCGCCTTTTCGGCGACGGCCAGCATCTCGCGGGTCTCGGTGCTCGGGTCGATGAGAGCACGGAGGTAGGAGAGCTCGATCGACGTCCGCGCCGCGAGATGCGGCGCGCGAGACTCATGGGCAAGAGCGAGCGCCGAGATGAGGGCGCGCTCGGCTCGCACGAAGTCGCCGCTCTCGAGCAGGGCGCTCCCAAGGTCGAGGAGCACATCGGGCCGCCGGCTGTCCCCCGCGTCGCCCAGCTCCGCCGCCCGCGAGAGCAGCGCCACGCCGGCGTTCGTCTCCCCGCGCGCGAGTGCCCGCCGGCCCGCTCCCGCGAGCGCCTCGGCTGCCCGCCGGGCGAGCGTCCGCGTGGCGTCGCTGTCCCCGCCCAGCTCCGTGAGGTAGCGGAAGGCCTGTTCGAGATGGTGGCCGACGAACTCGTCGATGCCCTCGACCCGTCCGACCAGCCACGCGGCGAAGCGCTCGTGGAGATCAGCGCGCAGCGCCTTCGGCGTACTGCGATAGGCGACGTCGCGGATGAGGATGTGGTGGAAGCGCAGCGCGTCCTCACCGGCGAGCGTGCTCCGCTCGGGCTGGACGAGGCCGCGGCGCACGAGCGCGCGCAGGTGCTGCTCGGCGGATGCCCGCGCCTCGGGCGGGAGCAGCTCGGCCACGGCCGCGGGCCAGAACTCGCGGCCGATCAGCGCTGCACGTTCGATGAAGGCACGCTCGCCTGGCCCCAGTCGATCGAGCCGGGCCGCGAGCAAACTCTGCATCGTCCCGGGGATGTCCGGCCGTTCGACCCAGCGTGGATCCTCGATGCTCATGGCGAGCAGCTGCTCGACGAACAGCGGATTGCCCTCGGCGCGCACGAGGATCCGGGCGCTCACCTCATGGCTGAGCGCGGCGTCGCCGCGCTGACTTTCGAGCAGGCGCAGGGCATCCTCGTCACTCATCGGTGCGACGATGAGTGAGCTCATCCGGGGATGGCCGCCACCCCACCGCGGTCGCGCTTCGAGCAGCTCGGGCCGGCCAAGGCACAGCAGCAGCACGGGAGCCATGAGCCAGTCGACGAGGAAGTCCACGAGGTCGAGCAGTGCCGGACCGGACCAGTGGGCGTCGTCGAGGATGAGAATGACGGGACCGCGCTCTGTCACCTGCTCGAGTAGTCGGCGGAACGCCCAGGGGACCTGCTCGCCGACGCTCTCCGGGGTTGCCAGGCCGAGGGCGGCGGCGATGATGTCGGCCACGAGCTCGGCGTCGGACGCGTCGCCAAGCAGACGCCGTACGCCCGCGCGTGATTCCTCGCCGGCGGCCGCGGCGAGCGCCTCGCGCAGCGGCCAGAGAGCGACGCCGTCACCGTAGGAGAGGCAGGTGCCCATGAGCACCGTCGCGGCGCCGAGGTCGGCCGCGAGCTCGTAGGCGAGGCGGGACTTCCCGATCCCGGGTTCGCCCACGATGGTCAGCAGGTGCGCGGTGCCCGATTCCACGACGCGCTCGAACGTCTGGCGCGCGATGCGCAGCTCATCGGCACAACCGATCAGCGTGCCGCCCGACCGGCGCGGCAGCACCGGCGCTCCCTCGATGAACCCGCGCAGGTGGAAGGCGTCGCCGCCGTTCGCTGGCTCGACGCGAATGGCGTTGGCGGAGAACCGTCGGGTAGCGTCGGACATGAGGACCGCGTCGTCGCCAGCCGTCCGCGAGAGCGCGATCGCGCCGTCGAGCGGCTCCCCGAACAGATCGCCTGGTGCGTCGGCGACGACCTCCCCCGTATCGACGCCGACGTGGACGGCGAGCGATGCGGGACCGCCGGCCGGCGCTGCGGCACCGGTGCGAAGCTCCTCGGCCGCGCGCAGAGCGCGCAGCGCGTCGTCCTCGCGCGTGAGCGGGAGCCCGAACACGCTGATGATCTCGCCTCCGAGTCCGGAGACGATGACCCCGCCGTGGCGGCTGACGATCTTCTCCACCGCGGCTCGGGCCGTCGCAATGACGCCGCGCGCGATCTCGGGATCGACAGCGCGGGCCGCCGCGAGGCGGGCTACGAGGACGGTGGCCGTCTTGCGCATGATGTCGGGGGCGACCGGCGTGGACTCGATCGGGACGGCGGCGTCGGTCGCATCGACCGTCGTGGCGCGGACCGACGGCGCCGGAGGGGCCGCAGCCACGGCCGCGGCGGCTGCGGGCACCGCGGGCGCCCCACGTGGCTGGTCAGCGCCTGAACCCGCGGGCACGGGCGCGTGCAGCGACGCGTCCTGGCGCAGGATGGCCTGTTCGAGCTCGCGCAACGCGCTGCTCGGCTCGACGCCCAGCTCGTCGACGAGCGCCCGGCGCGTCTGTTGGAAGGCGTCGAGCGCCGCCGCCTGGCGGCCGCAGCGGTACAACGCGAGCATGAGCTGACCGCGCGGGCGCTCCCGGAAGGGCTGCTCACGGACGAGCGCCTCGAGCGCGGACACCGCCTCGGCGTGGCGGCCGAGCGCGAGCTCGGCCTCGGTCAGCTCCTCACGGCAGCCGAGGTGCAGCTCCTCGAGGCGGGCGATCGTCGCTTGCGCAAACGGCTCGTAGGTGAATTCACACAGCGCCGGTCCACGCCACAGCGCCTCGGCATCGCGCAACCGCGCGGCTGCCTCACTCGGCTCCCCGGCGGCGAGGGCGCTCCGCGCTCCGTGATACAGCCGCTCGTAGCGGTCGGCGTCGAGCTCGTCGGCGCCGAGGTTGAGCAGGTAGCCAGGATGCCGTGTGACCAGCCGGTCGGCGGCGGGCCCGAGCGCCCGGCGCAGGCGGGACACGAACACCTGAACCGTGTGGGCGGCTTGTGCGGGGGGCGACTCGCCCCACAACAGGTCGACGAGGCGGTCGCTGGAGACGACCTCGTTCGCGTGTAGCGCGAGCACCACGAGCAGCGCGCGCTGGCGGAGGCCGCCGAGGGCGGCCGGCTCCTGGCCGGCGAGCACGGCCTCAAGCGGGCCGAGAATCCCCAGCTCCAGCGAGGATCCCACGCACGAGACCGTAACAGGCCCGCACACCGCCTTCCAGCACGGCGGTGAGCGAGCGGTGAGCGGCCGTGAGCGTCCGGTGAGCGCCTGAGCGGATTGTTGCCACCAGCAAACGGCACCCACTCAGGAGGACGGAGATGACGGTCAGTATGGGAATGGCAACCTGGAGGCCGGCGAGCAGCCGGTCGCGCCTCGACGGCCCTCGCGTCGAGCGGCTCGTCCGGGCCGCGGCGGCCGGGCAGTCGGGGGCCTGGGAGGGCCTCATCGATGAGTTCGGCGGCCTCGTGTGGGCGGTGACGCGGTCCTACCGGCTCGGCTATGCCGACGCCGCAGACGTGGCCCAGACGACATGGCTGCGGCTGCTCGAGCATCTCGACGCCCTCAACGACGCGACCCGCGTCGGCGCCTGGCTCGCGACCACGGCACGTCGTGAGTGCCTGCGCGTCCTCCGCGAGGGTCGACGCAAGGTGTTCTATGGCGACGAGCTCCCTGAGGAGGCCGCGAGCGATCCCGAATTCGACACCGCGCTGCTCGCCGAGGAGCGCGACGGGGCGCTGTGGCGAGCGTTCGAGCGGCTCCGCGCCGGTGATCGGGCGCTCCTGCGCATGCTCATGGCGGATCCCCGGCCGGCCTACGAGGAGGTTTCGGCAGCGCTTGGCCTCCCCGTCGGCAGCATCGGCCCGACGCGGGCTCGGGCGCTTGATCGCCTGCGGCGCGAGCTGGCGCGCGAGGGATCGCTCGCTCTCCTGGCGGGGTGACGAGATGGCCACGCTGACCGAACCAATTGATCTCGACGTCACCGGGATCGCAGTGCGCTTGTGCGATGACGCCTACCTGTCGTGGTGCGCCGCCGACGCCGACGCCGAACACGCCCAGCGGGACTGGTTCGACGCCACGTCCGACGAGCGCGTCACCCGCTACTTCGCCTACCGCGCCGCCCTCGACCGCGAGAAAGCCGCTGCCTGCGACCTGCAGCGGCTCTCCGAGCTCTCCCTCGTCATCAACTCATAGGAGCAAGCCATGGCAGAGAATCTGGAACCAGGGGTGGCCGCGATCGGAGTCAGGCTCCTCGACGACGCCTACATGGCCTGGGCCGCCGCCGAAAGCGAGTCCTCACGGGCCCTGCGGACGTGGCGCGATCGAGGTCCCCGGGGCCACGACGCCTACTACACCTACCTCGCTGCGCTCGATCGGGAAGAGGCGGCGGCGCGCGACCTGCAACGGCTGTGGGCCCTCACCGAGCCCTGCCGAGATGAGCTGACCGCCCATCAGGAACAGCTCGGTCGGGCATAGCGGAAAGGTGGTGGCAGAGTCATGTTGCACGACGGTCGCTCGGGTGGGTCGAAGGCGTGCGGTCATCCGCGTCACGTGGGTACGTGTGGCGCCTGCCAGCGCGCGCAGCTCGCGAGGTGGCGCACGCAGCTCCGCGAGACGGATGGCGCCGCTCGAGCGACCCGCCGTCCTCAGGCCAGCGGCTCGCGCCGCTGAGACCGAATCTCTGCGAGCGTCGAGCGCCACTCGAATACGGCGCTCGCGTCGGCGAACGCTCGCGGCAGCACGGGATCGAGCACTGCGATGAGCTCGCCAAGCCGTTCGAGCAGCTGATCGCCGCTCTCATCGCCGCCGAGGGCGCAGGGCGGGAGGGCTGGTTCCACATGTACAAGAGCGTCGAGCGTCTCCCCTGATACGGCGGGACCCTGATACGGCGGGCGGCGAACAGGCAAGGCGAGTTCGAGCCGTCGCTCTCCTCCGCATGGGCGGGTTTGACTGCACTTTGCCTCATGCCAGGCGCGGTCTCAATCCTCGACCTTCGACGCCCACGCGAAGGACGGGCTCGCCGACCGCGATGTGCGTGCATCACCAAGAGCGGGGAATCGTCCTCCTGATACCCCGCCCGGCTCGCCAAGGGGACGATCACAGGCGACTGTGCGGGCGACTGTGGTCCCGGCGGCGAGCGTCTTGGGCGGAGCGGGGGCGCGCCGTGGCGTGACGCCGGAAGGCCTGCTCGCCCCGGCCTGCCCGATGCACGCTGCGCACGAGCGCGGCGAGCGCGGCCGGGCGTTCGCGCTGTGGGTGGTGACCCATCCCAGGCCACCGGTGCACCGTAGCCTGAGGCAGCGCGGCGATGACACCGCGAACGTGGCCGGGCGGAACGAGCGCGTCACGGTCGCCCCACACCGCGGTCACCGGGCCGTCGTAAGCCACCCCACGCCGGTAGAAGGCGCGAGGCGAGCGTCCCGCAACGGCGAGGGCTTCGATCGCCGCCTCCAGACCCGGCCCGAGTCGCCAGGCATCCGCCGCGAGTCGCCTCCGCAGCTCTTCGCTCGGGAGCAGACCGCTGGTGACGAACGCGCCGTAGACGCTGTCGAGCCGGCGCGAGCGCGTGACCAGGTGGGGCAGCGAGCTCACGGCAAGGGCCCGGACGATCGGAAGCGCTGCAAGCTCGGCCAGGGGGATGCGGCCGTAGCCGGCGGGAGCGCACAGGACCAGTGCATGGACCTGGTCTGACATCTGCTCGGTGACCGCCGTCGCGACGCCTCCGCCGAGCGAATGCCCGACGACGGTACAGGCGCTCACCTCCAGCTGGCGCAGTGCTTCGACGATTGCCTCGGCGTAGGCGCTGAAGCGTGGCCGGCGCGGAGGATCGGAGCCGCCGAATCCCGGTAGGTCGACGGCCAGGCACGGGTAGGGCAGCGCCCGCGCCAGATCATCCCAACCGGCGCCCGAGTCGAGCAGCCCGTGTAGCAGGACCAGTGGCCGTCCCCGACCGGGCCACTGTCTGATGCAAACGCTACGCCCGTCGCTCAGCGCGAACGAGTGAACGGTGGGGACATCGCGAGCTTCTCGCTGCACATGCGCAGGAGGACCGCAGCGCCTTCCCTGATACGTGCCCGCCACGCGTATCACCGACGGCTCCCGCCGCTCTAGGCAGCTGGCGGAGCACACCGGCAACGAGCCCGAACGACACGCCATGACTGTCAACCCCAAGGAGCCACGAGAATTCACATGTCAGTCGATAACTCAGAGCAGCCCAAGCTCTCGAACCTGTCACTCGTGCGGGATGGTCATCTAGAACCGGTCAGTGAACGGGTGACCACCGGTGAGGTCAAGATGCGGCCCATTCAGCGGCTCGGGCTGCTGTGCGATGAGGGATCGCTCCAGGTCCTGCGCTCCGCCGTCATCTCTGAGCGCATGGGGGCCCGTGCGTCTGCCGGCGATGGCGTGGTGGGCGCGGCCGGCCGGATCGGGGGACGACCGGTCTTCTGCTACGCGCAGGATGCGAGCTTCGCCGGCGGCTCGCTCGGGCAGGCCCACTCCGAGACGATCGTCCGTGTCCTGCACCTGGCCCGTCAGGCGAACGTGCCCGTGATCGGCTTCATCGAGTCGGGCGGCGCGCGGCTCCAGGAGGGGGTCGCCGCGCTGAACGGCTACGCCCGGATCTTCGCCGAGACCGTCGCGCTCTCGGGCCGTGTGCCCCAGATCTCGATCATTACAGGTACCTCTGCCGGGGGCGGAAGCTACTCCCCCGCGCTGACCGACTTCGTCGTCATGACCGACGCGGCCAGCATGTTCCTCACCGGGCCCGGCGTCGTGCGGGAGGTCACCGGTGAGCAGACCACTGCCCGCGAGCTCGGGGGCCCCGCCGTGCACGAGCGCAACGGCGTCTGCCAGCTCGTGGTCCGCAGCGACGTCGACTCGATCTTCCTCGTCCGCGAGCTTCTGGGCTACCTGCCCCAGAACGCTTGGCAGGCCCTTCCGGTTCACGCCCCGGCCGCGCCGAGCGGCGTTCATCCCGCCGGTGTGGTGCCAGTCGACCCACGCCGTCCCTACGACGTCCGCAAGGTGCTCGAGGGCGTGTTCGACGGCCGGTCGGTCCTCGAGCTCTCATCGCGCTGGGCACCCAACATCGTGACCGCATTCGCGCGCCTGGAGGGCTCTCCGGTCGGGATCGTCGCGAACCAGCCGGCGCATCTGGGCGGCGTGATCGACGCTGATGCCTCACAGAAGGCGGCCAGGTTCGTGCGCACCTGCAACTCGTTCGGTCTTCCTATCGCGGTGCTGGTCGACACACCCGGGTTCCTGCCGGGGACACGTCAGGAGGCGGCCGGCGTGATCCGTCACGGGGCGAAGCTGCTGCACGCGTTCGCGGAGGCCACAGTGCCAAAGGTGACCGTCGTGCTGCGCAAGTCGTTCGGTGGTGCGTACATCACGATGAACTCCAAGGACCTCGGAGCTCAGATGTACCTCGCCTGGACCGATGCCGAGCTGGGCATCATGGGCCCGCATGCGGCGGTGGACATCATCCACCGGCGCGAGCTCGCCGCGGCCGCCGATCGCGAGGCGACGCGCGAGCAGCTGGCGCGTGAGTACCGCGAGCAGCACCTTAGCGCGGCCGCGGCAGCGCGCGGCGGCTTCGTCGACGAGGTGATTTCTCCGAATGAGACGCGCTCACGGCTCGCCTGGGCACTCAGCTCGCTCGACGGCCTGGAGGGCGGTCGCGGCACCGTCCGCAACATCCCGCTGTGAGCGGTCGAGCGGGCGCCCGCGAGCTTGATCAGATGCAGGCGTCGCGATCGCCGCTCACGGTGAGGTCAGGCTCGCCGACGGGCGGGCGTTGAGCTTGCGCGCGTGGCCCGGCCGCGGCTGTCCGCTGGTATTGCGCACGCCTGCTCGACTCGGCCGCTGGGGACGACCTGGCCCGCGGCACTAGTGTTGACGCCTGCAAGTTCGTGCTCGTGGGAGGGTGTCCTGCCAGCGGTCCCGAAGTTCTCGTCGACATGTTCGGGACTCCGGTCGATTTGGGGGTGAGTTCGGAGTTGGGGCGGCCGGGCCGTTGACCTGGTGGTGTGCCGGGCTCTGCTCGGCGATCATCGCCAGATAGC
>Ga0209839_10001471_pt1 | contig 12039 bp, 7 predicted proteins | sample OrgsoiDNA2013050_FD_185800 | JGI IMG/M metagenome (GOLD analysis project Ga0209839, IMG submission 185800) | Permafrost soil microbial communities from the Arctic, to analyse light accelerated degradation of dissolved organic matter (DOM) -... | ecosystem: Environmental > Terrestrial > Soil >... | reverse complement strand
GCTGTAAGGCCTTTCATTTCGACCCTAGCGCGTATTTGTTAGCGGGCCGAAACAATCTGGAAGTGCACTATGCCGGAACGGGTGAAGTTGTGCACAACGGGCGGCACCACTGGGTCAAGCGGCGCGCAGGCGGAATATCTGAATGGGAAGCCACTTTCCTGGCGGCTCTCGAGGCACACTATGAATTCAGGCCGGAGCATCATGTTTGCGGGATAGGGGTCGGCGCGGCCGAGTTAGAGCGCGTCCTGGTCGAAGCGGGGGTCCCCTTTCGGAAATTCACTAGTATGGAAGTGCCGTCCGATCCCGCTGCGATCCAGCTGCCGGAGAAAGCGGATCTAGTGGTTTCATGGGCGTGGTCAACGCCGTCACCGGAGGCCGTCCGGACCCTCAAGCAACTGGTACAAGACCACATGAATAAGCCCGGTTTTCTCGCAATAGGTTTTTACGAGACGGCGGAACTCTCCGGGAGGGAGGGGCGGCAGGTGTTCCGGGAGTGTGGAGCTCCGGAAGTGAAGTTGGAGTCGATCCCACCGCCGCCGGACGGCCTGCCCAGGATGTTCGCTTTTGCGAAGACTCCAGCTGCGGAAGCTGCGCCACTTTTGGCTCATATTCACTTGCCGAAGTGCGCGGGAACTTCGGTGCGAGTTCTGCTGGAAACCTACTTTGGGCCGCGGCATCTGAGTCTGTACGTAGACGATACGTACTTCGTTTACAGCGATGGCGTCATTCGAAATTACCTCCTGCAAAATTCCAGCATTCAGGCAATCAGCTCACACCATGTGCGCGTTTTTCCGCGCTGGCTGGCCGGACGCGAAATGTTCTACGTCACGTTCCTGCGCGACCCTATCCAGCAGTTCGTCTCGTACATGACCCATATCAAGAAGTATTATTCGACGCTTACTTCGGCGAGCCTCCTGGAAGCCGTGCCGCCGGATGCGCCGCAATTGACACTCCGCGAGTTTGCCCGATGGCTTCTGACTAACGACCGCGACATCCCCTTCCGCGAGAATCATAATGTAAATTTCTTTGCGCGCCATAGCTCTCCCGCGGCCACCGACCGGCTGGCGGCGGCTAAAGCGGCCCTCGGCGAGTTTTTATTCGTGGGAATTGCGGAGCGCATGGAGGAGAGTATCAGCAGGCTGCGGGCGCGGGCGCAGGAGACCGGCCTGGAGTTTCCGCCTGGCTCCGTGCCTTTCGAGAACACGTCGGCCGAATATCGGGACGACTTGAGTTGGATTAATCCCGACGATGAAGTCGGGGCACTGCTGATGCGGTCGGTCGACGAAGACCGGCAACTATACGAATGGGCCTGGGAGCGCTTGACCCATGTTGGATGCTGACCGGAAACCTACTTCTTCTCCGCCCGGAACTTGGCCCATGCCAGTTGCGACTTGCCCACCTCAAACAAAAGCTTCAGCGCATTGACTTTCCCGGGCGGCACTAACTCGCCCGCCAGGAATTGCCGTAACGCTTCGGACCGGCGGAGCTTACCAGACGAGGTCCGGGGTAGCGTCCCGGGGTCCAGTAACTCCACATCTTTCGGCTTGAGCGAAAGCCCCTTGAGGATGCAGTGATTGATCTGCGCGATCACCTCTTCCTCGGGCCGCTTGCTGCGCGGATCTTTCTCCGCCAGAATAATGAGCTGTTCGCCTTCGCCTTCGATCATGGTGCTTACAGCCACGGTACAGCCCTTGCGCACACCCTCTACATCGAGCAGCAGTTCTTCCATCTCTTGCGGAGCGTAGTTGCGCCCGCGAATAATGATCAGGTCCTTGGCGCGTCCCGCGATGTAAAGCTCGCCTTCATGGAAGAAGCCCAGATCGCCCGTGTCGAGCCACTCGCCATGAATCATGTTGGCGGTCAACTCAGGGCTCTCCCAATAACCCTTGGTGATAGACTGCCCTTTCACCCAGATACGGCCCACAGCCCCGTCCGGCACACGCTGCTCCTGGTCGTTGAAGATGGCCACATCCACGCTTGGCAGCGCCCGGCCGACGGAGACGATGCGCCGCCCAGGCCCCACGTGCGCCGTGCCGCCGTTCCACAAGCCCTCGCGACTGAATTCGGTGAAGCGCGGCAAGTCGTCAAGACCGGTGAACGTTACGCCCAATCCGGCTTCAGCCAGGCCATACACGGGCGTCATGGCGGTGGGTTGGAAGCCCCAGCGCGCGAAGCGTTCGGTGAAGCGCTGGACGCCGTCGGATTCAATCGGCTCTGCGCCATTGAGCGCGGCCCGCCAGTGCGACAGATCCACGCCTTCCATTTCCTCGTCCTTGATTTTGGTGGTGCACAAGCTGTACGCAAAATGCGGCGCGGGCGAAATCGCCGATTTGTACCGTGACAAAGTCCGCAGCCAGATAGCCGGTTTGGCCAGAAAAGTATCCGGCCCCATGTAGGTCACGGTGCCAGGATAATACATACCCAGATAGAGGCAACCGACTAAACCCATATCGTGATAGAGCGGCAGCCAGCAGACGCAGCCATTGTCGATTTCATCTTCGCCCCGGTAGACCAGGCTCTGCTGCATCATGGTCAAATTAGCCAGCAGATTGGTATGGGTCACCATAACGGCCTTCGGCTCGACCGTGGTGCCCGACGAAAATTGCAGAAAGGCGGGCTGGTCCGGATCCACGTCCACCGGCTGCCACCGTCCGCTACCGGTCTGTAAATCCTTGGCTTCCAGCACCTCGCGCAGCGACTCCACGCCAACCACCCCAGGGCCCAGTAGCTTTCGGATACGCCCTTCGGTGATCAGATACTTTGCCCCGATCTTCGTCAACATCTTCCGCAAGCGGGCGAAGTATTCGTCGAGTTTCCCCAACCGGAACGGCGGATAAAGAGCGGCGGGAATGCCTCCGGCAAGTTGCACGCCCAACAGCGAATCGAAAAACTCGATGGACGTCGAAAGAACCAGGGCCACCCGATCGCCTCGCTGGAGCCCTCGCGCCTGCAACGCCGCGGCGGCTTTCTGCGCGCGGTGCAGCACGTCCTGGTAGGGATAAAAAGTAGCTTCCTCGGAGGGCGCCACGAACCGTGCGCCCCACCGGCTGCAGTTCTCCAGATTCAGCAAAATTTCGGGCAGCGTGGCGCCTTTGAGCGTCAGACTACTCATGCCTGTGGCTCCTGCTCGCAAACCCGGCCGGCGATCATCTTCACCAGATCCTGAACAGTCTCAAGTTGCTGCCACTGTTCCAGTCCGAAAGCGCAGCCGAAATCTTGTTCAATGGTGGTTACCAGCACCACTTGCGCCAGTGAATCCAACTGCAGAGCGTCGATCAGCGAGACATGGGGACCGATCGCCTCGATCTGTTCCGGCGTGAGATTCAGCTGGTCGCGGGCGATTTTCTTCAGATGCTCCAGAATCGTTTCTTCATTCCATTTGACTAGCGTTGCTTCGGGCATGGGCCCTCCTATTCAAGGCAGGTTTGCCGGCCTGCCACTTCCTATTATGTTTTATAACTGCCGGCTGGAACGGCCTGTTCGGGTCGCGGGATGACTATAGGATCTTCCTGCTGGTACATTTGCCGGATCCACTCGGCAAACTTGCGCTCCAGTACCGAACGGCGCACTTTCTGCGTGGGAGTGACCAGTTCGGTGTCCAGCAAGGCCTCCTCGTTGAGGAAGCAGAATCGTTTGACCCGCTCGAATGAGGAGAACTCGCTTTGAAGCTTCTCCAATTCCTCGCGGAAAAGCGCCACTACGGGCGGCGCCAGCAGCAATTCATCATAATTGCTGAAGGTCGCCCCATGCTGGGTGGCGAACCGTGTAACATGCTCCGGATGTGGCACGATCAGGGCGCTGACGAACTTTCGCCCGTCACCCACAATCAACGCCTGCTGGATATACTCGCTGTGCTCCAGTGCGTGTTCGAGTGGTGCGCAGGCCACGTTCTTGCCGTTTGACAGAACCAGGATCTCTTTGCGGCGGCCCGTAATGGTGACGCAGCCCTGGTTATCGATGCTGCCGAGATCTCCTGTGTGCAGCCAGCCGTCCTCATCGAATGCATGGCGTGTGGCGGCTTCATCTTTGTAATAACCGAGCATGACCTGCGGTCCGCGCACGAGGATCTCGCCATCGGCGCCGATCCGCAATTCTATACCGTCCAAAGGGAGCCCTACGGAACCAATCTTTTCCCGGTGATATTGGTTGAGCGTGATCACCGGCGAAGTTTCCGTCATGCCATATCCTTGCAGCACTTCGAAGCCGGCCGCTCTGAAGAATACTTCCAGATCGGGATTGAGCCATGCGCCGCCGGAGATGAAGTATTTGAGGCCGCACAACTGGCGGTGGACTTTCGGAAAAACCAGCACGTTGGCCAGCGGCGCCAGCAGCTTGTGGGACAGGCTTGCGGGCTGTCCGCCGGATATCGCGGCTTGCATACGCGCCACGGCGGCCTCGATCAACTTCCCGGCTATGAAACGACGATGCGGCGCAAGCCTGTCGATTTGGGCCTCCACGGCTTCTTTGATCTTCTCCAAAATCCGTGGGACCACGCCGATAATATCGGGCCGGTGTATAGGCAGCAGTTCTTTCAGGTCGTGTGGATCCCCGTAAGCGATGCACACGCCTTCATGGAAGTAGCCATAGCTGAGTGTCCGCTCCAAAACATGCGGCAACGGTAGGACGGAGAGCGCTTGGTGGGCAGTGTTGGAAGGGACACGAGCCAAGCTGCCCCGTAGATCGGAGACAATGTTACCGTGTGAGAGCATCACACCCTTCGGCGTGCCGGTGGTACCCGAAGTATAGACGATGGTGGCCAAATCGCGCGGTTCGGCCGCGAGCGATTCGGCGCGAATTTGCTGCAACGCCGATTCATCGAAAGCGGGCGCTTCGGCGACGATTTGCGGCAAGGAAGTGTGCGCGCCGGGCGTCTCCTCCATGCCGATTACAGTTTCCATCTCCGCCAACCCCGGCAGCAGCGGACGCAGAACTTGCCATTGCGTGGCGCCGGCGATAATGGCTGCTTTGCACTCGCTATGGTGCAGCAAATAGGCGATCTGCGAGGGAGACAGCGTGTTGTAAACTGGCACCACAACCATCCGCGAAAGCAACAGGGCAAAATCGGCGATGTGCCACTCCGGCCGGTTCTCGGAAAAGATTGCCACCCGGTCGCCGGGCGCCAGGCCCGACTTAAGAAGGAACTGCCGCAGCGCAAGAACGGCGCGCGAGAAACGTTCCGTGGACCAAACCATCAACTGGCCGCGGTTTTGGAAACTCAGCAGCCGGTCAAAGCGGTAACGGTCGAGATGGTAGAAGAAAAGATGGTTCAACGTGGTGACGCCGTCGTTCGGCTGCATTCGGCTTCCAGGGGGTTCGGCGGATACGTTTGGTGTCTCTGAAGCTACCATAGAAGGCATCGTAGAATCAAGCGAATGCAAGCGAATGAGCCTGTAAATAGTACCAGCAAAGCGATGCTTGCCGGTTCGGCAGTTGCTTGAACGAGAGCGTACCGTCCAACTCCTGGCGGCCCTATATAGCCTGGTGTGCCCGTCGCCGTATCCAAGCTGCCGCCCACTCCGGCTGTGGATATCCCGGCAGCATTGCAAGTGACAGTCCGAATATACCGAGCAAGCCGATCAGTAACCCGCCCGCGGCGAATAGAGCGTCCGGCATCCAATGAATTACAATGCCCAGGCTGGACCCGAACGCTGTGAGCAGCCAGAGAATACAGACGACTTGCCGCTGGTCCAGACCTTGCGATGCCAAGCGGTGCGAACTGTGGTCGCGGCCCCCCAACGAGATAGGCCGGCCAGTGAGCTTGCGTAGAGTTGAAACCAGCGCCGTATCGAAAATCGGATAGGCACACGTCAGTGCGGGATAAAGGAAGCCGGTCAGCAGAAGGCCCTTATGAGGTGCGGGGCCCGCCAGAGTCAAAGCGCCCAACGCAAACCCGGCCGGCAGGCTCCCACAATCACCCATGAAAATGCGCGCCGGGTGGTAGTTGAATACCAGGAAACCGGCGAATGCCCCGGCCAGTATGCCGCACAAATTGGCTTCCACGCGATATCCCTCGGAGGCCAGCAGCCAGGATCGGAATAAACAAGTGATGATTATGACTCCGGCGCAGAGGCCGTCCATGTTGTCGATCAGATTGAAGGCGTTGGTGATCAGCACAATCCATAACATGCTCATGGCCACGTTCACCGGATACGATGTCGTCAACGGAAAGACCACGCCGCCCAGGACTACGAAGCCGGCCGCCGTCACCTGCACGGCTAACTTGAACGCCGGGCGAACGCGCAGACGGTCGTCCAGAAATCCGAAAATCCACAGCGCCGCCACTGCCAGCGCGATGCGCGGATAGCGGCCCGGACACGCCAGCCAATAGGCCGCCGCACAGCTTAGAAAGATGGCTAGCCCTCCGCTCGAGGGCGTAGGTACGGTGTGCCAGCGGTCCGCTCGCGGCGGCGCCGTGAGTCCCAGCCAGGAATCCGCGCTAATTTGCAGCCGCGTCAGCAGCGCAGAAAGAAGAGCCGTAAAAACAATCGGCATCCTTAAGCCGATGCCGCCAGGGCGTGTTTCGGCATACGAACCCATTCGTAGTCGACGACGCGCCGTATAATCGCCTCGAGCGAAGTCGTGGGACGGTAGTGCACCAGACGTTCCAGCTTTTCGAGACAGGGCACACGCCGTGCCATATCTTCAAACCCCGGACCATAAGCCTGAGCGTAAGGTATGTACACAAATTCCGAGGAAGAGCCCGTGATCTCCTTAACCAGCCTCGCTAACTGGTTCATGCTCACCTCGTAGTCGTTGCCAATATTTACAACTTGCCCTATCGACTCCGGTGTTTGCGCCAGGCGCACCACGGCCTCCGCCACATCCCCCACATAAGAGAAGCAGCGGCACTGTTCGCCATTGGCGTGGATGGTCAAGGGTTCGCCGCGAAGCGCCTGGCGGACGAAAGTGGGAAGTACCATGCCATAGCGGTCGAGTTGGCGGGGCCCGACAGTATTGAAGAAACGCATTACCGTTACCGGCAGAGCGTATTGGCGCCAATAACTGAGCGCCATCCGTTCATCCAACTCTTTAGAAGAAGCGTAATCCCATCGGCCAACCTGAGTGGAACCGCGCTTTAGGTCGTCGTCCTCCCGGAATTGCGGGCGGGTGCTCTTGCCATAAACTTCCGAGGTAGATGCCAGCATTACTGGCTTGCCCTTCTTGGCCGCGCTGCGTAGCACCATCTCCGTGCCATGAACATTGGTGTCGAAGATGCGCACCGGATTCTCCATGATCAGCTTCACGCCCACTGCGGCAGCCAGATGGAAAACAGTATCGGCGCAGTCCACCATCTCGGCCACTAAGGGTTCATCCAGGATCGAGCCGATCCTGTAGGAGAACCCGGGCCGGGTTTTCAGATGCGCGATATTCTCCATCGCCCCCGTCGAAAGATCGTCGAGAATGGAAACGCGCCACCCCTCCGCCAGGCAGCGTTCAGCCAGATGAGATCCAATAAAACCGGCTCCGCCCGTAATCAAGACGTTCATATATTCCTCCTCAAGATTTTTCTTCCCGATTTCTTCTTCTGAAGCAACTCGCGGTACAACGCATCCACGTTGCCCACCAGCGTTTCCTTGCGGTATCGGCGCGACGCGAGCGCACGCCCCGCAAGTCCCATGCGCGATATCCGGCTTCGGTCCTCGGCCAGCGCTTCCAGTGTGTCGGCCAGCGTGTGGGCATTGGACTCAGCCAGCACGCCATTGGCATACCAGCGCGCGCCCCCGGTAGCGTGTTCGACGCCGCCCTCAACCATGTCGACGACGCCGCCCACGGCGGTCGATACAAACGGCCGCGCCGCTGCCATGCCCTGAATGAGCGCCACCGGCGTACCCTCGTTGCGCGATGTCTGCAAGACTACATCGCACCGCGCCATCGCCGGTAGGATCTCCCTCTGCCAGCCCAGCCATTCCACGCGTCCGCCATGCCGTTCTATCAGGTCCTCAATGGCGGCGCGGTCCGGCCCATCGCCCGCGATCAGGAATCGTATGTCCTGGCTACGCAGCAGCGCATCTTCGATGGTGGCGGCCAATAAGGCGATATTTTTTACCGGAACCATGCGTCCGAACCAGCCCACCGTCAGCGGGCCGTTAGCGGACGGCGGACGCAGGCCGAAGTAGTCGTCTAATTCCAGGCCCAGGGGCACCACGCGAAACTTGTCCCGTGGCGCTATATGAAACTTCCCGCTCAATTCCGTGACCTGCTGCGGCGACACCACGCAGATTGCGTCGGTGAAGCGTGCCAGCAATTGCTCGATGCGGCGAAACATGAATGCCCGCGATCGCGAGAAATATTCATTCAGACTATTGCCGTGATACGTGTGGATGACAATCGGCGCGCCGCTCAGCACCGCGGTCACACGGCCCAGGCAGCCCGCCATGGCGGTGTGCGTGTGTACAATCGTGGGCCGCTCCCGCCGCAGCAGCCGCCACAACCGCCAGATCGCCTTCAGGTTGCGCCATGGCCTTACGGATCGCGAAAGTTCCGGTACCCAGCGCACGTCGTCGCCGGAGCGCACCAGATAGCTCATGTCTTCGTCTTCCACTTCGCAACTTCCAGCTACCAGCACTGTGCGATATTCCAGCGCGGCCATCTCCCGCGTCAGTAACAACGTGTGAATAGCCGGTCCGCCGATATTCAGCCTCGTGATGACCCGCACGACTTTGGGATGTTCCGGTCCAGATGTGAAATTACGAACCGGAACTTCCCGTTCGCCAAGCGTGGAATGCGATCGGTACATTCAAACTCCAGATGGATTCCCCGCCCCACCCGGGCACGGAGGTTGTGTTCCAACATTTGCAGATCTTCGGCGGTGAAGCGCGGCGCCGGTACAAAGCGTACCCGCAACACGTCCAACGATTCCTGCTCAAATTGGCTCTCGATAATGTTACGGACGCCCTTTAATACAGGGTCGAGACGCCCCAGAAAGCCGCGCTCCCTCGTGAAAACGAAATCGTCCAGCCGGCCCCCGATCTCTTCGATCACCGGCATACCGCGGCCGCACGAACAGCTTTCCGCCGCGAACCGGGCGGTATCGCCCACGCGGTACCGGATGAGCGGCATCGCGTAATTGACCAGGCCCGTCAAAACCACTTCGCCCATTTCGCCCGCCGCCGCCGGTGTTCCATCCTGGCGCAGGATTTCAGTTATCCCTGCCAGCGGATGCGCGTGCATGCGCCCGTCCTCGCATTCATACCAGAAACTCTGCATCTCCGCCTGTCCGTATTGGTCGAAGACGCGTGTCGCGAATGTCTCCTCGATGGCGCGCCGCTGATGATCGAGTACGGTTTCAGCCGAAGTGAGCGCGGCCTTCAACGGTGGCGCCCGGCGCTGTGACTGCCGGTAATATTCCGCCAGCACGTACATCGATGAGGGATATCCTGAAAGATAGATGGGACGAAAAGATTCCAGCGCCGTGGCGTAAAGGGGTAAGTTCTCCGGCAGCAAGTGAACAGTGGAAAGCAGGAGCGCGTGGTTAGCGAGATCTCGCCGCCAGAAAACTGTTTTCGCTGGGGACTGCGTCGGAGGGACAATCATCTTGCCGGTGAACTGGCCCCGCCGATCGTCCTTGGCTACTCCCGCTGTATTCCGGTACAGTTCAACGAACGCCCACATCTTCTGGATCGCTTCACGGCTGTGGTACACCGTGAGTGGTTTCCCTGTGGTCCCACCGGTATGCCAGGGAATCAACTCTCGCTTCTGAAACGTGTCTCCGATAAAATCCTCGGGCTGCTCGCGGACCTGCTCTTTGGTCGTGAGTCCCGCTACGCCATACTTTCGATAGTGCGGCACGTGGATGGAGGCGAAATGACGCAACTGCTCCAACCCCGTCATTTGCAGTTTGCATAATTCATCCGCTGAGAGATGTTCGGTGCGCTTCAGGATTTTCAAGTATTCCTGGAATATTCCGCCGTAGCGCCAACAATAATACTGCGCTCCTTGTGCCGTGACGCATGTGTGCTGCAAGGCGATAGGAAGGCGGGCATAAAGTTGCTGAAGCATTTTCAAAGATGCGTTTGAATACTAAGTAGGAATTAATAGGAGTTTCGTCTCTTAAAAAGAAATGCCTTGCCAGCTGCGCGCGGGACAAGCTGCGTCAAAATAAGGTATTACAGCCAAGGTCAAATAGGGATAGGAAAGGAGGTATGGGAGAGATGAGGTCGAAATCGCGAAGCAAGAAGACCGTACGAACCAGACACCGCGCGCGACGAATGGGATGCCAAGAGACACGCTCCATGGCGCTTCACGGCAGCAATGGATCAGAGCCTTTCTATGCAGACTTCTATGTCGCCGGGCGTATGGATCTCACCAGTTCATGCCGCCCGAGCCGCCAGATCGATTCCCCGCAGATCTCCCGCGTTCATCGCCGCCACCGCCCCGGCCACCCCGGAATTTGCAATCGCCACCGCCGGATTCACTCCCAACCGCTGCTTCCAAGCGCCCTCCACCGTTAGCCGCCCGGCCGCATCGGCTACGATCTCCACATCCGCCGCGCATAACTGCTCGCCGAAGCGCTCCTCGATCAACATGCGTATTGCGTCCTTCGCGGCGCAGCGCCCCAGCAGCCAGTCATAGCGTTCCTTCGCCGTCGCTTGCATGCTGTCCCAAATCACGCGCTCGCGGCGGCTTAACACCAGGTACGCCAGCGTCTTCAGCCAGACGCTGTGCGAGGATTCCAGAAACGCTTGCGGCAATCCCTCCACCCGGCAGCAAGCCATGCCCCGTTTCCCGGCGACGGCAGCGAGCGGCTCCTTCCACGACGTCGAAATATATGTTCCGCGCGGATCGATTCGTAGCCGGAGGAAGCGCGGCGGCTGCGGGAAGCGGCGCGTCTCCCAGTTGTCCAGTCTGTAGTAAACCTTGCCCGCGCGATCCAGTACTTCGATATCGGAATGAATGACCGCGTCGCTCTCAAATCGCCGTATCACGCGGCATTCCAGCAGCATGCCCGCGGGCGGAGCCGGCGCATAACAATGGAACGTCCCCACGCGGTAGGGGAACAGGTCCGTCCCCTTCTCGATAGCTTCCCAAAACCAATACGCGACTACCTGTCCAGCGGCATCCAGCAGCACGGGATCGAACAGAAATGCCGGACGCGGATTATCCGTGAAGAGCTGCTCGTGCGGCAGGGCTGCCAGCGTGGCACTGCATCCGTTGCGTCCGGCGCGTTCCACGCTTTTGGTGCCCTGCATCAGGGAACCGTGAAACATACCCGTACGATAAAGTTGCTCGGGAATCCACGACGACCGCTTCTCGTTCTCGAGCACGAAAGGCCGCGGCGGCCCGGAATCCGGGTACTGCTCGGCGAATAATGCCACGGCCTCCGCCAGGATCGGACGCAATGTGCCTGCGCCGCCGGCTTCCCGCAAAGCCACGTGCACTTCGCCTGGCGCCGTCTGTTTGGCCGCGGCCTCAATGGTGTATCCCGGTTTCTCCAGCGTGATCCATCGCGACGCGCGAATGTCGCGCATCCCCACCAGTACTTTATTTGGTTCCAGTAACGCGCCGCCTTCTGCCAGCATCTCCATCGTCACGGTTAACGGCACTAGGGTCAGACCGAGCAACGATGGATCTTCCGTGGATACATCGCGCCCCAAAGCATGATCGTGGAAAACGATTTCGCGCTCCGCGGCGAAACGATGGTGAGCCGCGGCGCGCACGCCTGGAACCACCTCCACGATATCGCGGAAAAACGGAATCCGCGCACCCGGCGCCGTCGGCGGCGTGCTCGGCGTGCCCTGCCGCGCCGTCAGGTACGCCGCCATCACTTCCTGCTGCGTCTGCACCAGTTGCTCCATCATGCTCAGATGCTCCTGCATCAATGCCGACCGCGGGTCGGTGGGAGCAGGGGCCAGTGGCTCGGCGCGCGGGATTGGAGCAGCCACGGCGGCTTCTCTCTTGGACAGCTTGAAATCCGCGGGAAGCCGCGCAGGCTGCAACCCGGTCGAGAGCGCCAGCGAGCGCCTGGGCTTGATCTTCTCCAACACCGGCCGCGGCGCCCGCCGCGCGTAAAGATGCTCCAGCTTAGGATTCAAACCGTGC
>Ga0209839_10001470_pt1 | contig 12042 bp, 9 predicted proteins | sample OrgsoiDNA2013050_FD_185800 | JGI IMG/M metagenome (GOLD analysis project Ga0209839, IMG submission 185800) | Permafrost soil microbial communities from the Arctic, to analyse light accelerated degradation of dissolved organic matter (DOM) -... | ecosystem: Environmental > Terrestrial > Soil >... | reverse complement strand
GGGCGTCCGCGGAACCGTGTCGAGGAACCCGTCCGTCCGCTTTTCCGCCGTAATGCCGGTGTCGATGATCGCCACCTTGGCAGGCTTTCCCTGGACGGACCGGCGCACCCGGGCCGAGGGCGCCGGCTGATTCGGGGAATGACGCGGGGGCGGCTTTATGACCCCCGCGGTAGGAGTGAGGTAGGCGAGCGACGCGGCGAACCCACGCAGCTGAAGCGTCCTGGCCAGGTCGGCCAGTTCCTGCGGCCCGAGCGGGGTGGACGGGGTCAGCCGCAGCACCCGGCCCCGCAGTTCCTCGCACTCCACGTCGCGGGCTTCCAGGCCCAGAGCGTCCAGGTACCCCTGGGCGTACCTCTCCTGTCCCGTCCTGACCGCCGACGTGCCCCGGCCGTCGTACGACCGGCCGGTAATCAGGATCTCTCCCCGCACGAACGCGATGTCGGAGCCGACCTCGACCGGCAGGAAATCGAACTGGGTAATACCTTTCCCTGACTTGCCGTCTTCCCGCCTGGCCTGCAGCACTCTCAGCATCTCGTGCCTGGCTGCCGGCTCATAGCGAGACTGCGCCAGCTCGCTGACCTGACGCTGCACTTCGGCCTTAATGTCATCCCCGGCGTCGCGCCCAGGCGGGTACGGCGGATAATCTCCAAACAAGCCGCCACCATTAGGCTCGTCAATCGGCATCTATATACCCATCCTTCTCTTCTGTGACATAAAAACGCAGGGCTCACAGGCCTTTCATACCTTTTTCTGCGGCGCGGGACTAACTCTTGACTTGGACAGAGTCGCCTGACGGTCTATTGATACATGCCCGGCAGGTATTTGACGACGTGGCGGCGGACCCGGACCGGTTCCGGCCCGCCGCCGAGGCGCTGGTCGCGGAGGCCAGGCGGGCACGCCAGCCCGAAGCGCTGGCCGTGGCGCTGCGAGCGCTCGCCTGGGCCGAACGACTCCGGCTGAACGACCGCCTGGCCATCCGGCTGCTCGACGAGGCCTGCCGGATCGCGCGCCGCCACCGGCTGGCCGGCGTACTGGCGGACGTGCTGATGAGCCGCGCCGCCGTCAGCCAGGAACTTGGCCACATGCTCGCGGCGCGCCGCGATCTGCGCGACGCCGCGGCGCTCGTGACCGGAGCCAGGACATGTGAACTGAACTTCCAGCAGGCCACCCTGCTGCAGAATGCCGGGCAGCTGACCGACGCCGCGGCCATCTACCAGCGGCTGCTATCAGACCCGGGAGCCGGCCCCTCGCAGAAGGCGAAAAGTGCGAGCAACCTGGCCCTGATCGAATCCGAACAGGGCCGGTACGCCCAGGCCCTGCGCCGGCTAGACCAGGCGCTGCAGGCGGCGACCGAGATCGGTCCGGCGCTGGCGGCGGCCGTGGCCGAGAGCCGGGCCTGGGTGACGGTCCAGTCCGGCCGGTTCGCGGAAGGCATGCGCCTGTTCGACCAGGCCACGCAGGCCCTCAGCGCCGCCAGGCTGCCGCTGGGTGATCATTACCACGAGTACGCGGACGCCCTGATGGAACTGCGGCTGCTGCCCGAGGCGGCTACGGCCGCTCACCGCGGCATGCAGGAGTTCACTACCGCCGGGGTCCCGCTGATGGCCGCTGAGGCCCAGCTCCGGGTCGCGCAGCTCGCGATGCTGGCCGGAGACACCGCCGAGGCGATCACCGCCTCGACGGCCGCCGCGACGGCGTTCCGTCAGCAGAGACGCTGGGCCTGGCGAGCCCGCAGCGTTCTGGTCACCGCCGAGGCCCGGCTGAATTCCGGCACCGCCACCCCGGCGGACCTGTCCGAGGCCCGGTCGGCGGCCAGGCGGATGGAGTCGCTCGGCATGAACTCCGCAGCGGTGCAGGGCTTCCTGGTCACTGGCAGGCTCGCCGCCTCGCTTGGCCGGCCTGGGCAGGCCGTGGCCGCGCTGGCCAAGGCCGGATCGCTGGCCCGCGGCGCACCCATCCTGGTCCGGGTCCGGGGCCGGCACGCCGCCGCGCTGGCCGCCAGGCTGCGTCACCGCGACCGCGAGGCCCTGGCGCATTGCCGCCATGGGCTGAGCGACCTGGCCCGGCACCGGGGCGGGCTCCCTTCTGCCGAGCTCCGCGCCCTGGCCTCGGGTCACGGTGCTGAGCTGGGCCTGATCGGCCTGGATATCGTGGTCAGGGACGGGTCGCCGGGCCGGGTGCTCAACTGGATGGAACGAAGCCGGGCGGCCGCGTTGCTCGCCGTCGAACCGCCGGACTTCGACGAGATCCGTGCCGACCTGGCGGCCCTGCGCGCGGTCCACGGCGGGCGGGCGGCCAGCGCCGGGCCAGCCAGCGCCGGGCCAGCCAGCGCCGGGCCAGCCAGCCAGCAGCGCATCGCAGGCCCGGACGCCAGTGAGCAGGCGGCTATCGAAAACAGGATCCGCCATGCCACCTGGCGAGCGGCCTCCGCCGCTAGAGCGTCGACGGCTCCGGTGACCGTCGGCGGACTTCGCGGCCAGCTGCAGGGGCGGGTGCTCATCGAGTACGGGCTGCTCGGCCAGGACCTGGTGGCGGTGGTGATCGACGCCCGTGGCAGCAGGCTCTCGGCTCTGGGGCCGCTGGCACCGGTCCGTGATCAGCTGCGCGCCCTGCATTTCGCGCTGCGCCGCCTGACCAGGCCCAGTTATCAAGCCCAGCACGCCGCCGCCCGCGCGAGTGCTGACCTGCGCATACGCAGTCTCACCGAACTTCTCGTCGATCCCCTGCGGGTTCCCGCCGACATCGAGCTCGTCGTCGTTCCCGTACCTGACCTGCAGGGTGTCCCCTGGGCCGCCCTGCACGGCGGGCCGGTCGGCCTCGCGCCCTCCGCCACCTTCTGGGCCCGCACCGCGCTGGCCGCCCAGCATCAGCGGCAGGCCAGGGACTCCAGCGGGACCGTCGTCCTGATGGCGGGCCCCGATCTTCCCGGCGCGGTCGCCGAGGTTGAGTCGCTGGCGCAGCTCCACCCGTCGGCGATCTGCCTCACCCCGCCGGCCAGCACCGCGGAGGCGGTCGCCGGCGCCCTTGACGGCGCGGATCTCGCTCACCTGGCCTGTCATGGAACGCTGCGCGCGGACAACCCGATGTTTTCCTCACTCCTGCTCAGCGACGGGCCCTTGACGTTGCAGGAGCTATACGCCCGCGGCCTCGCGCCGCATCGGCTGGTCCTGGCGGCCTGCCGGTCAGGCAGCCAGGCCAGCTACGCCGGCGACGAAGTGCTGGGATTTGTCCCGGCCCTGCTGGCCCGCGGCACGGCCGGGATCCTCGCCAGCACCGCCGAGGTCCCCGATGTGGAGGCGGTCGAGCTGATGACCGCGGTGCACGAGCGGCTGGCCAAGGGCGCCACCCTCGCTCATGCGCTGCATGAGGCCAGGGCGTCGCAAGACACCGGCAATCCGGGTGATTTCGTCAACTGGTGCACGTTCAACGTGCACGGAGCCGCCTGATATGACCTGACGGTGCGCACGCACCACGGTCCGTTCGGAAAAAAGACTTTAAGGCTGCTGGCGAGCGGGGCCGGTATGCGGGTGATGGCCAGTAAAGGTGAACATGCGGGCCCGGAGTTCCAGCGGGACCGGGGTGCCATGGAAGCGGTGCGCGGCGGCACCCCAGCGGTTCGCCGGGTCCGACACCCACAGTGGCTGGAAGCCACGGGCGCCGAACCAGGCGCAGATCTGCGGCACCAGGTCCGGCTGCCACCGGCCGCGGGTCCACACCACCGTGCCGCCGCGCGCGCAGAGCTGAGCGCAGAAACCGACCGTGCGCTGCACGTCGTCGTCGGTCATATTGCCGAACACGCCGCAGGCCAGCACCAGGTAGGCCGGCACCATCCCGGCGTAGGAGTCGGTCAGCGCCGCGTCCCCAGTCAGCACCTCGACCCGGGGCAGGCCCGCCAGCCCGGCCGCCCGGCGGGCCGCCTCGGCGTTGCGCGGATCGAGCTCCACCAGGCGGGCCGCCACGTCGGCGCGGCGCGGATGGCGGGCCAGCACGCCGATCAGGTCCCGTCCCTGGCCCGCGCATAGGCTGATGGCATGAAGCGGGCCCGGAGGCGCCATGTCGAGCGCCGCCCGGATCTGGTGCTGCACGGCCGCCAGCCGCTGGGCCAGCGCCGTGGCCGGGTCATCGTAGTCATCGTGCCAGGCGTACCAGTCGCGTTCGGTCACCTGGCCCATGCTACGGACGTGATCTAATGGAGCGCGGGACGCTGGACGTCGCAGGGGTGCGGCGTAGCTACTGGCCGGCACGGACTGCTGCCGCTGGCCGGGCTCTTTCTCGTGGCGGGCACGATCCGGGCGGCCAGCCGGGAGGCCGTTCCGATCCCCCGGCAGCGAACCGCGGTGATGATCATGGCCAGCACCGGCGACAAGGCGGTTCCCTACGACGGCGGGCCGCTGGGTGCACGTGGGATACCGGGTCTGATCCTGCGGCGGCGGGCGGCGCGCCACGGTGACCTGCCGTCGCAGCGACGCGTAGTGGCCACCGAGACCGTCGCGCGGGACTGGGCGGCGGCCAATGGCATCAGCGGCGAGCCGGTCCAGGTGCGCCTGCCTGACGAGCCAGGCGACCCGCCGGTCACCCGGCTGACCTGGTCCGCTCCCGGCTGCCCGCCGGTGGTGCTCTACCGGATCGAGGGCGGCGGGCACGGCTGGCCCGGCGGCCCGCAGTACCTGCCGGCCCGGGTCATCGGGCCCATCCCCCGCCGCCTGGACGCTAGCGGTATCCTGCTGGACCTGGTGACTGCCGGCTGGGATGGCTTCGCTAGCTAGGCCGGCTGAAAAACTTGCCGCGCGGGTGTATCAGGAAGCCTTCGGTATCCCTCTGAGCAAGAAATGGGGTTTACGGCCACTGACCGGGGCGCTGATCATGATGGAGAGCGAGCAGGCAGGAACAGGCCATGCGTGATGACCCGTACGTGGTCGCACTGGTTACCCGGGCGGCCGGGAGCGATCAGGGCGCCTGGAACGAGCTGGTCGAGCGCTACGCGCCGCTGGTATGGGCGATCTGCAACCGGTACCGGCTGAGCAATCACGACATCGAGGACGTGGGGCAGAACGTATGGCTCCTGCTGGTCGAGCAGCTCGGTAAGCTGCGCGAGCCTGCCGCGTTGCCCGGGTGGCTGGCGACCACCACCAAACGTGAATGCCTGCGGGTGGTCACCACGGCCCAGCGGCTGGGGACCAGGCTCGATGACGCGCCGGAGTTCGTGGACGACGTCATGATCGACGAGGAGATCCTGCGCGCCGAATTGGACGCGGGGCTGCGCGCGGCCTTCGCCGAACTCCCGCCGCGCTGCAGGCAGCTGCTGTCCATGCTGATCAGCGACCCGCCTTTCACGTACGCAGAGATCAGCGCGACGCTGGGGATCGCGATGGGAAGCATCGGCCCGCAGCGCGCACGTTGCCTGGGCCGGCTGCGCCGGTCCGATGCCCTCATCGCACTCGGTGCGGGTGACTGCACGGCCAACACCCCAGGAGGCGGGCCCGGTGCCTGACGGATGGGACGACGAGCAGCTCCTGGCGGCCCTGCGCGAGTCAATGCGGGCGCGCCAGGTGGTGCCTGACGCGTTCGTCGACATCGGTAAGAGTGCCTATGCCTGGCACAATATCGACGCCGAGCTGGCGCAACTTACCTACGATTCCAGCCGGGAGCGGGACCGGGATCAGGTGGCCAGCACGAGATCCGAGACCGCCTCGATCCGGGCTCTCACCTTCACCTCGGCCTGTCTCACCCTGGAACTCGAGGTCACCGACGGCGCCCTGGTCGGCCAGGTCATCCCAGCGCGGGCCGGCACGCTTGAGACGCAGACCGGGGCGGGCGCGATCACCAGCACTCCGGTCGACGAGATCGGCTGTTTCGCCGTCGAGCCCATACCGGCCAGCCCGTTCCGGCTGCGCTGCCGGATGGCGGACGGCACCGATGTGCTGACCGGGTGGATCACGCTCTGAGCTTCTGGTTACCGCTTCTGGTTACCGCTTCTGGTTAGCCGGCGCCCAGGGTGACTAGGGAGGCCGCGGTGGCCTGCTGGACCGGATCGCCGCCGACCCGGCGCCTGACGTGATAGACCGACTCGGCCAGTGTCTGGCCCGCGCGCAGGAACCGGTGCAGGTCGACCATCATCGGCACCACGGCCTGGTCGTTGAGCGGGACGATGGCGGCGATGATCCCCGCCGTGCCTAGCGGCAGCAAGCTGCTGACCAGGCCGAGCAGTTCGTCGGCGCCCGCCGGGGCGAGCACGCCGGAATCGCAGCTGGACAGCACCAGACGGTACGGCGCCCGGTGCAGCCGCTCGAAGTCGTAGACGGTCAGCGGCCCGTCGTGCATCCGCAGCGAGGAGAACAGCGGGCTGTCGGCGCGGAAGATCCCGTGCGCGGCGATATGCGCCAGCCACGTTCCGTCCAGCGCGTGCAGCACCTTCTCGGCCGTCGCCTCGGTGCCGGCCAGCACCGTGACGTCGTCGTACAGCCGCGCCACCAGCGGCACCTCGGCCCCGTCCGAGGCCAGGCCGGGTCCGCGGGCCAACGTGACGTGCCGGCGATCGGGCGGCGGGGCGGCGTGCGCGCGCAGCCAGGAACCCGCGGACGGGGCCATGCTGATCACGCGGTCGCACAGGGCGGGAAGCATGGCCCACGGGATGGTCTGCAGCCTGCCGGGCGGGACGATGATGACGGGTCCGTCGCCGAGGTAGCGGACAGCGGGACCGAGCAGCGTCTGCTCGAGCCTGGGACCCGCTGCGGCCAGGATGGATAGCGCGCTGGCGGGGTCGTCACCCGGCCGGCTGCGGGCCAGGCGGCGCAGGGCAAAGCGGGCGAAGTCCCCGGCCCGGATGGCATCGCTGGCGCGGCCTGCGGCGAACTGCCTGACTTTTCCCTGACCGCAGGTCAATACGTGCAGGCTGCCGTCGATGTCGACGATCTCGATCAGCTGAGCTTCGCCGAGCTCGTCCAACAGGGCTCTGGCGCTGAAGGGGGTCCGCCCGGCACCGATGATTCCCTGTGCTCGCAGTGCGCTGGCGCGCACTGTGCTCTCCAGCCGCTGCTGTTCCCGCTGTAGAGATGCGCTCGGCCTGCCTAGGCTCCGCCGCTCCTCTAGCTGCCTCGTCACGCTGCGCAGCGCGGCCAGGCTGGTGTTGAGTTCCGCATCGGCCATGGGCCGCACTGCGGGGACGGCTTGCGCGGTGGCTCGCCCGCGCTCACTCCAGGTCAGCAGCAGCCGCGGGCGTCCCGATCGCGCGGCATGGCGCTGCGCGAGCGCGGTTAGTTCGGCACCGTGCACGCTGGCCTGCGCCCTGAGCTCCGAGGCACCGAGGGTAAGCCGATGCTCATCAAGGACAGCGAGCCCCTGTCTGCAGGCGGCCAGCATCCGGTCCGGACGGTTCGTGGCCTCGGCTCGCAGGGCCTCGCTGAGCCAGCCGCTAGCCCGCGAGAGAGCAGGACCGCGCCGCCGGGTCCGGGCCGCTGCGAGCAGATGACGGTCGGCGTCGCCGCGCCGGCCGAGTTCCAGCGCAATCCGTCCGGCCAGCAGATGCGCCTGCGGCGCGTCGCCGGAACCAAGGACATCCAGCCGGGCGGCCGCGCGGCTAGCCGCGCGCATCAGCGCGGGCGACGCCGGCCCGGTTTTGTAGCGGGCCTGGACGAGCACGCGCGCCGCATGAGCCTGCCACCAGGTGCTGCGCTGGGACCGGAATAGGTCGTACGCGGCCTGCGCCCAGTCTTCGGCCCGTGGTTGGTCCGCGGCGAGCGCGCAGTTGGCCGCCATCAGCAGCAGCTCCGCCTTCTTCGTGGTCCGGCCGCCTATCTGCTCAGTCTCGCGCACTGCGGCATCCGCTTCGGCCAGCGCATCGCCGGCCAGCCCGGCCGCCAGCAGCACGGCGCACCGGTCGATGCGCAGCGACGTGGGCGGCACCTTCAGCCGCCGGAAGCTGGGAGTCGCCGCATCGAGGAAGGCCAGCGCGGCCGGGAGATCTCCTGATGCGAAGGCGACCAGCGCGCGATTGCCTACCGGCAAGATCGCTTCCAGTTCCTGCCCCACTTCGGAGAACAGGCGTGCGGCGGAAACGAAGTCGGCATCTGCATTGCTGGTCAACCCCAGACCCAGATAAGTCAGCGCGCGGTTGTTGAGCGCGCGAGCCGTCCAGAGCAGGTCGCCTCCGCGGCGCAGCACGACGACCGCGTGCTGCAAGTCTTCCAGAGCCGCCGGATACCGGCCCAGGGTAAGGAGCACAGCCCCGCGCCGGGCCAGCACCCGCGCCGCCAGGGCGCCGCTTGACCGCTGTACGGCCGCCTCGAAGGCGGCCAGCCCGGCCGCCGTCCGGCCCGCGTAGGCGAGCGCTAGGCCCAGGCTGGCGAGTGCATCGGCTTCACGTTCGGCCGAACCTGTCCGGCGCGCCAGGTGCAGCGCCGCGCGCGACTCCCGGACAGCGGCCTCGACGTCGCCGAAGTCACGCAGGACGATCGACGCGGCCTGATGAGCCACGGAGGCATCATAGGGGCCGGGCCGTCCGGCTAGCACCGCCTGCGCCTTGGCTAGCGCCTCCCTGGGACGGGACAGGGCGAGCAGAAGCAGGTCGTCCACATCGCGCGGACTTATGGCGGCCACGCGGGCGCTACTCACGGATCAATTTTAGGTCCTGTAATTCGCGTGGTCCATGTATTAATTCGCCGGGTCGATCGCTCCGTACAGCATCCGAGCCCGCGGTCTTTCTCAGAAACCGCGGGCTCGCGACCGATGCCGCGGTTAGATCGGGCAACGATCAAATAACCGGGAGGGCGCAGTGACCTGGTATCAGGATTTGGAAGATTCAAAGGCCCGCGACGAGGCAGCCATCATCGTCCGGGAGTTCGCCAAGCACCACATCGCTATCGGCGGCGTCGCCACCGAGCGCGGCGGCGTGGCCTTCATGTACCGCGAGGGCCACCTGCTGGCCCGCGAGCAGTATCTGGAGCACATAAGGGAGGTGCTTGGGCACCGCGGACAAGCTGTCGTGATCAAGCGAGTTATCAGGGATGTCGTGCTACTCAAGATCAGCTTCTCCGATGAAGACGACGGCAAGTCCGCTAAAAGTAACGATTCGGCTTCCGAAGGTAATGACGGAAAGCCCGGAGGTAATGACAGGTCTTCTGAGGGTAATGGCAGGATAGCTGAAAGTCATCAACCTGCCTTGCTCCGGTTCCTTGGCGAAATCGACGCGGCACTCGGCCCGAGAATTGCGACGCCTGATCACGTGGTGACCACCGCGGTCGTACCGTCTGGCGAACCGTCTGGCTGTCCAGCCACAGAGCCTCAGGAAGTGTACGACCCGGAGCCCCGCCCGCCGGTCTGCCGGGGAAACGGCGGCGGCAGGGTGCGAATCTACGTAGCCGACACCGGAATCGTGGAAAACACCGTAAGCAGCTGCCCGTGGCTGGCCGGCGTGACGGGCGATAACGACCTGTCGGTCGCGGCCGACGGCACGATCCTGCCCTATGGTGGGCACGGCACGTTCGTCGCGGGCGTCATCCGGTGCATGGCGCCAGGTGCGGAAATCGTGGTCAGGAATGTCTTCAACATCGCTGGCAGCGGGCTGGAATCGGATTTCGTGCCGAAGCTCAACGAGGGGTTCGGATACGGCGCCGAGATTTTCCACGTGACGGTCGCGTCGCCGACCAGGTGCAATCTTCCGCTGATGGCCTTCGAAGCCTGGATGAAGGATCTGCGCCAGCACAAGGGCGTCGTATGCGTCGTTCCAGCCGGAAACAACGGCAGTCGGCTCCCGTGCTGGCCGGCCGCGTTCCCGGAAATGGTTTCCGTCGGGGCGCTTTCGGCCGACTGGCGCAGCCGTGCGTACTTCAGCAATTACGGTGGCTGGGTCGACGTGTACGCGCCCGGCCAGAACCTGGTCAACGCTTTCGCCACTGGCACCTTCACCTGCCAGGTCGCGCCGTACGCGGGGGAAACAAGGACGTTTTCCGGCATGGCGCAGTGGAGCGGAACTTCTTTCTCGACCCCGATCGTGACCGGACTGATCGCCGCCCGGATGGCTCGCTGCGGTGAGAGCGGCCAGGAAGCGGCCGCGGCCCTGCTGGCCATGGCACGAGCCCAGAGGATTCCAGGCCTGGGCCCGGTTTTGATGCCCTGCTGCGACGACGAAGATGACAAGTGCCGCGGCGGTGACTGCGGAGGTCACGGGCGTTGCGTCGACTGCGGCTCCGGCCGCGGCGGCTGCGGGTGCGGCGGCGGCGGGAGGGCCGTCCGCCGACTGTGATGCCTAGCCTGGTCAGACGATCATGATCACCAGCGGTAGCGAACTTTGAGGGGGGTTGGCTCCGCTATTCACCACGACGCAGTGGGGGCGCCCGTGTTCTGCGGGCTGCCGCCCGCGATCCGCTGGGCTCGCGCCTGAAGGATGAGCCGGTTCAGGCTGGACGTTCCCCCATCCGAGCGTGTCCTGGATGTCCTGAGCGGCCCGGGGCTGAACGCTCCGCTGGTCACCGCCCAGACCGCAGCGCGGATCCGCGCCGGGGTGGCCCACCCGGTGATCGCTGCTGGCATCGCCGTCGTGCTGATCACTGGCGTGCAGGCCCTGGCCTTGGCGAGCATGCCCTCGGAGGCGCTGTCACCGCAGAACGACACCCTGCGGCTAGCCTGGCATCCTCCCAGCCGGACATTGGTCCGGGCCTCCGAGGTAGCCTCCCGTTCCCCTGCCACCACCGCCGTCTTCCACGTGCCGGCCGCCGCGCGGCCGCTCCTGCAGGCCGCACGCCACTTCAGCCGCTCCTCCGGCCACGGGACTGCCCGGCGGCTGTTCGCCACAACGCCGTTCAGCAACGAGCGGATCGCGGCCGCGGCCGCCAGCTGCAAGATCCCGCTGCCCTCCCAGCAGAGCCTGCAGGCAATGTGGCAGATCAGGGTTACCTGCGCCCGCGTCGATTTCTTCGGAACCCGATTCGATGACGACTTCGCAGATGATCAGGTCTTCGCCCCGGTCCCATCATGATGGCGGTCAGCGTGGCCAGCGGGTGTTCGCTGAGCGCGGCGCAGGCGGTGGAGCGGGAGATCTTCAGGGTGCGGGCGGCCTGGGTGACGGAGGTGCCGTCGCTGATCAGCTGGCACAGCGCGGCAATCTCGGCCGGGCCGGTCACCCGGGGCCGGCCCATGTGTTTCTTGCCTGGCAGCATCGATCCGGCGGCCTGGCGGCGGCGGGCGGCGGCGATGCCTTCGGCTTGCCGTTCGGCGCGCAGCTCGAGTTCGTATCCGGCAGCGGCGGCCAGGACCGCGAACATGAACCGGCCTTCCCTGGTGTCCAGGTCGAAGTTCTCCGTCAGCGATTTGATCGTCACGCCGCGGTGGCGCAGCTCGCCGACGGTGGTCAGCACGTGGGCGGCTGAGCGGCCCCACCGGTCAGACTTCCAGAACACCAGGGTGTCGCCGGCCTGCAAGGTGGCCAGGGCACGGGTGAACTCTGGCCGCTGCACGCCGCGCTTGCCGGATTCTGTCTCGGCAAACAGATAGTCGTACCCGTGCGTGTGCAGGGCATCAAGCTGCAGCTGCGGGTTCTGGTCTCTCGAGGAGACCCGGCAGCAGGCGATGGTGCAGCTCACCGGAGCCCTCCGTCCGTCCGGGAACATCTACCTTCCCGGACACCCTAGCCACTAGCACCGACACCGTCCGCAAACCCCCGTCCAGAAAGTCCTGGGCATCCTGCGGATGCACACCGCTGTTGGCGGGTCATCAGGAACTGCCTGAAGTCGGGCCAGTTTGGTCACGGAATGTGACTGGATGCTGGTCTCGGCCGCTCCTGATCCGCCGTTCTGCTCGGCCGCGCCATTTGTGATCTCGCCTGATGGCTGCGTACAGATCAGGCCGATCTGGCGCCTGTTCGGCCGCCGGACACGACCGCAGCACATGCCTAATTGAGGACGTTACGCGGACGCATACTTATGTGCTGACTGGCGTGCTTACTCATGATTCGTCCAACGCCGCCGCGCGTTTTCGGAACGACTCCCGCGTTTTGTTTCTGTTTTCCTGGAGAGGAAGCCCTGCTGATTGGGTGTGGCCCGCTCCTGT
>Ga0209839_10001469_pt1 | contig 12044 bp, 5 predicted proteins | sample OrgsoiDNA2013050_FD_185800 | JGI IMG/M metagenome (GOLD analysis project Ga0209839, IMG submission 185800) | Permafrost soil microbial communities from the Arctic, to analyse light accelerated degradation of dissolved organic matter (DOM) -... | ecosystem: Environmental > Terrestrial > Soil >... | reverse complement strand
GACCGCCGGCCGGCTTGCGATCACCTGCACCAGATCCCAAACCGAGGGGGGCAGCTTGGAAATGGGGAATAACGCATGCAGGTCATGCGCGATCACCCAAATCCACGGCGGCGCCCTCACCTTGGGATCTCATGCAGGTCAATCCGCCACCGCCGCGCGATCAGCGCGCATCAACGGCCACCGCCTCCGCATGGCGGGCACACGGGTCCACGCGAACGCGAGCCGCGGCGGTCCGTTGTGGGGGGTGCGGCGTCCTGTCGGCTGGTGGGGTACAAAGGATGGTCAATGGCTCGTCGTGGTTCTCGTTCTCTGGCGCCTGGGCCGCGGGCGGGGTCGGTGCTGCTGGGCGGCAGCCGATCGGGTTCTCGACGGCGTGGTGGAGGGCGTCGGCGCCGGATGGGCGGTGGTTTCGGGTCAGGCGGTGTGATGCGCGTGCTCGGCCTGCTGGTGGTGTTGGCGGTGGTGGTGGGGGGCGTGCTGGTTTGGCGTTCGCTCGCCGATAGCGATGGGGGGCGCCGGCTCGCCGCGGAGCGCTTCGTGACGGGGTGGGTGCGTGGTGAGTTGGCGGTGATGTGGCGGGCGCTGACGCCAGGTGCACGCGCGGAGCATCCCGAGGGGCGGTTCGCTTCGGCTTACCGCGGCGCGGATCAGGCAGCCGGTGTGCGCTCGCTGCGGATCGCGACGGTCGGGGTCGAGCACGGCGGCATCATCCCCGTTGGTGTGGATGTCGTGACGGTGGGCTTCGGGACGCTGCGCGGCACGATTGACCTGCCGGTCTCGGGAACCGGGAGTCGCGCGGGGGTGGATTGGGACCCGTCGCTGGTTCTGCCTGGGCTGCGGCGCGGCGAGGCGGTGCACAAGCGCTCCGGGCCCCAGCCCCGGCGTGCGGCGATCCTCGCGGTGGATGCCACGCGCCTGGACGCAACGGCGCTTGGCGCCTCGATCGCCGGGCAGGCGGGTCCTAAGCCGACCGGCTTGGAGCGTATCTACGACCGCCGGCTGAGCGGTCGCCCTTCCGCGCGGCTGCTGTTCGGCACGCGGGTCATCGCGCGCTCCCCGGCGGTTCCGGCCCGCTCGCTGCCGACGACGATCAGCCCTGGGCTGATGGCGCAGGCAGCCGCGGCGCTGGGTCAGCAGCTCGGCGGCGTGGCTGTGATCCGCCCGCGCGACGGTGCCGTGGAGGCGCTCGTCGGGCTCGCGGTGTCGGCGCCCCAGCCGCCAGGGTCCACGTTCAAGATCATCACACTGTCTGCCGCGCTGGAGAACGGGATCGCGACGCCTTCGACGACCTATCCGGTTCTCACCTACGCGACGCTGTCGGGGGTCAAGCTTTCAAACGCGTCCGGTGAGGCCTGTGGCGGTTCGCTGACCGAGGCGTTCACCGTGTCGTGCAACTCGGTGTTCGCGCCGCTCGGCGCGAAGATCGGCGCCCGGCGGCTGGTTGGGATGGCGCGCGCGTTTGGGTTCGACGAGCGGCCCAGGATTCCCGCGGCGAAGCCAAGCACGATCTCGCCGCCGTCCCAGCTGCGCGACAGTCTAGCCGTTGGTGCCGCAGCGATCGGGCAGGACCGCGACCTTGCCACTCCGCTACAGATGGCCAGCGTCGGCGCCACGATCGCGCTGGACGGCCGGCGCGTTCAGCCACGCATCACTCCCATCGACCCAGTCGTCTCGAAACAGATTCTCTCAACCAGCGTCGCGCACCAGGTGCGTTCAATGATGCTCGACGTTGTGCGCTCGGGCACGGGCACCGCAGCCGCGATCCCCGGCGTGGAGGTCGCCGGCAAGACCGGCACCGCCGAACTGCGCCCAAACTCGACGGACCCCAAGGACTCCGACGCCTGGTTCGTGGCCTTCGCACCGGCACAACACCCGCAGGTCGCCGTCGCGGTGATGCTCGTCGGCGCCGGGTTCGGCGGCGCGACCGCCGCGCCGATCGCCAAAGAAGTCCTGCAGGCCGCCCTGCGCCATAACTGATCGTGCACTCCCCGATGCGGCGCTGGCGTACGCACTTGCTGTCGTAGTTATCAGGTCCGAACGGACGATCATGCACGGGCGCGCCAAGCCTTGGTTGCTGGAGCCTGTGCTCACGAGGATTGTCCGTCTTGGATACGGGGATGACGTCGCCTTGCGGCGTGAGGGACAATTTGGGATTCGGCTGATGACGGGGAGGTCGACCGGTTATGAGTGAGTTGCGCAAGTTCGACTCAGGCGACACGGGCACGGTTCGCATTCCCCTCAGGTGGTCGCGCGCAGGGATGGACTAACCGTGCCTGCGGCAGTCAAGGGGTACGACGAGATCGCGCTGCGGATCGAGCCGATCGGCGACGGCCGCTACGTCGTGAGAGGGAGCTCGCCCGAGGGCGACGCTCATGCGCCATTCGAGCTTCCCTTGAGCCGCGATCGGATCGACTACCTCGTTCTCAAAGCGGCGTTTCCGCGCCGCGGACGTCGGCGGATGGAGTCCTCGGCGCTGCAGGAGGTGACCGAACTCGGCGACATACTGTTCAAGGCGCTTTTCCGCGACGACGTCCGGGACCTGTACCGCACGGCTCATGCGGCGGCGGACAGTCGCGGCCACGGGCTGAGGGTGAAGCTGTCGCTGACCGACGTGCCTGAGCTGACCGGGCTGCCGTGGGAGTTTCTCTACGACGACCCGAGCTTCCTGTCGATCTCCCAGCTGACCCCCGTGGTCCGCTACCTCGAGCTTGCTCGCACACGCCCGGTGCGTGAGGTCGAGCCGCCGCTTCGGATCCTCGCGATGGTGAGCAGCCCGACCGACGCCGCCCAACTGGATGTGGAGCGCGAGCGGGCGAACCTCGACGCGGCGCTGGCCGAGCTCAGCGAACAGGGCGCAGTCGAACTCCGCTGGCTGGAGCGGGCGACGCTCGCCTCACTGCTCGAAGAACTGCGCCAGCGCGACTTCCACATCTTCCACTTCATCGGCCATGGCGCGTTCCGGCCCGACGCACAGGACGGAGTGCTACTGCTCGAGGACGACGACGAGCGGGGCCACGAGGTCAGCAGCCGCCGCCTGGGTGCAATCCTGCATGATCACCTCCCCATGCGCCTGGCCGTCCTCAATGCCTGCGAAGGGGCGCGGACATCTGAGGACGATCCTTTTGCCGGCGTTGCCGCGACGCTGATCCAGCAGGGTATCCCGGCTGTGATCGCGATGCAGTTCGAGATCACTGATCGCGCCGCGATCGTGTTCGCGCGCCACCTATACGACGCGCTCGCGGACGGGCTGCCGATCGACGCAGCTCTCGCCGAGGCCCGCAAGGCGATATGGGCTGACGACAACGACGTCGAATGGGCCACCCCTGTGTTGTTCATGCGGGTGGCCGACGGCCGCCTGTTCGACATGCGCCGGCCTGCGGTACCCGTGCCGGCGCCGGCGGCACGGGTCGAACTCAGGCTCGAAGCAGTGCCCGTCGAAGTCCCGGCCGGAGCCACGGTCACCTGGCGTGCCTGCGTCGCGAACCGAGGCCACGAGCGGGCGACGGGACTCACACCGCGCGACGGCAGCGGACAGCCGCTGGCCCCTGCCTTTGACCTCGCCCCGGGTGAAACGCGACTCGTGACCTGGACGACGCAGCCCACCACCGATGAAACGCAGGTCGTCACGATCGGGGGACTCTCGGATGCAGGCGGGGCCGGCATGCAGGCGAGCGCGCTCGCGCGCATCCTAACTTCGCCGAGCGAGCCCGCCCCGGATCAGCGCCCACCTCCTGGCCGCCGGGATCCGCGCCGGCTACCGCGGTGGCTGATCCCAGTAGTGGCCGGGGCCGCGTCGGCCGCGGTTCTAGCGGCTGTGCTGATCCTCGGGCTAGGATCGTCGCCGATCGGCTGGCGGCGGCTGCGCGACCTGCCGGTGGCCCTTGAGGGCGCCGGCGTCGCCCCGTACGACAACCGGCTATGGGTGGTGGGCGGCGTCGCGCCGGACGAAAACCGCACAAAGCTCAAGAGCGTGGAGATCTATGACCCCGGGACGCGAGCCTGGAGCATGGGGCCGCCGCTTCCCGTTGCGCTGGATCACGCCGCCGTGGTCTCCAACGGCACGCAGCTGTTCGTCCTCGGTGGGTTCTCGACGAGCGGGTCGGTGCAGACCGTTTACAGGCTCGACAGCCCGACCGGAACATGGCAACCGGTGAGGTCGCTGCCCAGCCCTCGCGGCGCGGGTGCTGCTGCCTGGGACGGATCGCGGATCGTGTTCGCTGGAGGCGTGGCAACCGACCACAAAGACCGAGCGGACGTGTGGGCGCTCGAGGGCGACCGCTGGCGCAAGATCGGCGAGCTCCAGCGCGCACGCGACAAGCTTGCCGCCGCGACCGATCACCTCAGCACCGTGTGGTTTATCGCGGGCCGCGACGAGGCCGCCGGCGTCTCCGCATATCCGTTCGTCGATGTCGTCCACAACGACCGCGTGAGCCCCGGCGGCCGCGTCGACGCCGTCCAGGGCTCCGCCGCCGTGGGCGTCGGATCCGCCTTCTGCATGATCGGTGGGCAGACGCCCACCGGTTTCAGCGGCCGGGTCCAGTGCGAGGGGCCGAACCCCACGGTCCCCGGCCTCGATCCGCCGAGGGCGGGGCTGGGTGCAGCGGTCCTCGGCCCCACGGTATATGTGATCGGGGGATACGACGCCAACGATCAAGGCACGCGTACCGTCGAAGCGCTCGACGTCGAGGGCGCACATTGACGGCGCAGCATACGGGCGACGTGCATCGCGGGCGGCATCGCCAATGCCCCGATCGTCACGAGCGCCCAAAAGCACGGGACCAAGCGGTCCGTTCCGGCAAGCACGTTGAACATCAGCGCGGCCATGACCACGGCCAACCACACGAGATGACGGCGGAACGTCCCGAGCCGGTCGGACCGTGACGCGCTGCCCTTTGGCGTTACGCGGTACGCGAGGGGCCGGCCCAAGGCGGCACTCGTGACGGCGGCAACATAGATGGGTCCGGCGCACAGCGTCGCCAGGATCGCCGTGCCGCCGAGCTCACGACGCTCGTACGGGGCGAGGTTGAGGCGCCGAAGCCACAGCAGTAGCGCGAGAGTCGTGGCGACCGATGCGGTCCACAGGAGCCCCCAGCTCCCCGCCTCGAAATGTGGTGGTGTGCTGGCATGCGTGAGATAGCCAATCGTCACGCCCGTCCCCAGCACCCAGGTGAGGGCCACGCCTGGATAGAACGACTGCAGCAGCGCGTAAGCGACCCGCTGCGGCCGGGCGAGCTTGCGCCTCAGCCGCCACGAATGGCGAAGCGCGATCTCGGCGGCGCCGTATGCCCACCGCTGCTGCTGTGTGAAGAAGTCGCCCCAGGTCGCGGGAGCCTGCCCGACTGCGAGCACGTCGGGCGTGTAGATCCCCTTCCATCGCCTGGCGGTGCGCGGGTTGACCGTCGCGTGCAGCGTCATTGATGTGAGGTGGTCCTCGATGATTGAGTCCTGGTAGCCGCCAATGCTGACCATCGCCTCGGTCCGGTAGACGTGGTTGGTCCCGATCAGCAGCGGAGCCCCGAGGCCGTTGCACCCGCGCTGGATCACGCCATGAAAGAGGAACGCCTGAGCGGCCGCGCCGTGGCGGACGAGCCCGGCGTGGGCGTTGCCGTACACCTGTGGAGCGACGACGAACGCGACGTCTGGATCGCGGAAGTAGCCAAGCGTGCGCTCGAGCAGGTGACGCCCCGGGACGTGGTCTGGATCAAGCTGCGCCACAACGTCGTACACGCGACCGTGTGCGGCCAGCCAGGCGTTGTGGTTGCCGGCTTTCGTCCGCGCCCGGAACGGCCCGGACGCGGTGTTGCACTCGGGTTTGCCTCGGCGGCTGAAGTGACGCACGCCGAGGCGCCGAGCGACCGCCTGCACCTGTGGATCGTCGCCCTCATCGAGGATCCACACGTCGACGGTACCGCCTGGATAGTCCACGCAGCGCATCGCGGCGAGTGTCCGGGCCACCAGCGCGACTGGCTCGCAACTGGGAACGATGGTGGTGACCAGCGCCACGCGCAAGCCACCCGCAGCTCGCATCGGGACGGGATCACGGGCGTTCAACGCGAACACCCAGAGCGAGCCGACCTGCACCAGCCGAACGAGCTCTATGACGACGATCGCAAGGAGCGCTGCCGTGCCGAAAATGCTACCCGGACGTGGCTGGCTCAGCGTAGCGCGCCAATGACCGGGCCCTACGAGCCAACCAAGGAAGCAGAGTTCGGCGCTCGCATTCGCCGCGACGAGCAGCAGCAGGGCCCGGTGTTGGGAACGATCGAGCGTCGGACGCAATTTGACGCTGCCATCGTCCCCGTCCCGCGGGGAGCCGGCGAGCTCGCAGCAATCGGCGTAGAGCTCACTCTCGGCGAGCGCCATCTCCACACCATGCGGGTCGGGCGCCGACGGCTTGTGGTGCGAGCGCGAGTTCACGAAGCGTGCTGTCCATCGATCAATGCTGGTAGCGCACCCAATCGGATCCGAGCAGCGAATGGACCTCATCGAGTGGTCGCGGTTGCCAGTATGCTCCCTGCGTGGTCTTGGGGCTCGAGTTCCCGGGATGGATCAGGGCGGCGAAGAAGCGATGGTCGGGCAGCACCAGCGGCTTGCCGGCCCGGGGATCCCAGACGAAGCGCGTGTCCTCTCCAACGGCAACGGAAGCGAACCGATTCTCCTCCCACAGCGAGCGCCGGTAGCACAGCGCATTCCCGGCTACCCAGTGCCGGCGCCCGTCCGGGTAGGCGTACAGCCAAGCGCGCCGCGCCTCCGGATCGAAGTAGAGCGCCTTGCTCGGACCGCACAGGCCGGCGCCGCTGCGCTCGAGCGCCTCCGCCTCGTAGCGCAGGCGGTGCGGTGCCTGCCAGTCGTCATCGTCCCAGTGGACGATCAACTCTCCGCGCGCTAGCTCGCACGCGCGGTTGCGCTTCTCGCCCAGCACGAGCCTGCCGTCGAGCGCCACATAGCGGATGCGCGGATCGGGCGGAATCAGGTCCTCCACGCGATCGTCGCCGTCGTCGAGCACGACGAGCTCGCGATTGGCGTAGTCCTGGCGCCGGAAGTAGGCGATCGCGCGCTGGACGAATCGCCGGCGGTCCGCAGTCGGCATGATGCAGCTGACCAGCGGCATCTCCTGCAGGGCCGGCGCATTCAGCGAGTGGGCAGCGTAGAACGAGCGGTCTTCGGCCGCGAACGGCGGCTCGGGCACCTCGGCCCAGCCGCGGCTGTCGAGGTAGCCGCCACAGTTGAACCGCCAGGCGTTGCGGCGGTGTCTCAGATACACGAACAGGCCTTCGCCGTCGATGCGCTCGAGGCGCGCCCCGCGAGCCGTGGCCCGCGACAGGAACGCCGCATCCTCGGCCAGCGAGCGCGACGGGTACTGCGCTAGGCGCTCCCAAACCGAACGGTTGAAGGCAAGCGTTCCGCCGTGCACATCCCCAACGAACAGGCGCCGGTGCAAGGCCTCGGTGATCGTCCAGAACCGCCACGACTCGAGTTCGAAGAAGACCCGCGCGCGCAGCCCGGTCAGATCGGCGCGTCCGGCGATCAACGGCTCGAGCTGGATCGACAGCCGGCGCGGTCCATACCAGTCATCGTCGTCCCATTGCGCGATCAGCGTTCCGCGTGCCTCGGCGCAGGCGCGGTTGCGCTTGGCGCCGATGCTCTCACCGGCGGGCACACGCAGGTGACGGATGCGCGGGTCCGCAGGCAGTCGCGCCCCGAGGTCGTCGCCGCCGTCGTCGACAACGATCAGCTCGCGAGGCTCGTAGTCCTGGCGCCGGAACAGCTCCACGGCGTGGAGCGCGAACTCGGCGCGGTCGCGCGTCGGCATCACGCATGTGACCAGCGGCCGTTCGGTGCATGGCGGCGTGACGGGTCGCACCTGGAGCGGGACCTCCGGCGGCGGAGGCGTTGATACGGCCCTGACGGCGGCAGCCTGTCCGGCCTCAGGTCCGGCCGCCCGCTCTGGCAGCGGCCTGCGAAGCTGGATCAACCCGGCCGGCGCGAAGTGTTGGCACGCCTCGCCGCGGCAGTGAGGCTCATACGCGCCGCGCTCGCCGCGCAAGCGAAGCCCACAGAGGCTGTCCTGGTAGCGCTGCCGGCTCGGCTCGAAGGCGCGCTGCTCTTCGCGCGCTCGCCGTTCGGTGAACGGCGAGCGGTAGACATACGCGCCGCAGACCCACAGCCCCCGAAACCCCGCGCGAGCGGCGCGAGCGCCGTACTCCATCTCCCAGCACGGCCCGAGTCCGTAGCCCTCGTCCGCGCCGCCGATCGCCTCGATCACCTCGCGGCGGACGGCGTAGCAGAAGTCGGACAGGCTGTGCAGTGGCGCGAGCGACCGGGTCTTGCTCCCGAACTGCCGGACAGCCTGCTTCCCGGCGCGGGCGATGTCCGCGTCAGCTGCGGTTGTCCGCGGCAAAATCAGCTGCTCGTTCCATGCCTGGTTGGTCGACGGCCCGGCGATGCCGTTGCGCGGATCGGAGGCGATCACCTCGACGAGTCGTTCGAGCGCACCGAACGCCGGGATCGCGCCCGATTCGAGCAGGATCACCACGTCGCTGTCGGTCTCGGCCGCGAGCCGGTTGAAGCACGCCGACCGCCCGAGCGGATGATCGCTGCCCGATTGCGGCAGGTCCAGCGTGGCGAGCGCGGCGCGGGTCGATGAGTCAGGTCCGTCCGGGAGGAGCAGCAGTTCCATCCGGAAGCGCCCTGCATGATCGAGCGCGCGCAATGTTCGCGCCAAGCGGTCGGGCGCCGTATGGACATCGATGCCGACCGATACCCTCACGCGCGTTCTCGGTTCTCAACGATCGCGAGGCCTAGGCCCGCTTCCTCCTCCTCGCCACCCGGGGCGAGCAGCCGCGCAACGCCGTACCCGGCGCCTTCGACGGCAGCGAGGACGCGGTCCACGGCTGGGATCGCCCGCCAGTCATGGACGAGGATGGGGCCGCCAGGGCGAACCAGCTTCGACGCAAGCTCGAACTCGGCCGAGAGGTGCTCCTCGGTGTGGACCGAGTCCAACAGCGCCGCGTCGTAGTGCTCCCCCAGCTCGAGGGCTGCGCGCAGACCATCGACCGAGTCGACCCGACGTTGCTCGATACAGGCCTGCATCGGCGTGGGCAGCACCGCCCAGAGCTCGCTGCGGCCGGGCGTCTCCAATGGGTCGAACGATACGACGCGGGCTCGCGGGCGGTGCGCCACCGCTGATGCGAGGCACGCGGCCGAGACGCCGCGGGCCGTCCCGGTCTCGAGCACCGAAGCGCAACCGGCTGCTCGAACAAGATAATGCAGGAGCGCGAGCACAGGCAGGACCGAGGGATCCCGCGTGCGGGCGTATTCATCCTCCTGAATCGTGTAGAAGGAGAGCGTCAGCCCGCCCAGACCGTAACGACCAAGCCAAGCGCGAAGAGCGGCGAGGAACTCGCCGTAGCCATCGCCGAAGCCGCGCCCCACGAGCGGGTCGGGGACCGACGAGTACAAGCCACTCAGCTGTGGATACTTGTGGCGACCATATCCATTGGCGTGCAGGACGCGAACCGGTCGCGCCTGCCAGATGACCTCAGGCCGGCCGGCAATGGTGCGGACGTCGACGGTCGAGCCATTCAATTGAAGGTTGTAGCGCTCGTCGAGCTCAACCCCACAGCCGAGACGGGCGAGCGCGAGGTTGAAGATGAACTGGTTGCGCCATGGGACGCGTGGATTACCGTCCATCCAGGCGATGGCACCGGGCATGCCACGGACTGCCGCGTCGAGTACAAGTAGCGCCTCGCGCGACCCCGCAAACGTTCCGTCGTTGACCGGCAGCCGGTAAGAACCCACGTCGCCGGGGTCACCCCCGAGGATCCGTCCGAGATCGCTTGGCTCCCCCGAATACACCTGGCATAGAGCCTCCGAGACGTCGCGATAATGGTGCGCGTTTCCCTCGCGGCAGGCGAGCACGCTCCCCTCGGGACAGGCGTCGACGGCACCGAAGATCGGGGCCAGGCTTCCGAGCACCAACATGTCTGAGTCCAGGCACACGTACGATCGAGCCTCCGCGACGCTCGCGACCGAGTAGAGGACGGATTTGCTCGCCATCCCCGGCTTGACGAGCGGCCGGCAGCGCACAGGCACAGCCCGGTATTTGGCGACCACACGCTCGCACTCCGGGCTGGACCCGAGGAGGAAGACCAGCAGCAGTGCGTCCGGGCATCCGCCGTTCGCCACCAACGAGCCGAGCAGGTCGTCGAGTAAGCGCTCCCAGCCGGGCGACGCGACCGTCGCGACGCAGCGCTCGACTGCCGGCAGCGCCGGCGGGAGCTCGATCTCGGCGCGCCCCAGCGCGTCAACGATCGTGCCGCGCTGCGCCGTCACCGGATGCCCGTCGAGCTCCGGTTCGAGCCATACGGCGTGGCTGAAGGCCCACCGGCTCGTGACGACGACCAGCTCGAGCAGATGCACGCCCAAGACGTCACAGACGATCTCGCGTGGAGCGTCGCCGGCCCACACGCCCGCGGCGGACGCGATCTCGCGACCATCTCCCAGCACCGCAAAGTCTGCATACGATTGCCGGTACGCCACATCGTCGTTGATCGCAGCCCGTGCGCGGAACACCGTCGCCGTGCCCCCGAGGTGGTACAGCAGCCGGGCGGGCGGATGGGTGCTCAGAGCGCTCGCCACCGCGTCGCCCGAGACCGTCACGGCTTTGCCCTCGTAGCCGAGACTGCCACCGGTGCCGAGGCTGCCGTAACCCACGCGGGCCTGAAGCGGCATCAGGTCATCAAGTCTCATCTTGGCACCGACCACGGCTGAGCCGCCCAGGGACATGCCCGCTGACGGCGAGATGTTCGGCGATGTCTGTCATCGTGCCGGGCGAACCCCGGAACCGACCGGTGGCACCTTCTCCAGAGCTTTCTTGGCGGCCACCCGTCGCTTCGCCTCGTCGATCATCTCGGCCAGCCCCTTCTCTCTCGAGATGTTATCCCTGATCTGCGGGCCGGCCGTTTCGATCTTATCCCACTCCGTCGCGGTGAGGGGCTTGATCTGGCTCGCGTTTGCAGCCCTTCCGATGTCAAGGATCTTCTTCTGAATCGCCTCGAAGATCTTGAGGGTGCTCACCTCGATGTCCGCTGCCAGCAACGCTTCGATGTACTCGATGGTGATTTCTGGGGTAACCTTGTTGGAGGCTGACGACGCCTTCACCACCAGCCTTAGGCCCTGGTCCGACGCGAGCCTCGCCAGTGTCGACGTGCATCGCGGGCAAGGAATCCTGTTGAGATTCAATTCGACCTTGACCCGTTCATTGGAGGGCGTAATCAGCCGGCCGGCTTTACGGTCACCCGCTATCGCCTGCTTGAGCTTTGCGAAATGTGCATGGGCGAACAGCATCTCCGCGTGCCCGTCGACGGTACTCGGATCGTTCTCGATCACATCGCCATAGTGCTTGTTATCTGTGTCGTAGAAGACATGCAGCACGGTGGCACCGGCCCGGTAGTCAAATCGCCCCGCCCACGAGAGCGCGGAAGCGAGTCCCTTCTTGAGCACCGGGAGGTTCGCGATGGTTTCGGTGACACTTGCATTCACTTGTATGCCTACGTGCGCGGTCTTCGGGTCGAAGGCGAGGCCAATGCCCTTGAGTCCTTTCGCGCTGTACTTTCCGTAGATCGTTCGCAGCAACGAGGCCGCTTCCTGCGCATTGGCAACGCTCTTGCCGACGAGATCGGCCTTGATCGCTTGCTTGATGTCCTTGCTCGCTTGGCCGTCCGGCTGACCTGGCTTGGTGACCGCTGCAAACAGGCGCTTGGCGCCATTGACGATCCACCCAGTCAGCCAGTCGAGTGCCTTGTCGATCGGCGCCCGAATCTTCTGGATGACACCCATGATCTTGTCGGACACCTTGCCGAGCCCGGCGAAGCCGGCGAGGAAGCTGATCGCCAGGCTCAGGAGGTTCGCCAGCGTGCTTTCGACCTTCTTGGCCGCGCCGTCGATGGCGCCCGCGGCGATCGCGGCGATCGAGTCGATGAAGCCGGTGACGACCTGGATGATCTTCGAGATCTTCTCGACGAAGACCATGATCGTGTCGT
>Ga0209839_10001468_pt1 | contig 12045 bp, 9 predicted proteins | sample OrgsoiDNA2013050_FD_185800 | JGI IMG/M metagenome (GOLD analysis project Ga0209839, IMG submission 185800) | Permafrost soil microbial communities from the Arctic, to analyse light accelerated degradation of dissolved organic matter (DOM) -... | ecosystem: Environmental > Terrestrial > Soil >... | reverse complement strand
CCAATCTCAAGCCGCTCAAACCTGAGGAGCTAGATATGAGCAGTACTGTAGTGCGTAGCGAAACTGCAATCGAGACCCCGAAAGCGCGGACGGTCGACATGAAGTTGGAGATCGTCGTCATCCCTGTTTCGGACGTCGATCGCGCCAAGCGCTTTTACGGCGGCCTGGGTTGGAGGTTAGATGCCGACTTCGCCGCCGGTGACGATTTTCGCGTGATCCAGTTCACGCCGCCAGGCTCCGGATGCTCGGTCATCTTCGGCAAGAACGTCACCGCGGCGGCACCCGGCTCCGCGCAGGGACTGTACCTGATCGTCTCCGACATCAAGGCCGCCCGCGACGAGCTGCTCGGTCGCGGCGTCGAGGTCGGCGAGGTGTTCCACGGCGCCGGCGACGTGTACGTCGGCACGGACGAGCCCTATTTGTTCGGGCGGATCCGGGTCAGTGGTCCGGATCCCGCCCACGGCAGCTACCGCTCGTTCGCTTCGTTCAAAGATCCGGACGGCAACGGCTGGCTGTTCCAGGAGATCACCGCGCGATTGCCCGGACGCGTGGACGCGGACGTCACGACCTTCACCTCGTCGACCGAACTCGCGACCGCGCTCCGACGTGCGGCGGCCGCGCACGGCGAGCACGAGAAGCGGACCGGCGGCCAGCACGATGCGAACTGGCCGGACTGGTACGCCGAATACATCGTCCGGGAGCAGGCCGGCAAGGAGCTGCCGACATGAGCAGCGGCGACGTCACCGCGCGCTTCACCAATGGCGCGAATCGAGGGCCGGATCGCGACCACGCAGCCTCCGGCGCCGGATTGACCAGCGCTCATGGCTGCCACGGATGACGTCGTTCAGCGCCGAGCGCGCATGCAACTGCCTTTCCGGCACGCAGGCGAGGATCGCATTGCGGTCCTGGATGCCCGGCTCATCGACGATCCATGCAAACAGGTTGTCGCCGGCAAGCCGCGACGCGATCTGGTCCGGGATGGGGTCGATATCGTTCGATACCGTCACGTTCATCACGATGCGGCCGCCAGGCGCCAGCCGCGCGCGGATCGCATCGCAGGTGTCGAGATCGAATTCATCGTTGAACTCAAAACCCGGACCGCCGACGTCGATCGCGATGCCGTCGTAAAGCGTATCGTCCTGATAAACGAACCTGCGGAAATCGGAGACCATGCACGGCAGATCATCCGGCAGCCCAAAAAACTTGTGCGCGATCACGAAGCTGATCGGATTGTTGTCGACGATGGTCAGGCTTTTGCCAAGACGGGCCAGCCTGGTGGGAAGGTTTCCGCCGCCGCAACCCAGCACCAGGATGTTTTTCGCGCGGTACAACAGCTCGTCCATCAGCTTGACGTAGGTGAATACGCTCTCCCCGTCGGGCGTCGCCTGGCTCTGCCGCACGCCCTCTTCGAAATAGATCCGGGTTCCGTCCCACGAACATTCGACGATCTCGATCTCGCCGTTCCTGCCATGGTACCGCCCCAACAACCGCACTGCCGACAATCCATCTGTTTGACTTTATGCATTAAATAGCATGCACCACACATCTTTTATCATGTAATGTGCCGAGTGCCAATCGCGCCCGCGGCCGATCCGACCTTATGCCTGTTGGGGTTGCGCCAGCGTGAATATTTTTGCGCGCAGCGGTTTGCTCCAGAGCGTATTGATATCTCATGCTTGTAAATTGATGCTTGAGGCCCCATCGGTACCGTGTAATCATGCTCGCCTCAGATTGGGAGAAACCAGGTTCATGATTACCGCCAATCAACTCAGGGCCGCCCGCGCGCTCCTGAACATCGATCAGCGGCAGACGGCCGATCTGGCAGACCTTTCGGTTCCGACGATCCAGCGCATGGAAGCCAGCGATGGTGTCGTCCGCGGCAACGTCGATTCTCTCATGAAACTGGTTTCCGCGCTCGAGAATGCAGGCATCGAGTTGATCAATCCGGGTGTGCCGAGTGTGGCTGGAGGCCGCGGCGTGCGACTCCGCGAGCATGTTCCAAAACCAAAGCTGAAGACGGTCCGGCCGCCGAAGCCGTCGCGGGCCATGGAGCGCGCGCGATAATGATCAGGTGACCGCTCTGCTGTCCGCCCGTTCGAGCAGCGCCAAGAGACCTTGCAGCATCGCCATCGGGGTAGGGGGGCAGCCCGGAATGTGGAGATCGACCGGGATCACCTCGGCAACGCCGCCGACGACGGCGTAGCTGCCGGCAAAGCACCCGCCGTCGCGACCGCAATCCCCGATCGCGACCACCCATTTCGGATTGGGCACCGCATGATAGGTGCGCTCCAGCGCTTCGCGCATGTTCTTGGTCACGGGACCGGTCACCATCAAGACATCGGCATGGCGCGGCGACGCGACGAACCGCAGGCCGAAGCGTTCGACATCGTAGTAGGCATTGTTGAGCGCGTGAATCTCGAGCTCGCATCCATTGCAGGATCCGGCGTCGACCTCGCGGATGGAAAGACTGCGGCCGAGCCGCCGCCGCGCCGCGTTGCCGACGGCGGCTGCGAGTTCGCTTAACCCGGCGTCGTCCGGCGGCGGCGCCTGCTCGGTGAAGGGCCGGCGAAACAGGCTTTGAAAAAGCAGTTTTCGCATTTCGTGCTGTCCTTGAAGAGCTGCCCCTAAAGAGCTGTTTTTAAAGATCCTGCCCCGAGTAGGAACAGTTGAACGACTTGTTGCAGAGCGGAAAATCCGCAACGATGTTGTTTTCGATGCAAGCCTCAAGCAGCGGCCATTGAAACCAACTGGGATCGCGCAGGCGGCATCGCTCGACCCGGCCATCGCGCACGCGCAGCCAGGCCAGAACGTCGCCGCGAAATCCCTCGACGATGGCCATGCCTTCCCCGGGTTCTCGCAGTTGGTCGGCTTGCGCCCGCAGGGGGCCTTGCGGCAGCCGGTCCAGTATCTGGTCGATCAGCGAGAGACTCTGCTCGACCTCGCGCACGCGAATCCAGACCCGGGCGTTGACGTCGCCCTCGTTCAGCACCGGGACCTCGAATTGCAGGCTGTCATAGGGCGGATAGGCCAGGGTCCGGCGCGCATCGAAGGACCGGCCGGAGGCGCGGCCGATATAGCCTCCCGCGGCATATTGTTTTGCCAATGCGGGTGTAAGCACGCCGGTATCGACGGTGCGGTCCTGCAGCGACGCGGTGTTGTCGTAGAGTTCGACCAGGGCCGGAAAGCGCAGGCGGATATTGCCCAGCATCGCCTGGATCAGTTTTGTCCCGTCTTCGCCGAGGTCGTGGGTCACGCCGCCGGGCGCAATGACATCCCGCAACAATCGGTGACCGAAGGCGCCATCGGATGCGCGCAGCACGCTCTCCCGCAACACGCTGCAATGCGCGTGCATCAGGGTGAAGGAGGCATCATTGCAGATCGCGCCGATGTCGCCGAGATGGTTGGCAAGCCGCTCGAGTTCAGCGACCAGTGCCCGCAGCCAAACCGCGCGATCGGGCACGACGAGCTGCAAGGCGGCCTCAGCGGCCCGCGAAAACGCATAGGCATAGGCGACCGTGCTGTCGCCCGATACGCGCCCGGCGAGTTCGGCGGCGCGCTTCAAATCGGCTCCGATCATCAGCCCCTCGATGCCCTTGTGGGTGTATCCGAGCCGCTGCTCCAGCCGGACCACGGTCTCGCCGCTGGCGGTAAAGCGGAAATGCCCGGGCTCGATGATCCCCGCATGCACCGGGCCGACCGCTATCTGATGCAGGCCGTCGCCCTCCGCCGGCAGGAAGCGATAGGGCGATGTTTTCGATAACCCGTAGACGCGATTTCCCAACGGGAAGCTCACGCCCCAGCAATCGTGATCAAGCCAGGGACGGGCATCGGGCAAGCCTTCCGCCGATAACCCGAACAGATCGTTGATGGCGCGCTCCAGTCGAAGCGCCGGCGGGTGGTGCAAGCCGACCGAGGGATAAGTGAGATCGGGACAATCCAGGCTGACCGTGGCGATTTCGCCCGTATCTGCATCCATGATCGCCATGTGCACCGTGGCGGGTTCTCCCCACAGGTCGAGCAGGCTCCAACGCCGGCGTGCCACTTCGCCTGCGGCAAATTTCCAGATGGAGATATCGACCGTGGCCCGCGGCCATCGGCCGTGGTGCTGGACCGCGCGGCCCTCCAGCATGAGATCGATCAGCGATGGCATATCGGTTAATCCTTAAAAACTATCCAAGGAGTTGAGCCACATGCTGGAACCAGACCACGAGCGGCGCGGGAAGATAGATTCCGGCGACCAGAACCAGTGAGAGATGCGCGAACATCGGGACATACGACGCCTCGGCCGAGGCGGTGCTGCCGCGCGGGTTTCCGAATGCGACGCTGGTCAGGCGCAGCATCAATGCGCCGAACGCCAGCAACAGCCCGAGCACCAGCACGATCGCGAGCAGCGGCTGCCGCGCAAAGGTCGAGCTGACGACGAGAAATTCGCTCATGAAAATGCCGAGCGGCGGCAGTCCGGCGATCGCGACGACGCCCATCACCAGGCCCCAGCCAAGCACCGGATGGGTGACCGTCAGCCCGCGGATCCTGCCGATGCGCTGTGTGCCTTTGATCTGCGAAATATGGCCGACGGCGTAGAAGATCGCCGACTTGGTCAGACTGTGCATCACCATGTGCAGGAGCCCGGCAAAATTGGCGAGCGGGCCGCCCATTCCGAACGCAAAGACGATAATGCCCATGTGTTCGATCGAGGAATAGGCGAACAGCCGCTTGATGTCGCGCCGGCGGTAGAGCATGAATGCCGCGAACACCAGCGAAACCAGGCCCATCGTGACCATCAGCGGGCCGGGGGCAATCGCCGCCGGATTGGCCGCCAGCAGTATTTTGAAGCGCAATAGCGCATAGAGCGCGACGTTCAGCAGCAGGCCCGACAACACAGCCGATATCGGGGTAGGACCTTCGGCGTGCGCATCAGGCAGCCAGGCATGCAGCGGCGCGAGGCCGACCTTGGTCCCGTAGCCGAGAAACAGGAACACGAAGGCGACATTGAGCAGCGCCGGGTCGAAATCCCGGGCATGCTGGATCAGCAACGTCCAGACCATGGCGTCCTGGCCCTCGCCGACGACCGGCCGCGCCGCCATGTAGACCAGGATGGTGCCGAACAGCGCGAACGCGATCCCGACGCTGCCGAGGATAAAGTACTTCCACGCCGCCTCCAGCGCGGCGTGGGTGCGATAGATCCCGACCATCAGCACCGTGGTCAGGGTTGCGATTTCGACGGCGACCCACATCAAGCCGATATTGTTCGACACGAAGGCGAGGTTCATGCCGAACATCATGGTCTGATACATGGCGTGGTAGAAACGCAAATACACCGGCGTCAGCCGGCCGGTCTCGAGTTCGTGGGCGATATAGCTCGCGCTGAAGATGCTGGTCGTGAAGCCCACAAACGTATTGAGCACAATGAAGACGATGTTCAGATCGTCGACCAGCACATACGGCATCGGCTGCGGACGCTCGACCACCAGCAGCGAGAGCGCCGAAACAAAGGTCGCGAGGCTAGCGACCACGTTCAAGCGCGCCGTCAGCCGGTAGCCCGGCAGGATCGCCAGCAACGCCGCCGAGCCGATCGGAATCAGCAGAACCGCGGTGACTGCATCGAAGGAGGCCGTGCTCATTCCCGCTCGCCCCGGTAGTCGTCGAGCGCGGACACGTCGACGGAGTCGAAGCGTTCACGGATCCGGAACAGAAAGATGCCGATGACGATGAAGGCGATCAGGATCGAGAACGCCACGCTGATCTCGACGACCAGCGGCATGCCCTTGGCGCCGGTGGCCGCCAGCACCAGTCCGTTCTCGAGCGACATGAATCCCACGACCTGACTGACGGCGTTGCGGCGGGTCACCATGACCAGCAGTCCGAGCAGCACCACCGACAAGGCAAAGGCGAGGTCCTCGCGCGCCAGCGGGTCGGCCTCGGCGGTCACCCGCAGCATCAGGACCATCGAGAGGGCGACCAGCCCCATCCCGGCCAGCATGGTCGGGCCGATACCCACCGCCGATTCGATGTCGCGGTGAATCCCAAGCTGCTTGACGATGCGGTGCAGCGCCACCGGAATGACGATCGCCTTGAACACAAGGGCGATGGCCGCCGTGATGTAAAGATGAGGCGCGTTCTGGATAAAGGCCTGCCAGGCGACGGAAAGCGCGAGCACCAGGGCGTGCAGCGTAAAGACGTTGAGCAGCGAATAAAGCCGGTCCTGGTACAGCATCATGAAGCTGATCAGGACGAGGCCGCCGGCCAGTGTATGCGAGACGTCGAAGGAGAGGCTGTGCATCTGCATCAGAAACTCCTCGACACGAACAGCAGCAGTGTTCCGAGCAGGCCGAGCATAAGCGCCGCGCCGAGAAATTGCGGGACTCGAAAGACCCGCATCTTCGCGGTGGCGGTCTCGAACAGCGCGAGCAGAAAACCCGCCACCGCAAGCTTGACGATGTAGATGCCGGCGCCGACGGCGTAGGACAGCGGCCCGGTCCCGAACAGGGCGATCTTCCAGGGGACGAACACGCAGCCGATCAGCGAGATATAGAGCAGCAGCTTGAGAAAGGCGCCGAATTCGATCATCGCCAGATGGCGTCCGGAATATTCGAGCACCATCGCCTCATGCACCATGGTGAGCTCGAGATGCGTTGCCGGGTTGTCGACCGGGATTCGCCCGTTCTCCGCGAGAGCCACCATGACCAGCGCGACCATCGCCATTCCCAGCGAGACCCGCAATCCGACGTAGGATGAGGCCATGAAGTTGGCGACCGTCGAAAGCTGGGTCGAGCCGGCAACCAGCGCCATGCAAAACACGATCAGGAGCATCGCCGGCTCCGCCAGCGCCGCGATCATGACTTCGCGGCTGGAACCGATGCCCCCAAAGCTGGTGCCGACGTCCATGCCCGCCAGCGCCAGAAAGAAGCGCGCACTTCCCAGCAGTGCGACGATCGCGATCAGATCCGCGGTCCAGTTGAACAAGAGGCCGGTCGCGAAAGTCGGCACCAGGGCCGCGGCAACCCAGATCGCCGCAAAGGTGATGTAGGGCGTGACCCGGAACAGCCATGACGCATTGTCGGCCAGCACCACCTCCTTGCGGAGCAGCCGCAACAGATCGCGATAGGGCTGAAAAACCGACGCGCCCTGGCGGCGCACCAGCCGGGCCTTGATCTTGCGCACGAAGCCGGTCAGCAGCGGGGCCAGCAACAGCACCAGCAGCATCTGCACGCCCTGCACCAGAATGTCCGAGATCACGACCATATCGCGAGCACCAGCAGCAGCGTGACGAGGGTCGCGAAAACCAGACTGAGATAGCGCCGGATGGTCAGGAACTGCAGACGATTGAGCAGGCCGGCGGAGTAGCCGACCGCATCTGCCAGCGGCTGATAGATTCCCTCCCAGATCAGATCATGCAGTTCGATCCTTAAGCGCGCCGGCCTGACATCGCCGGGGGCGGGCATCTCGACATGATCGCGGGCGCGAAACACCAGCGTGCCGAACACGCGACGGATCGGTTGCGCGAAGCTTGCGCCGGAATACTGGGCGGCGGGGGTCGGATCGGAAAAGCCGCAGCCCCAGGCCGGGCCCCGCCGCAACGCATGCGAGGCGAAGCGATGAATGAAATAGACGGCGAGCGATGCGGATATCGTAATGAATACCAGCACCAGCAATCCGTTGTACGAACTGCGGCTCTCCGCGATCGGCACGATCGAAAGCCAGGGCTCGTTGGCCTGGATCGGCATGCGGCCGTCGAGAATCTCGGTCGCGATCGGCGAGAGCGCGTCGATCACCAGTCCCGGCAGAATTCCGGCCAGCAGGCAGAGCGCGGCGAGGATGAACATGGCTGAAAGCGAGTAGCGGTCGACTTCGTGCGCGGTTTCCGCGGCCTCGCTGCGCGGTCGTCCGAGAAACGTGACGCCGAACGCCTTGACGAAACACGCCGCCGCCAGGGCTGCGGCCAGGGCCAGCAGCGCCCCGACCGCGGGCACCATGATCTTCAGCGCCCATTGCGGCAGTTGGGGACTTTGCAGCACCGCCTGGAAGATCAGCCATTCCGAAACGAAGCCGTTGAATGGCGGCAGCGCCGAGATCGCCACGCAGCCGACCAGAAACACGAAGCTGGTCAGCGGCATCCGGTGGATGAGGCCGCCCAGTTTGTCCATGTCCCGCTCGCCGGTCGAGGTCAGGACGGCGCCGGCCCCGAAAAACAGCAAACTCTTGAAGAACGAATGATTGAGTACGTGAAACAGCGCCGCCGTGAAAGCGAGCGCTGCCGGGAGTTTCAGGCCGTTGGCCTGGAACGCCAGCGCAAGGCCGAGACTGACGAAGATGATGCCGACGTTTTCAATCGTGCTGTAGGCGAGCAGGCGCTTGAGATCCTTTTCCATCATGGCGTACAGGATCCCCATGACGGCGGTGATACCGCCGAGAAAGAGAACGATCACGCTCGCCGACCAGGTCGGCTGCCCCAGGAGATCGAAGACCACGCGAATGAAGCCGTAGATCGCGACCTTGGTCATGACGCCGCTCATCAGCGCCGACACGTGGCTCGGCGCCGCCGGATGGGCGAGCGGCAACCAGACGTGCAATGGCACGAGGCCGGCCTTTGAACCGGCTCCGAGCAGCATCAGGATCAACACCAGCGCCGCGACATACGGCGTATGTTGCGCCGCGCGAATGGCCGCAAATCCGTAATCTCCCGCCGGTCCCGCCAACAGGCCGAAGGCCAGCAGCAAGGCGAGCGTGCCGAAGCTTGCCATCACGAGGTAGACGTATCCTGCCCTGGCGTTGCCCGGTTCACGATGGTGCGCCATGACCAGCGCCCAGGAAACCAGCGACATGAATTCCCAGCAAAGCAAGTAGGAAAACGCATCGTCCGCCAGCACCACGAGATTCATGCCGGCCAGGAAGGCGGGGAAGAAGGGAAGCACGCGGTGCGGCGCCGGGTCGTGGTGACCGTAGCCGAGACCATAGAGGCTGGCTGCGGCGCCGCCCAGATTGACGACGATGAGGAAAAAAGCAGCCAGTGCGTCCAGCCGGAAATGGGCGCCAAGCCATGGCAATCCGATCGGCAAAATCACGTCCGAGGAATTTGCGATATCGCCGACCAGCCAGCGGAGGGACCCGAACAAGGCGGCCACGCAAATGGCCAACGTGGCGCCGTAGACCACCGCCGTGGCGCGTTTTGAATGGCTCAGGGCGATCGCGAGTACCGCCATCGCCAGCAAACCCGCGACGCACCACATTTGCAGGACAACAGCCGAGATAACGACAGCAGAACTCATGTCCGCGCCCTGGTTCCGCCCGGTGCCTTGTTTTCCGATCGAGTTCCCGGAACGGTCTTCGCCGAACTTCGATCGATCTTCAGCCGCACCCCGCGGCCCTGCGCGGAACTGACGGCGCCTTCGTCGATCATCTCGATCCCGGCCTCGTTGAACGCGGCAATCAACTTGACCAGCGAATCGACATTGCCCCGGACCATTGTTTCGCTGGCCTCCATGCGCTGAATGGTTGGCACGGAAAGCCCCGACAGTTCGGCGAGCCGACGCTGATCGATGCCGAGAAGCACCCTGCCAGCCCGCAATTGTGCCGCTGTGATCATAGGTCTGCCCCCGGAGGACCCTAACCAAACATCATTCGTGCATGGTAACTAATGATGTTAAAGTGTCAATAAGTGATATATAATATATCTATTCTAAGGGGTTTATCCACAGGGTCCCTCCGCGCCGTCGCCGCACGGAACAGCGCGCCGAAACCATCACGGCGCGCAAGATGCCTACGGGGCCGCTGACATCGACGCGCGCGAATGTTGTTGGCAACTTTGGTTTGACCGCAACTTCCGTTTGAATTGCGCTGCCGACTTCCTACATGAGGTGTTGTTCTTCTACGCATTTCAGCAGGCCTCCAATGATCCTGAAAACTATTTGCGCCACCGCGATTTGTGCTGCGCTGCTGGCGGGGAGCAGTCCGTCGAAGGCAGATCAGTACCGTGCCGACGAGTTCCTCAGCCTCGACCTTTCCAAGGCGGTGCTTTCGCCGAAACCGCTTGGGCCTCGTTCCGAATTCGCGCCGGTTGCGATCGAGGCAAGAACCGATCCCGGAAGCGACGGCGCGGGCGCGCGCGTCGAACCGAGGGCCAATCCCAGGATCGCTGTTTCCAGGAATCTCAAGGTCGCTGTTCCCGGGGCCGCAGTCGCGGTTCCCAACGTCACGGTCGCGCATATCCGCCCGGAGAAATCGCGCGGCGCGGTCCGAGCCAAGCTCGCGCAACGTCACGGCAATCCGCTCGATGCGGAAGCGCGCGATACAAGGATTCAGGTCTGGCCGTGCCAGTCGGGCGGCATCTGCAATTGGCAGCGGCAGAACGATTGAGCCGCGCGTAGCCGGACCCGCAACGCCGTCCCGCGCAGGTCGCCTTAAGTCATCCGCCTGTCGCAAAACCGTCGGCCCAGAGTCAAGTTGAGCAGGCAACCTTCGTCGCGATTCGACGAGGGTGCCGGGCATGGCGATTGCGACACGCGCGAAGCAGGGTTTGACCAGACGTCGTCTGCTGGTCCGGTCGGCATCAACGCTCGCGCTGGCTGGGTTGGGAAGTCTCGCCAGGCCTTATCTGAGCCGGGCGGCGGATCGTCCGATGATCGCGAACGGACTGGCCTCAGGCGACGTATCCACGGACTCCGCTGTGGTGTGGGCGAGGGCCGATCGGCCGGCCCGCATGCGGGTGGAATGCTCGACCGTCGAGAGCTTCAGGACAATCATTCGCGTCGCATCATCCGATGCATTGCCGGATCATGACTTCACGTCGAAAGTGCTATTCGAAAATCTTCCGCCCGGGCAGGATATTTTCTACCGGGTGCGGTTTGAAGACATCGGCGAACCCGGGATTTCAGGTGAAACCCAGGTCGGACATTTCCGGACCGCACCGACAGACAAAAGCTCGATATCGCGGTCTTCGATCTCATTTGTCTGGTCGGGCGATACCGCGGGCCAGGGCTGGGGCATCGATCCCGCGCGCGGCGGCATGCGAACCTACCAGACCATGCTGGAAAGCCGCCCGGACTTTTTCATCCATTGCGGCGATCACATCTACGCCGACTGTCCGATCCCGTCAGAATTGAAACTGCCTGACGGCGGCATCTGGCGCAACATCGTGACCGAGGAAAAATCCGCTGTCGCGCACAGCCTTGGGCAGTTTCGCGGAAATTATAAATACAACCTGCTCGATGGTAATTTGCGCGCCTTCAATGCGCAGGTGCCGATGCTGGCGCAATGGGACGACCACGAGGTCACGAATGACTGGTCGCCGGTCGGGTCCGCCGACGCGACCGGCTACGCCGAGGACGGCAGTTCCAGGCTGGTGGCGCGCGCCCGCAGGGCGTTTCATGAGTTCATGCCGATCCGCGGCACGCCAGCGGCAGAGGGGCGTGTCTATCGCCGGATTGGATACGGGCCGCTGCTCGACGTCTTTCTGATCGACATGCGCAGCTATCGCGATTCGACCTGGAACAAACGCGATGACCGCAGCGACACCTTCATTCTGGGCTCGGCGCAGCTGGCCTGGCTGAAACGGGAGCTCGCGGCCTCTGACGCGACCTGGAAGGTGATTGCCGCGGACCTGCCGATCGGGTTGATCAGCGAGGATGCGATTGCTCTTGGCGACGGGCCGCCGGAGCGGCGCGAGCACGAAATCGCCGATCTGTTGTCGTTCATGAAACGCGCCGGCGTGAGAAATACCGTGTGGCTGACGGCGGACATGCACTACACAGCCGCGCACCATTACGATCCGAACCGCGCGGTGTTTCAGGAGTTCGAGCCGTTCTGGGAATTCGTCTCCGGTCCGCTTCATGCGGGGACATGGGGTCCCGGCCAACTGGATAATACGTTCGGCCCGAAGGCGATGTATCAAAAAGGCTGCAGCGCGGAGCAGGGCGAAAATCTCGCCCCGTGTTTTGGCCTGCAGTTCTTCGGCCGCGTCGAGATCGACGGCCAAACGGAAATCATGACGGTGACCCTGAAGGATGTCGACAACCGGGATCTCTGGTCGGTCGATATCGCGCCGCGGCC
>Ga0209839_10001467_pt1 | contig 12045 bp, 8 predicted proteins | sample OrgsoiDNA2013050_FD_185800 | JGI IMG/M metagenome (GOLD analysis project Ga0209839, IMG submission 185800) | Permafrost soil microbial communities from the Arctic, to analyse light accelerated degradation of dissolved organic matter (DOM) -... | ecosystem: Environmental > Terrestrial > Soil >... | reverse complement strand
AAGGCATTCCGACGCTCGACTATTGCTTTCAGCCAGGCGCCCCTGACCGGCAAGCCAGGAACAATGGCTCCGTTACAATAACCTTTATCAGTAATGGAAAAGCTTCCGGAACGTTCGCGGGCACCGCCATTAATTCCAATATAAATGAAGGAGATAAAGAAAGTATTTCCGGAGTTTTTGAGGATATACCAATAGTCGACAGGTGAACAGCCCGTTTCTCACAGTTAGATAGAAACTGGTCTTAAGGCGCCTTCGTATTGTTAAAGCGGATATTCGAAACTGACATTAAGGGCTGTTCCCCTTTTGCGTTATCATTTTTGAAAACAAAATATATATCATGCGGTCCGCTGGTCAACTTAATATCTGCTTTTATCCCCGATAACGCGAAAGGATTAAAATCCTCTGATAATTTTTTAGTTGCCTTTGCGGGCTTTTTTGCCGCCAGGGGAGGTGCTGTTGATGCCTTGACCGGCTTCGTTTTTGCACCTCCTGCATTTTGAATTGAATCCGCTGTCATCCCGGGAAAAACCGGATTAACTGCCACCACATTTACCTGACCCAGTAACTCACCGGACGGATGGTCAAGCCTGATTTCAATGGCGCCACCCGAATAACCCATCATAGGGAATGCAATGGCATTTATTTCCAACTTTTGAATGCCGGTCAGATCTATTTGTTTAAATCCGATATAACCATTTGCCCTGGGTATGATATTCAGTGTTACTGCAAACAGGGTTTGCAGACTTATTTCAACGTTTTGTATCATATCGGCACTTCCCGGACTCACCTGCTGGCTGCGCAATAATTTAATTTCTTCCGTGGTCAGCGGTTCGGACCCCTTCGCACTTTTATCGGTATAGGCCGCCCGGATCACAACCGTTCCTTTTCCGTTATCCCCCGCCGGGATTTTGGGAGTATACCTGCCCTTCAACGGAAGCGTGCTGATTGTTTTCTGATTACTGCTGAGAATATAAATAACAATTGTGCGGACGTCATTCATGGATATGGACGGATGTGCCGGCATGTTTACCGTTCCCCAAACCCCGCTTCCCCCGGACCTTAATTTTCGGGCCAGCGAATCCAATGCCCAGTCATGTTTCGATTTATATTTTTCAGCGATCTCTATAAACTCCGGACCTACAGATTTCGTGTCCAGGTGGTGACAGTTGTTACAATCCACACTATTGATCATTGCCCGCGCCACTGCGAATCGGGTGGATGCGTCCACACTTCGCTGCCCCTGTATTAATTCCGCAAAATCGAATCCTTCGGATGTATAATCTATGCTGGCAGCTACCTGGCCGGGATCCACGCTGCCATCTTCCTTATCGCTCACCGTAATGTTATAGTCAAATGGTTTACCCGCGAAAAAGAATGTGCTGTTACCGGTTACATTCAAATTCACTTTCGGCGGATCATTTCCAGCGACTATTTTTACCGATTGACTATTCTTCGCTCCTGAGGGATCCGTTACCGTTAGAATGGCAGTATAAGCTCCCGGTTTATCCAGATTCAAAATAGGATTTGGTTCATTAAAGGTAAAAGCAATTTTTCCGCTGTCCTGATTCACCTTCCATTCGTATTTCAGGGAATCGCCATCGAAATCCCGGGTTCCGGAAGAAGAAAGGTTTACGGTGAGTGGTAATATTCCACCGCTTTTGTTGGCCGAAGCATGTGCATGCGGAGTACGGTTACCGGCATTATATTCAATGCGCACCAGTTTTGAATTATCACTTTTCCTGAACCAGTTACTTCCATATTCCAGGACATACAGATCACCATTGGGGCCAAATTTGATATCTATCGGCTCTATGGGCTGATAAGAAGGAAGAAATTTTTCCATGGATTTGTAATCCCCATTTTCTTTCATGCTGATGGCCATAATCCACCCGCGGGAAAGGTCTGCAACGATCCATTTACCTTCATAGTAACCGGGCCAGGGTCTTTTTGCATCGTTGAAATTTGAGCGGCGGAATACAGGGCCGCCAACGGCACACCGGCCACCGGAACCAACCAGCGGATATTTTTCAGAATTGCGGTATGGATAAGAGATGAATGCAGGCTGCGCCGGTGGCAATTCGTTCAAACCGGTATTGTTAACCGAATAATTTGTAGGCTTCGCCGGGTCTTTTCCGTGTGACACAGAATCATTTAAATAATTATACATCGGATAGGCCACATTTTCCCGATAAAATAGGGCCATCCAAAATATCCGGGTCCCCGGGCCTGGTTGAATTCATCCATTCCCATCCGCGTCGTTCTGGAATCCTCATTCGCATCCGGACCCACTTCTCCCCAATACAACCAGCCGGTCCTGGTATCAATAGACGGCCGCCATGGATTACGGTCACCCATCACATAAATTTCGGGCCTTGTCTTAACCGTCCCCACCGGAAAAAGATTTCCCTCCGGAATGCTATACGTGGCGTCGGCATTGGGATGAATCCTCAATATTTTTCCGCGCAGGTCATTTGTATTGCCGGATCCGCGCTGGTCATCCCAACTGGTCCGGTCGGGCCGTTCATCGGTCTGAGATTTCTCTGCAACATTCCCGGTATTGTTCCCGACTGCCAGGTAAAGATTGCCCGACTGATCCCAGGTCATGCCACCACCCGTATGACAACATACTTCTCGTTGTGTTTTTATTTCCAACACGATTTTTTCCGAACCAGGAACCAGTTTTTCATCCTTTATTTCCCAGCGGGACAATACATGTTTAGAGATCGTCGGGTGGGCATAATATAAATAGGCCCAGTGGTTGTCTTCAAATTTCGGATCCACCGTAAACCCGATGAATCCCTCTTCTGCTTCGGTTACCTCGCCGGCTTTGCTGGTATACTTGGTATTCACGGGTATCGTTCCTACGAGGCTAACCGTTTTGTCTATCGGGTTATAGACCTTCAGGTTACCCTTTCGTTCGTTGATATATACCCTGCCATCTTTCAGCACCTCAAAATTCATCGGTTCGTCAAGGGCCCCTTCTGAAGTTAGCGCTACCGGTGTGAAACGATTATCATCCGGTTTTATGGTATCCGCTGCATTTTCAATTGTGCCGGCATTCTTTTGATTGCAGGAAATAGTAAAAAGGCAGATAATAAAAGCAAAAATGTTCAGGCTGGAAAATAGTCTGAATCTTTGGTAGTATTTGGATTTCATGTAATGGTTGATTTGCATTGTGAAAAGCAATTATCTAAATGTATATGACCAGACCCACTCTCAATAAAAAAATTCGGCCAAACCTATAAAATTATATACAAAACTTTTATGACCGCAACAGGTAACCGGCATACGACAAAATCGCTCCCTATTAAATTACCGGATATTTTTCATCTTTTATTATGATATTTATACCATAACCGATAAAGGCTTGCAGCCATTTGACACATACGACCTGCAAAACAAGCTTACTATTGGCCACCAGACTGCGCTAAAAACTCTCTGGTAAAGGAAATTTTTCGTATGTTCCCCAATGGAAGAGTGGTTTAAATAATAAATATCCTGTTTGGCGCCAATAATGCGCCGGTACAATCGTATTCGCTAATCAATTGTTAATTGAAACTTTCATCTGCTCATATGAAAAGTATATATTCCCTCTTGCTATTACTTTTTACTCTCCTGTCTGTATCATGTAATCATCCGGATATGAATAAACAAAGCGATAAATCAAGTCCCTCTTTTAAAGAAGGTGAATTTGGTTATGACCTTGAATTTTTAAAAAAACAGGATTCAGGGCTGGTTCTTTTAAAGGATGGCGATGCACAGATAATTGTATCTCCAAAGTACCAGGCGAAGGTATTTACTTCGACAGCCAGGGGCGAATACGGAACAAGTTTTGGCTGGGTAAACTACAAGGCCTTTGGAAAACTGGACGCGCATATGAATGCCTATGGAGGAGAAAATCGCCTTTGGCTCGGCCCGGAGGGCGGACGATTTTCCCTGTTCTTTACGCCGGATAGTGAAATGGTATTTAATAATTGGAAAACACCCGCCACCGTTGATACCGAAAGCTGGAATCTCAGAAGCAGGGATAGCAATACGGCAATGATGTATAAGGAAATGAATTTGGTAAACTATACAGGCACCAAACTCCTCTTAGCGGTAGACCGCACGATACGAATTTTGGAAAGGCAGGAAATTATAAACCGCACAGGCATTATAGAAGACACTTCGGTAAAAATGGTAGGATACGAAACGAATAATGTGCTTACCAATAAGGGAGATCAGCAATGGACATCATCTACCGGCATGCCCTGCATCTGGATACTGGATATGTTTAAACCCTCCCCGGCAACAGTTATTATTGTACCATTTCAGAAAACGGCTGTTGACAATTTTGCCAAAGTCGCCACCACGAATTATTTTGGAGAAATTCCTGCAGACCGGTTAAAATATAACGATAGTCTGCTTTTTTTTAAGGCAGACGGAAAAGACAGGAGAAAATTGGGGATAGCTTCGAATAAAGCAAAGAATATGGCCGGCAGTTATGACGCAGAAAATAAGGTGCTGACCATAATTATTTTTGACGTCGATGCCAGGTCCCGCTATCTCAACCAGGAATGGAACACAACGAAGCCGTCTTTTTCCGGAGATGCGGTAAATGCCTATAACGACGGGCCCCTGGCTGATGGAACCCAGATGGGACCTTTTTATGAAATCGAAAGCGTATCGCCAGCGGCTTTTTTAAAACCGAATGAATCGCTTGCACACAAGCACTCCGTATTTCATTTTTCCGGGGATGAAAAGGCTTTGGATGAAATGGCGAAAAAACTGCTCGGTGCCTCATTGGAAAACATAAATAAAATATTTTCGAATGAAAAAACAAAATAGTTATCCAAGAATAGGCATAAGACCCATCATTGACGGACGCCTGGGTGGCGTACGGGAATCCCTGGAAGAAACGACCATGAAGATGGCCAAAAATGTTGCCGCTCTTTACGAGAGGGAATTAAAATATCCCGATGGCTCGCCGGTACAATGTATCCTAGCCGATAGTTGTATTGGCGGAATCCGGGAAGCGGCAGCCTGTGCGGAGAAATTCGAATCAAACCAGGTGGGCGTTTCTCTTTCGGTAACACCCTGCTGGTGTTATGGAAGCGAAACAATGGATATGAATCCTGTACTGCCAAAAGCGATATGGGGTTTCAACGGAACCGAAAGACCCGGCGCTGTATATCTTGCCGCTACGCTGGCGGCACATAATCAATTTGGCCTGCCGGCATTTGGTATCTATGGAAGAGATGTTCAGGATTTAGGAGATGAAGAAATTCCGGATGACGTAAAAAAAAATCTGATCAGTTTTGCCAGGGCGGGACTTGCCGTTGCCATCATGCGCGGGAAATCCTACCTCTCCATTGGATCCGTTTCCATGGGTATCGCAGGCTCGATTGTGGGTCCGGATTTTTTCAGGGAATATCTGGGCATGCGCAACGAATTTATAGATTCATCAGAAATTATCCGTCGCATCGAAAAGAAAATTTATGATGAGGCTGAATTCAAACAGGCACTGCAGTGGGTGAAAAAAAACTGCCGGGAAGGAGAAGATTTTAACCCAAAGGAAAAACAATTTCCGAGGGAACAAAAAGACAAGGATTGGGAATTTGTGGTGAAGATGACCATCATCATCCGGGACCTGATGGCAGGGAACGAGAAATTAAAAGGGATGGGATATGGGGAGGAATCTTTTGGCCATCATGCCATCGCAAGCGGTTTCCAGGGACAGAGACAATGGACGGATTTTCTTCCAAACGGCGATTTTTCAGAAGCGATTTTAAATTCATCCTTTGACTGGAACGGCATACGCGCGCCCTACACGATTGCCACCGAGAATGATTCGCTGAACGGGATCAGCATGCTTTTTGGATACCTGCTCACCAATACGGCACAGATATTTGCCGATGTTCGTACCTATTGGAGTCCAAAGGCTGTAGAAAGAATTTCAAAATGGAAACCTGAGGGCAATGCGTCCGGCGGTTTTTTACATCTTATCAATTCAGGATCCGCAACCCTGGATGGCAGCGGGCGACAAAATATTGTTGGCAAACCAGCCATGAAACCATTCTGGGAAATCACCGGAAAAGAAGCGCAGGATTGTCTTGACGCTACAACCTGGTATCCTGCAAACAATGGTTATTTCCGGGGAGGTGGTTATTCATCAAAATATGTTAGCAAAGCTGGGATGCCCGTAACCATGTGCCGGTTGAACTTGGTAAAGGGAATCGGTCCGGTTTTGCAGATAGCCGAGGGGGTAACGATTGAGCTCCCTGAACATGTTCATAAGATACTTGACGAGCGGACCGACAAAACCTGGCCCACCACCTGGTTCGTACCGAGGCTGACAAACCAGGGAGCATTCAAAGATGTATATACCGTAATGGCCAAATGGGGTGCAAACCACGGCGCCATCAGCTATGGGCATATCGGCCATGATCTGATCACGCTGGCTGCTATGTTGCGCATTCCGGTTAATATGCATAATGTTGAAGAGGAACGATTGTTCAGACCCTCCGCATGGAACGCATTTGGTTCTGACATGGAAGGAAGTGATTACCGGGCTTGCGGTGCTTATGGGGCTCTATATAAATAATGTCTAAATAACGATTGCATATGAAGAAAAACGGTGGACCGTCCCTGTTACAGGCACCCGATGGCAGTAATTATCTCCGGCCCTTTGCCCTGGTCGCCAGTTTATTTTTATTATGGGGATTTGCACATGGATTGCTCGATGTCCTGGACAAACATTTTCAGAATACACTGCATATCAGTAAGGCCGAATCCGGATTCGTGCAGTTTTCATTATATATCGGTTACCTGGTCATGGCCTATCCTGCCGGTGTTTTCATGAAACGCTACGGTTATAAAAACGGAATTATTTTGGGATTGAGTTTGTTTGCAACGGGAGCCTTCCTGTTTTATCCGGTTGCTAAACTGGTTTCGTTTGTTCCTTTTCTGCTTGCGCTTTTTATTATTGCCTGCGGACTGTCCTGCCTCGAAACCGCTGCCAACCCCTATACTACCGTGCTCGGTCCGAAACAAGGCGCAGCCCGCCGCATCAATATCGCCCAATCCTTCAATGGCATGGGCTGGATACTGGGACCCCTGCTCGGCGGCTGGTTTATTTTCGGGGCAGAAAAAAAAGGGAATGCAGGAACCTTCGATTCCCTGATTCCTCCATATATGTATGTCGGAAGCATCGTGGTTTTCGTGGCAGTCATTTTTGCCTTTACAAAATTACCCGCGATCAAAGAAGACAATGAAGAAGGCATTGCCGAAAATGCATCCCTTAAGGAACTTTTTAAACATACCGGTTTTGTAATGGCAGTGATTGCACAATTTTTATATGTGGCCGCACAAACCGGCTTCAATTCTTTTTTTATTAATTATGTTACGGAAACACTCAGCGGTGTGCAGGGGGCGGTGAGCGGCATGATGCAGCACCTGGGGGAGTTTGGCATTGTATTCATGCCAAAAAATCCTGAACAGGCGGCTTCACTAATACTGGCATTGGGAGGTATGGGTTGTTTCTGGATCGGAAGACTGGCTGGTTCCTGGCTGATGAAATTTATTGCGCCTGCCAGGTTGCTTTATATATATGCTTTTATCAATACGGTGCTGACCTTTATTGTGGTGCTGCGTTTGGGATGGCCCAGTGTCATTGCGCTTTTCTCCACGTATTTTTTTATGTCGCTCATGTTTCCGACCATCTTTGCGCTCGGAATCCGCGGCCTGGGACCACTCACAAAAAAAGCATCTTCCTTTTTGGTCATGGCCGTGGCAGGTGGCGCATTCTGTCCGCCACTGATGGGAGCGGTGGCCGATCATCTGGGTATGTCCATCGCGTTTGTCATTCCCATGTGCTGTTTTGCTTTCATCGCTTTTTATGCCGTATGGATAAGTAAAAAAACTATAAAGGGAATCAGCAGCGAAGCGGCAATCGTGTATCACTAGTCAACCCGATTTATTATGACTTCGGATAATTTTTGTATAGGAATGGATTTCGGAACCGATTCCGTTCGTACGATCATCGTAGATGCGGCTAACGGCGGGGAAGTTGTCTCTTCGGTGTTTTCTTATCCCCAATGGCGGGATGGGCTATACTGTAATGCTGCGCTCAATCAGTTCCGTCAGCATCCGTCGGATTATATCGAAGGAATGGAAGCTACCATCCGCGATTGTCTTCGGAAAGCCGGGACAACCGTCAAAGACAGAATAAGGGCCATTTCGGTGGATACTACCGGATCCACACCGGTAGCAGCTGACAAACAGGGATTGCCCTTGTCACTGCATCCCTCTTTTGCCGATGATCCGGATGCCATGTTCGTATTATGGAAGGATCACAGCGCACTGGCGGAAACCCTGGAGATCAATGCGCACGCGAAAAAATTTGATACCGATTATCTTAAATATGTTGGGGGGATTTATTCTTCAGAATGGTATTGGGCAAAACTGCTGCATATCCTCCGCAAAAATGAAAAAGTGAGGAGCCACTGTTATTCTTTTGTCGAACACTGTGACTGGATTCCTTTCCTTCTTACAGGAGGCAGGGATCTTTCTGTCATGAAAAGGAATGTATGTACGGCAGGACATAAGGCCTTATGGTCCGAAGAATGGAACGGGTTCCCACCGGAGTCGTTTTTTTCCTCGCTGGATCCCCTGCTTAGCGGTTATGCATCCCTGTTACCGCGAAAAACCTATACGGCTGATCAGGCGGCCGGAACCCTGTCGGGGTCCTGGGCCGCCAGACTCGGATTGAACCCGGATGTGATCGTCGGCATCGGCGCCATGGACGCGCATATGGGAGCCGTGGGCGGCCAGATTGAACCTTACTATATGAGCAAGGTCATGGGCACGTCCACCTGCGATATGGTCGTCGCTCCTGTTGCGGACATGCAGGGAAAATTCGTGCAGGGAATTTGCGGCCTGGTGAATGGTTCCATCATTCCGGGAATGATCGGCATGGAGGCCGGCCAATCCGGATTCGGCGATATCTACGCCTGGTTTCGGGATTTACTGGCTTGGCCGTTAAAGCACATCATAACGGAGATGGGTGACCGAAACGCGATCATCGAAAAAATAATTCCCGAGCTGAGCCGGTATGCGGCATTATTACCATTGGAAGAAAAAGGGGAATTGAGTATCGACTGGTTCAATGGCCGACGCACGCCAGATGCAAATGCGGCGCTGAAAGGAGGTATCACCGGGTTAAGTTTGGGAACGGACGCGCCAAGAGTTTTCAGGTCCCTGGTAGAATCTACCTGTTTTGGCGCCCGCGCCATTGCTGAACGGTTTATTCAGCAGGGAGTGCCATTGAGAGGGTTGATTGGTGTCGGCGGCGTGGCCAGAAAATCACCCTATATCATGCAGATGATGTCAGACGTGATGGGTATGTCCATCAAAATAAACAGGTCAGAACAAACCTGCGCCCTCGGTGCCGCGATGTTCGCTGCAACAATCGCAGGAATATACAGTAATGTGGAAGATGCCATGCAGGCCATGGGACAGGGCTTTGACATGATATATTATCCGGATAAAACGAAATCAGTTGTTTATGAGAGAAGGTATTCGGATTATCTGAACACGGGCCGGTTTATTGAACAGCACGATAGCCCGTTGCGCTAGATCCAACAGGCAGAAAATTGTATATTCATTCATGAATCTGAATCTCCGGGAAAAGGTCATTGTCGTTACGGGCGGCGCCAGTGGAATAGGCGAAAATATAGTCCGCAACCTGGCCGTGGAAGGAGCCATTGCCTGTATGCTCGACCGTAATGAAAAAGCCTTAAAAAGCATATCCGGGGAAATTGAAGAATCGGGGGCAACAGTTTTTCAAATCCGAACGGAATTAACCGAGCCCGGCTCCTGTCGCAAAGCGGTTGATCAAATCCTCGCAGCATTCGGAAGGATCGACGGACTCGTAAATAATGCCGGTTTGAATGACAGTGTAAGTCTTGAATTCGGAGATTATGAGAAATTTACCGCCTCACTGGATAAAAATGTCGGGCATTATCATACCCTGGTGGAACTTACTTTGCCATCCCTGAAAAAATCAAAGGGAACCATTGTAAATATATGTTCAAAGACGGGGGAAACGGGGCAGGGCGGAACATCCGGATATGCCGCTGCGAACGGCGCGCGGATTGCCCTGACAAAGGACTGGGCCGACTCATTCCGATCCTTTGGCATAAGGGTCAATGCGGTTGTTGTTGCCGAATGCTGGACCCCGCAATATGAATGGTGGATCAATCAGCAGCCCGACCCGGAAAAAAAATTAAAAGAGATAGGGGCCAAGATCCCGTTGGGGAACCGGTTTACAACCTGTAAAGAAATTGCTGATACGGTATTATTTTTATTGTCCGAAAATTCCATTTCCATCAATGGCCAATCCATTTATGTTGACGGAGGCTATGTGCATCTAGACCGTGCAGCGAATGCCGGCTGACCGGGAAAAATCAGAATCCTTTATCATGAAAATAAAATCAGCCAGACGACATTTTATTAAACAGACAACAGCAGGTTTGGGCAGCCTGGCACTGACTCCTTTTTTAGCAGCGAAAGGATCTTTATCTGCGAACCCGAACGAAAAAAAACTCCGGATTGTTTGCGTGGGCGCTCATCCGGGAGATCCGGAATTCGGATGCGGAGGAACGATGGCCAGATATGCCAGCGCGGGTCATTCAGTAACCTTTATATATCTGACCCGGGGAGAAGCAGGTGATCCGACAAAAACATATGCAGAGTCGGCCGCTTTACGAACGAAGGAAGCCGGGATCGCCTGTAACCTGTTACAGGTGAAAGCGGTTTTTGCCGGGCAGATTGATGGCAACACAGAATTGAACAAAGTGAAAAATGAGGAGATGGCCAAACTGATTTTATCAGAAAATCCCGACCTTGTTTTTACCCAATGGCCGATGGATTCCCATCCGGATCACCAGGTGACCGGCATGCTGGCTCTGACCACCTGGATCCGATCCGGCAGGCAGTTTCAGCTTTATTTTTATGAAGTAAATACCGGCAGTGAAACCATGGCTTTTACGCCAACAGATTACGTTGACATCACGGCTGTCCGGGAGTTGAAAAAGTCGGCCATGTTTTCGCATAAAACACAGTCACCGGAAGAAACCTATACTAATTATTTCAAACCACTGGAAGAATTCAGGGGACTCGAAGCCGGAGTAAAAGTTGCAGAGGCTTTTATTCACTTTAAAGATAAAACGGATCGCGCCACCATGACGGGGATATAATTTTATTATTTCTCAAATACCAGGGCGTCCGTGGAGGCTCCTGCTTTTTGAAGCGTATTTACGATCTCCAGCACCATGGGATCGGGTCCGCACACATAAAAATGCTTTCTGAAATCAGTAATATTTTTTTTCATAAATTCTTCGTTTATCCGTCCGCTTTCAAATCCTTCCCTATTGTCTTTTGTCAAAATAAAAATGACATTGTCGCCCAGGATCTTTATCAGCTCTTCTTTATAAATAATATCGGCATAGGTTTTATTGGAGAAGAACAATTTATTCCCCGTTATTTTATTTTCCTTGTACAGGGACCGGAGAATTGCGATGAAGGGCGTAATACCCGCGCCTCCGGCTATAAAATAACCCGGCCCCTTATAATTAATGGCGCCCCAGGAATCCCGTATAATCAGCTCATCACCCGGCCGGAGCTGGTGCAACTGATCCGTGATACCGTGACGTTCCGGATATCCCTTGATCGTAAGCTCCAGGTATGGTTCCGAAGTAAGCGCCGTAAAAGTGAATGGCCTGGTCTGGTCCTCCAACTCTGGTTTGTTGATGGACACATCGGTGGCATGACCGGGCAGATATTCATAACCCATGGGTTTCTCCAATCGGAAACATTTTACGTCGTGGGTTACAGGCTGTATGCTGATTATCTTGACTATATAGTTCATGTGGATAGTATTACGGCAAAGCTAGCCAATAGCTCTAGTCTATTATTGTGGTAAAAATCATTCCAACCCGCCCCCTGCGGAAGAGCGAAAAATAGTGGATAACTATGTGCGAAAGGGGTGTAAAACTGAAGGCTTAA
>Ga0209839_10001466_pt1 | contig 12046 bp, 12 predicted proteins | sample OrgsoiDNA2013050_FD_185800 | JGI IMG/M metagenome (GOLD analysis project Ga0209839, IMG submission 185800) | Permafrost soil microbial communities from the Arctic, to analyse light accelerated degradation of dissolved organic matter (DOM) -... | ecosystem: Environmental > Terrestrial > Soil >... | reverse complement strand
GGCGGCAGCGGGTCCGGCGGCAGCGGGTCCGGCGGCAGCGGGTCCGGCGGCAGCGGGTCCGGCGGCAGCGGGTCCGGCGGCAGCGGGTCCGGCGGCAGCCGGGCCGAGGCCGACCCATGGGCGACCGCGGAGCCCGGCGGCTTCTCCGACGAGCCGCCGTTCTAGCCAGGCGTGCCGCACACCAGAACCAACATCAGTCACCGACCATCCCCGCCTGAGGCGGGGCTCTGCAAAGGAGCACCATGATGGCCAAGCCACCAATACGCAAGCCAAAGAAGAAGGTCTGCGTCTTCTGCCAGGAGAAGATCGCCTACGTCGACTACAAGGACACGGGCCTTCTCCGCAAGTTCATCTCCGACCGCGGCAAGATCCGCGCGCGGCGGGTCACCGGTAACTGCACGCAGCACCAGCGGGACGTCGCCACGGCGATCAAGAACGCCCGCGAGATGGCGCTGCTGCCCTACACGAGCACGGCTCGCTGAGTCCGCGGGGAGGCATTGATATGAGCCGCACACCCATGAAGCTCATCCTTACCCAGGAGGTCGGTGGCCTCGGGGCCCCCGGTGACGTCGTAGACGTCGCCGGGGGCTACGGGCGCAACTACCTCATTCCCCGCGGCTTCGCGATGCGGTGGACCCGGGGCGCCGAAAAGCAGGTTGACCTTATCCGGCGGGCCAGGTCCGTCCGCGAGATCCGCAGCCAGGACGACGCGAAGGCCGCCGCGGGCGAGCTGCAGAACCTCACCGTACGGCTGCCGCGGCGAGCGGGAACCAACGGACGGCTGTTCGGGTCGGTCGGACCGGCCGACATCGCCGAGGCGGTCCGGGCCGCCGGCGGACCGGAGCTCGACCGGCGCCGGATCGAGGTTCCTGACCCGATCAAGACCGCCGGGACGCATCAGGTGAAGGTCCGGCTGCATCCAGAGGTTAACGCGACCATCAATATCGAGGTCGTCGGGGCCTGACCCGCAAAAGCCGGCCGCGCTCCCGGGATATCGTCCCCGGAGCCGCGGCCGGCTTTTCGTATCCCGGCACCCAGGTCCGGGTTGCCCCCGCCCAGCACCCAGGTCCGGGTTGCCCCCGCCCGGTCCCCAGGTTCCGGTTGCCCCCCGCCTCCCGCCTGGAGCCCAGACCCCGTGTACCGCGCCAGAACGGACGCTCCGGCGCCATCTCGCCCGCGATGCCCGGGGGAAGGGGCCCGGTTACTGATCTTGGGCGGGCTGTTCGTAGGCGGCGCTGAGCCGGGCCAGCTCAGGGTCGAGGGCAGCCAGCATGGCCCAGATGCCCGCGACCCGTGCGCGCATGTCCGCCGCGGTGAGCCCCGCTCCGGAATCGGCGGCTAGCTGGTCGATTGCGCTGATGACCTCGGCGATTGCCCCATCCTCACTCGAACACACCATCGGATAGTAGCGGTGCCGGCCGACTACCCGGCGCGGTTCGGTCAACCTCGGCTCACGTCCGTTCGGGATCATTTTCCAGGCCCCATCGTGACGTGGCCCGGCTGGCCGGCTGCCCGGCCCGCGCTGGCCTCCGCACCGTTCCCGGTTGTGGATAACTCGTTCCCGGTTGTGGATATCAGCGGGCGCCAAATCTTTTTCTCATCCACAGGGAGTGGAGACCGTTACCCCAGCTAGGGGACCTATCGAGCGCAGAGATATCGCTTCTGTCCCAGGGTCGCCCCCAGGCTGTGCACAGTGCCGGCGGCGTGTCTTCACAAGCTATCCACAGGCATGTGCACACGATGGGTTGGCGTCCGGTGAGCACTGCCGCCAAACTGTCGTAGCCGTCCGCTAGAACGGTTCCGGAACAGCGTCTCGCGTGTCCCGCGCGACGCCGTCTGCAGGGGAGGTGCTGTGCCTGGTGAGTGTCGCCGAGATCGCGCCCCGTGGTGAGTTCGAGCGGACACCTCCGCACGACGTCGCCGCGGAGCAGTGCGTCCTCGGCGGGATGCTGCTTTCCAAGGACGCGATCTCCGACGTGATCGAGGTGATCCGGCCGCACGATCATTACCGGCCGGCCCATCAGGTCATTCACGAGGTCGTCCTCGACCTGTACGGCCGCGGTGAGCCGGCCGACGCGATCACCGTGGCCAACGAGCTCACCCGGCGCGGCGAGATCGGCCGGGTCGGCGGCGCACCGTACCTGCACACCCTCATCGCGTCCGTGCCCACGGCCGCGAACGCCGGCTACTACGCCCGGATCGTGCGCGAGCGATCGATCCTGCGGCGGCTCGTGGAGGCCGGGACCCGGATCGTTCAGTTCGGTTACGCGGGCGACGCCGAGGCCGATGACCTGGTGGACCGGGCTCAGGCCGAGGTCTACGCGATCACCGACCACCGGGTGACCGAGGACTACCACTCCCTGGCCGACATCATGCCGGGAGCCCTGGACGAGATCGAGGCGATCGGCGGCCGCGGCGACGGAATCACGGGGGTGCCGACCGGCTTCGCCGACTTCGACGCACTGACCAACGGCCTGCACCCGGGCCAGATGGTCGTCATCGCGGCCCGGCCCGGCGCGGGCAAATCTACTCTCGCTCTCGATTTCGCTCGCTCGGCTGCGGTCAAGAATGGGCTGAGCACGGCGTTCTTCAGCCTGGAAATGGGGCGGAACGAGATCACGATGCGGCTGCTGTCAGCCGAGGCCAAGGTGTCGCTGCAGACGATGCGCACCGGCCAGATGAGCGACGACGACTGGGCCAGACTGGCCCGGCGGATGAGCGAGGTGGCCGACGCCCCGCTCTTCATCGACGATTCGCCCAACATGTCGATGATGGAGATCCGGTCTAAATGCCGGCGCCTCAAACAGCGCCACGACCTGCGCATGGTGATCATCGACTACCTGCAGCTGATGTCGTCCCCCAAGCGGGTGGAGAACCGTCAGCAGGAGGTCTCCGAGATGTCCCGGTCCCTGAAGCTGCTGGCTAAGGAGATCGATGTCCCGGTCGTCGCGCTCTCCCAGCTCAACCGGGGCCCCGAGCAGCGCACCGACAAGAAGCCGCTCCTGTCCGACCTGCGTGAATCAGGCAGCATCGAGCAGGACAGCGACGTGGTCATCCTTCTGCACCGCGAGGACATGTACGAGCGTGAGTCACCGCGAGCCGGTGAGGCGGACCTGATCATCGCCAAGCACCGTAACGGCCCGACCACCACGGTCACCGTCGCCTTCCAGGGGCACTACAGCCGTTTCGTCGACATGGCGCCCGGCTGAGCCCGGTCCGGTCTCAGTGAATGTGTCAGATTCTCACTTGATGCGCAGGTGACCTGGCGTTTCTCAGTGATTCTGGCGGGGTGCCCGTTGTCCCGTCTCCAATAAGCCGGCCCTCTCTCACTGACCTGGAGGGAGTTCGGACTGCCCGGCAAGACGGTCTGCGGTGGTGCGGAGACCTGGTCGCCGACATGAGCGTTCCGCTTGGTGACGGGACCCGGGTCAGCGGCCGGGAGCCGGGGTGAGCGGCCCCGTGCCGCGGGGCGTGCTCCGGGATACGCTTCCTCGTATGGCCGGAGAGTGGCGGGTGAGCCTGATCTTCAATGACCACCTGGGTGCGAGGAAGAAGCCTTACTCCGGTACGGCGGTCCGCGACCTGCTGCGCAGTCGCTTCGGCGATGACATCGCAGTCTCCGCTGAAATAAAAGGGCACATCTTCTTTTACGCCGGGACCGCAGATGCCGCCGAGGGGGCAGAGCATGTGGCGTGGGAGGTGCTAGCTCAGCAGAATCTGAGTGCGGATTTCCGGCTCGAGCGCTGGGACCCTTCCGGCCAGGCATGGCGGGACGCGCCGGCCGGGGCGCCGAACGGCGCCGTTGCGGGGCTGCCGGAAGCGCACGAAGATAACCCAAGACGAGGACGCCTGCGTTCGGCGAGTGGACTGATCGGCAGTGTGGTCCAGGCCGTCATCGACAGTATCCCTTGAAGCCCGGAGTTCCAGGACGGCCATCCCTCAGGGCCTGCTTTCCGCCCGGCAGTACCGGCAGGCCACGGCCTGATCGGCGGCGGTGCCGGACTGGACAGCCGCTCGCGGCCGGAGAAGATGGTCCGGAATGTGGCCAGCAGTTGCGGGGTCATTGCCGCGGCCGCCACGCCCTGCACCGCGCAGGCCGCTCACCGGCCCAGGGCCTGACCGAGCCTGGTGGTCGCGGCGATCACGAGCCGCGTCGCGCGGCCGAAGTCATCAAAATCCGTGTCGGGGCCGACCACCGAAATGGCCGCGTAGGCACGCCCGCAGAAGTCACGCACGGGTGCGGCCACGGAGGTCAGCTGGCACTGCGACTCGCCCTCGCTGACGGCGACTCCTGCGCGCCGGACCTCGGCCAGCGCGCGATCGAAATCGGCCGAGGTGGAGATCGTGTGCGGCGTGATGCGGGGGAAGCCTACTGCCTTCCGCGCCTGCGCGAATGCCGGGTCAAAGGCCGCCATGACCTTCCCGGCGCTGGTTGCGTGGCCCGGCATCCGTCGGCCGTTATCTATTATCAGGCCAATGCCGGCTACGTATTTCAATCGCTCCACGAAAAGGACATCGGCACCGTCGGGCACGGTGAGGTGGACGGAGAGGCCCCCGGTGGCCTGCCGCAGCTCTTCCAGTAGCGGCCGCGCGGCGCGGCGCAGCGGGAACCGGTCGGACGCCATCTGGCCGAGCTCGGCCAGATGCACGCCTAGCTGGTACCGGCCAGTGTCAGGGTTGTGCTTCGCGAGATCACGGGCACAGATCGCGCTCAGCAAACGGTGCGCGGTGGTCTCGGGTACGCCCATCCGCTGGGCGATGTCGCTGACCTCAACCTCGTTCTCGCGCATGAGGAGCTCAAGCACCTCGAGCGCGGTCTGAACACTTTGCGCATCGGTGTCAACCGGATGTGAATACAACGCCACCATAACGGGAGCCTTGCGGCTGATTCTTAATCAAAAAAGGGCCTAAAGTCCCTAGCGGAACAGCGTCAATTGGTCGCACCTAATGCAAACTGCCGGGGTCGCGGCGGGCCCCGGATGTGGCCCGGCCACGGCATCCGGGGCCGTCGAGCTCCCCATCGAGGAAGACGGCTCGCACTATTGTCGTGGTGTGAGCCGTCTTCCGTATCTGCGCCGCGACGAACTGGACCACGCCGGCCAAGAGGTGTGGGACAGCATCGTCGGCTCGCGGGGAGCGACGCTGGTCAACGAGCAGGGCGGCGCCTGGAAGGCGAGGTCGAGGCACTCTTCGAGCAGTTCCGGCTCCACCCGGCGGGTCAGATCGAGGCGCTTGCGGACCGTCCGCGTGGTTGACAGCAACTCGTCGGGGGTGAGGTTGAGTGGTGTCATGCCTGGCACATTACCGAGCCCTGCCGGCGGCCTCTGCCCCGCCGCCTGGTCGTGCCCTTAGCGGTCAGGCAAGCCCCTCGGCGAACAGCGAATCAGAAGTGCTTTAACCGCTTGTGCTGACCAGGGAAAACCGAACAAGCGAACGACCGCACAGCCAGGGCGCAGGTTGCCGTAGACTGTTCCGGCACCCGCGCTCGTAGCTCAACGGATAGAGCATCTGACTACGGATCAGAAGGTTGGGGGTTCGAGTCCCTCCGAGCGCGCCACATATCCGCAGGTCAGGGGCCATTCTCTCGAACGTAAGAGATGGCCTCGACGCTTGTCCGGGGCCGTATCTCTCATAACTTCTCACAGTTGCTAGGCGATCTTGTAGGTGCAGTGGGTCTTAAAGCCTTGCGGGCCAGCCGAGGAGTAGCGCTGCGACATGACAACGTCGGCTGGCCGAGGCTGCCCTGAGAAGCCGACTAGCCCACGTTGTGGAATGCTGCGGACATGCCGACCTCTAAGGAGCACACGCCCTGATGGGTGCTCAAGGTGCAGCCCAGGTACTGTACGGCGATCTCCCTGACGAGCTTGCGGTGGCTTTCGCCGCATCTAAACGCGTTGCCTGGGATGTCGAGACCTCTGGTTTGAACTGGCGCACTGACCGTCTCGGGACATGTCAGCTGTTCGCCGACGACGTTGGCGCAGCGGTGATCAGCGTCAACGATCACAAGCCTGCCCGGATGGCGGCTCTACTTGAAGATCCAGATGTAGAGAAGGTCTTCCACCATGCGCCGTTTGACCTTCGGTTCATGGTCAACGCATGGGGAGTCCGGCCATCTGCGATCCGCTGTACGAAGGTGGCTTCGAAGCTGCTCCAGTCTGGAGCGCCGAATGAGGCTCATAGCTTGCAAAGCCTGGCCTCGCGTTATTTGGGTGTGAGCCTGGCTAAGGGACAGGTGCGTACCAGTGATTGGACCGCCTCCCGCTTGAGTGCTGAGCAGCTGGAGTACGCCGTAGCCGACGTCTTGCATCTGCCAACCTTGCTGGTAGTCATGTCGAGGGCGCTCGAAGCGGCTGGGCTTGCCGATCTTTACGACGCCTGCTGCGCGTTCCTACCTGCGCGGGTCACGCTTGAACTTGGGGATTATCCAGACGTTTTCGCTTACTTACCGACGCCGTCGGTAGCCAGCGGTTCCCAACGCTCGCTCGTAAAGAAGCGGAAGTCAGTCGCGGGAGCCGCTTGCAACCGCGCAAGCAGGCGCAAGTGCTCAGGTGCATCCGATCCGTTGACGTGCGCAACGGTCACCGTCACTTGTGTCTGTTCCATAAGCCGGTGTAGATCCTCGACGATCAGGTCTGGAATCCAACCCACGGGGACGAGAGGCGTGCCCATGACCACTATGGCTTGTGGGTTCTTCGGATTTTCGGGCTCAGGGACGATGTCGAGATCGTCTCCTTCATGGAGACTCTCAAGAGTCTCCTCGACCTGTTCCCGGGTTACTTCAACCCTGGTTCCGTTCAGGATCTTTGTGCCCTTGTGCGCATGACGGATGCCGTGCACCAAGAACAGGCAGCGGACTTCGTTGCCATCAGTGACTGGCTCGGGAAAAAGTTGGATGGTGTCGCCCTCGCGGCGGCCTTGCGACCGGGCGATTTGCTCCCAGGGGGTCGGCTCGCCATCTAGACCTAGGCGCTCAACATAGCGCTGGTAGTCGGGTCGTCGTGGGTCCATCGCACGCTGCGCAAACAGCGGGAACAGCTCATCTGACTCATAGCTAGCGCCTAGCTTGTCGAAGCCCATCAGAGGCCGGAAACCCTCAACCTTCGAGGCGTTACGGATGTAGGCGAATCTGTAGACATGGCCGTCGTAGGTCAGAAAGCCGATGGGCTCAATTGACCGATTTTCCGGGTGCTGCCACGCAACGACCAGACGACACCCCGCCTCTACATCTCGGCCATGGGGCTCATGTGCGGCCGCCAGCACGTCATGCGCAGGCATTGAGAACCCCCATCCGGTTCGCCTCTAGCAACTTCGTTGCAAACATACGTGCCACGTCTGACATTCTCGGCACGCGGCTCAGGACTTGCCGCGCGTCCCCATCGCTGACCCGTCGCAGCTGCTCGGGCCAGTACTCGCGCGCTTCAGTGGATGCGAGACGCAAGGCTGTCGTCGCGGCTTCCGCTAGCTTCGGTCGTCCCTCGAAGCGGTTGGCCTTGCCGCGTGCGCACCATCCTGCGACACCATCGGACTGATTTAGCAAGGTTTCGCGCCTTATGTCCTGTTCGTTGAAGGCGAGGCTGCTGGCGTGATCGTAGGACCCGCTCAGGAGCATCGGACCCGCCGTCGCTGTGATGGGAATGAGCACGGACCAGTTGTTGTCATGTCGGTCCTGATTAGCGATCCAGGCATCGAACAGGACATATCCGGCAAAAATGTCGAACGCAGAGGCATTGAACGGCACCTCGGAGCTAGGCGGTGCCATGGCTCCGGCTAGGGCATCCCGTATGTTCTCCAGCGAGTGGCCCGGATGAAGCTTGCCCCTGCTGTGGTGCACGTACCCTGGTGCGCGGCATGATTCGAGGACGACTTGTCCGGGCTGCATCTGGTACAAAGCGGGCCGCAGATTCGCCGAAATCGAGCCTACGGCCTCCCCGCGGACCGCCAACTCGACCTGCGCACAAGGAATGCCCATAAGGCGCCCCAGATGTGATGCAGCCTTCTCGGCCCAATCCTCGCCATGGACATGACCGTTCTTGATCGTGACCGACTTGAACAGCCAGTGCCGCTCCGTATCCGGCTCTTCCAGCCAGAACTTCGCCTCGGCTCCCGACGTTTCCACATTGGTGATCTCCCAATCGGTGACGTCGATAATCGGAAACGGTGGCTCCTCGGGCACTCCGGCAGCCTACGGTGTCCACCGTCACTCGGTTGGCGAGTGCTTCATATGTCGGTTACGCGTCCGACCCTCATTAAGCGATCTTGTGGATGCGGGCGAGCGTGCGGGTGCCTTGCTTCAGGTCCTCGTCGCTCGCGTGGACGTACGTCTTCATCGTGAACGCGGCGTCGTAGTGCCCCGCCCACTTGCTGACGATGGAGATCGGCACGCCGGCCTTCTCCATCAGGGACAGCGCGGTGTGCCGGGAGTCGTGAAGCCTGATTTTCCGCAGTCTGGCGCGGTTGAGCAGGCGGCCGAACTCGTCGGAGTACCACTCTGGATGGACCGGGATTCCCAACTCGTCGGTGACCACGTACTCGTCCCCGGCGGTGTACCAGCCGAGCCCGTCGAGCCCGGCCCGGAACGTGGTGCCTGCGACTTCGCTGTCCTGGGCCTGGCGCTTCCGCAGGGCCGTCAGCGCCGAGACCAGTTCGTCGTCGAGCGGGAGCGTCCGCTTGCCGTTGTGACTCTTGGGTTCCTCGATTCGGACCTTGTAGCCGACCAGGACGCGGGCCTGGTTGACGGTGAGCGACTTGGCCTTCAGGTCGATGTCGGCCCAGCGGAGCCCGAGGACTTCACCGCGCCGCAGGCCATACAGGCTCAGCCGCCAGGCGGCGTGCAGCCGGTCCCGCGCGGCCATTCCGAGGAATTTCCGCACTTCGGCCCGTGACCAGGTGTCGCGTTCGGCTGGCCGATACGTGGGCGGCTGTACAAGCCGGACCACGTTGCGGGCGAGACGGCCTTCGTCCACGGCCATCTCGAATGCTGCCTTGAGCCTGCCGAGCGTCAGCCGGGCCGACCGGGCACCGAGGCCGCTTCCGGGCTTACCGCCTCGTCGGCGGCCTGAGGTCAGCATCCAGTCCACCAGGTCCTCGATGTCGGCCTTGGTGATGGACTGGAGAGGGCGACTACCGAGCCGGTCACGCACCGGCTGAAGGGCATTCCGGTAGCAGACCTTCGTGGACTCGCGCCGGCCACGGGTGGCGCCGACGAGGTACTCGTCCAGGTACTCGCCGACCGTGACCTTCGACGGCCGGACGTAGGTCCCGTCGGCTGTCTGGTGACGAATCTTAGATAGTTCTGCGCGTGCCTCCTTGAGCTTGTCGAACGTCCGGGTGACCTGTTTCCGCTTGCCGCCTGGTCCTTGTCCGATGTCTACGACCAGGCGATATCTGACCGACCCGTCGGCCATCGTGATCTTGCGGATGGGTTCCTTCAATCCCATCGTGTCCTTCCCTGCGGTGGGGTCGAAGCGCTACGTGAGCGCGCCTCGTTTCCAGCCCCGGGAGCCTGCGCGCCCGGGCGCGGGAAGTCAAGGCGCAACGGCCAGGGCTTCATGCGGCGGGCGGAGGCACGGACTCATCAGCGGGTTCGATGCCGAGGACGCGCAGCAGCTCGGCAGTGGGCACGCGATAGGAACTGCCGATGTGCAGGACGCGGCAGGGGAACTTGCCGCGGCGCGCGAGATCATAAGCGGTCGAGCGGCCCAGGCCGAGTGCCCGTGCCGCGGTGGTGACGTCGATGACAGCGGGCAGGGCGAGGAGTTCGGCGCGCGTCATGGCATCACGGTCGTGGCTGGCGACGTCCCGAGTCATCGCGGCCACCGCCTCGTCCTCACGGTGGGTGCTCGTCTCGCGCTTGTCTCAGCGCCCCCGTTCAGGCGCCTTACGTGCAAACGCGCGCGAGGAGTGAGACGAGACAACGAGATGAGACGACGGCAGAAGGTGACCGGGGGTGAGGCGCAGGTGTCTGTCTGGCCGGTCATGACGGGCCGCCGTCTTGGGCTGGCTGCGCTGCGTGGCCCAGCCGTTCGGCGGCGAGGTCGGCGAACGCCGGGGATAGCTCGATGCCGGTGAATCGCCGGCCGAGCTGGATGGCGGCCAGCCCGGTAGTGCCGGAACCGGTGAACATGTCCAGGACGGTGCCACCCGGCTTGCATCCGGCCGCGATGCAGCGGAGCGGGAGTTCGATGGGGAACGCGGCGAAGTGCGGTCCGGCATAGGGCTGCGTGGGGACGGACCAGACGTCGCCGGGGTTGCGGCCGTTGGGGTGTGAGCGCCGGTTGCGGCCGTTGCCGTAGCGGCTTGCGGCGACGATCTCGCGGGCGTGCGGGCCGTACTTGGGCGGACGGCTCGGGTCCCTGTGGCCCGGCGGGGCAGCCGGCGACTGCCGGGCGCTGGCGGTTTGGCTCGTCGTGCGGCGGCCCGGACCTGGCTGCATCGTCATGTGCGGGATGCGGATGGGATCGAGGTCGAACCAGTAGGCGGACTGCTTGACGAGCAGGAAGATCAGCTCGTGGCGGCAGTTGAGCCGGTCGCGGACCGATTCGGGCATGGCGTTGGGTTTGTGCCAGACGATCGCGTTCCGCAGGATCCAGCCGTCCTCCTGCAGTGCGAACGCGACGCGCCAGGGCAGGCCGAGAAGGTTCTTGGTCGGCGTGCCGGCAGCCCGGTGCCCGGTGAGGTGGCGGCCGAGATAGGCGTGCTTACCGGTCGCAGCACCTCCGCCGGCCGAGTAGGAATCGCCGAGGTTGAGCCAGCAGGTGCCGTCGTCGGCCAGGACGCGCCAGGCATCCGCGAACGTCGCCCGCATCGTTTCGACGTAGGCGTCCGGGCCGGGCTCGTGGCCGTATTGCCCGGCTACGCCATAGTCTCGCTTGCCCCAGTACGGCGGGCTGGTGACGATGCAGTCAGCTGACCCCGCGGCCATCTCTGACAGCACGTCCCGGGCGTCGCCAACGTAGAGAGTGCTGGTGGAGTCACGCCAATAAGGAGGACGGCTGAGTGGCACGGCGCCGGGGACCGGAGTCTCAGGCATGCGGCGGCTCCTCGGTCGTCGGGGCGCGCCAGCGTCCGCGGCTGACCTGAACGACCCGCCCGGCCACGGCGTGTTCGTGAAGGTGGCGGTAGACGGTCGGGCGGCTCATGCCCGTGACCCGCATCAGCTCGGCGAGATCGGTGCCCGTGTCGGGTGCCAGGCACAGCGCGAGCCACAGCGCGTTCTCGGCGCTGCTTTCCTCCTGCCGTGGCATCTCCTCCCGCGATGGATTCGGTGCCGCCTCGGCCTCATCGCTGTCGTTCCTGTTGTGTCGGTCGGCTTGAGGTCGGTCTGTGATGGGCTGGCTCGCTTGTGCCCTGTCTTCGACCGCGCGGCGCGATACTTCGTCCAGTGCTGGCCGGAGATCGGCGTGCCGGGCGGCGGTGTCGGTGACTGTCTCGTCGCTGAGCAGGTAGGCGCGTGCCCGGCGCGGGGTGCGGTGTTCGGGTGCGGAGATGAGGAACTTGCCCGGTGCGTCGAGGGCCTGGGCGTGCCATCCGGCCGCCAGCATGCCCTGTCCCATGATCAGGTCAACGTCTCTGCGTTCACGGACGCGGAACGCCGCGCGCAGGTCGTCGTCGTCGGTAAAAAGATGGACGGGCAACGGGGCCAAGAACGCGCGCGCCCCGGCGCGATCGTCCGGCACCACCGCCAGCTCGTGGGCGCGGCTCGCCACCCGCGCGCACGTAGACGACATCCTCGACGCGATACGAGAACACCGTGCCGTGGGCAGCGCCGCGTTCGGAGAACACGTCGGCCTCGAGGTGATAGCCGAGCCCGACCGCCGCGAACTGATCGGAGACGCCTTGCGCAGCGGCACGCAACCGCTCGCTGGCATCGTGATAGCCGCGCGTGTGGGTCGGCGCATCGGCCCAGTTGTCGAGCGAGTCGATCAGCTCGACCCACGCACGCGTCAGCGCCGGACCGTAGCTCGCGATCACCTTCGATGTCCGCAGCTCGTCGCCGTATGCCGCGCGCACGCGCTGTTCGATCGGCGCGCCGTGACGATCATCATCG